>Ga0137371_10004125_pt1 | contig 11409 bp, 10 predicted proteins | sample SagtaG_7_FD_104919 | JGI IMG/M metagenome (GOLD analysis project Ga0137371, IMG submission 104919) | Vadose zone soil microbial communities from Sagehorn Ranch, Mendocino, California, USA - Sage1_R_40_16 metaG | ecosystem: Environmental > Terrestrial > Soil > Vadose zone | place: USA... | reverse complement strand
TGATGAACTCGATGTATCCAGGTCTCGATCTCAGAGTGGGCGAGATCAGCGAGTCGGTAAACAAGGGCCGCCACACGACGGTGGGAGCGCTGCTGCATCCGTTACCCGATTCCGGATACGTGGTCGACACTCCTGGTTTACGCGAGCTCGGGATGTGGGGACTCGCGTCCGAGCACGTCGACGAGTGCTTTCGCGAGTTTCGCTCCTACATCCCGCAATGCAAGTTCGGGAACTGTACGCACCGTGTCGAGCCAGGATGCGCGGTGCGACACGCCGTCGCCGAAGGCTCGATCGGCGCCGAACGCTACGATAGCTACCTGCGGCTACGCGAAGAAATAGAGGATTCGGAGCGGAAGTGGGCGCCGTACACCGCCGCGCAGAAGCGGCGGTAGGGGAGGGACGGACAAAACTACAACTACGCTGCTGCCTGCTGCCCGCTCTTCGCTTTTTGCTATCCGCTGCGAACGCCGGGACAGTACTACTGGCGTGACGACACAGGCAGTTGACTGTGCCTTGACCGCCACGACGACTGTCCCGACGTCTTAAAGCGAAAAGCGGTCAGCGAAAAGCGGGCGCCGGGCAGCAGCGTAGTTGGAATTGCGACTCAACCTCCGATTTCAACGGTCCACGCGATCTCGATATCCGGCCTCAGAGAATCTCTGACAGAGCAGTACTTCGTCGCCGACAGATCGATCGCGCGCAGCGCCTGATCCTTCTCGATGCCCTTGCCGGTGATGCGGAAATTGAGCGTGATGTACTTGTATCGTCGGGGAACGGTGTCAACGCGCTCCCCGATCACATCGATCTCGAGCGACTCGATCGGAGTGCGCTGTTTTTCCAGAATGTCGATGACGTCGTAAGAGACACAGGTGGCCAGCGCGGTCAGAAGCGTCTCGGGCGGGCTCTGACCAGTCTCACCCTCCCCATCGATGCGGGCGGTCGGCCCATTCGGACGGCCCGCATCGAATCGGTGACCGCCCACCCACGCAACATGAATTCGCGATGGCTTGGCGGTGGTAGGCGCCGGCGCACGAGCGGTCACTTCTCGGGTCCCTTCTCGATCGGAGCGCGAACCGCATTGCCCCACTCCGTCCAGCTGCCGTCGTAATTTCTCACGCGATCGTAACCGAGCAGATAGGTGAGAACGAACCAGGTGTGCGAGGAGCGCTCGCCGATTCGGCAATACGCCACAATGTCGTCGCCCTTGCTGAGACCCTTCTCCTGCTCGTAGATGGCGCGCAGAGAGCTCGCATCCTTGAAGCTGCCATCCGGGTTCGCGGCGCGCGCCCATGGAATGCTCCGCGCTCCCTTGATGTGGCCGCCGCGTAGTGTGCCTTCCTGAGGATAGTCGGGCATGTGCGTCCGCTGTCCGGTGTATTCCTCTGGCGACCGCACGTCAATTAATGGCTTGCCCGCCGAAGAGTGCTCGCCAACCTGCTTGAAGAAGGCACGTATCTTTTCATCCGATCGCTTCGGCGCCTTGTAATTGGTCTTCGGAAAGCGAGGAACGTCGGTGTTGAATGGACGTCCTTCCTGTTCCCACTTGATGCGGCCGCCGTCCAGCAGCTTGGCGTTGGTGAAGCCGAACAGCTGGAACACCCAGAACGCGTATGCCGCCCACCAGTTGTTCTTGTCACCATAAAAAATGACTGTGGTACTCTCGTCGATCCCCTTCACGCGCAGGAGGTTCTCGAACTGCTCCGAGGACACATAGTCGCGAAGCACCGGATCGTTCAGGTCCTGATGCCAGTCGACTTTTTGTGCGCCGGGAATGTGGCCGGTGTCGTAGAGCAGTACGTCTTCATCGCTCTCGATGATTCTGATTCCCGGGTCGTCGAGATGCTCGGCGAGCCAGTTCGTGCTTACGAGAACTTCTGGGTGCACGTAACCCTTGCCGGCGACGGCAGGATCGACGGCCGTTCCATTGCTGGTGATTGTCGCCCCCATGATTTCGCTCCTGAAAAGGAGAGCTCCAAGCATAATCAGGCCGGAGACCTGGCGGTGCAAGTATGAGTCGGGTTAATGCCGTGTATCTTTTTTGAATGGGCGACCGAAAGCAGCCGCAAATGGAGCCGTACTCCCGTCACGTGCTCATATGCACTGGCGAATTCTGCTCGCCCGATCGGCGTGGGCGACAACTTTATTCGCTGCTCGCCGAGCTTCTGCAACGCGAAGATTTACTTTTCGGTCCTACACGCGTAAAGCGAGGCGAGACGCCCTGCCTCGGCGTATGCAGTAACGGTCCTATCGTTGTCGTGTACCCAGATGGCATCTGGTACGCAGAGGTGACACCAACCCTGCTCGAGCGGATCGTCGTCGAGCACCTCAAGCATGGAAAACCCGTCGACGCAGCTGTGTTTCACCGCCTGTAAACATTCGACGGAATGGCATGCCTAATGCCTTTTCTATGGAGTCCAATGAGGAGGTTTCAATGCCAGAAGACAGAGAGCTGATCGAACCAAATCCAGGTGACAAGAGATTTGTGCGGCGTGACGAAGAAGGAAAATTCAGTGAATCCGATGATGTCGGGCGCTCTCTGAGCCAGGATCAGAAAAAAGATGCAAAGACTGAATCGAAACCCGGTCAGGGAGATAAGGGCGACCGAAACACCACCGATAGCTCGAGCGGAAGCGATAGCGGCCGGTAATAACCACCAGCGCCGAATCAACGGGGCGGAAGCGAGATGCTTTCCGCCCCGTTCGCATCGTGCAGATAGTCAAGGTTAGCGTTCACTCCCGCTTCTGCCTTAACTTTCACGGCAACCGATACCTGTTGCAGTGACACCAACCCCATTCAATCCACGACGACTCGTGCTCGGGGCGGCGAAGAAACTGATCTTCGAGAACGAGGATCCGGAGACTGCGCTGGAGCGCATCGCCGGTCTCACATCGGTCGGCAATCGCGGCACTCAGAGCCTGGAGAGCAAGTCAATGTCACGCTCGCGCAGCACCATTCTGGAAAACCTCGACGAGATGTACCGCGAAGCATTCGAGCGGGCGAAAGCCTCGGGTGACCAGGCGCAGATGGCCACGCTCGACTTTGCCTACAGAAGGGAGCAGCTCTACTTCGAGATCCTTCTCGACGTTCGCGACGCGCTTGAGCGTCGCTAGCTTGCGCGCCGATTGGGCCCGGATCACCGGGCCGTGAACACAATCTGGGGCTGGGTCGGTTTCAACGTCGTCGTCCTCGCGATCCTGGCGCTCGACCTGGGCGTTCTCCATCGCAGATCCGAGAAAGTCTCTCTCAGGGAAGCCGCCACCTGGAGCGCAGTGTGGGTCGCGCTCTCGCTCTGCTTTGCCTTCGCGATTTATCAGACGATGGGCAAGCAGTCGGGGCTCGAGTTCCTGACCGGATATCTGATCGAGTACGCGCTCTCGGTCGACAACATTTTCGTGTTCGTGCTGATCTTCTCGTACTTCAACGTTCCGGAGAAATACCAGCACCGTGTGCTGTTCTGGGGAATCATCGGCGCGCTGGTATTGCGTGGAGTCATGATCGTCGCGGGCTCGGCCCTGGTGACGCGATTCGCCTGGACGCTCTACATCTTCGGCGCATTTCTGGTCTTCACCGGCATCAGGATGGCGCTGCAAAAGGACGGGGCTGCCTACAATCCGGAACACGATCCGGTGCTTCGGCTCTCCCGCGGGCTGATCCCGGTGACTAACGAATACAGCGGCGATAGCTTCTTCGTGCACACGCGCGACAAGGACGGAAAGCGGGCATTGGCGGCGACACCTCTGTTCATCGTGCTGCTTATCGTCGACACGACTGACATCATCTTCGCCACCGATTCCATCCCCGCGATCTTCGCCGTCACACGTGATCCGTTCATCGTCTACACCTCGAACATCTGCGCAGTACTCGGCCTGCGAGCGCTCTATTTCCTGCTCGCCAACGTGGTGGACAAATTTGTCTACCTCAAGCTTGGGCTGTCGATCGTTCTGATTTTCATCGGCGCCAAGATGCTGCTCGAGTCCTTCATTCACATTCCAATAGTCGGATCTCTGGGCGTGGTAGCCGCAGTTCTCGGAGCGTCGATCCTGGCGTCGCTACGTTGGCCTCGTCCAGGGCACTAAATCGCGCCTTCGGGTTACGCTTAGTGCCGAGAGGACGTCTCTTTTTGTATTCTCCCTCCGTCACACCAACAAAAATCAGGATTTCCGCATGAGATTCGCTTCAGTCATGGCGGGCGCAGCCGCGTTATCGCTCGCACCTCTTTCTCTGGATGCTCAGAGCGCCAGCAAGAATCTGGCGATCGATTTCCGAACGACCGTGACCGTATCTGGTATGGCTGACACCGGCTTCATCCAGGGTCACGCGGTGGGATCGGGCGACAAGCTTCGCATGGATCTCACGATGAAAGGCCGCGGCGCCCAGGTGAGTCCCCTCGGTTCTCCTGGTGGCGAGATCAGCATGATTCTCTCCGACAGCGGGAAAACGGTCACCTACCTCGATGCAAAGAACAGTCATTACGTTCGCGTTCGTCCTGCCGAGATGATGGCGCAGGTTCAGCAGATGGGAGGAGTGAAGATGGACTTCTCCGACACGCAGGCGAAGGTCGAGAATATCGGCGCTGGTCCGACTATCCTCGGTCATCCGACTTCGCATTATCGGATTCAAAGCGGCATGACGATCAACGTCAACGCCATGGGTGAGCAGCAATCGGTCAGGATCTCGACCACGACTGACTACTATTACGCCAACGATATCAGGGGCGTGCTCAATCCATTCGCCAGTCTGAATGGCAGCGACATGGCCGCGATGTTTGGCAGCTCGAACAAGGATTTTGCCGACAAAATGAAGGTGATGCAGGAGAAGCTTCCCAAGTCGACGCCGTTGCGCGCCACGAGCGGCGCGATCATGACCACGATGAACCAGACGCGAATCACCACCACCGAAGCCGAAGTCACATCGGTTCAGTGGGTGAATGCGAACCCGAAAATCTTCGAGGTTCCGGCGGGCTATACCCCAGTTACGCTCCCCGGTCTGGCTGGACCGCAGGGCGGAGCGATCCCGCCGAAGTAGATCTCTGTTGGGGTCGAGGCGAGGTATCCTCTTCGGCGGCTAGCTCGCTTACACGCTGCGAGCCTCCCGCGCAAACTACAACTGCGCGCGGGAGTCTCTTGCTACGCGAGGCGCTACCTACGAGGACACCCCGCCTCGACCAAACCGAGATCTATTGGACGAGTGAGCGCCCGACGGAAATCAGAATTTCATGATCTCTTCGTAGGCTTGCTTGAAGTCCTCGACCTGCGGCAGAATCGCGTCCTCCAGCCGCGGCGCATAGCCGACGAAAGTATCGGTCGATGCGACGCGCTTGACCGGCGCGTCGAGCCACGCGAAGCATTCGTCGGCGATCGCCGCTGAGATCTCGGCGCCGAAGCCCCAGGATAATGCGTCTTCGTAGGCTACGATTACGCGCGAGTTCTTCTTCACCGACGCAAACACAGTCTCTCGATCCCACGGGCTCAGAGTGCGGAGATCGATGACCTCGACCGAGATCCCGCCATCCGCCACCGCTTTGGCGGCGGTGATTGCGCGCTGAACGGTTGCACCATAGGTGACGAGAGTGACGTCCGTCCCTTCGCGCACCACTTTCGCCTTGCCGAACGGGATCATGAAATTCGGGCCGGGATACGCTGATTTGTTGTAGGTCTGGCGATAGAGATGCTTGTGCTCGAGAAATATCACCGGGTCATCGCACCTGATCGCCGTGCGCAGCAGGCCGTTCGCATCGAGTGCCGTCGCGGGACACACCACCCGCAGCCCGGGGCAGTGCGTGAAGATCGAAGCTCCCGTCTGGGAGTGATAGATTGCGCCGCGGATGTATCCGCCATAAGTCGTTCTTACAACGACGGGCGCGGAAAAATTGTTGTTCGAACGCCAGCGCATAGTGGCAAGCTCGTCACGCAGCTGCATGTAAGCGGGCCAGATGTAATCGAAGAACTGAACCTCGACTACCGGCTTGAATCCGCGAACGGCGAGTCCGATCGCGCGCCCGACGATGTTCGCTTCGGCCAGTGGAGAGTTATAGACTCTCGTGCCGCCGAACTCCTTCTGCAGTCCCCAGGTGACCTTGAAGACCCCGCCCTTTCCTTTGACTTTACCGATGTATTCCTCTCGCGACACGTCCGCCACGTCCTGCCCGAAGACGAGAATCTTCTTGTCGCGCCGCATTTCGTCTTTCATGCAGGCATTGAGCAGGTCGACCATCGTGGTCGGCTCTCCAGAAAACTGCGGATCGTCTTCCGTGTCGAACTGTTCCCCGGTTGGATCTACACTGGGAGAGTACACACCGTAGTAAATGGTTTCTGGGCCTGGCTGGGGCTGTGCCAGCGCATCATCGGTGGCGGCAAGCACGATCGCATCGACTTCATCCTGGATCTGCTTGATATCCTGTTCGGTCGCGTGCTCCTGCTTGACGAGCCATTTCGGGAATTGCGCTACCGGATCGCGCGCGGCGTCGGCTTCTCGTTCGGCCGGCGGCCGGTACAACGTCTCATCGTCTGACAGCGAGTGCGAGTACGGACGAATGACGTGCGCGTGAACGAGAGAGGGTCCTTTTCGTTGCCGCGCGTATTCCACCGCTCGCTCCATCGTGTCGTAGCTCGAGAGCAGGTCACATCCATCAACCTCTTCGACGTAGAGGTTCGGGAAAGAGCGTACGAGCTTTGAGATGTTGCCGCCTGCCGTGTTGACCTCAACGGGTACCGAGATCGCGTAGCCGTTGTCCTCGACCAGGTAGACTGCCGGCAGCTTCAGATTCGCCGCGGTGTTCAGCGATTCCCAGAACTCGCCTTCACTTGTCTGTCCTTCGCCGGTCGATATCAGAACCACTTCGTCGCGTTGAAAGCCCTCGGTGATGTCCAGCAGCTTGGCGCGAAGAGTCGCTTCGGCGCTCCCGACGCCCTGGAGAAACTGCGTTCCGGTCGGTGATGATGCCGATACGATGTTGAATGCCTTGTGCCCCCAGTGGCTTGGCATCTGTCTGCCGCCCGAGGCCGGATCGGCTGCGGCGCCGACGGCTTCGTACAACATCTCGGCAGGCGTTACGCCGAGCTCGAGACAGAGGGCGCGATCCCTGTAATAGGTATAGAACCAGTCGTAAGCTGGTTTGAGGATCATCCCCGCCGCTGTGAGAATACCTTCGTGGCCCGCACCTGAGATCTGGAAGAAGATTTTGTTCTGTCTTTTGAGCTGGACCTCTTTGTCGTCTAAACGACGTGATAGCAGCATGTTGCGGTACGCGGCAACGAGCTGCGGGGACGAAAGGCGGGCGCTTGGTGAGCCTGGAGACGATTTACGGTCGGGAAGCGTTCTGGTGGCCATGATCCTCCGGCGGCCGGATCGGTAGAGCGGGGGACGGGAGATGTCACCAAAAAATAGCAGGTCGCGCGCCGCACGGTCTATCGGCTGGGCTCACCACCATCTAACTGGCCGGCTTCATGCCGCAGCATCAGAACCCAGGCTGAAGAGCGGGGCGTGATGACCAGAGGTATTGTGTTTTTTGCGGTGGCGTTAGCAGCGTGTTCACAAGGAACTCCGGGCGCGCCCTCCGGCCCCGGCGGAGATAAGGTCATCCTCACTGGAGACCAGAAAACCGACTGGGCGCAAATCGTCGCCCTCGAGGACCAGGCAAAGACTCTCGTGAAAGCCGACGGGTGCACGTCGGCCGACCAATGTCGCACAGCGCCCGTCGGGTCAAGAGCGTGCGGAGGCCCGCGCTACTACCTGGTGTACTGCTCGCGCACCACCGACTCGGCCGCGCTTTACCGAAAGCTCGACGCGATTGCGGAGGCCGAACGCGAGTACAACACGAGGTATAAGCTCGCGTCTACTTGCGAATTCCGTATGCCGCCGACCGTCGCTCTCAGTGGAGGATCCTGCCAGGCGCAGCAGTGATCAGTAGTCGACAGGTCTGAGGTAGGATTCCCCGATTCCGGTCGGGCTCACCAGTGCCACCGTAGGAAGCTTTCTCTTCCAGTGCGTGCCGGCGAGTCGCTTGCGCACGAGCTCGACCTTGTTCGGATCGAATCCGCGGGACGACAGCGCGGTGGGACTGTATCCGCTCACCAGCCAATTGAGGATCTTGTCCGCTTCCGCGTAACTGATCCCGAAATCTCCCTCGTCGGTCTGACCCTCGATCAAGTCGGCGGAGGCGGGTTTGCTGACGATTACCTCCGGAACTCCGAGGAATTTCGCGAGCTGCCAGACCTGCGTCTTGAACAGATCGCCGAGTGGGTTGATAGGCGGCGAATCATCAGCGTGCCAGGTGAAATAACCGAGTAGCCTTTCGGTCTTGTTGCCGGTACCGACGGGCAGCGCGTGACATTTCGCCGATTGGTCGAACAGCACGATCATCCTCTCGCGCGCCATCACGTTTCCACGGCGGGCAGGGTCAGCCTCTGGCTCATTGGCGAGATAGCCATCGACCGCCGGCGAGATGTCGATGGTGCGTGATTGAGTGCCGAGTTTGTCGATGACGAGCTGGGCGTGGGCAAGGGAATCCGGATTCGATGTGCGGTACGGCATGCGGACAGCGAGGACGTTGTCCTTGCCGAGTGCTTGAGCCGACAGGTAGGCCGTCACCGCCGAATCAACGCCGCCCGAGAGACCGACGACCGCCTTCTCGAATCCACGTCGCTCGAATTCCTCGCGCAGGAAGGAGACCAGCCAACCCGAAGTCAGCTCCGGATCGATCTCCAGCGGCGGCGGTCCTGACCGCGAGTCGGCTGCGCGCAGCACTGGAATCGTTTCATTACCGTTGTGGCTCGGATCAATGCCTGCCTTACCTCTCGATTGCTTGTCTGATGAGGACCTCACCGCCCGCGAAACTTTTTTCGCTGGTTTTGCTCGTTCATTCGGCCGGCGCGCCGTTTCTTCGCTCGATGGGGCGTCAGCGCGCTCGCCATCCGCGTGCGCGCCGGCAGGAGTAAGCGGTCCGCCCTCGCTTGGAGCGTCGTCGTAACTCAGCACAAAGCGCTCACCCGCCTGAATGCGATCAACGGTCCGCATCAGATGCGGCATCATCGTCTGCAGGTCGGTGAGGAGCGGCACATCGGAGCGTGCGCGCGTCAGATCCTGCGGATCGAGCGTGATCGTCAGGATTGCTTCCTCCCATAGTGGTGCGCGCGCGCGAACATCTCCATGCGGGCCGCAAATGATCGAGCCGCCGGAGAAGGTCTTACCGCCTTCGGTGCCGACCAGATTCACCAGCGCCACGAAAACGCCGTGCTCTTCCGCGATATCGCGCGCGAGCCGCTCCCAGCGCTTCAGATTGGCCGGAACCGGTCCTTCGTCTTCGCGCGGCCAGACGCCACGCGCCGGAGACGCAGAGACGACGAAGAGCATCGTTGCGCCGTCCAGCGCCGCCACTGTGCCCGTTAGGCTGTGCCAGGCGTCTTCACAGATCAGGACAGCCGCTCTGCCCCACTGCGTATCGAAGGCGCGAACCTCGAATCCGCGATCGACGAATCGTTCCTCGTCGAAGAGGCCGTAGGTCGGCAGAAACAACTTCCGGTGGACGTGGCGGATGATCGGTTCGGCGCTTCCTCCCCCCAGCGTCACATAGAGCGCACTATTATAGAAGGCGTTGTTCCATACCTCGTAAAACCCAATGCACACATCGAGCGTCCGCGGTGTAGTAACTGCGGAGGCGTACCGGGCGTGAAGATCGCGCGCGAAAGCGCCGGCGGTCATGGCAACGTCGCGTACGCCCCCTTCAACGAAATACCCAGTCAGGGCAGTCTCGGCGAAGACGGCGACATCGGGACGCGGATCGAGTGACTCGATTTGCGAAAAAATGCCGCCCAAACGCGCGAGGTTGGCAGCGTAGTCGCCCTTTCGCGGCTTGAACTGAATTACGACGAGATGAATAGAGCGATCCATCCATCTGAAGTTGTCATAGCGCAGAGGCACAATCAACTCTTGCGCACACTGGTGCTGAGCGCGCTTGTGTTTGCGCCGGTCTTGCTACCTGCGCAGCAACCCGTTCCCCCTACCCCTCCTCCTCTCCCGCCCCCTGCCGTGGACAGTGAGCCCTGGACGATCGTGCCCATGCCCCAGGCGTCGCTGGTTCTGGCACGCGATGGATCATTGATCGGCGAGATCGGCAAGGAAATCCGCACCAGTGTGTCGATCAAGTCGCTGCCAAAATATCTGCCGCAAGCGTTCGTCGCGGTCGAGGATCACCGCTTCTATCAGCACGACGGCGTTGATGTCGTCGGTATCGCCGGCGCGCTGAAAGACAACATTTTCGGCGAGCGTCGCGGTGCGAGCACGATAACGCAACAGCTGGTGGGCAACATGCATCCCACGCTCATCGATCGCACCGATCTGAGCCTCGGGCGCAAGCTGAAAGAGCAGTCGGCCGCGCGCGAGATGGAGAAGCACTACAGCAAAGAACAGATACTCGAAGCGTACCTCAACCAGATTCCGTTCGGACACGGCTGGTACGGAGTCGAAAGCGCGGCGCGTCACTACTTCGGCAAGAGCGCGTCACGGCTATCCCTGGCGGAGGCCGCAGCACTGGCGGCGATGCCCAAGGGACCAGCGCTGTATGATCCCCTCAAGTACGCTGACCGGGTGCGCCAAAGCCGCAACATCGTGCTGTCGCTGATGGCCGATCAGGGTTACATCACGCGCGCGCAAGCGACAGCCGCGCAGGCCGCGCGCCTCGTTACGTCGCCAAACGGGGGATACTCCGCATATTCACCATGGTTCGTCGACGTCGTTCGCGTTCAGGCGACACGCGCTGGTGTCCCGGTTACTCAGGGCGGCTATCGGGTCTACACCAGCCTCGATCCGGTTCTGCAGAACGCCGCGACGAGTGCGTTACAGGAGGAGACCGCCGCGCTCGAGTCTCAGCCTGATTATGCGCATCCGAAGTATGTGGCGAGGGCGACGGCCGGATCGAGGTCGAGCCGTACCACTGATTATCTACAAGGAATGGTCGTGGCACTCGACCCAACGTCCGGCGATGTTCGCGCGCTCGTCGGCGGCCGCGATTACAGCGATTCGCAGTTCGATCGAGCGGTCGATGGCATGCGCCAGCCGGGATCGTCCTTCAAGCCGATCGTGTACGCCCTTGCCATCGCCGATAGCGTCACCCCGAATACGATCTTTCAGGACACCGCGCTGGCGATCATCCTTCCCAACGGCACCGTTTACAGCCCGGAAAACTCCGACGGAGAATACCTCGGAGCGCTCACGCTGCGCGATGCGTTGGCCAAGTCGCGCAACGTCATAGCGGTGCAGCTGGGGCAGAAGCTCGGAATGGATTCGATCGCCACCCTCGCGCACCGTATGGGGCTTACCTCGAAGATCGCAATGGTTCCATCGAGCGCGATCGGAGCGTCGGTGGTACAGCCGCTCGATCTGGTAGCGGCTTACACGACTTTCGCGAATCTC
>Ga0137371_10004123_pt1 | contig 11410 bp, 7 predicted proteins | sample SagtaG_7_FD_104919 | JGI IMG/M metagenome (GOLD analysis project Ga0137371, IMG submission 104919) | Vadose zone soil microbial communities from Sagehorn Ranch, Mendocino, California, USA - Sage1_R_40_16 metaG | ecosystem: Environmental > Terrestrial > Soil > Vadose zone | place: USA: California... | reverse complement strand
CTGGGGCTCAAGGGCATCATGAGCGAGGCTTTATGCCGACGTCGGCATAAAGCCTCTTATGCCGACCTGCGGATTATGCCGCGGGCCGCGCTCGACGGATTACGTTTGCACAGTTAATAGGGCCTAGGAGCGCTCACGAACCCGGCATAATCCGGATACCCTGAGTGGGCTTTGGCCGGGCGAGGCACGCATGCTCCGCCCGCGGTCCGGATCGCGTCTACGCAGGTCACGATGGTGCTCCACAGTTCTCCGCTCCGATAGGGCACCTCTGACCAGTGCGGTGCGGCCACTCTCGGGCACTGCGATTATGCCGATCTCAGCGTCACCTTCCCCCTTCCGGCCAGCGGTTCCTCATCCCAGCTCGGCATAATCCCAAGGTCGGCATAAGAGGCTGAACTCCATGTGCTGCGGGCCCGCCTGGAGGGCGGGATCCGCGGCAAGGCCGCCCGCGGCCACCTGCGCCGCGGGCTGCCAGCCGGGCTGGTGCGGGGAGAGGCCGACGGACAGATCGGATTCCGCCCCGATGAGGCTGTCACCGGCGTGATCGGTGCGGTGTCCGGGCAGTTCGCGGTGTGCGGGCCGGTCCGCGGGGTGTGGCTGTGGCTGCGCGATCAGGGCCTGCGCTGGCCCTTGCAGGGCGCCTGCCGGCGCGGTCAGGACGCCGGGATCACCTGGGTGGCGCCGGCCTGCCACGCGGTGCATACCACTTTGACGAACCCGGCCTATGCCGGCGCCTATGCCTACGGCCGCCCCGCTCCGGACGCTACCTTGACTCCCGCGGGGTGCTGCGCAGCCGGCGCCGTGAGATGCCCCGCGGCCAGTGGGCGGTACTTATCACCGGCCACCACCAAGGATGGGTCACCGGGGAGGCCTACCTGGCCAGCCAGCAGCGCATCGCCGGCAACACCCGGCCGCAGGCCCGCCAGCCGGGCACCGGCGCGGTGCGGGAAGGCAGCGCTCAGCTGCAGGGCCTGGCCAGCTGCGGGATCTGCGGCCGCAGGCTCGCCGTGTCCTGCGACGGGCCGGCCAGATCCACCCCCGGCTACTTTTGCACCGGGACAGGTACCGGTCCCGGTCGGCGCACGCGGAACACGACACCTGCGCGTCGGCGGCTCGGCGATCGACGCGGCCGTGACCGGCGTGTTCCTGGCCGCGCTGGCGCCAGCGGCGCTCCGGGCATGCCTGGCCGCCGCCCAGCAGCTCGAAGACGGCTACGACACCGCGCTGGACCAGTGGCGCCGCCAGCTCGAGCAGGCCCGCTACGCCGCGACCAGGGCTGAACGCCGCTACCGGCCGGTGGATCCCGGAAACCGGCTGGTCGCCCGGGGCCTGGAAACCGAATGGGAGACCGCGCTGGGACAACTAGCCGACGCCGGCGCCGAACTTGCCCGCCGTGAGCAGGCCCGGCCCAAGACCCTGACCGCCGCCGAACGCGCCGCCATCTTGTCCCTGGGCGACAACCTGGAACAGGTATGGACAGCACCGGCCACCACCGGCAAGGACCGCAAGCAGCTGCTGCGCACCCTGCTGGGGGAAGTCACCGTCAACGCCCACCGCGACCACACCGAGGGCCGGGCTGACCTGCTGCTGCGGTGGAAAGGCGGCGCGATCAGCGAGCTGGCCGTGCCGATCAGGCGCCAGCCCCCCAAGATCCGCACCGACGAGGACACCATCGACCTGATCCGCCGGCTGGCCGTCCACTACCCCGACGCGCAGATCGCCGGCATCCTCAACCGGCAGCACCAGCGCACCGCCAGGGGATTGTCCTACACCCCGGCTAGAGTCCAGACACTGCGGTTCCGCAACGACATTCCCGGCCGCCGGCCCAGCCGCGACCCACAGGAAGGAGAACTGCTCACCGTGGCCGACACAGCCAGGGAACTGGGCCTGGTCCCCTCCACCGTGCACCGCTGGCTGAACGACGGATTCATTCACGGCGAGCAGCTCACCACCGGCGCGCCGTGGCGGATCCGTCTCACCGACGAGATCCGCGCACTGCTCGCCGACGACACCCCCGGCGGCTGGCTCGCCACCCTGGAAGCCACCCACGCCTACGGCCTCTCACGCCAGACCCTCTTGCAGCGCGTCAAGCGCGGCGAAATCCGCGCTGTCTACCTCCGCACCGGACGCAAGAAAGGCCTGCGTATCGCGCCTCCAGCCCCCCAAGAAGGGCTGTTCTGACCGACAAATTCAGCAAAGGACCAGTGTGATCATGCATCCAAGCAGGCGGTGAACTGCCCGGCCCGGTCCCGGATCAAGAACTTGAGGGTGGTGGTCTGATCGCCGAGATCCATTAGCAGGTTGCGGGCTTGCTGGGTCACCCATGGGCTGGTGGGATGGGCGGTTATGCCCGCAAGGTGGACGCGGCGAGTGGTGTGTTCGATGAAGAACAGGACGTACAGGCGGCGCAGGAAGACCGTGTCGACGTGGAAGAAGTCAGCCGCCAGGATGGTGTGGGCCTGGACAGCCAGGAACACACGCTATGTCTGACCGTGCCGATTGGGTGCGGGTCGGTGACGGCGTCGTTGAGGATCTTCCAGACGGTCGACGCAGCGGGTGTGGAGCCGAGGCCGGTGAGTTCGCCGTGGATGCGCCGGTAGCCCAGGCCGGGTTGTCGCGCGCCATGTCCAGTGCCAGATCGCGGACACTCCGGGGACAGGCGGGCGTCCAGGACGACGGTGGGGGTAACGCCAGCGGCGTTTGACGATGTCGGCATTCCAGCGCAGCAGCGTGCGCGATGAGGCGATCAGGCGGGGCTGGCTACGCTGCCTCCCAGGGATGAGCTGGGCAAGCGCGGATAGGATCGCGCGGTCGGCCCAGCAGGGTCTGGGTGTCTTGACGTGGCGCTGGAGAACGGCGATCTGGTGGCGCAGGACCAAGATCTCGGCGTCTTTGGCCAGATCTGACCGTGCGAGAAGGGCCATCCACCCGGGCATTCGCAGCAATGCCGGGTAGGCGAAGCGTGGGGTCACGGGTGCCGGCAGCGCCCGAGCGTGAGGTGTCGGCGCAGCCAAACGTCGAACTAACAGCTCCCGGCCCAGCGGTGTGAGGCCAGGTCAGGCCATGTGACATGGTTCTCGGCACCGACTGGCACCAGCGACCCGTCGGGCTCCCTGCGCAGCAGCAGCCGATCGCGCCCCGAGACGAGCAGGCGCCCGTCGGGCAGCCAGTCGATGGAGAATGGGCCCTGACCGGGTCCGCCACGGTCCAGCCGTGCTTCGGGTCGAGCCGTCGGGATGGCGGACGACGACCTCGCTGCTGCCGTCGATCTCGACGGCAAGGACCCTTGGGTGCCCCAGTCGGACAACCACAGACAGCCATCGTGCCAGCGCGGCGACTCGCCGAACGCCAGGCCGGTCTGCAGGGTTTGCGGTTCGGGCATCAAGCCTCCCTCCAGGCATCTCGTGCGAGCGCCATCCGAGCCAATCGCCCTACCTCCGCTCCGCTGTGGTCCGACGGTGACCTCCGGCGTGGTGCCGAGGCGATATCCCTGCCCAGCTGATGCATCGCTCCTCCTTCCTTCGCTTGGGCGGCTCGCGCTGGGCACCCGAGCCGAGGAGACTCCTGTCGCTTCATCCTTCATCGCTTATCCGACCAAGCCCAGGGCCAGGCAAGCGCGGTGCCGCCGTTGACCATCCACCTGGCTGCCATGACCGGCAGCCATCCGCGCAGCAGCCTAGTCACGCGCGGCATGACCACCCGGGCCGCGGGGAACGAGGGCGAACCGGTTGCCGTCGGGATCCTCGAACAGCGACCACCAGCCGAACGGCTGCTCGACGGGCGGCTGGGGGAACTGCACGCCGCGGCCGCTCAGCTCCCGGTAGGTCTGCTGCAGGTCCTCGGCGTAGAAGGACACGTTGGAGGTCGGCAAGCTCGGGTCGGCTACGGTCAGCCGCGGTCCTTTGCGAAGCTCCAGGACCACGACCACGGCCTTGTCCGGCGTGCACACCTCCAGCCACCGCTCCTGCCCATAGGCTGCGTCCTGCGCGAGCTCGAAGCCCAGGGTCTCGGTCCAGAACGCCTTGGCACGGTCCTGGTCCTCGACCTCGATGACGACCTGGGTCACCCCACCGATCATGATCAACCCTCCCTTTGATGGTGCTTCTCAGCTGCCGGTTCGGTTCCTTGCACGGGCATGTCCGTCGCCTCCACATCCCCGCCGCTCGCGGCGGCTACCAGCCGGGAGACCACCGTGAGCAGCTCCAGCCACCCGTCGAAGCGCAGCGGGTCGCCGCCGCTGGTCGCCGCTCTCCCGGCCAGTGGCCGCGTTGTCTCGATCCAGATGTGGATCAGCATGTCCAGCGGGGCGTTCACCGCGACTGCACTGTTGTTCAGACGGCATGGCGAAGGACCCTGAGGCGTCAGCGCTCCCAGGCGATCGGGGCGCGGGGATCGGGGGTGTAGGAGCAGTACCGGCCCGTCCGGACGGTGGCGGCAAGGTGCCGCCCCAGCGAGGGATTGGCGCGGGCCAGGTTGGCCATCGCCACGCGGATCGCCCTGCTCGCATTCAGCCGGGCGCGCTCGGCATGCGACGCCGCCCGGCGGTCCCGGCCGCCCAGCCCGACCGCCCGCGCGAGCTCGCCCACCAGGAAGTCCATCTCTTGCCGCGTGTTGGCGACACGGACGGGGTCGTTGAAGCTGTCCGCCTCGTCTAGCTCCGTCTGCAGCTCGTCCAGCCGCGCCTTGTAGGCCGCCTTGGCGGTGGCGTCCAACAACTCCCCGGCATCACCGAGGTCGGGACGCACCGCCAGCTCCGCACCCGCGGCCCGCTCCCGCGACCCCACCGGCGCCGGCCGCGCCGCCTGACCCTCGGCCGCCTCCAGGTCGACCGCGTGGAACTCCCGCCCAGGATGGGCCAGCAGCCGGGCCAGATGGCGCAGGCCCTTGGCGTCCTTGACGCGCACCACCGAGCCGTCGTAGGCGACGGTCCAGTACTCGCCCTCCCGCCGAAACACGTTCCTCGATGCCGCCGCATCGGCGGCCTCCGTGGCCGGCCCCACAGGCACGCTCCCGCCCGCCTCGACCGCTCGGAGCGCCTGGACCCCCTCGACGAGCGCGGCCATCCCAAGGAAGCGGGCGGTAGCAAGCGCCCGATCCAGCAGCCCGTCCGCCCGGCTCCGGTCCCCGGCCTGGCCGCGGCGCAGCAGCATGCGGGCGTACTCATACTGGGTGCGGGCCAGCAACGGCCTGGCCCCTAGCTGGTCGTGGGCGCGGATCGCCGCCTCGTAATGGGTGGCGGCCTCCTCCCAACTGGACGTCACCGTCGCCAGTAGGCCCAGGTAGAACGACGCCGACCCGAGGCACACGAGTGGGTGGGGAATCGTGATGGCGATGACGTGCCCTGCGAGGGGAAGCAGAACCGGATACAGGCTGCGCGCGGCCTTGGAGTCGCTCAGCTGCGCGGACACCAGACAGGCCAGCGCGAGGGTCGCAGGCGATATCTTGTCTCGAGGGAGCCGCAGGATCTCGTGGACCAGGGACTGCAGACCCCGCCGCGCATCGTCGCTGCGACCAAGCTCAGCCTCGGCGAGCACCAGCACGCCCTTTGCGGTCCGCGGAAACTGATCCTCGACCCCCCGCCATGCCTCCCGCAGCTCACCCAGCCGCCCCTGCTCCCAACGCAGCGCGGTGACCTGGCCCTGGTGAACCTGCCGGACGTTCGGCCACCCCGGCTGGAGCGACAGCGCAGCTTCGGCCAGCCGCTCAGCTTCCTCGAAAGAGCCGACCAGCAGCGCGCACATCGCCCGCATCGTCGTCGCCGTCCACTGGTGGACCGGCATGCGGATCTCGTTCGCGAGCCGGGCATGGGCGGCGATGTCGGTCTCGACCGCCTGGATGTCGGCCGATTCCAGCGAGTTGGCCACCCGAATCACCCGGCCGAGCAGTTCCAGCTGGCGGTCGCCGGTCGTCCGTGCCAGCTGCAGCACCTCGCCGGCCAGCGCCGAGCGTTCATCCTGCTCGTCCGGCCCCATCAACGCCAGCCACCGTGCGTGCAGCGCGCTGCCCAGGGCGGCGACATCGCCAACGCGCCGGGCCATCTCGACCGCCTGCCGGCTGAGGGGTTCGGTGCGCTGCGCCTCGTCGCAGGCCGTAAGCTCAGTGGAGAACGTGAGCTCGGTGGAGAGGCGGGTCAGCAGCCGCACGCGAAGGGAGCCGTCCCGTGGGCTGAGGCTGTCGAGCGCTTCGTACAGCAGACCGACGAGCTGTTTGGCGACCCGACCCCGCTCGGCCTGCGGCTCCCCGAAGCCCAGCGCGGCGCGGGCAAGCTGCTCCGGCGAACCGAGCCTCCTGCTCAGCTGGGCGGCCTGCAGGTACGTCTCCTTCGCGTCCGGGTAATCACCCGCTCGAGCCTGGGCTTCGCCCAGCCGCAGCAGCAGTTCGCAGCGGACAGCCTCGTCGGGGCCAGCGAACGTCAGGGCCTGCAGCGCTCGCTGGTACTGCGCGGCCGCCTCCTCGTAGGCGTATATGGCCATGGCCCGCTCGCCGGCCTGGCGGGCGTACTCCAGCGCCTTGGCGGCCTCCCCGGTGGCCGCGACCTCGCCGAAATGGCGGGCCAGCTCAGCGATGTGCGCGCCCGAGCCGGTGCCGTGCAGGCGCTCGATCGCCTCACCGACCCGCCGGTGCAGCTGCATCCTGGCCGGGATCGGCAGCCGCTCATAGATCACCTCCCGCACCAGGGAATGCGAGAAGCGACAGCGGCCGACGGCACCCGGCTCCTCGGCCACCACCCCCAGCGCCACCGCCTCCGACAGCCCACCGAGCACGCGCTCGACCGGCAGCTCGCAGGCGGGGCCGATCAGCGACAGGTCGAACTCCCGGCCCACCACCGCCGCGGCCGACAGCACCTGGACGGCGTCGGCGGACAGCGGCGCCAGCCGCCGCTGGATCACCGCCCGCACGCTGCCCGGGATTGGCACGCCGAGCCGGCCTGGCCGCTCCAGGGTGGCCTCGGTGGCCAGCAGCCGCACGGCCTCCCGGACAAACAACGGGTTGCCCTCGGTCGCCTCGTAGATGGCTGCGATCTTCGTGTCAGAGGGCACAACTCCTGAGAGTCCTTCGATGAGGCCCCTCACGTCTTCGCGATCGAGCCCTCGGAGGGTGGCCAGGTGCCCCTCACGCACCAGGTCCCCCACTGCGGCGCCCAGGCCCAGCGGTCGCTCTGCTTCCATGTCGCGGTAGGTGCCCACCACCAGCAGCCGGGCGCCGCGAAGGTCCCGCGCCAGGAACTGGAGCAGCAGCATGGAGGGGTCGTCGGCGGCGTGGAGATCGTCGAGGATGAGCAGCAGCGGCCGGGCCGTTGCTGCTTGCTTGAAGAAATCGGTGATCGCCTTGAACAGGTAAAAGCGCGCCGCATCGGATTCAGGCGAGGGGTCGGGAGAGGTCGCGGTCGTCCCGAGGCGTTCGGCGAGGCCGGGAATCAGCTGGGCGATGGCGCCCGCCCCGGCACCCAGGTATGCGGCCAGGGTCTCGTCATCGCAGCCATCGGCGAGCCTGCCGATGATCTGCGTCCACGGCCAGAACGGCGGTGCGCCCCCACCCTCCCAGCAGCGACCCCACAAGACGCCGACCCCGCGCTCAACGGCGAGTCCCGCCAGGTGCTCCGCCAGCCACGTCTTGCCGATCCCGGGCTCACCAGCAACCAGGAACAGGCGCCCCCGACCGCCGGCCGCATCCTCCAGGCCGGCCGCCAGCTCCGCCACTTCCCGGTCCCGGCCGACGAAGGCCCACCCGCCCCGACGCCGTGCAGGGTCCCCAGTCTCACCCATCGCACCAGTAGCCTAGGGCGTCGGCCCAAGGAGTGGCCAGGTCAGTGGTCCGGCTTCACCGGCGGAGCAGCACCGCAGGTCATCGGCTTCACTGCACTGCCGCAAACCGGCCATCCGGACTCCTTGACCGGCGCTCGAGCGCGAGGCGCGACCGCCCGGCAGCGCTCGTCCGTCGCGGACCCCGCCAGCCCGGCCTGGAACTCCGACCGCCGGGGCCTCCGCCGCGGCCGCACAACAGTGCACTGGCATTGAACGCCCGGCAGGTGACAGACCGTAGCGGGCGGCTCCCTCCCGCGGGGGAGGGTGAGGTTGGCCAGCGCGGGGTGATCCGCGGGGACGGAGCCGCCGCCTACGGTCCGGGTGGCGGTACCCCGGCGTGAAGGAGTCTTGTGATGTTCGAAGCTGTTGGCAGGTTCATGTTTCGCCGTCGTCGTTGGGTGCTGGCCGGCGCCGGCGTGTTCGTGGTGGCGGCGGCGGTGTGGGGGACGGGCGTGTTCGGCTCGCTGGGCGGCGCCGGCTTCGAGGACCCGGGCAGTGACTCGGCGCGGGCCGCCCAGCAGGTCAAGCGGGTGTTCGGCCGCCACCAGGCCGACGTGGTGGTGCTGTACTCCAGCCCCGAGCTCACTGTGGACGACCCGGCGTTTCGGATCCCGGCGCAGCGCACGCTGGGCGCGCTGCCGCGCCGGTACGTGGCCAAGGTGACCAGCTACTGGGACACCGGGGCGCCGCAGCTGGTGTCGGCGAACCGGCACGCCACCTATGCGGTGCTGGAGCTGGCCGACGCCGACGGCGACGCCCGCCAGGACGCGCTCGCCGAGATCAAGGATGAGGTGGCCGCGCCGGGCCTGACCACCAAGGTGGGCGGGACGGTAGCCATCGACCACGACACCGACACGCAAGTGGCAAAGGACATCGGGCGGGCGGAGAGCCTGTCGATGCCGCTGCTGCTGGTGCTGCTGGTGGTGGTGTTCGGCGCGCTGGCCGCGGCGGGCATGCCGCTGCTGGTCGGCGGGCTGGCCATCCTGGGCGCGTTCACCGCGCTGCGGCTGCTCACCACGGTCACCGACGTGTCGGTGTTCGCCATCAACCTGGTCACCATGCTGGGCCTTGGCCTTGGCATCGACTACGCGCTGTTTGTCGTCAGCAGGTTCCGCGAGGAGCTGGCCGCCCGGCCGCCTGGGCGGCAGGGCGTGCAGGACGCGCTGGTCCGTACCGTCGCCACCGCCGGCCGCACGGTCGCCTTCTCCGGCCTGACCGTGGCGATCTCGCTGGCCGGTCTGCTGCTGTTCCCGCAGATGTTCCTGCGCTCCATGGCCTTTGGCGGCATCGCCGCGGTGCTGGTCGCCATGGCCGGCGCGCTGACCGTGCTGCCCGCGCTGCTGGCGGTGCTCGGCCCGCGCGTCAACGCGGGGTCCATGCCGTGGCGGCGCCGCCGGCCGGACCAGGCTGGCGGCGCCAGCGGCGGCGGGTGGACCCGGATCGCGCGCAGCGTGATGCGGCGCCCGCTGGCCCACGCCGCGGTGATCGTGGTGGCCCTGATCGCGCTGGGCCTGCCGTTCCGCAACGTGGCGTTCGGCGGCATCGACGCCCGCGCGCTGCCCGCCGCGACCGAGAGCCGCCAGGTCAGCGAGACTCTGGACCGCGACTTCACCCGCAACGCCACCACCCCCATCACCGTGGTCATCTCCGGCGCGGACGCCGCCGGGCTGCGCGGCTACACCGGGCGGCTGCGTGCGGTGCCCGGGGTGAGCGCCGCCCAGATCACCCAGACCAAGGGGGCCACCAGCCTGATCGCGGTCCGCTACCACGCCGACCCGATGTCCCCGCGGGCCAGGCAGCTGGTCACCGACGTGCGCGCGGTGCAGGCGCCCACCGGGTCCCGGGTGCTGGTCGGCGGCGACACCGCTGAGCTTGCCGACCTGCTCGCCAGCCTCGGGCGCACCCTGCCGTGGATGGCCGCGCTCGTCGGCCTGGTCACCTTCGTCCTGCTCTTCCTCGCGTTCGGGTCGGTAGTGCTGCCGCTCAAGGCGATCGCGATGAACCTGCTGTCGCTGACCGCCTCCTTCGGCGCGCTGGTGTGGATCTTCCAGCAAGGCCACCTGGCCGGGCTGCTCGGCTTCACCCCCACCGGCACCATCGAGGCCACCCAGCCAATCCTGATGCTGGCGATCGCGCTCGGCCTGTCCATGGACTACGAGGTCTTCCTGCTCTCACGGGTGCGCGAGCAGTGGGACCGCACCGGCGACAACACCACCGCCGTGGCGACCGGACTGCAGCGCACCGGCAAGATCATCACCAGCGCTGCGCTGCTGCTGGCCGTGGTGATCGGCGCGTTTTCCACCTCGGGCATCACCTTCATCAAGATGATCGGCGTTGGCATGATCATCATGCTGCTGCTGGATGCTACCGTGGTCCGGGCGCTGCTGGTGCCCGCCACCATGCGGCTGCTGGGCCGCTACAACTGGTGGGCGCCCAAGCCGCTCGCCCACTTCTGGGACCGGCACGGGCACCGCGAGCACAGCCAGCCAGCTGTTCCGGCCGGACCGCCGCTCGTCCCAGAACTGCCCGCCGCGGCCGACCGCCCAACACCTGCCGACCACCGATGAACGCACCCGCCGCGGCAGCGCCGCCGAAATCGCGCCACCCCCGCGCCAGGCCCGGAGGTTGCCTGATGCGCGTAATGCTCAGCCTGGCGAGCTCCTCGTGCGGCACAGCACCCCCACGGACCGCTAGATGACCCAACGACAAGAAAGGAAGGGACGATGCGGATCGGGTTGACCAGCATCTACGTCGATGACCAGGACCAGGCCGAGCGGTTCTACACCCAGGTCCTCGGCTTCAACGTCAAGACCAGCGCCCCCTACAGCAACACCGAGCGCTGGCTGAGCGTCGTCTCCCCCGAGGAGCCCGACGGCGTGGAGCTGGTGCTGCACCTGGCCGGCGAGTCGGCGCGGGCGTTCCAGCAGGCCAGCCGCCAGAACGGCCGGCCGCTGCTGTCGCTGGCCACCGGCGAGACTGCGCCGGGCAGGCTGAGCGGCTCAAGGCCAGCGGCGTGGCGTTCACCAAGGAGCCAGGCCGCATGCCCTATGGCGGCATCGACGCAGTGTTCGACGACACCTGCGGCAACCTCATCAACCTGCACCAGGACTGACCGGCGCAGCCGTCATGCGGCGCGCAGCGGTGTGCCGGGTGCGGGCCCGGGATCAGAAGGAGTCAGCATGCTGCTGGAGGACAGGAACGCCGTGAGCTATGGGCCCGGCGGGGCGGTCGACGGCGGCGCCGCGGCCGCCGCCGCCCAGCGGGGCGGAGTTTGCAGTCCGGGTGCGCGCCGGCCAGGAACCATGGCTGGGTTTCGGGACCGGCACCGGCCACCGTGTCGTGGTGCTGGCGACGTTCCCGGCCGCCGCACCGGCGGCGCTCGCCACATCGGGGGTCTTCGGCGAGCGCTTCGCCGCCGCGGCATCCCATTTCGGCGAACGCCGCCGGCGATTGTCCCGCGTAGAAAGCGATGCCCGGTGAGCGAGACCCTCCAGAGACAGGGCGCTGATCTCCCACGGCCGAAAGCCGCCGCAACGGTACCCGGCCGTCGGCCCACGAAAGGATGTACAGATAACAGCAAGAAACAGAACAGGACTTGTCACGGT
>Ga0137371_10004118_pt1 | contig 11413 bp, 7 predicted proteins | sample SagtaG_7_FD_104919 | JGI IMG/M metagenome (GOLD analysis project Ga0137371, IMG submission 104919) | Vadose zone soil microbial communities from Sagehorn Ranch, Mendocino, California, USA - Sage1_R_40_16 metaG | ecosystem: Environmental > Terrestrial > Soil > Vadose zone | place: USA: California... | reverse complement strand
TGACCCGTACGCGCAGCAACTGCTCGCGACGAACGTCGCGCCATCCGGCGCGCACTGGTTCGGCACCGATCAGATCGGCCGCGACGTGCTGTCGCGGGTGATCGTCGGCGCGCGGGATATCCTGCTCATCACCCCGCTCGCCACCCTGCTCGGCACCCTGCTCGGCACCGCGCTCGGCCTGGTCATGGGGTATCTCGGCGGGACGATCGACCTGCTGGTCAGCCGCGTCGTCGAGGCCGTGCTCGCGCTGCCGGCGGTGATCATCGCATTCTTGTTCATCGTCGCCGTCGGCCCGTCTCCGCTGACGCTCATCACCGTGATCGGGCTCATCTTCACCCCGTTGATCGCCCGCACCGTCCGGTCCGCCGTCCTCGTCGAGAGCCAGCTCGACTACCTGTCGTCGGCTCGCCTGCTCGGCGAGAAGTCACCGCACATCATGTTCGTCGAGATCCTGCCGAACGTCGTCCCCGCCATCCTGGTCGAGTTCACGGTGCGGCTGGGATACGCCGTCTTCGCGGTCGCCACGCTGTCGTTCCTCGGCTTCGGGATCCAGCCGCCGACCCCCGACTGGGGTGCGGACATCGCCGCTAATTACGGGGTGCTTCCGGCCGGGTACTGGTGGTCGACCATCTTCCCGGCGCTGGCCATCGCCTCGCTGGTGGTGGGGGTCAACCTGGTGACCGACTCGATCGAGCAGGTGCTCTCCTCGTGACCGCCCCCGACCGGGTGGCCGGGACTGGCGGCACGGGCGGCACGGGCCCGGCGCTGGCCGTCGAGCACATGGACGTCATCTACCGGGTGCGCGGCCAGGACCGGCTGGCGCTGCGGGACGTCACGTTCCAGATCGGCAGGCGCGAGTCCTACGGCCTCGTCGGCGAATCAGGGTCCGGAAAGTCCACCGTGGCCCTGGCGCTGACCAGGTACCTGCCCAGGAACGGGCGGGTGAGCGCGGGCGCGATCAGCATCAACGGCATCGACCCGATGGCCCTGGGCGAGTCGGCGCTGCGCGACCTGCGGGCCCGCATCGTGTCCATGGTCTACCAGGAGCCAGGCCGGGCGCTCAATCCGTCGATCAAGGTCGGCCGCCAGGTCGCCGAGGTGTACGAGATCGCCGGGCTCGCCAGGGCGGCGGCGCTGGAGCGCGCCGAGGCGATGCTGCGGAAGGTGCAGATCTCCGACCCCGGCCGGGTCATGCAGCGGTATCCGCACCAGCTCTCCGGCGGGATGGCGCAGCGGGCCGTCATCGCCATGGCGCTGGCCGCCGAGCCGTCGCTGCTCATCCTCGACGAGCCGACCACCGCGCTGGACGCGACGGTCGAGGCCGAGGTGCTCGACCTGGTGGCCGCGCTCCGCGAGGAGTTCGACACCTCGGTGCTGTTCATCAGCCACAACCTCGCCGTGATCGCCAAGATGTGCGACCGCGTGGGCGTGCTCTACGCCGGCGAGCTTGTCGAGGAGGGCATCGCCCAGGAGGTGTTCGACCAGCCGCGGCATCCGTACACGGTCGGATTGCTGCGCTGCATCCCGCGGCGCGGCCAGCGGAAGGACCACGGGCGGCTGGACACGATTCCCGGCTTCCTGCCGCCGCCCGGGCACACGCTCACCGAGTGCATCTTCGCCGCGCGCTGCCCTATCGCCGAGGAACGCTGCCACGCCGCGGCGCCGCCGGCCTTCGCGGTCGGCCCGCTGCACAGCTCCCGCTGTTACCTGCACGACAGGACGCCGGATCTGCCGCGGAACACCCCGGTTGACGTGGAGCTGCCCGCGCCCCGCAGCGCCGCCGAGCCCATCGTGCGGCTGACGGGCCTGTCGAAGACCTTCAGCTCCGGCGGCGAGAACTTCCAGGCCCTGGCCGGGATCGACCTGAGCCTGGAACTGGGCGAGACGCTCGGGCTGGTCGGTGAGTCCGGCAGCGGGAAGACGACCCTCGCCCGCGCGCTGCTCGGCCTCATCGCGCCCGACGCCGGCTCCGGCGTCGAATTCGACGGCAAGCCGCTGGGCGACGATGCCCGGCGCCGCACGCGTGATCAGCTGAAGGCCCTGCAGATCGTCTTCCAGAATCCGGACTCGGCGCTGAACCGCCGCCACACGGTGCGGCGGCTGATCAGCCGGCCGCTCACCAGGCTGGCCGGCCTATCGGGACCGCGGCTCCGCGAGCGGCTGGCCGACCTGGTCAGGTCGGTCCGGATGGAAGAGCGTCATCTGCCGCTGCGGCCCAGCCAGCTGTCCGGCGGCCTCAAGCAGCGGGTGGCGATCGCGCGCGCCTTCGGCGGCGGGCCGCGGATCGTGGTCTGTGACGAGCCCACGTCGGCACTCGACGTGTCCGTGCAGGCGGCCATCCTCAACCTGCTCGTCGACCTGCAGGCCAAGGAGCAGGTGACGTACCTGTTCATCTCGCACGATCTGGGCCTGGTCAGGTACCTGTCCGATCGCATCGCCGTGCTGTACCTGGGCCGCATCATGGAGATCGGCCCGGCCGAGACCGTCTTCGACGGACCGCATCACCCCTACACCGAGGCGCTGCTGTCGGCCGTGCCGAGCCTCGATGGGCAGCGCGCTGCCCGGATCCGGCTGCACGGCGAGATCCCGTCCGCGGCCGATCCGCCCACCGGGTGCGTCTTCCACACCCGCTGCCCGCGCAAGCTGTCGACCGGCGTCTGCGAGTCAACCGAGCCCCCGCTCCTCGAGGTCGCGCCCGGCCACCTCATGAGCTGCCACATTCCCATCGACGAGCTGCGAACTGCGCAGCACACCGGACAGGCGCCGTGACAAGAAGGCGCGGCAGGCATAGTTTTTTGCGATCCGCGCTATCCGGCGCGGGCTGAGGGAGGACCCGTGAACGCTGACCATGGCCGGCTCGACCACCTGCGCGAGGGCCAGACAGACATCGGGAATCACGTCATCGACGAGTTCGCCGCGGGCAGGATCTCCCGCAGGGACTTCGTCAGGCGCGGTACGGTCGTCGGGATATCGCTGCCCGTGCTGGGGGCCATCCTCTCCGCATGCGGCAGCTCGGCCGGCCCGTCTCCGGCCGCGAGCAGCCCGGCGGCCGGCAAGGCCGGCGCGACCATCAAGGTCGGCATCATCGTGCCTGCCGCGGCGATCGACCCGCTGACCATCGCGGACCAGGGCGGCATCGACATGATCGGCCAGGTCGGTGAGTACCTGGCCTTCTCCAACGAGCACCTGACACTGGAGCCCCAGCTCGCCGAGAGCTGGAGCGCCAACACCGCCGCCGACGTGTGGACCTTCAAGATCCGCCAGGGCGTCACGTTCCACGACGGTAAGCCGCTGACCGCCGACGACGTGGTGTACACCTACAAGCTGCACTCGAACCCGAAGAACGGGGGCAACGCGCTGTCCGCGTTCGGCGGGGTGCTGCAGCCGTCCGGGGTCAAGAAGGTCGACGACTTCACGGTGGAATTCCACCTGGAGGCGCCCAACGGGAACTTCCCCTACCTGACCTGCTCCGACAACTACAACATGATCATCCTCCCGGCCGGCTTCGACCCGAAGCAGTATGAGAGCTCGTTCATCGGCACCGGCCCGTTCAAGCTCAAGAACTACAAGGCCAAGGTGGGTGCCTCGTTCACCCGCAACGAGCAGTACTGGGGCGCCAAGGCGCTGCCGGCGGCCACCGAGTTCACCTTCTACGACACCCAGACGCCGCAGGTGCTCGCGCTGACCGGCGGAACGCTCGACGTGGTCGGCCAGTTCTCCGTCTCCGGCGGCGAGCAGCTGCTCGCCCCGGGCGCGCCGTACAACGTCGTGACCCTGAAGTCCAGCGCGCACCGCCAGCTCTCGATGCGCTGCGACAAGGCGCCGTTCACCGACCCGCGGGTGCGGCAGGCGATCGCGCTCACCCTCGACCGGACCGCGATCGTAACGGCGCTGTTCAAGGGCAAGGCCGACCTGGGCAATGACAGCCCGTTCGCCAAGGTCTTCCCGTCCACGAACACCAGCATCCCGCAGCGCGCGAAGGACATCGCCAAGGCCAAGTCGCTGCTGGCGGCGGCGGGGCACGGCTCGGGCTTCAGCACCCAGCTCATCGGCAACAACACCCTGGAGATCCCGCAGTACGGCCAGATCGTGGCGCAGGCCGCCAAGAGCATCGGCGTGACCATCCACACCAAGTTCGAGGACTCGGGAACCTACTACGGCAAGGCCACCTTCGGGAACTCCGACTGGCTGGACGCCACGATGAGCCTGGTGGACTACGGTCACCGCAGCGTGCCGAACGTGTTCCTGACCGCCCCGCTGCAGACGATCAGCGCCAAGAAGGGCACCGGCTCGTGGAACGCGGCGCACTTCAACAACAGCCAGTACGACAAGCTGTCGCAGCAGTACATCGCCGCCGTCGACCACTCCACCCAGCGCCAGATCGCCGGGCAGATCGAGACCCTGCTGCTCGCGCAGACGCCGATCATCTTCGGGTACTTCTACAACTACCTGGCCGGGTCGGCGCAGAACGTGCACGGCATCTACCCGACCGCCATCGGTCACATCTTCGTGAACAAGGTGACGAAGAGCTGAGCCGAATGCAGCGGTGCCCGCGAGCCAGCCACCGGCGGCCGCGGGCACCGGCGCATCCCGGGCGGCGGCGGTGAGCCTGCAAGACCGGACCTTGTGGATAAGGTTCCTCTCCGGCCCCGACATCGACGCGCTCGGCCTGTCCAACGCCGAGATCATCGACGCCGTCGAGGGCGCCGTGCGCGCGCATGGCGAGGGCCGGGTGGTCTTCGAGCCGCGCGTGCACCTGGTCCCGGGTGGCGGCGGTGCCGGGCACTTCAACATCCTGCGCGGCCACCTGTCATCGCCCGCGCCCGGCGTGAGCGGCGTCAAGGTGGTCGGCGACTTCGTCGCGAACTACGCCAGCGGCCTGCCCAGCGAACTCGGGCTGCTCACCCTGTATGACCCGGCCACCGGCATCCCGCTGTCGATCATGGACGCGACCATGATCACGGCGTGCCGGACCGGGGCCATGACCGCGGTCGGCGCTCGCTACCTGGCCCGGCCGGACGCGCGGGTGCTCGGCCACGTGGGCGCGCGCGGCACCGCGCGGTGGAACGTGCTGCTGCTGGATGAGATGTTCGACCTTGATGAGATACGAGTCACCAGTCGCCGGCCGGAGTCCCGAGAGGCTTTCGCGGCTGAGCTGGCCGATGTTACGGACACGCCCGTCCGCGTCACCGCCACGGCAGCGGAGGCCTTCGATGGTGCCGACATCCTGGTCGAGGCCTCCCGGCTGACCGAGCCCGCGCCGCTGCTGCGCACCAGCGCGGTCAGCCCCGGCGCGTTCGTCGTTCCCTACGGCACGGTCAGCGCCGTCGAGCTCGACCTGCTGGACGTGATGGACAAGGTCGTCGTGGACGACTGGCGGGAGGCCCAGTCCGGGCGCTTCGGCGCGCTGCGGGCGCACGTCGACAGCGGGCGGCTCACCGCGGCGACGCTGCACGCGGAGCTCGGCCAGATCGTCACCGGCCAGCGTCCCGGCAGACAGAGCCCCGGCGAGCGGATCCTGCTGTGGCACCGCGGGCTTTCCATCCTCGACGTGGCCGTGGGTCAGCTCATCCTGCGCCGGGCCGAGGCGGCCGATGCCGGCACGATGATCCGTTACCGGTAGCGACGATGACGCTGACCGTCACTGCCGCCGTCGACCTAGACCCGGCGCTGATCTGTGAGATTGCCGATGGCAGCGGACAGGCTGCCGCCGCTCCGACGGCGTGGCAGCCGGCCATCAGCGGCCCGGCCAGCGGGCAGGCCAGCGGCGCGGCGGTGCGGCTTGCCCCGGCCCTGCTCGGCGAGGTGCAACGGCGGTGCGAGCAGGGCCGGGCCGTGCTGCGCGGCGGGGAGCCCGTGTACGGAGTCACCACCGGCATGGGCGCGCTGGCCGGCGTGCGCCTTACCGGCCCGCAACAGCTCGTGCACCAGCGCAACCTGCTGCTGGCCCGGGCAAGCGGCGGGCCGCCCTGGCTGGCCGCCGCCGACGTCCGGGCACTCTTTGCAGTCCGGCTGCGCACGTTCCTTTCCGGGGACGCCGGGGTGTCCGGCGCGCTCTGCCAGCGGCTGGCGGACTTCCTGAACGAGGGCATCGTCCCGGCGGTGCCGTGCACCGGCGCGGGCAGTGCGGGCGAGATCATCCCGCTGGCGCACGCGTTCGGGCCGCTTGCCGGGATCGGGCAGGTGCTCGGGACCGGAGACGAGGTCAGGCCCGCCGCCGGGGCGCTGGCCGAGCACGGGCTCGCCGAGTTCGCGCTCGGCCCGAAGGAGGGAATCGCGCTGCTGGCCGGCGTGCCGGGAGCGACGGCGCTGGCCATCCGCAGGGCCGCCGATGCGCGGCGGGCGACAGCCATGATGGAGGCCGCAGCCGGGCTCTCGATCGCCGCTGCCGGCGCGCCCCGCGATCCTTACGTCGCGGTCTGCGCGCGCGGCGACGACATCCTGGCTGGCGTGCTCGCCAGGCTCAGGGCCTTCATCGGTGACGGCGGGCCCGGGGAAGGCAAGCCCAGCGGAACCAAGCCCAGCGGAAGCGGGCACAGCGGAACCAAGCACAGCGGAACCAAGCCCAGCGGAAGCGGGCACAGCGCAGGCAGGCCGGCCGGGGGCGTGCAGGCACCAGTGTCGTTCCGGGTGGCCGGCCCTGTCCTCACCCAGGTGCTGCGGGCGCACGGCGCGCTCACGGCCGCGACCGGGCGCGCGCTGGCCGGCGTGACCGACTCGCCCGCGTTCCTGGACGGAAGGTTCACCAGCACGGCCGGCTTTCACGGCATCGACCTCGCCGCGCATTGCGATCAGCTGACTGCGGCGCTCGCCCATGCCGCCGAGGTATCGGCGGCGCGGCTGCACCGGCTGCTCGACCCGCGGGTTACCGGGCTGCCGGCCCAGCTGGCCAGGACGCCGGGTCCCGATGCCGGCCTGGTGACCGTGCACAAGCGCGCGGCCGGGGAGATCCACGCGCTGCGCCGGCTGGCCACGGCCACCCCGGTCGGCATGATCGAGACCTCTGGCGGCCAGGAGGACGTGCAGTCCTTCGCCTGGGAGGCAGCCGAGAAGCTGCGCGGCGCGCTGCACCATGCGGGCGTCGTTACCGCCTGCGAGCTGCTGGCCGGCTATCAGGCCATGGCGCTGGCGGGCAGGCCAGCCCCGCCCGGCTGCCGCGGCGTGCTCGGCTGGCTGGCCGGCCTCGTCGAGCCGATCGTCGGTGACCGGCCGTTCGGCGCGGATATCGAGCGCATCCTGCGAGCGCCCTGGCCGGCAGCCGGTGCGCAGGGCCGCTGGCCAGCGGGCGGCCAGGGGGAATAATGGGCCGTGACGGCTCGTTGCGCAGTCGTTTCAGCGTAGAGCGCGCATCCCGCTCCCGACTCGGCGACCTGGGGGCCCGACACGAGATCCGAGGAACTGGGCAATGACGACTGCGGGCGAGGCGGGTAGCGAGCGGCCGGACAAGCTGCCGGGCCGGGCGGCCGGCCCGGCCAGCGGCGGCGCAGGCGGCGGGCCGGGCGAGAGCGGGCCGGGCAAGCTGCCGGGCCGGGCGGCCGGCCCGGCCAGCGGCGGCGCGCCGGGCGAGGTGCCGGAAGAGGCGCACGGCCATCAGCACAAGGACGTGTCGGGCGGCTGGCTCCGCCCGGCCGTGTTCGGCGCGATGGACGGACTTGTCACCAACGCGTCCCTGATCGCCGGGGTCGGCGGTGGCGGCGGATCAGCCCACACCATCATCCTGACCGGCCTGGCGGGCCTCGCCGCCGGCGCATTCTCGATGGCCACCGGCGAATATGTGTCCGTGTCGTCGCAGAACGAGCTGGTCGGCGCGGAGGTCAGCAAGGAACGGCTCGAGCTGCAGAACAATCCCGACGACGAGCGGCGCGAGCTCGCGGCAGTGTTCCGGCAGCGGGGAGTGGACGCGGAAACGGCTGACCTGGTGGCGCGGCAGCTCTCCGCGCACCCGGAAGAGGCACTCCGGGTGCACGTGCGCGAGGAACTGGGAGTTGATCATCACGAGCTGCCGTCGCCGGTAACGGCCGCGGGCGCGTCGCTGGTGACGTTCGCGATCGGTGCGCTGATCCCGCTGGTGCCCTACCTGGCGGGGTTCGGCTCGCTGATTGCCGCGCTGATCTTCGCGGCCGTCGCGGCGGTCGCCGGCGGCGGCATGGTGGCGCGGATCACTGACCGGCCGTTCCTGCGCGGAGCCGTCCGGCAGCTGGTACTCGCCGCCATGGCGACGGGGCTCACCTACGCAATCGGGACCATGGTCGACGCGACGATCTCCTGAGCCCTACCAGGGGTCGGTGCCGTAGGAGTCCTCGGCCTGCCCGCCGTTGGCCGACAGGAGCCTGAGGTCGGCCTCGACCATCATGGCCACGAGTTCCTCGAAGCCGATCTTCGCCTCCCAGCCGAGCTGGTCCCGCGCCTTGGACGGGTCGGCGCACAGGTGATCGACCTCGGCAGGCCGGATGAACGAGGCATCGCAGACCACGTGATCGCGCCAGTCAAGGCCGGCCACCCCGAAGGCGAGCTGCACGAGTTCCTCGACCCCGTGGGTGACGCCGGTCCCGATGACGTAGTCGGCGGGCTCATCGCGGGCGAGCATCAGCTGCATCGCGCGCACGTAGTCGCCGGCGAACCCCCAGTCCCGCCTGGCCTGGAGGTTCCCCAGCCGGAGCTGGCGCTCGTAGCCGAGCTTGATCTTGGCGACGCCGAGGGAGACCTTGCGGCTGACGAACTCGGCGCCGCGGCGCGGCGACTCGTGGTTGAACAAGATCCCTGACACCGCGAACATCCCGTAGGACTCACGGTAGTTCTGCGTGAGGAAGTGCCCGTACGTCTTGCCCACCCCGTACGGGCTGCGCGGGTGAAAGGAGGTCCGCTCGGTCTGCGGAGACTCCCGCACCATGCCGAACATCTCCGACGACGACGCCTGGTAGAACCGGATCTGGCCGTGCGTCGGACTCCGCGACGCGCTGATCCCGCTGCACACCCGGATCGCCTCGAGCACGCGGAGCACGCCGAGGCCGGTGACCTCGCCGGTGAGCTCGGCCTGCTGCCAGGACATCGGCACGTACGAGATCGCGGCCAGGTTGTAGACCTCATCGGGCTGGACGCGCTCGACCGCGGCGATGAGGCTGCCCTGGTCGAGCAGGTCACCGCGGACCAGCCGGACGTCGCCGACGAGCTGGCGGATGCTGCGCACCCGCGGGTTGGCCTGCCCCCTGATCAGGCCCCAGACCTCGTAGCCCAGGGCATGCAGGTGCTCGGCGAGATAGGACCCGTCCTGCCCGGTAATCCCCGTGATCAGCGCGCGTCTTGTCAGCAGAGTCTCCGCTCTTTCCGGGTCAGCCAGTCGCCTGGAGTCAATCAGGCTACGTCGCGGCAGCTTACCGACAGGGCGGCCGCGGGACACACTCTCCCGTGATCAGCGGGACGCAACGTACCCCCTGGTAATGTTCGCTGCCTAGGGGGTCACGCGGGCTAGCCTCTGCACACCCGGCAGCCAGCGGCAGATGAGGAGGCGCAACCTGCGTGAGCACCATGGATCGCCCGCTCCGCGTCGCCATGCTGTCCTACCGGAGCAAGCCGCACTGCGGCGGCCAGGGCATCTACCTGCGGCACGTCTCCCGCGAGGTCGCCGCCCTTGGCCACGAGGTCGAGGTCTTCTCCGGCCAGCCCTACCCCGAGCTTGAGCCAGGGCCGCTGCTGCGCACCCTGCCGAGCCTCGACCTGTACCGCGAGCCGGATCCATTCCGCACGCCGCGGCTGCGCGAGTACCGCGACTGGATCGACGTGCTCGAGGTCGGCGCGATGTGGACGGCCGCCTTTCCCGAGCCGCTGACCTTCAGCCTGCGGGCGCTGCGCGCGCTGCGACCGCGGGCGGCCGACTTCGACGTGGTGCACGACAACCAGGTGCTCGGCTACGGCATGCTCGGCATCGCCCGGCTCGGCCTGCCGCTCGTGACGAGCATCCACCACCCGATCAGCGTGGACCGCCGGATCGAGCTGGCGGCCGCCTCCGGCCTCGCCCGGCTGTCCAAGCGCCGGTGGTACGGGTTCGTGCGGATGCAGGGCCGGGTGGCCCGCCGGGTGGGCCCGATCCTCACCGGCTCCGCCTCGTCCCGCGACGACATCTGCCGCGACTTCCGGGTGCCGCCGGAAAACGTGCACGTCATCCCGCTGGGCGTCGATACGCGCCTGTTCCACCCCAGGAGCCGGCCGCGGGCCGACGGCAGGATCCTGGCGGTGGCCAGCGCCGACTCGCCGGTCAAGGGCGTCGCCACCCTGCTTCGCGCGGTGGGAAAGCTGGCCACCGAGCGGAACGTGCACCTCATCGTGGTGGGCAAGCCGGCGGCCGGCGGGCCGACCGAGCGGCTGGTCGCCGAGCTGGCGCTCGGCGACCGGGTGCGGTTCGTCACCGGCATCAGTGACCGTGAGCTCGCCGGGCTTGCCGCCAGTGCCGAGATCGCCGTGGTGCCGTCGCTGTACGAGGGGTTCTCGCTGCCGGCCGTCGAGCACATGGCCTCGGGGACCCCGCTGGTGGCCAGCCGCACCGGCGCGCTGCCCGAGGTAACCGGCGACGCGGCGCTGCTGGTGACTCCGGGAGACCCGGAGGAGCTGGCCGCGGCGCTGCGGCGGCTGCATGACTCGGCCAGTCAGCGCGAGCGGCTCGGCGCCGCCGCCTGGGACCGGGTGCAGGAGCGCTTCGCCTGGCCGGCGGTCGCCCGCGCGATCGTGGCGCAATACTACCGCGCGGCAAAGAGCGCCGCGGCTGGCCGGCTGGCCCCGGCCGGCGGCCGGCCGGAGCCTGCCGAAGATTCCGGGACAGAAGGAGCGGCGCCCTGCTGACCGTTGATTTCGCCCGTTTCCCCGTCCAGCCGGGAGACCGGGTGCTTGATCTGGGCTGCGGCGCTGGCCGCCACGCGTTCGAGGCGCTACGGCGCGGCGCGCATGTCGTGGCGCTGGACACCGACCGGGGCGAACTGCGGCAGGTGTCCGCGATGTTCGCCGCGATGCGGGCGGCTGGCGAGGTGCCGGGTGGCGCGGCGGCTCGCGCGGTGGCCGGGGACGCCACCGCGATGCCGTTCGGCGACGGCTGCTTCGACCGGGTGATAGCCGCCGAGGTGCTGGAGCACATCCCGGCTGACCAGGCCGCCATGAACGAGATCGCCCGGGTGCTGCGGCCCGGCGGGCTCGCCGCCGTGACCGTGCCGAGCTGGCTGCCGGAGCGGATCTGCTGGCGGCTGTCGGACGACTACCACACCGTGCCGGGCGGCCATCTGCGGATCTTCACCCGGCCCGAGCTCGAGGCCAAGCTGGCCAGGTCCGGGCTGCGGGCAGGCGGTCACCATCACGCGCACGCGCTGCACTCGCCGTACTGGTGGCTCAAGTGCGCCGTCGGGGTACGCGACGACGATCATCCGCTGGC
>Ga0137371_10004115_pt1 | contig 11419 bp, 9 predicted proteins | sample SagtaG_7_FD_104919 | JGI IMG/M metagenome (GOLD analysis project Ga0137371, IMG submission 104919) | Vadose zone soil microbial communities from Sagehorn Ranch, Mendocino, California, USA - Sage1_R_40_16 metaG | ecosystem: Environmental > Terrestrial > Soil > Vadose zone | place: USA: California... | reverse complement strand
TGTCGGCCACACGTCCGATCATTGTGGCCTGGGCGGGTACTCAGCGGAGCGGCCTCCGAGAAGGGCAAGGAAGCCGAGGTGACGCGCAAACTGATCGAGCAAGTCTTGGAAGTGGCAGGGCCGAACGCGATCAGCTTGCTGCTGGCCGATGCCCTCTACGCTGATGGTCCTTTGCTTGCCTGGCTCAAGTACTGCAAAGGGATCGATGGGTTGGTACGCTTACCGGAGGATCGACTGTTGTACCAGGATATGCAGGGGCTGGCTGATGCCCACCTCATTGAGTGGACCCATCACCGCTATGTGCGCACAGTCCAAGGCCACAAGCACATCCGCGAGGTGGAGGTGACGGCAGCAGGTGAACTGACCAGCTGGGAGAGCTTTCTCGAGGCGGCTGCCACCTATGAGGTGACGGATGCCTCCTTGTGGGCGTGTCTGATCCGCGATATGACGACCTCCGAGACTGCCCAAGAGCCGCCCATAGCGCTCGTGAGCACGCGTAGCTGGCAGAATGGGTTTGCCGCCTTGCAGGCCTACCGCCCCCGGTGCAACCGAGACGGCCTTTTTCGATGTCGCTGAAGAGGCGGCATCGTTTGGCCGCAGGCGCACGCCAGAGCAGGTTGTCGCCACAGGCCTGCGCGCGCTGGAACGGGGGCGCAGCGTCGTCATCGATGGCTTCTTCAATTCACTGGCGGCACAACTGACCCGTTTCTTCCCTCGCCGGTTCATTGCTCGTATGGCGGGACTGAGCGTTCGTCCCCGGCAGATGCCGGGCGCGACGCAGCGTTCTGCGCATCAATAGGGAACAGGTTTACTTATACTGGCTGGTAATGTCGGTTTGCCGTCTCAGAGCAGGTCGAAAAGAATAGACCTGTGAAGAGCATTCTGATGGAACCGGGTTGGTATTTGTTTCATGACGTTCCTGACGGCATCTACCATCTGCGGGCAGCCGCGTTTCCCGTCGCTGCGGACCTCCACTCATCTCTACTGCCTGGCGAGCAGCTGTTGCTCGGCAACAACGCAAGCCCACTGGTCATCCGCCGGGGAGGGGTGTCTGGCGATCCCGATCTCGTCCTGCACTCGCCGCGTCTGACCGATCCACCCCTGGTGATGGGATTGCCCTTGCTATGAATCAACAGGAGGCGGTGCCGGGGGACGCCAGTACCCCGGCCGGAGCGCAAGGTGTCTTCGCACTTTTCCCCTGTTGCATAGGCCGCTGCAGGCAGCGCGAGAGGGGTAGCTGAAGAGTTTCAAAACAGTCCGATAGAAGAAGTTTTTTTCTTTTCAACCTGCTATGATGGTCAAGTACGGGCCCGTAAAGAAATAAGATGAAGGCCTTCGATTGTTTGAGTATTCAGTCACTGAATATAGTGAACTGGAAAGAATCAGGGTAATCGAGTCCCCTAGCGTCACACATCGTAAATTCAATGGAGCTATGGAATGAAACTCATAAAAGCAAATAGATTGAGTCTTAGAGAAGCGCTCACTGATGACCTCGCACCGACCACCGGGCGAAGCTCCGGGCGCTGGTTCGCGCTGATGGTCCTCTGCCTGGGCGCTCTGATGATCGTGCTCGACACAACGATCGTGAACGTTGCGCTCCCGTCGATCCGGCAGGATCTCGGTTTCTCCGAGACATCGCTCGCCTGGGTGGTGAATGCCTATCTGCTCACCTTCGGCGGCTTTCTCCTGCTAGCTGGCCGGCTGGGCGACCTCTTCGGCCACCGGCGGCTCTTCCTGATCGGGATCACGCTCTTCACCCTGGCATCGCTCGCCTGCGATCTGGCCACCACGCAAGGGTTCCTCGTCACAGCGCGAGCGATCCAGGGGCTCGGCGGCGCCATCGTCTCCGTGGTGGCGCTCTCGCTGATCATGAATCTCTTCGTTGAGCCAGCGGAGCGCGCCAGGGCGATGGGCGTCTACGGCTTCGTCTCTGCCGGCGGCGGAAGCGTCGGCGTGCTGCTCGGCGGCCTTCTGACGAGCACGCTCAACTGGCACTGGATCTTCCTGGTCAATCTTCCAATCGGTGCCGTCGTCTTTGCTCTCTCCCGAATGCTGCTGCCAGCCGCGCACCGCGCGGCGGCCCCCGGGCGTCTCGATGTCGCCGGCGCGATCATCGTGACGGCTGCGCTCATGCTCGCTGTCTATGCGATCGTGAACGGCAACGACGCCGGGTGGACCTCTGGCCAGACGATCGGCCTGCTCGTCGCTGCGGCCGTGCTGTTGGCGATCTTCCTCTTGATCGAGGGTCGAGTTCGCGCACCGCTCATACCACTTGGCATCTTGCGGCGGCGCAACGTGGCGACCGCCAACGTCGTTGGCGTCCTGTGGGCCGCGGCTTTGTTCGGCTGGTTCTTCCTCTCTGCTCTCTACCTCCAGCTGGTGCTCGGGTACAGCCCGCTTTGGGTCGGTCTCGCCTTCCTGCCGGCCAGCCTCATCATGGCGGTTTGCTCGCTCGGCCTCTCTGCCAAGCTCGTCATGCGGTTCGGCATCAAGCCGCCACTCGCAACCGGGCTGCTGCTGGCCGCCGTCGGACTCGTGCTCTTCGCGCGAGCACCGGTCGACGGGAACTTTGTCGTCGATGTGCTCCCGAACATGATCCTGCTCGGATTGGGGGGCGGCATCGCCTTCAACCCGGTGTTGCTTGCCGCCATGAGCGACGTTGCGCCAACTGAAGCCGGCCTGGCCTCTGGAGTCGTCAACACCTCGTTCATGATGGGCGGGGCGCTCGGCCTGGCGGTCCTCGCCAGCCTCGCTGCCGCTGGCACGACCAGCCTGCTGGCCGCAGGCTCCAGCCATCTCGCGGCCCTCAACGGCGGCTACCATGTCGCATTCCTCGTCGGGGCTCTCTTCGCCGCCGTTGCAGCGGTGCTCAGTGCCACGCTGCTGCGTTTCAAGGTGCCGACCACGCCAAAGCAGGACGAGTCGAGAAACGAGCAGCGTGTACCAGAAGTGCGTGCATAATACTTATGATAAAGGAGTTTTTAATGGGAAAAGTCATTTCGAAAGACGGCACCGCTATTGCATTCGATAAGTCGGGTCAGGGTCTCCACTGCGTGTTGACGACCAGGAAGTCATCTATTGGGCGGTCAGTGGCCATGGCACCCTCTTCAATTACACCGGCCACCCGGCAGTCGTGCTACCTTATAAGCTGGACCGCGATGGCCTACCCCTTGGGATACAGCCGGTAGGGAAACGCTGGGATGAATCGCGTCTGCTGGCGATAGCAAAGGTCTTATCGGAAGTGACCGGCCAATTCCAACGACCACCGGGCTACTAAGTGAAGAACCCGAGGGGTGGAGGTTCGAGCAGTGTGGCCCTCACCATGGAACGCGGAACTTGCAAGCCTGAGGCTACAACGCTTTGGCCTTTTGCTTGCTTTAGCAGCATGCTGTTGTTCCCTTTGGCTTTCGCCGCCAGGTTAGCTCTTGTTCCTAGAACATCTCTCAAATTCTAGCCGACTGCGTCGGCAATCTCATCGTGCGTGACACGGCGCACGTAGCCAGTACAGGTATGATAGAGTGTTTACAACGTAGTCAAAAGGTCATCAGGAAAAGAGCATCGAGATAAGGCTCGATAGCTCAAATGTGACCTCATTTCTTGACCTTCCGCTGTAGGAACAAACAGACGTTGGGTTACATTATCCATGAGGCAGTGCGCAATCTTTCTGCTAGAAAAATCGGCTGATCTGAAGGTAGACTTGATTAATGTTCTGCGGTGTGCCAGCATATTCCTGGCCCCCAGTAGCGCCGGCTATCTTCGTTAGCTCACTTACATCAGCATCGTTGCCATAAGCAATAGTATATATCTTCACTCCCTCACCAGCATTCGCACCGGAGGCTGTAATCTGGCTAAGAAGTTGACTAACGGAGAGCTTGCTAGAAGTATCCATTCCATCAGTCAGTACTATCAGGACTTTGATATGCTTAGAAGGTAGGGTCTTCAACGCATTGGCTTGTTCCGCAATAGTATCAAAGAGGCGTGTCGAGCCACTGACATCGATACCACTAATGTTAGAGAGCACACTTTGTCGCTTGGGGCCAAGCGCTGAAACGGGAGTGAGTACGTTAGTGTTTGTGCTAAAGACGGTCAAACCGAGCCCATCGCTGTTGCCCAGCAAGTTAACGAACTCTGTCAGACCCTGCTTCGCCTTCTCGATCTTGCTAAGGCCTCCGACCAGGTCATTCATACTGCCAGAACGATCAAGAACAAGCATCACATCAACCTTGCGGCGCTGTTGCTCCCACGAAGTCTCAATAGCTTGTGTCACATCCGCTGAAGGTACCTGTAAGAGCGATTTGGGTTCGCTTGGGTCCACTCCATGAGCGCTATTGATGGGTGACCCAACTCCCACGCTAAGGTCTGCTGGCCTAAAACCGTATTGCAGGGCCTTTTTTTGCTGGGCAGGCGCTAACAAGAAATTTCTGAACGCTAGCGCTGCCGCTCTCTTAGCCGGAGTCACCCAGCTTGCCTGCAGAATTGTGTAAGGATGATCGCTATAGAAAGTACCTTCTTTGGGATAGATTGCTACCACTGGATAAGCCAGATGGGGATAGAGCTGACCTTCGTTAGCCTGCACTACCAGGCTCTCGTACATCACCGTCGCACTCAGATAATTGGGGCCTTGAGTGAACATTTCATTGGCAAAAAAGCCTGTACTATCGCCATAATGGATGATTGAACTCTCCACGTTGGCAACGAAGTCTTGAGTTGTTGGGTTCGTCACATCAGCGAGCGATAATTCACGAAGCTTACCCACTGCCGCGTAATTTTCAGCGATGATTGAATCCAGGCCTGAGTTGGAATCGTCGGGGCGGGTATGGCCGAACTTGAAGTCCCCAAACTCTGGGTGCCCATAGGCGGCCCAACCACGAGGATTGGTACTGAGAGCTACAATATCTGACCAACCAATTGCCTTATTTGGCCAGCCTAGTGCCTCGGCCTCAGGCTTCCACATAGCGATAACTACAGGACTGGTTACCAGTGATGGCGAGTCAGTAGCTCCGGTGGCGACGATATCACTTCCGTGCTTTTTCACCCACTGTGAATTGAGGAGTGTCAACCAAACACTTCCAGCCGGGCTCCAGATATCGGGCTGAATCGTACCATCAGCAATTTCTTGCATAGATGTGCCGGACCCGACTGGAGTCGCCTTGACAGTGATCGGCCCATCACACGCGCTAATATGTTGTTTATTGAAATCAGGAACAACATCGTCGATCCAGGCTTGCTTTTCGCTGCTATAGTACATGATAAGGGTGACCGGATTGGAGGAATGGGACGTGCACGAGATTGGTTGCCCTCCAACCGTCGAAGTGAGTTTATTACTCTGGGTCTTGTTGTTCGTAGTCATAGCACCATTACATCCTACTAGCAGTATCAATAAGAGTATGGTACTCAAAACATAGAGGATAAGATGACCTGTCTGTTGCTCTCTACGCGGATGGCTGGAAATCTTCATCTTCCTTCTCTCCCTCCTGGACATGCTTTGCGCCAGGAAATGATCGTTGCTTGTAAACCGCCTTTTCGATAGTAGGGACGAGGGTCAATCAACCAAGCGCGGTTGGTGATCCATCATAGTAGTTTTTCCACTGCTTAATCAGTTCATTGATGACTGCACTTGTAGGGACATTGGCCAGTGGGGTAATTTCCACTTTGGGTGAGATGTTGTAAGACGATTGTTGCAAGAAGACGTTCCCTGGTACATTGTCCGTGATCTGGATACCTGGGGTGCTTGGCCGGAAACCAGTAGTGAGGGCCAGCCGCTGCTGCTGTGGTGATAACAGGAAGTCACGGAACATTTGTGCAGCCATCTGTTGCTCAGACGTTACCCAGGTCCCCTGCAAGATGGCAAATGGATGATCACTCACGATATTCAGGCTGGGATAGAACAGCCGCAGAGGTTCCTGCTGAGCGGTTATCGCCAATTTCTCACCAGTGAGCACTAAATTCTCATAGGTCGCTACGATATCAAATTCGGGTGCACCTGAAGGTATGACCACATTATCAAAGAACGTGCCGCTGCTACGGCCAAAAGCGGATACTGCACCCTCGATATCGTTAAAGTAGCCCAAGAACTGGGGGCTGTCGATCTGTGGAACCGTTAGCCCACGCTCCTCATTATAGAAAGCGTAGGCAAGCAAGGTGACGGTCAATAACCCACTATTCGATTGATCAGGCCGGGTATGACCGAACTTTACGGGTCCCCATACAGACAATCCGCCAATATTGGCCCAGCTACTCTGCTTCAGGGCATCATGAATGCTCGGCCAGTCGACGCTGGGATAGTACTTGAGAAAGGCTTCGGCACGGTCCCGCCAGAACGCAAACACGAGCGGACTGGAAACGAGCGACTTTGCTTGCAGAGCGCCAGAATTAATGATGATATCTTTCCCTGCATGCCCCTTTTGCCAGGCTGAACTTAATTGATTGAGTTCCAGAAAACTCGCAGGGCTCCAGACAATCGGCTGAATGGTACCATTGAGAATCTTCTGTTGTCCATCCAACGAGCCTCGCAGATCTAAGTCGATGTGAATGGTCTTTCCACCCACACTTGCGCCGGTTTTATGAAATGCATCCACAGAAGCTTGCATCCAGGCTTGCTTTTCGGTACTACAGGTGAAGGGAATTGAGATGCTATTGGCCGCGACACTTGTAGTAACCGTGTTTGAACCTTTATTGGAGAGAAGGTAACCGACGGCAGTACCCCCCAGGGCGATGGCGGCTGCCGCTCCAATGCCTCCTATTAACAAACGTCTCCTCGACATACGTCCTGAATCCGGTGATTTAGGACTGAATGGTACGAGGCCACTAGATCCGATGGTGTAAAACATATCGATAGCAGACTGGAAGCGATTTTTGGGTTCCAGGGACATTGCTTTGAGCACAATCTGCTCAGCTATGATTGAGAGTTTCGGGTTGAGTTCACGTGGCGCTCGAAGCAATCCCTGATCCGCCTGGCGCAAGGGAGCGTCGACCGGGGCAGTCCCTGTTAAGAGTGCGTAGAGCGTTGCGCCCAGTGCGTAGATGTCAGTACGCGCATCACTTTGACCCAGGCCATACTGTTCAGGAGCCGCGAAGTTGCGTGATCCCAGTGTTTCAGTATCATGAGGGGCATCTGTCTTGAAAAAGCGTGCGATTCCGAAATCAATCAGTTTGATCTTTCCCTCTTCATTGACCATGATATTGGAAGGCTTCAGATCGCGAAAGATGATTGGTTGAGGGCGGGTATGCAGGTAGTTCAATACATCGCAAAGTTGCAGGGTCCATCCCATCACAATACTTTCGTCCAGTGGACCTCCTGCCATCTGTAGCCGCCTCTCCAACGTCGTTCCCCTGATGAACTCCATCACCAGGTAGACTTTGCCGCTTTCTTCAAAGAAATCAATCACGTCGGGCAAATTAGAGTGCTTGAGTTGGACGAGGAGATCGGCCTCCTGGCGAACGGATGTAACGAACTGTGCCTTCTCAGTAGCATCCAGGGGAGCATTGCTCATCTCCTTAATAGCCACAGTGCGCTTCGTTTGAAAGCGAGTGTCCAATGCCTCATAGATTACACCGAAGCCGCCCTTGTCTACTAAGCGAATAACGCGGTAACGATTCCCTAGCAAATTCCCCGCTACAGTACTCCCCGCAAGGCCGCGCACGTTCATCTCTTCTTCTTCAATAAGCGATGCACTCGTAACCAGGGATATTGTTTCGTAGTGCTCTTCGTTGAGTTGTTGGGCAGCAATCGATGATCCGCAGTTCGCACAAAATCGTACATCTGCTGTGACTATCGCACCACAATTTCGACAGCTATGTCCCGCTGCTAACCTTTCCATGCCTTTTCTGTGGCTCACCTTCCCTACATTTATCGAGTTGTGAGCCACCTTCCTTTCGCAGATTTTACATGGCATATTTCAAGGCTACGTAATTTAGCAATATAGCAGAACTAATGAATACAGTATAGTTTTAAATGTTAAGAGAATGGTAACTACATAGGTGCCCAAGCGACGGGCAATGGCTTGCCTACAAAAACAGCAGCGAGCGCGGCTAGCATGGAATGTCCCTGCTTGTGCATCGTCGAAAGATAACTGCGGGTCAAAGTAAATCAGGTAGCGAATGCCTTTGTTACCTACTCGTCTATACGCTTGTGAAAGCGCTTTTTTGCTCATGAGTAATTGACTGACTAAAGCTTGAACAAGCACACCTATATCAGTGAATGGAGACTGTACCGGCTACTTGGGACATCTGTTCGCCGAATTGGAAGTTTTACGCTTCATTGAACGAGCTTTCTTGTCAAAACACACGCCAGGAACGTACAATCACTAGGGTTCAGAATCCATTGCCGTTCTGTCTACGTTGATGAAGGAGAGGTTCAGTTGGCGTTTCGTCTAGTCATCACCATCAAGCAACGAGTTTGCCCCAGCTTTCACGCGCTCCAAAAACGTTTCCTGTATTGGGTCAAACCACCGGAGACCTCCATTGTGCTCGGCACGCTCACTGATCTTCTCAGGGGGAAATCGGAACTGATCGCGGAAAACGCGCTCTTACGACAGCAACTGATCATCCTCCGTCGACAGGTCAAACGACCCGTGTACAAAAAGACGGACCGGCTTCTCCTGGTGCAACTGGCCAGGATGGTTCGGACCTGGAAACAAGCGCTTTTCCTCGTCCAGCCAGAGACGCTTCTGGGCTGGCATCGGGAGCTCTTCCGCTTGTTCTGCAAGCACAGATCGAAAGCACGCTCAAGCAACCCTCGGCTCTCGTGCGAGACCATCACTTTGATCCAGGAGAGGGCAGCAAACAACCGACTCTGGGGAGCTGAGCGCATCAGTGGGGAACTCCTTAAGCTGGATATTCGAGTGAGTAAACGAACTATTCAGAAGTATATGAGGCACGTTCGCACCACACAGCCGAGAGGACAGAACTGGAGAACGTTCCTATGCAATCATGCTGCAGAGACATGGGCCTGTGATTTCCTCCAGGTCACTGATCTCTTCTTCCGTCCGTTTTTTGCGTTTTTCATCATCGAGTTGCAGTCGCGGAAGGTAATCCATGTCTGAGTCACCCGATCTCCGACCGATCCCTGGGTAGCGCAACACCTACGGGAAGCTACCCCGTATGGGCAAGCACCGAAGTATCTGATTTGTGATAACGACAGCAAGTTTGGATCCTGTTTCGTCCGGGTGGCGACGACAAGTGGCATCGAGATTCTCAAGACTCCGTATCACGCTCCCCGAGCCAATGCGATCTGTGAGCGCTTCTTGAGGAGTGTGCGGCAAGAATGCCTCGACCATCTGCTGATCCTTCATGATAGACAACTCCAGCGCGTCCTCAATGCGTATGTAGCGTACTTCAACCAGGCACGACCGCATCAAGGCATCCAGCAGCAGATTCCCGAATCCTCTGGATCATCTCGTTCTACTCCGCACGAAGGAACCAGGGTGGTTGCTGTTCCGATCTTGGCCGGGCTGCACCATGACTACCGAAAGGTTGCTTAAAGAGGGTCAAGCTGAGTCGACGAGACAGTAGAGAGTCGAGGTGTGCCAAGATGTCATCGTCATTTGTGAAGATTCCTTGGAAGACCTCTAGCCCTGCACCCGCATAGCTTCCCTGAGCGCATGCTGCAAGTAAGCGCCTGTTTTTCTCGCATGATGGAGACTTCCTCTTTGGAACAGCGAGAGGAACACGTTCCCCAGGTCCCTCAATCGAGTTTCGTGTCAAGGGAAAATATTGATCGGGTAGGCGAAGTCGGTCATTTTGCTAACGGATATTCCAAGTAGCCATTACAGGGGTATTGGCCTCCGAAGGTGAGCACTTTCACATATCTCCTGTGCCGTAGAGCATAGTGTATGTTAAAAAACAAGTGTATCATCGTATACAGATAAGGACGACTTGATAGATTTGTACAATTCATTTCGTGCCTTGTGGGATAGATTTGAGCCTAAAACCAATTTGAAATGTACGGAGAGAACTATGCGAAAAATTTCATTACCTCGTTCCCAAGGTTTACTCGTAGGTATAGCAGCTATTGTTATGGTGATGTTGATCTCAGCTTGTGCGGGCACTGGCGTTAGTAATGGACAATCTACGACAGGTACCACTACCACAACAACATCTTCAACTCAGGTGCAACCAACCACTACCCAATCATCCTCCCCTACAGCGCAACCGGTCGCGTTTAAAGCGGGTGGCATCTCATTTATTGGCCCAGTGAAGAGTATCACGAGCAGCAGTCTTGTCATGAGCGCGCCAAATGGGCAGACCTATACAATGGCGATCACTGCACAAACGGATCGCTCTGCCTTTGGTGGGAGTCTGCCGAGTGTCGGGGCTTCCGTCGATATGGACTCAACAATTAACCCTAACGGGAGCCTTACCGCAACGATCTTGAAGTCTGCACAGCCAGGTGATCCAGACCTGAACAACATTGCGTATACAGGCATCACGACGAGTGCCGTTGGAGCTGATCGCGTTCTTCACTTCACCGCTGGTGTCAAGAGCTACAGCTTTACTATTCCTGCTACGGCAGTTCTAAGTGATTTCGGTGGAAACGCACAGGCTATTGTGAGCAACATGTCGGTTAAGGTCAAAGTACAGTATCCGGCGAACACGGTAGTTAGTGTTGGAAACGCCAACGGAACGGGTAGCTAAACAGGGGTAGCAACGAAACACATGGAAGACCTGCTGTGGTCTACTTGTTGCACCGGTGCAACAAGTAGACCACAGCAGGTCTTGTGATGGGGTGGCCCCATGGCGTGATGGTCCCTATTTTGCCTCCTGCGGAGGAACTCCCCACGCTAGCACAGTTTCGGTATTGGTATGAAAAGGAGCATGACCTCAAGCGTTCAATGAGTGCACATGAAGGCAAGCATACCAACCAGTAAGGGAAACAACTAGCAAGGCTTGCAAGAAGACCTAATTATTGCAAGCCTCGCTAATGTAACAGAACCTTTGAGTGTACAACTTTATTTTCCGGTGTACAACTTTATTATTCAGTGTACAACTTTATTTTCCGCATACACCACACTTAATTTTGCTCCATCCCCTCCCTACTCCACCGTCACCGACTTTGCCAGATTCCTCGGCTGATCCACATTACACCCGCGTGCCACCGCCGCGTGATACGCGAACAACTGCAAAGGAATACTCGCCAGCAGCGGGCTAAACACCTCCAGCGTTGACGGCACATACAGCACATCATCCGCGTGCTGCCTGATCGCCTCATCACCCTCGGTAGCCACCACAATCACACGCGCGTCGCGCGCCCGTACTTCCTGGATATTGCTCACCACCTTCTCATATACATGCGAAGCCGTAGCTACCGCAATCAGAGGAGTATCAGGATCCAGCAAAGCAATGGAGCCGTGCTTCAGTTCACCGGCAGGAAAGCCCTCGGCATGGATATAGGAGATCTCCTTGAGCTTGAGCGCACCCT
>Ga0137371_10004108_pt1 | contig 11438 bp, 9 predicted proteins | sample SagtaG_7_FD_104919 | JGI IMG/M metagenome (GOLD analysis project Ga0137371, IMG submission 104919) | Vadose zone soil microbial communities from Sagehorn Ranch, Mendocino, California, USA - Sage1_R_40_16 metaG | ecosystem: Environmental > Terrestrial > Soil > Vadose zone | place: USA: California... | reverse complement strand
GCTCCAGCTATAACAGGCCAGCAAGGAATGCCGGAGCGAAGCAGATTCAGCCTCGCTGCGTGCATGAATCTCGACTAATGGTTCTCCAGCATAGCGGTAGTCTCCTACCTTCGCCTGCAAAACCAGTCCGGTGCGATTATCGATCTGCTCACCTTTCTTAAATCGCCCGGCGCCCAATTGCATACTTGCCAGCCCCATCTGCTCGGACTGAATGCTTGCGATATAGCCACTACGTGGAGCTTCCAACATCAAACGTACCGGCGCGGTAGGCAGCAGATGAGGGTCTTCGACCTGCCGCGCATCGCCACCTTGTGCGGCAATAACCTCGGCCAACTTTGCAACGGCTGCTCCTGAGCGCACAGCATGTTCAACCCGCCGCTCAGCCTCGGACATACTGCCTGCTGTTCCCGTCATGACCAGCAATTCGGCAGCTTCATGGCAGCAAAGATCAGAGACGTCCTGAGGCCCCTTGCCATGGAGAATAGCAATAGCCTCGGCCATTTCCAAAGCATTGCCGATAGCAAGCCCCAGGGGTTGATCCATTGAAGTGATGACCGCCACAGTATGGAGACCGGCCAGGCGTCCAATATTCACCATTGTCCCGGCCAGCTCCCGCGCCTCTTCTACCGTTTTCATAAATGCGCCAGAGCCAACCTTGACATCCAGCAAGAGGTGCGAGGCTCCAATTGCCAGTTTTTTACTCATAATACTGGCGGCGATGAGAGGAATACTCTCAACGGTGCCGGTTACATCACGAAGTGCATACATTCTGCCATCGGCGGGTGCCAGATCATCTGATTGACCGGCCAGAACGATGTGGTGCTGTGTAAGGATACGCATAAACTCTGCGCGCGATAGGGTGGCACGGAACCCTGAAATAGATTCCAGCTTATCAAGGGTACCGCCGGTATGCCCCAGTCCTCGCCCCGTCATTTTACCCACCGCTACACCGCAGGCTGCTACCAAAGGAGCAACTGCCAGCGTCACCTTATCACCGACGCCGCCGGTGCTATGTTTATCTACGATGGGTGAGATAGTATCGCGCACGTGGAGTTCCTCGCCCGAACGGGCCGTGGCCAGCGTCAAGTCGCCAGTCTCGCGTGCGTCCATGCCGCGCCAGTAGATGGCCATCAGCCATGCTGACACCTGGTAGTCTTGAATGTGGTCACGCATGTACTCGGCGATGAACCAATCGATCTCTTCTGTAGTGAGCGGATTCCCATCTCGTTTCTTGCGAATGAGATCTACTGCCTGCATACGTTTTCCTGACTATTCTGACAGCACTATGCGGACCGAATCACTTTCAAAACCGTTGCCCGTCTCAATCTGGAAGCGGTTCAGAGTCTGGCTACCCAAACGCACATTGCGGTCGAAGGTGAGCTGGCCGTTAGTGAATGTATACACATCAGGGTCTGATGACAGGTGGCCCTGGATGATGATGGTTTCAAAGCGGCTATCCTGCTGCTCTTTGAGCGCCTTGAGCAGTGTGGCGACCTGCTGCCAGGCAACACACCTTGGGTAGATGATGCGCACAATCTTTTTCCGTTGGCCATTCGTCGTAGTATCCAGCACAGTATAGGCAAGCGCGCCCTGTTCAAGCGCCTGCAGCTGGGCCACCGTATGTGGGGGAAACGGTGCAGGAGCCTCAGGTGCGGGTGGCGCTGGTGGTGCTGCAGGTACAGGTGTCTGCTGCGGCATCGCAGGCGCTCGACGTCTCTGAGCTGCTGGTACCTGGCCCGGCTGCTGTGTGGCAGGTGTAGGACGGGTAGGATAGCTTTGCGGGGGTGGGGCCGGACGCGGTTGTTGAGACGGTGGTTGTTGAGGCGGTTGGGGTTGTTGACGTTGAGCAGGTTGTTTACCTGATGTCAAATCACGGCCACAGTATACACAGAAGCTGGCTCGCTCTGAATTGAATCCTCCACAATAAGGGCAGCGCATACATTGCTCTCCCATCTGTTAGCTCTAGAGTGACGATATTTGCTGTAGTATATCATATGCAGATTAGCGGGTAGTGGCAAGGATCAGGATAGCAGGTTTAATTCAGCTTTGTTTCTTTACAGCCTCTACCAACCGGGCATTTGATGTCGTCTTTTCAAACAAGCGGAGAACCTGCTCGGTAACCTCGCGGCGGGGCAAATCGGCTAATTTACGACGAAGAATGGCCATTGTGCGCAGTTCTTCAGGTGAAAGAAGACGCTCTTCCTGGCGCGTACTTGAAGCGGCCACGTCAATGGCAGGGAAGATGCGACGATCAGCCAGTTCACGCGAGAGGCGGATCTCCAGGTTGCCCGTTCCCTTAAACTCTTCGTAGACAACTTCGTCCAGACGGCTGCCCGTTTCAACAAGGCAACTGGCAACGATAGTCAGGCTTCCACCTTCTTCAAGAGTGCGAGCCGCCCCAAAAACGCGCCGGCCAACCTCTAACGCGTGAGCATCGATACCACCAGAGAGGGTGCGGCTTCCGTAGCCTCCACGCTGACCCCGCGAATTACGCGGCACATCCCACATTTCGCTGCTCAGGTTGTGAGCACGAGCCAGGCGCGTAAGGGAGTCCAGCAGGATGATAACATCTTTCCCCTGCTCAACCTGCCGTTTCGCATCGCTCAGTGCCTCCTCCACGATACGCCCGTGTCGCGCCAGCTCCTGGTCAAAACTAGAAGAATAAAGCTTCACCCCCGGTCCCTGCACCTCCATACGCCACTCCGTCACCTCCTCGGGGCGCTCATCCACCAGACACAAAAACAGGCTGGCATCAGGATAGTTCTTGAGTACAGAGGCTGCAATTTGCCGCAAGATGGTTGTCTTGCCTGCCTTTGGTGGCGATACTACCAAAGCTCGCTGACCGAAGCCCAGGGGCACAAATAAATCCATCAGACGCATAGAGATCGGCGTCGCCCCAGTCTCCAGGGTGATACGACGATTTGGATGGATAGCGGTCAGTTTTTCAAAGGGGATCCGTGTTGATGCCACTCTTCCTCATGCTCCTGTTAACCAATAGCAAGGACACGTTTCCCTTAGTGTATCACATATCACCAACTATCCCATTGCTGTGTACATGTCAATGAACTAAGTACAATCAAGAAAGTTTTGTGGCATCGTGTGCTCTTGATGAGCAACTCGCATCCCTCAGAAGTTCTGTGATTGTACTTAGTAGTCAGTCCAGATAGGTTTGTGAGGCAGAAATGGAGTGGCGACCGTCGCGGTCGCCAGACCGCGCCACAACATTCAAACTGGACTGACTACTAGTAGAGACTAAGGAAGAACTATTCTGCAATGGATCCGTCTCACACAAGATAGGAGTCTCCTGCTTGAAGATAGCCTCGACAAACAGATTAATATTCTCAACAAAATCCTGCCATGAACCTGTATTGTCAATGATCACCACTTTCTTACCATCAATACCATAATCTGTTTTGAGATTGGATACTATGTAAGATTTATTATTATTGTGGTAATGACATCTGATGATATCGTCAGAAACGAAATGGTCATCCAGAGTAGTCCGATGAGCAGTACGTTCGTAGACTCGCCGTACGCATGTGTCTATGTCTGTCTCAATGAATAGGAAGTAGGCATCCCGCAAAAAATCACGCTTGAATTGTTTCAGGGATTTACGGTAATCATTACGAGCAAATTCAATGATAATAAGGTCATCTTTCTTCATAGAAGGTATATAAATGCGTGCTTTCTTTTCCACCTCCTTTAAAGCCGCATCAAGTACAGAGAAATCGATTACCTTGAAGCCATTGTGTTCCGCAGAAAGAAACTTCTTATGTGTGGTATCGGCTCGAAACATATTGTACAAGATTTCGTAATCATTGATGCGGATGCTGGATCTATCTTTATTTTGTGCAAGCATAGCAATGAAACGAGCAGCAGTTGACTTTCCGCTCCCTGGACGCCCTAAAATAAACACTTTTATTGCCATAAAATATACTCCGTATGACTTAACTGCCTTCATTACTTTACGAAGCTGACAAATAACATATCTCTAAGTTCAGGTATATTCTGCTGCGAACCAAGCAAGAGGATATAGCTAGGGTAGTTAATACTTCCTTAAAATTGATTAGATTCTCTCATATACCAAAGCATATAGGTGGAACCATCTATATGTATTTAAGAACGCTAGTTCGAGTTAAATGTAACTCCAAGGTACTTAGTAAAACTTTATCAGCTCTTAAGCGGGCATCAAATCGGTTTTCAAAGTATCTCTTAATCAGAGGTTTGCATAAAGCAGCTTAGTACACTATTTATAAAACCATGCGAGTGTACAAAGACTAGACAATGAGACACGCTTCAAATTGCTAAGGCCTCTATAATACTTCTGCGTGCACTTTCAAAGCTTCTGCTGAGTCCAGGATGTTAAATTCGTGTTTGAGGATGAACCCAACAAATTGGTCGATCATTCTAGCGGAGTCTTGCTGTGGGTCTGCATTGTTAATGATCTTAACATTCTGATCATCGATACCATAGTCTGTTTTGAGATCAGAGCACATATAATGTCTGTTATCTTTGCAGTAATAGGCATCGAAAATATATTCGGAGACGAAGTAGTCATCATCTGTTATTGGATTGGCCACGCGCTCACTAATTCGTCTTTTGCATGTTTCTATATCAGCATCGAGGAAGAGAAAGTAGCTATCCTGTAGAAAATCACGGCTAAATAATTTGAAAGCTTCACAGTAATCATTGCGAGCAAATTCAATCAAAATAACTTCTTTTTTCTTCGCAGAGGATATTAGATGGCAAGCTGTTCGCTCTACTTCCTGTAAGGAAGTATTAAATACAGAGAGATCGATTATATCGAAGCCATCATGTGCTGTAGGGCGAAATTTTTTTCCATCGATATCGTCTCGAAACATCTTATGTAGGATTTGATAATCGTTGATGCGGGTAGCGAAGCAGCCCCTGTCTCTTACAAACGTAGTAATGTAACGAGCAACAGTTGATTTACCACTTCCTGGAAGACCTAACAAAAAAATTTTTACTGGCATACAACTTACTCCCTGTCAGCTAAAACCCCATCCCATCCTAGACTATTAATTGCATAGGACTTCATGATCTTTTATATTTAAAAGTAGCACAAGAGCTTTTCTTCGCACCCTTAGCCATTGACCATACCCAACTATAAAGGTGCTCGAGAATATATCTTGCACTATTCTACTTTCATAATATCAGATACAACGCATACCAATTTGTTGAGTAACAACAAAATTAGATCATAGGATTTTTATCATCTTTTCTTCCTTACCTGTCTAGTACAGCCCCGCGGAAATAGCGCGGGAGGGAAGGATATGATAGAATACAGGGCAAAACACCGTGAAGGAGACTGCCCTCATGCCCTTTCCACAAGCAAAACCGCTTCATGTCAGCCCCTTGCAACACGAGCTGCTGCAGCGGATGGTTCAGCGCACGACGAGTGCCCAACGACTGGTCAAGCGAGGTCACATCATCCTGGAAGCCGCCAAAGGAATGAGCAACACCAAGATCGCGGCACACCAGCAGGTCGATTATGAAACCGTCCGACGTTGGCGGGATCGCTGGCACGCAGCGGAGGCCCGTTTACAGGCGGTTGAGGCCACCGGAAAGCCAAAACTGCTCAGTCAGGCCATCGAAGTCCTCTTGAGCGATGAACAGCGTCCCGGAGCACCGGCGACCTTCACCTTCGAACAGTTCATGCGCATCATGGCGCTGGCCTGTGAAACACCGGCATCAGCCGATCGGCCCGTGAGCAGCTGGACGCCGCGCGAACTGGCCGACGAAGCGGTCAAACGCGGCATTGTCGAGCAGATTTCTCCCCGCACGGTGGAGCGTTTTTTAAAAGGTGAGCGCTTTACAGCCCCATCGCCAGCGCTATTGGCTCACTCCGCCGCCCGAGGACCCCGCCGAACTGGCCGAGCAGATCTGCACGGTGTGCCAGGTCTATGAGGCCACTCCGGCCCTTGCGGCGGCGGGCACGCATGTGAGCAGCACCGATGAGATGACCGGCATCCAAGCCTTAGAACGTCTCCACCCCTGCTTGCCCATGCAGCCCGGCCACGTTGAACGTCAAGAATTCGAATACGAGCGCCATGGTACCCAAACGTTGATCGCCAATCTGGATGTCGCCACCGGACAAATCGTGGCACCCAGCATTGGACCCACCCGCACCGAAGCCGACTTCGCTGCCCATATCGCCCAGACCATCCAGAGCGATCCAGAGGCGGCTTGGATCTGTGTCACCGACCAGCTCAACACCCATCAATCCGAAGCGCTGGTGCGCCTGGTCGCCACGCAGTGTGGCATCCAGGAGGATCTCGGGGTCAAGGGCAAAAGTGGCCATCTGGCCTCGATGAAGACACGGGCCGCCTTTCTCTCCGACCCGACCCATCGCATTCGCATGGTCTACACCCCCAAACACAGTTCTTGGCTCAACCAGATTGAGATGTGGTGGAGTCACCTGGTTCGCCGCTTGTTAGCTCGCGCCAGTTGGACGTCTGTCACTCACTTGCGTGAGGGGATCCTGGCCTTCATTGCCTATTCCAATCGTCTTTCCAATGGTCCTTTTCACTGGACTTACAAAGGGCCTTCTCGCTCCTAGGCTCCCGCGTTATTTCCGCGAAGCTGTACTAGACTCTTTGGTTGCCAAGGAGCAAGTCCCCAAATTTCAGGATTCCATGCAACTATTATATTACCTCCCTCCTTCTTACCCATATTAAGTGATACATCAAGAAAATGTAAAATACTGGCTCTAACATCAGCTACAGCAGTAACGGCAGGATAACGTTGCAAAACCTTATGTAGCTTCTTGTATTCATACGAAGTCACACCTAATCGTACAGTCAGATCTAATAACTCTACCATACTATCTGGTAGCGTTGGCTGTTCAATAGAAGTTCTTACGGCATCAACCCGATAGGATCCATTTAAGGCTTGCCTTAGTCGCTCCGCTTTCTCTCTCGCTTGCTCAAGTGGAATACCATTTAGCAAGAGATAATATCTGTCTGCATAAATATGATACAGTCGGTACTCTTTATCTTTTGTGAAAAGTACCGGAAGCTGTTCTAGAATCCGCAGCCCAAGAGTTCTACTTAAATTTTTCGCCATTTGATCGCCGTACTTATTGGCATAACGAGTTTGGTTGTCTAAATCGATAGCAATAAACGACACCACCTCCTTTGATAGCTGCTCAGATTCACTTCGAGCTTTAAGATCAGAGAGCGATATCCTTTCACTATCTGGTCGTTCTTCTCTTTCGTCTATCCTTATTTTAAGGTTGTTGAGCAGAGTTTCAACATCCCGTATGAATTCGTTTTCTGACAAAAAATTTTTAAATGAAGTATCGACAATACTCGGGGTTATAATCAGGTTATTGAGCCTTTTTGTTACCTGCATTCGAGCGTAATATGTCATGATTAATTCTTCTATCATTCTACCGAATATTCTCAACAGGCGTTGATCATCTTCAGAAAATGCATTTGCTTCATTAGAGATGATGTAGAGCACTGCTATTGGCAATCTTTCCTCTCCACCTACTGGTACAGCGATAGCAGAATGAATTGATCCTTCTGCATTCCGATAAGCGATCGCAGTATCTTCAATAGAGACATTAGGCCGATAAATGACGTGGCTGCTTTGGAAGGCTCTAACACTGAGGCTTATAATAGGATCTTCTGGCGAAACATAGGTTACACTTAAAATGTGTGGTGATTTCTTGCTTTGCGCGCGTACAACAAGGCGCTGCTGTTGCATGGGAAGCGAAGGGTTGTTAGGCAATAGAATACAGCAGAAACGCCAGAGGTTTTGGCCTTCAGTCGTTTTACCTCCCAAACTTATCACCATGTTCGCAAGACCATTGAGAATAGCATCTGAAAGGTTCGCGCTGCTATTGAAATCAATGAGAGGATCGAGTAAATCACGCCTCCCTTGACCTAAGTAAAAGTGCCAGTCAGGCACTTCATCATAAAGTGGACTTAAGAGACGCCGAATTGTCTCTACAACCGGCTCAGTAAGACTTATTGGCCTTGTATCCGCTTCCATCCTTGGTACAACGAGCAATGTATTGTCTTTCGGCTTATCTTCTTTCAATGCGCCTTCTTCTATAGCTTGCAGTGGCAGGATACGAAAGTCTCGAGGATACTCAAATGAAGGGGCAGCAGTAAGAAACGTGTAGAACGAGCGACTTTGACCAAGCCAACCAACCAGGGATTCACCAACTTCGGGCAAATCCTCTGGCTGATGTATCAGGGCAAAAGCATCTTTTTTATGCAGTGGTAATATCAAGCCAGCACGAGTAAAGTTGACATCTTCGCAAATAAGCATGAGCGATAGCCGTAACGTATGGGAGGCATAGTAGCGCCAGAAGAGCTCTTTGTAGTAAGAATAGTTGACACGCTGATCAATGGGCATATGATCAGCTTCACGTGTATGTTCGACTTGAGCCCCGCTAAACTTCAGTGTTTGATCTTGTTGTCCCTCTGAGCGAGAGATTGAATACCAGATGCTATCAATATCTGGAGGAATATCACTAGGAGCGTAACCACCTTCATCGACAAGTTCCTTGATGATAGCAAGCTTATCTAATTCAGCAGGAGAATATTGTCTCTGACCGGTAATGTCTTTAGACCGTAGCGGTTTGAGTAAGCCGCGAGTTTCCCAATCACGGAGTTTACTCTCTTTAAGTTGAAATAATTGTGCCACACGTCCTATTGATACAGTTGCCTCTGAGCGTCCACGTTGCATATATTGCTGAATACGTTCTTGAACGTCTTCACTTTGCAGGTATCTCTTTATGTTCTTTAGTTGTCGCTCTTCCATGACGAACTCCTAAAAAGACGTGGAAGATGTTAGGTTTATTACCTATATGAACGCGGCACTCACGTAATATATTACGCTCTATATAGCTATTTTACTTACTATGACAAGTTCAATGATATGAATCCTGCAAATAGAAAGAGCTTTCCTCCTCATATTATAGAAAACTTGTTCTTTTTCCAGCTTACTATGCAATTGTAATCCATCTTCCATGGTTTTGTCAATCCATTTTCTGATATTTTCTCCTTTCCTCTTCACTTTCACTGGTTTTTCACACAAAACCTCTTGACTGTGTCAGATTTATTAATGTATTATTGAAGTATGGTGATACAGCCAGGAGATTACCTCTAAAATCTCTAAAGTACATTAGAAAATGGAGTTTTTTGCAGAATTTGTATAGAGTGAGTGGTAAGATACTGTCCCTTGTAAGCGATACTACCTAGTGACATCCCTGGCAGTTTCGAAAGGAACACACTCATGATATCACATTTAAACACTTCTAAAGTACCTCCTAGATGTGATCTGTATAGTGATACCACTTGGCAAAAACTCTACCTCTTATTGCGTCCCCTTGTCAAACGTTGGGTCTACTCCTCTCACGTACCTTCCTGGAAAGGCCAGGAAGACGATATTGTTGAAGATATTGTCCAGGAAGCTATTACCCGGCTCTTTCAGTACTCCCAACGTGCTGAACGTGGAGAAGTTGTCCCCATTGAGACGATTGAGCACATGATCAAAGTTGTTGCGCTTAACTACTGTAGAGATTTGAAGCGTCGCGAGAGGCGCCTTTTACGTTCAACTACTAATGAATGGTCATACGGAGAACATGTTGATAGTACTAATACAGTTGACCCGGCTGAGATCGCTATTGATAAAGCATTCCAGGAATGGCTCTTTGAGAGGTTATCTCAGGAAATCGTCAACTTTCCTAAGAAACAACGCAATGCTTTACTCATCGACCTGGCTTACCGCATGCATTTTGCAGTACGGCCTACCTCGCTACAACGAGCCTTTTTAAGGAGAGGAATAAGGTTGCAGGATTTTCGAGCCCTTGCTCCTAAGAATCCATTAGAGCGGAGCCGGCATGCTGCCAGTCTGAGTCTTGCATACAAGCGAGTTGCAAATTTCTGCATTTGATTTCAGTTAGTTGCGAGCGTATATGTTCATAGTTAAGTCCTTGTAGAGTCCCTGGCGACAATAGTTCCGGCAGGTAGCAGGATGTTGATTTTACAGAGTATGGCTGCTAGTAAAGGAGGCCACCTTTGTTTATTGATATACAAACCCTGATTATCCTCGTACTGAGTACGTTTATTGTTGGCTTCGTGGCAGGTGTGAGACTGACTCGCCCAAGATATGAACGCTAACGATAGAGTAGTGATAAAGTGGCGTAGCAGGGAAATAGTATAGTTTCCCTACTACGCGATTCTTGAGTTTACTAACAGACCGTTCCTATAGCTCTTGTGTGATACAATGCAGATTACATTGATTTCACCATGCTAGCACAAAAGGACCAGTATGCGCACTTACTCTCAGCACTATCTTCCCAAACTCCAGGCATATCAAGATGAGCTATTAGAGCGCCTGGAATTGCTTGTGAATATTGACTCAGGTACAGGCCAGGTAGAAGGTATCAACCAGATCATGGCTTACCTGGAGCAGTGGTTGGCCGATTTGGGTTTTACGGTCACCCTGCATGACTCGGACGGTTTGGGAAACAATCTTGTAGCCAGGCTTAAAGGCAAGAGAGAGGCTCGCTTGCTCTTAGTCGGGCATGTCGATACTGTTTATGGTCCTGACTCGGCGACAGTGCAGCCATTTGATGTGCGGGATGGAGTTGCCTATGGGCCGGGTGTGATAGATATGAAGTCGGGCGTGCTCATGGGTATGTATGCGTTGCGTGTTCTTTTGGAAGCGGGTTTCGAGGAATTTGGTGAGCTATGTATTGTGTTCAATAATGATGAAGAGGTTGGTTCCCCTGGGAGCGCGCCCTTGCTGCGGGAAATTGCTCAACAGGTAGATGCCGGGCTGGTGCTGGAGGCTTCTCATTCTTTAGAAATTGTGACGAAGGCTCGCAAAGGTGCCGATAAGTACGTGCTGGAGGTCGAGGGTATTCCAGCTCATTCGGGAGCAGAGCCGCACAAAGGCCGTTCGGCGGTTATTGAATTAGCGCATAAGATGATTGCTATCCACAACCTGAATACGCTCTATCCAGGAGTGACTTTCAATGTGACGCGCTTGAGCAGCCGTGAGCCATTAAACATAGTACCTGATGTAGCACAATGTCATATCTCAGTAAGAGCACATACCGAACAGGGCCTGGATATGGCTGCGGCGGCTTTAGAAAAGATAGTGGCAGGCTGTAGCATCCCTGATACCCGGGCGCGCCTGGTACGTACGCGTGGACGTGTACCCTATCGAGCTACACCTGAAATCCAGCACCTTGTGGAACTGGCCCAGGATGAAGGAGAGGCCCTTGATCTCGGTATTAGGGCTGAAAGCAAGGGCGGAGTCTCAGATGCCAATCTCTTGATAGAGGCAGGCTTACCGGCACTCGATAGCCTTGGTCCCGTTGGGGGCGGAATGCACGATCTCAAGCGAGAATACTGGCAGGTGGATTCAATTCCGCTGCGCGGCGCATTACTGGC
>Ga0137371_10004101_pt1 | contig 11443 bp, 10 predicted proteins | sample SagtaG_7_FD_104919 | JGI IMG/M metagenome (GOLD analysis project Ga0137371, IMG submission 104919) | Vadose zone soil microbial communities from Sagehorn Ranch, Mendocino, California, USA - Sage1_R_40_16 metaG | ecosystem: Environmental > Terrestrial > Soil > Vadose zone | place: USA... | reverse complement strand
GGTGCGGCGGACGTAGGCGAGCACGTCCGCCTCGTGCGGGGTTCCCTCGACGAGGCGCCCCACCAGCGGATGCTCGGGAGCGAGCACGAAGAACGTCGCGCCGAACAGCGTGTCGGGCCGCGTCGTGAAGACCGGGATGTCGATCTCGGTGCCGTCGGCCCGGAAGATGATCTCGGCGCCCTCGGAGCGGCCGATCCAGTTGCGCTGCATCGTCAGGACGCGCTCCGGCCACGATTCGAGGAGCTCCATCTCGTCGAGGAGCCGGTCGGCGTAGGCCGTGATCTTGAACAGCCACTGCTCGAGGTTGCGCGCCTCGACCTCGGCGCCGCAGCGCTCGCAGTGGCCGTCGATCACCTGCTCGTTCGCGAGCACCGTCTGGTCGTTCGGGCACCACTTGACCGGCACTTCCTTCCGGTAGGCCAGGTCCTGCTCGAAGAACTTCAGGAACAACCACTGCGTCCAGCGGTAGTACTCGGGCCTGTGCACCGCGAGCACGCGGTCCCAGTCGATCGCCCAGCCGATCCGCTCCATCTGGCGCCGGATCGCCGCGATGTTCCGCTCGGTGACGTCGCGCGGGTGGCCGCCCTCCCTGATCGCCGCGTTTTCGGCCGGGAGGCCGAAGGAGTCGAAGCCCATCGGGCGCAGGACGGCGTAGCCGTGGCGACGGCGGAAATGGGCGACGACCTCGCCCAGCATGTAGTTGCGGACGTGACCCATGTGGAGCTCTCCCGACGGGTAGGGGAGCATCTCGAGCACGTAGGTCTTCTTGTCGCGGGGCTCGTTCGAGACGTGAAAGGCCGACGCGTTGTTCCAGACGCGCTGCCACTTTTCCTCGATCGCCTTCGGCTCGTATCGCTCCACGACGTCCTCCGGGGACAAAAAAGCCTCTCGATGCGAGAGGCCGTGGGAGACTGCCGCGGCCTCCGCCGCGTTCGCCTCCTGGACTACAGAAGAAGTTCCTGCATTGCTCTGACTGTAGCAACGGGCTACGGTGGACGCAGGTTTCGGAAGGAGGTGGACTCGAGGCGCCGGCGCGTGGCGTACCGGTGCAGGCCGCGGTGTTCCCGCTCGACCCGGGCGCTCGCCGCCGGAGGGGTCTGCTGGTACGGCGCGGGTCTGCACCCGTTAACGCACGCGTAATCCTTTTGCCGATACAAGTCTGGAGATGGACGCATCCGATTCCCGACCGTACGGACGCCGCGCGTTCCTCGGCGTCCTCGCGGCGGGCTTCGCAGCGCTGCTCGGCGGCCATCCGCTCGAACGCGTCGGCCAGCTGCTGACCCCGGTCGAGGGTGCGCTCGGCTTCGACGGCTGGCGGATCTACACGGTCGCCTCGACGATGCCGCGGTTCGAGCGAGCGACCTGGCGGTTACGAATCGACGGCCTCGTCGAGCGGCCGCGGGAGCTCGGCTACGCGGAGCTGCTTGCCCTGCCGCAGACGTCGGAGGTGCGCGATTTCCACTGCGTCACCGGCTGGTCGGTGCCGAATGTGCACTGGAGGGGCGTGCGGCTGCGCCACGTCCTCGACGCCGTCGGGCCGTTGCCGGCGGCCGGCGCACTGCGTTTCGTCTCCGCGGAGATTCCGTACGAGGACTCGCTCACGCTCGCCCAGGCCCGGCTCGCGGACGTGCTGCTCGCGACGCACATGGACGGGCGGCCGCTGTCGCGCGCGCACGGCGCGCCGGTCCGGCTCGTGATCCCCGAGATGTATGGCTACAAGGGCGTCAAGTGGGTCGAGCGGATCGAACTGACCGGGCAGCCGGCGACCGGCTACTGGGAGCGGCGCGGGTACGACCTGGACGCGTGGGTCGGGCGGTCGAACGGGCGTGTCTGAGCCGACCCTCTATGTCGGGCGCTTCTCCCGCAGCGAGCGGACGCTGCATTGGGTGCACGCGTGCGCGTTCCTCGTCCTGCTCGGCTCCGGGCTCGCGCTCTACCTGCCGCAGCTGGCGGAGCGAATCGGACGCCGGCCGCTGCTGAAGGACGTCCACGTCTACACCGCCGTGGCGTGGCTCGCGGCGATCGTGGCGATCGTCGTGCTCGGCGACCGAGCGGGCCTGCGGCGGACGGTGCGCGAGCTGGAGTGGTTCGACCAGGACGACCGGGACTGGCTCCGCGGCCGGCACGCGCCGCAGGGCCGGTTCAACGCAGGGCAGAAGCTGAACGCCGCGATCAGCGCCGCGCTCGCCGTCCTGTTCGCGGTGTCGGGGTTCCTGCTCTGGCTCGGTGAGCGCGACACGGCGTACCGGTTCGCGAGCACGCTGCTCGTGCACGACTGGCTGATGTGGGTCGCGCTCGTGCTCCTGGTCGGGCACCTCTACCTCGCCGTGATCCATCCGGCGACACGGCACGCCCTGCGCGGCATGACGCGGGGGTCGGTGCGCTACGAGTGGGCCGAGGCGCACCACCCGAAGTGGGTTCGGCGCGAGTCCGAGCCCGGGTCCGAGTAAGACTGTCGTCCGTGACGATGCGCCTCGCCGCGGCGGGTGCAGTGGTCGGGCTCGCGGGCCTGGGCTATCGGCTCACGGTTCGCGGCGCGCTGACCCTCGACGTGGGCGTCGGTCGCAGGATCCGGCCGCTCGGGCCGGTGACCCGGCCGATCGCCGCGCCGCCGGAGCTCGTCTTCGACGTGATCGCCGAGCCGTACCTCGGCCGGACACCGCGCGCGCTCGCGCAGAAGCTCGACGTCTGGGAGCGCGGGAGCGACATGGCGCTGGCCGCGCACTTCACTCCGGCGGGCAGGGCGGTCGCGACGACGGTCGAGACGGTCACGTTCGACCGGCCTGCCGGCCGGATCGGCTTCCGGCTCGTCCGCGGCCCCGTCCCGCACGTGGTCGAGTCGTTCGAGTTGCGCGCGGCTGAGAACGGCACGTCGCTGACCTGGCAGGGCGAGCTCGGCACCGACTTTTGGGCGCTCGGCGCCTGGTGGGGCGCGAAGGTCGCGGCCGTCTGGGAAAGCGCAGTGCGGAGCTCGCTGGCGGCGGTGGCGGCCGAGGCCGAGCGCCGCGCGGGACGAGCCGCACGCCGTGAAACAGTCCACGCGCGTCTTGGTCCCAGCACCGCTCTAGACCATCCCAAGCCCCCACCCACCCGGGGAAAATCACGATAGCGGTCGAAAATGCGCGCGACTGTGCCGGAAGTGCGCCGATTGTGTGACGGGCCGCCCAGGCAGAATCGCAGGATGCTGGAGCTCTTCCCGGACACGGCGCTCGTCGAGGACGGGGTGCTCGCCGTCGGCGGTTGCCGGACGACCGACCTCGCGGCCGAACACGGGACGCCGCTCCTCGTCTACTGCGAGGCGACGATCCGCGCCCGCGCCGGGGCGTACCGCGCAGCGGCGCCGGACGCGCTCATCGTCTACGGCACGAAGGCGTTCCCGAACGTCGCGATCCTGCGCCTGCTCGCCGACGAGGGGCTCGGCGCCGACGTCTCGACGCTGGGCGAGCTGGCCTTCGCACGCGCTGCGGGGGTTCCGCCACAGCGGCTCGTCGTCCACGGCAACAACAAGACCGACGAGGAGCTGCGGGCCGCAGCCGAGGCCGGCGCCGCGTACGTCGTCCTCGACGCGCCCGACGAGGCCGAGCGCGCGGCGGCTGCGGGCGTGCGCCGTGTCCTCGTCCGCGTCACCCCCGGGATCGAGGCCGAGACGCATGAGGCGATCCGCACGGCTCACCGCGGCTCTAAGTTCGGCCTCCCGCCCGAGCACGCGCTCGAGGCGATCGCGGCGGCGCTCGAGGCCGGTCTCGACACGGCCGGGATCCACGTCCACGTCGGCTCGCAGCTGCTGGATGCAACGGCGTCGCTCGCGACGGTCGCATGGCTCGCCGCCTTCGCCGCCCGTGCTCGGGCCGAGCTCGACTGGACGCCCGGCGTCGTCGACCTCGGCGGCGGGCTCGGAATCGCCTACGTCGAGGACGAGCCGGCGCCGGAGCCGCAGTCCTACGTCGCCGCGCTGCTCGAGGAGCTCGACCGGGAGTGGGCGCTCCACGATCTTCCCCGGCCGCTCGTCGTGCTCGAGCCCGGTCGCTCGCTCGTCGGCGTCGCGGGGCTGACCCTCTACGAGGTCGGCGCCGTCAAGCAGGCGACCGAGACGACCACGTGGGCAGCGATCGACGGCGGCATGTCCGACAACCCGCGGCCGCAGTTGTACGGCGCCCGCCTGACGGCGTTGCTCGCGAACCGGGCGGACGAGGAGCCGACCGGCGCCTACGGCATCGCGGGCAAGCACTGCGAGTCCGGCGACGTGCTGATCGAGCGCGCGCTCTTGCCGCGCCCGCGCCGCGGCGACCTGCTCGCAGTCGCCGCCACCGGCGCCTATACGCTCGCGATGGGCTCCAACTACAACGTCGTCCCTCGCCCGGCCGTCGTGCTCGCGGCGGACGGGCACGCGACCGTGATCCGCCGCCGCGAATCCGTCGACGAGCTTCTACGTTACGAAGAAGGATGAGCGAGCCCGAGATCCTGATCTGGTCGGACTACATCTGACCGTTCTGCCGCGTCGGCCAGGCGACGGCCGAGTGGCTCCGGGGCCGGTTCGGCGCCGTGATCACGTGGCTCCCGTTCGACCTGCACCCGGAATACGCGCCGGAGGGAATCCCGCGAGCGCAGCTGAACGCGCGCTACGGCGAGCGGGTGCACGACCACGTGCGCGAGATGTTCGAGCGCGCCGGCCTCGCCTACGACCCGCCCCCTGACGTCGTCCCGAACTCGCAACTCGCGCTCCGCGTCACGGAGCTCGCGCGCGACCGCGGGCTTCACGATCGCGTGCACGACCGGCTGATGGACGCGTACTGGACCGAGGGCCGCAACATCGGCGATCCCGACGTCCTGCGCGAGCTGGCCGCCGAGGCCGGGCTCGACGACGTCGAAGAAGCGCTCACCGGCGACGCGTACGGCGAGCGGATCGCGGTCTCGACCGCGCAGGCCCAGTCGATCGGGATCAACGGCATCCCGGCCTTCCTGCTCGACAGCCGGCTGCTCGTGCTCGGTGCCCAGCCGCGGGAGGTCTTCGAGCAGGCGTTCGCCCGGCTCGAACAGGCGTAGTTCCCGCATGGACGGGTACGGCGGCGCACATGCTGGCCGTCACGGCGACCGCGGCCGACGCGATCCGCAAGATCGTGGCCTCCTCAGATCTGCCGACCGACGCCGGCCTGCGGGTCTCCGTCGAGAAGCCGGGCAACGGCACGGAACCCGAGTTCGCGCTCTGCGTCGCCGCCGGGCCCGACCCCGGCGACGACATCGTCGAGGCCGACGGCGCCCGCGTCTTTCTCGAGCCGGCCGCGAGCGGCTACTTCGCGGACAAGATCCTCGACGCCGAAGGCGACACCTTCACGTTCGCGCCGGCGGCCTAGGGCGGCGCCGGCAAGCGGCGCCTAGCGAGCCCGCGCGACGGCGAAGCCGGGTCGCACGAGCCGCGGCGGCGCCTTCAGGCCCGCGTCCTGCACCGGCGGGTTCCAGGGCTCGGCGAGCGGCGCAGCGCCGAAGGAAGCCGCGACCCGCTCTGGCGGCGCGTCGCCGTAGAGCGTCGTGCGCTGCCGCGGGATCCGGCCGTTCGCGCGGATCAGCGCCTCCATCGCGTCGGGCGGCATCTCCTGACCGAACTCTGCGCCGGCCGCGCGCGAGATCGACTCGTTCATCAGCGTCCCGCCGAGATCGTTGACTCCCGCGCGGAGGGCCGCGGCGACGCCGTCCGGCCCGAGCTTCACCCACGACGCCTGGATGTTCGTGATCCACGGGTGCAGCGCGAGCCGCGCCACCGCGTGGACGAGGAGCGTCTCGCCGAACGTCGGCCCGCTCCGCGCCCGCCCCCGGAGCCACATCGGCGCCTCCATGTGGATGAACGGCAGCGGCACGAACTCGGTGAAGCCGCCGCTCTGCATCTGTTGCTCGCGCGCCCGCAGCAGGTGGCGGGCCCACGAACGCGGGCCGTCCGCGTGGCCGAACATCATCGTCACGTTCGACCGCAGCCCCACCCGATGCGCGGCGTCGTGCACCTCGAGCCACTGCCCGGTCGTGATCTTGTCCGGGCAGATCACCCGGCGCACCTCGTCGTCGAGGATCTCGGCCGCGGTGCCCGGAAGCGACGAGAGCCCCGCATCCCGCAGCCGTGCCAGGTACTCGGTCAGGTCGAGGTCGAGGGTTGCAGCACCCTGCCACACCTCGAGCGCCGAGAAGGCATGGACGTGAATCGCCGGCACGGCGTCCTTGATCTCACGCACGACCGAGAGGTAGTAGTCGCCGGTGAACGCCGGGTGGATCCCGCCCTGGAGGCAGACCTCGGTCGCGCCGCGCGCCCACGCCTCCTCGACGCGCCTGGCGATCTCCCCGTGCGGGACGAGGTACGGCGCGCCACGCAGGTTCGCGGCGAGCTTCCCCTTCGAGAAGGCGCAGAAGCCGCAGCGGAAATAGCAGACGTTCGTGTACTGGATGTTCCGCGTGACGACGTAGCTGACCTCGTCGCCGCAGACCTCGCGCCGCAGCCGGTCAGCGGCCGCGAAGACGCGCTGCCGCTCCTCGCCGCGGGCGCGAAAGAGCCGCACGAGCTCCTCCTCGCCGAACTCGTCGCGCGAGTCGAGCGGAAGCGCGTCGCGGACGGCAAAGGGCGGCCGCCTCGACTCGCCCGGAGCCCAGTCGTCCTCGCGCGAGAGCCCGAGCGAGTCGGACGCGCGCAGGACGTGGGGCATCACCGAAGGATCGACCCAGGCGCCGTCGACCCACTCCGGATAGACGGGCAGGCGCGGCACGAGCTCGAGCCCGCGCGAGCGGGTCGCGTCGCGGAGCAGCTCGAGCTCCGGCCACGGCGCCTCCGGGTTGACGTGGTCGATCGTCACGGGCGAGACGCCGCCCCAGTCGTCGATGCCCGCGTCGAGCAGGCGCGCGAAGTCGGCCGTCAGGTTCGGCGGCGCCTGTAGGTGGCGGTCGGGGCCGAGGACGATCCGCGCCGCGGCGATCGTCCAAAGGTGGTCCTCGAGCGACGGCTCGGGCGCCGCGGCCATCTTCGTCCTCGGCTTGGCGCGGAAGTTCTGGACGATCACCTCCTGCACGTGGCCGTAGCGCTCGTCGAGCTCACGGATCGCGAGCAGCGCGTCGAGCCGCTCCTCGCGCGTCTCGCCGATCCCGATCAGGATCCCCGTCGTGAATGGGACGCGCGCCTCGCCCGCGAGCCGCAGCGTCTCGAGCCGCGCGGCCGGGCGCTTGTCCGGGGAACCGAAATGCGGACCGCCGCGCGCCGACAACCGCTCCGAGGTGGTCTCGAGCATGAGACCCATCGAGGCCGAGACGGGCCGCAGGGCGGCGAGATCGGCCGCGGTCAACACGCCCGGGTTCAGGTGCGGGAGCAGGCCCGCCTCGTCGAGGACGGCCCGCGCGGCCCGCGTCAGGTACTCCAGGGTCGTCGCGCAGCCGAGCGCGGCCAGCTCCTCCCGCGCGGCCCGGTAGCGGAGCTCCGGCTTGTCGCCGAGCGTGAAGAGCGCCTCGCGGCAGCCGGCGGATGCGCCCGCGCGCGCGATCGCCAGCACCTCGTCGAGGGTCAGGAACGCGCGCTCGCCGCGCCGGGGAGGCTGCGCGAACGTGCAGTAGTGGCAGACGTCGCGGCAGAGCTTCGTCAGCGGGATGAAGACCTTGGGCGAATAGGTGATCAGCCGGTCGCCGCGCAGGCTGCACGCTTCGGCACAGAGCTCCTCCAGCGGCGCGTCGAGGAGCGCGCGGACGTCCATGACGCCAGCTTAGTTGCGTGCTCTACCCGCGCGCGCTCTGCAGCTTCCCGACGCGGTGCCAGGCACCGCCGCGCCAGACCTGCAGCTGGGCCTGCTTGAGCGGAAAGTGGTCCGTCGGCGAGGTCGAGAGGACGACCCCCTTCAGGAGGAAGGGATTCGACGTCTCCTTGAGGTGCAGCACCGCGTTCATCAGGCTCTTGCGGCTCAGGTTCTTGCCGGCTTTCTTCAGCGCGTCTGCCATCGTGTACGCGACCGCCATCCCGTAGACGTTGTAGACGTCCTTCGGGTTCGCGCTCGGCTGGTATTTGGCGAGGATCTGGCGGTAGAGCTTCACGCCCGGGTCGTTCCGCTGCGCCGGATCGCCCGGGTCCTTGAAGACGATCGTCGAGATCGAGTTCTGCACCTGCTGCGGCGCGTTCGCGGCCGCGATCTGCATCGTCGAGGACGCCGCCGAGACCTGGTTGATCACGACGTGCGCCGGCTTCCAGCCGAGCTTGCTCATCGCAACGTACGCCTGGATCGCGAACGTCGGCGTCGCGAAGATCATCAGGGTGTCGACCTTCGCGCCCTTCAGCGCCGCCACCTGCGAGGAGACCCCGGACGAGCTCACGTCGTACCCCTGCTGCGCCCTGACCGTGCTCGCCTTCTTGCCGAGCCCGAGCTTGAGGCCGCTGATCAGGTCCTTCGTGTAGTCGTCGTTCTGAAACAGGATCCCGATCCGCGCGGTCGGCCAGTGCGAGGTGACGTAGCGCCCGTACAGCTTCCCCTCGGCGAGGTAGCTCGGCAGGTACCCGATTGCGGTCGGGTACTGCTTGTAGTCGCGGCCCCACGTGTTCGCGCCCGAAGCGACGAAGAGTTGCGGGACGCCGCGCTCCTTCAGGTACTCGCGGACGGCGAGGTTGGCCTCCGTACCGAGCGTGTTGAAGATCGCGAAGACGCGATCCTGCTCCACGAGCTGGCGCGTAACCTGGACGGTCTGCGCCGGGTTGAACGCGTCGTCGAGGTACTTGTAGTCGATCTTCCGCCCGTTGACGCCGCCGCGGTCGTTGACGTACTTGAAGTAGGCCTCGGCGCCGAGCGCGACGGACTTGTAGCCGGACGCGAGCCCGCTCAGCGGCACGCTCCCGCCGAGCAGAACCGAGTCGGACGAGACTCCCGGATCGCTCGAGGTCCGCGCGGCGGCGGTCGGGACGAGGACGAGGACGGCAAGGACGAGGGCGAGCGTTGGACGCATCGGCAGTTAGACCGACTCTACCGCCAGGTTGTTAGAAGATCCCGCCATGGCGAATGCGTTCGAGGGCTCGCTCGTTACCTGATGCGGGCCGTCGTCATCCACGAGTTCGGCGGCCGCGACAAGCTGCGCGTCGAGGACGTGCCGGAGCCGAGGCTGCTTCCGGACGGCGTGCGCATCCGCATCCGTGCCGCGGCGGCGAACCCCGTCGACTGGAAGACGCGCGAGGGTCGCCAGCAACAGCGCTTCCCCCACCTCTTCCCGGTGATCCTCGGCTGGGACGCTGCCGGGGTCGTCGAGCAGGTCGGTCCGGCGGCGCGCTGGTTCCGGCCGGGCGACGAGGTCTTCGCGTACTGCCGCAAGCACTTCATCGGCGAGGGCACCTACGCCGAGCAGGTCGTCGTCCCGGACGGCTTCGTGGCGCGCAAGCCGTCGAACCTCGGCTTCGAGGAGGCCGCCGCGGTGCCGCTCGCCGCGCTCACCGCCTACCAGTGCCTCGTCGAGCGGCTGCAGCTGCGGCCGGGCGAGACGGTCCTGATCCACGCCGCGGCCGGCGGCGTCGGCCACTTTGCCGTCCAGATCGCAGCGGCCCTCGGCGCGAAGCCGATCGGTACCGCGAGTCCGCCGAACCACGACTTCCTCCGCGAGCTCGGCGCGGTCGAGGCGCTCGACTACCACGACGGCGAGCTCCCCCGGGTCGACTGCGCGCTCGACCCGATCGGCGGCGAGACGCTCGACCGGACGCTTGCCGTCGCGGGGCGCACCGTCTCGATCGCCCAGCCCGGCAAGGGCCACCAGTACGTCTACGTCCGGCCGAGCGGCGCCGAGCTGACGGAGCTCGCGCGCTGGCTCGAAGACGGGCGCCTCCGCGTCCATCTCCAGGAGACGCTGCCGCTGGAGAACGCCGCGCGCGCCCACGAGCTGTTGGAAGACGGTCACGTCCGTGGGAAAATCGCGCTGACGGTGAGCGAGTGAACCTGCGCGACACCCCTGACGAGGCCGCCTTCCGCGCGGAGCTCCGCGCCTGGATCGGGGCGAACCTGCCCGACGAGCAACGCGGCGGCCGCGGCGGCGAGCAGCGCTTCGAGGAGTTCGGCCGCGAATGGAGCCGCAAGCTCTACGACGCGGGCTACGCGGGCCTGACCTGGCCGAAGGAGTACGGCGGCGCGGCGGCGCCCTACAGCTACCAGGCGATCTTCCTCGAGGAGATGGCCCGCGCCGAGGCCCCCGCGCACATCGGCGTGATCGGCCTCGGCATGGCCGGGCCGACGATCATGGTTCACGGCACCGAGGCGCAGAAGGAGCGCCATCTGGCCAAGATCCTGAGCGCGGAGGAGATCTGGTGCCAGGGGTTCTCCGAGCCGGGCGCGGGCTCCGACCTCGCCGCGGTGCGCACGCGGGCCGTGCTCGACGGCGACCGCTTCGTCGTCAACGGCCAGAAGGTCTGGTCGTCGTTCGCGCACATCGCCGACTGGTGCATCCTGATCACGCTGAGCGACCCGGACGCGCCGCGCTACCAGGGCCTGACGTACATGGCGGTCGACATGCGCTCGCCGGGCGTCGAGGTGCGCCCGCTGCTCCAGATCACGGGCGAGGCGGAGTTCAACGAGATCTTCTTCACCGACGTCGACGTGCCCGCCGAGAACGTCCTCGGCGAGGTCGGCAAGGGCTGGCAGGTCGCGATGACGACGCTCCTGCACGAGCGCGGCACGCTCGGGTTCGCGCTGACCGCGGCGCTCGAGGTCAACGTCCGAAAGCTGCTCGCGCTCGCGCAGGGGCTCGAGGACACCCGTCTCCGCGACCGCGTGGCCCGCGAGTGGATCGAGCTGCAGGCGCTCCGTTACACGAACTACCGCTCGCTGACGACGCTGATGAAGACGGGGATCCCCGGTCCGGAGGGCTCGATCGCGAAGCTGCAGTGGTCGGAGGCGAACCAGCGCCTGACGAAGCTGGCGCGCGAGCTGCTCGGCCCCGACGGCGTCGTCGACGACGGCTGGTGGAACTACCAGCAGCTGCGGAGCCGGGGGAACACGATCGAGGCGGGCACCTCGGAGGTGCTCCGGAACATCGTCGCCGAGCGCGTGCTCGGCCTGCCGAGGAGCCGCTGATGGATTTCTCCTTCACCGAGGAGCAGCACGAGCTGCGCGGCGAGGCGCGGCGCTGGCTCGCGGAGCGCTTTCCCGCCGACCGCGACTGGGAGGCTCCGTGGGACACGGCCCGCTGGGCCGAGCTCGCCGAGCTCGGCTGGCTCGGCGTCTCGACCGCCGAGGAGCACGGCGGCGCCGGTCTCACCTTCGTCGAGGAGGCGGTGCTCCACGAGGAGATGGGATACGCGCTGTACGAGGGGCCGTTCTTCGCGACGGTCGCGCTCGCGCTGCCGCAGCTCGGCGCCGAGGAGCAGGCAGCGGCGGCGGCCGGCGAGAAGCGCTGGTCGGCCGAGGTCGACGGCCTCGTGCCCGAGTGGGGCCGCGTCGACGAGGTGCTGACCGACGACGGG
>Ga0137371_10004099_pt1 | contig 11448 bp, 7 predicted proteins | sample SagtaG_7_FD_104919 | JGI IMG/M metagenome (GOLD analysis project Ga0137371, IMG submission 104919) | Vadose zone soil microbial communities from Sagehorn Ranch, Mendocino, California, USA - Sage1_R_40_16 metaG | ecosystem: Environmental > Terrestrial > Soil > Vadose zone | place: USA: California... | reverse complement strand
TGGCAAACAAGCGTCCTGCAGTCGCCAGATCGCCATTTGCAAGCTGAATGCGAACCAGCGTGGCCTGAACCTCGCGATAGAGCTGGTAGTTATGCGGTGAGATGGATATTTGTCCCCGTGCCAGCCATGCTGTGAGACGCTGCTGTGCCTGCGCTGTCTGACCACGTGCGTGCTCAATGAAGGCCAGGCGAACCGTCGCCTGGGCCTGAAACTCTTCCACGTTCATCTGGTTACCGATCTTCAGTGCCTCGTGCGCGGCCAGTTCCGCTTCTTCCAGATTGTTCCACTGATAAGCAATTTGTGCCAGTCCTAGCTGGGTGCGGGCGATATCGTCGCGATCATCCTGCGCCCTGGCCTCGGCCTGCATCTGGCGAAATTGCTCGGCTGTGTGACGCAGTTCTCCCTGTTCAAAACTCACCCCGCAGAGCATGCCCCTGGTAGCGCGCGCGTAAGTATGGTTACCTTGCTGTTCGCAGAGTATCCGCGCTTCAAGGAGGAAGTCGTGTGCGTTTGCAAGATTGCCGTCGAGCATCTCGCCAATGCCCACCGTGGTCAGGGCAAGATTGCGCCACGTGCGATCTTCCTGGGGAAGCCAGGCTAGCGACTGCCTGGCCCAGGTTACTGCCTGGAGCATGTTCCCCTCTTGACGTGCCAGAAGTGCCCGGAAGGCGAAAATCTCGGCCAGCCTTGCGGTATTGTTCGCGTCTCGCCATTTCTGTTCTGCCACCTGGAGCAGGTGTTGGATGTGCTCTCTTCCATCCGTAAAACGCGGCCCTTCCATCAGGATGAAGAGCAAAGTCATGGCATACTCTACACAAAGGTCCGGGTTGCGTTCCAGTTCCTTCTCTGGTAGGCGTTTCAGCCAGCGGTTCATGCTGTACAACTCTGCGATAGCAGGAGTGTTCCTCCGCCGTTTGCTCTCAATAAACCGCTCGATCAGGTCGGCTGCATGTGTAAATTCCGCGGCGTCCAGCGCGGTCTCGATCGCTTCAGTGAGTAGCCCATGCTCCTCATACCAGGTGCTGGCTCGGGCCGCGATCTGGCGCAAGTGCTCATCTCCCATGCGCCTGCGGGCCTCCTGTTGCATTGCCTCAGCAAAGAGAGAATGATAGCGAGCCCATTCACCTGTCCCGTCTAATGGGATCAGAAAGAGATCACCTACGCGCAGTACTTCAAGCAGCCTCGCGCTGTCTTCGCGCTCCATTATAGCATCGCAAAGCGAGGCAGTGACGCGCGGAAGGATGCTGGTTTGTAGCAGAAACTCCTGCTGTTCCATCGGCAGCGTGTGTAGTACCTCGTTGAGAAAGTAATCCTGAATGCTCCAGTAACTACCCGCGAAGGTCGCAAGCACATGCTCGATCTCCTGCTCGTTGTTGGACCGATGCAGCGCACTGGCGAGCAGACGTATGCCGGTTGGCCAACCTTCCATGCGCTCGTAAATCTGGCGCAGGGTTCTCGGCGAGAGCTCAAAGGAAAGCTCCTGCTGGAAAAAAGCACGCGTCTCTTCCAACGAAAAGCCCAGGTATGGAGGATAGAGGTCCAGCAATTCGTTGCGTGCCCGCAAGCGTGCCATTGAGAATGGAGGATCGCCGCGGATGAGCAGGATCAGGTGGAACGAGGTTGGCAGGTGATCAAGGAAAAAACTGAACGTTCTGGTCACCTGAGACGAATGAATCACATGAAAATCGTCTAGAATCAGAATGTTTGGATGCTCAAGCTGGCTCAATTCATTAAGCAAGGCGGTGAGCATCATTTCCAGGGGCTTGAATGACGGTAGTCGATGCGCGAGCAGCAATTCTAGCGCCTCCTCGCCAAGTCCTGCGTGGAATTTCTGGCAAGCGGCGATGATATAGCGCCAGAAGCGGATCGGATCGTTATCGCCCTCGTCCAGGGTGACGCTGGCAACCTGGGGAAAGTCCCTGTGTGCGCTCCGTGCGGCGATCCATTGATTGACCAGCGTTGTTTTGCCATAGCCAGCCGGCCCGGCGATGAGCGTTAATTTGTGCTCCAGCCCCTTATCCAGCCGTTCTAGCAGATGCTCGCGTGGGAGGAGCGATTTCTGGAGGCGTGGCAACTGTAGCTTTGGCATCAACAGCGGTTCGAATTGCATATGTTTCTCTCCCTGTTTTTGCTCCCCAACAAAAAGCTATGGATGATTATAAATCGATGTGAAGCAAAAAACAAGTGCTCCCCAACAGGCATATATCATCTTGCCGACCCATCGCAACAAGGTGGAAATCAGCTTGCTCATGCCCTGGGTGCGGCTTCACGGCTTAGAATGTGTTTTGTCCCGTAAAGTATAGTCAGGCCTTCTCTTTCGATAGACTCTGGGGGACAATACGCGCCAGGGAGTACAAAATCCAGCCAAGATGGGGTACACTCTTCTCAGGGTACCTAAAAAATCATAGCGGTCGCCTTGCTGGGCTAATGGAGATGAATAGTCACTGCCACCGTTGGCAGTAACGAGAACTGGCTGGCTGCCGCCGCGACAATCTGCGAATCATGGAGTTGAAAGAGAGGCACACAGTCATGGCACTCATTGCACCAAAGGCTTATGAAAGGTTGCAAACACTCTTTGCAGAAGAGCTACAAAACGATGTCACCATTACTTTCTTCACCCAGCACGAGTCGCCCCTGATCCTTCCAGGGCAGGAGTGCAGATACTGCAAAGATGCGCAAGCGTTGCTTGAAGAGTTGGTAGGCACCTCGGAGAAGCTTCATCTCACGATGAAGGATTTTGTCCACGACGAGAAAGATGCACAGGAGCAGGGCATTGAGCGTATCCCTGCCATTGTCTTGCAAGGGCAGACCAAAGGAACCGTGCGGTTCTTCGGAGTCCCAGCAGGATATGAATTCTCGACCCTGGTAGAAGCCCTGCTCGATGTCTCTAAGGGAACAGCATCTGTGAGCGAGAAAACCCATGAGGCATTCGCAAAGATCGATCAGGATCTGCACATCCAGGTGTTTGTCACTCCGACCTGCCCCTATTGCCCCAGGGCTGCCAGATTAGCTCACGCGCTGGCGGTTGAAAACGAGCATGTCACCGCCGATGTGGTGGAGATTTCCTCGTTTATCGACCTCGCACAGCGCTACCGGGTTCAAGGGGTTCCCAAAACGGTGATCAATGACCGCGTGGAATTTACCGGGGCACTCCCGGAGTCGCACTTTGTCGAAGCCGTTCTCCAGGCGCTGGAACAGTAAGAGAAGCAGTAGGAGAAATTGAAAAGAAGAGAAGATAGTATGTAGCTGCTGCTGCCATGCTTCTTCAGGATGGTTGTAACCTCCTGATCTCGTCCGTCTGGTTGCACGACAACTATAAAATTTCCGCATGTTGTTCCAATTATGTTTACAAAAAGATCGCTATTCAGAAGCACGTCGTACGCCAAAAAAACGATACACGAGAGACAGGGGGTGCGTTTCATAATTTTGCATCATTGGAATCTGTCCATGTAGGGGCGCGATTTATAAGCCCGTGCACCGGCCAGGGGAGAGCCACGGGCTTATAAATCGCGCCCCTACATGGACAATGGACCTGATCATGCTGGTCGTCGGCGCTTGCTCCATGCAAACAAATGAACCGCACCCAGAGACAGGTTGCATCTTTTATCTCAGCCCAATCGTGTTACACTAGAGTTCGTGTGCCTTACGTGTCATAGAGGAGTGGAAACTTATTATTCAATTGCATCGGTGTCTACTATTATTTACTGAGGCTGTTGTTTTTGTTGTACCAGGCAAAGGATCTTCTCTTCCACACGTTATAACGATAAGTAAATCCGCACATGGGGCAATTCCAGCAAGAAATAGAACAGGGTAAAGAGGGAGGACTCGCCATGACAACAGACAACGAGAATACTCTTGATACCAGAATCATGGTTTCAATAGAGCATAATGATATAGAAAAGAAGCTGCGCGAGAGCGAAGAGCGTTTGCGCGAAAGCGAGCGGCAATTCCGTATTATATTTGAGCAGGCGGCTGTAGGGATGGCGCACGTGAGTATCGACGGACGCTGGTTGCTAGTCAATCAGAAGCTATGCGCTATCCTCGGTTATACACGTGAGGAATTGCTTGAGCTGACATTCCAGGATATTACGTATCCTGATGATCTCGAAACTGATCTTGAGCAGGTGAACCGCTTGCTAAAAGACGAACTGCAGACATATACAATGGAGAAACGCTACTTCCGCAAGGATGGCCCGCTCGTCTGGGCCATCCTCACCGTATCTCTGGTACGGGATAATATGGGCAGACCACAATATTTTATCTCTATCATTGAGGACATCAGTGAACGCAAGCGGGCGGAAGCGGAGGTGGCAGAGCAGGCGCAGCAGTTAGAAGCAGTTTTTGGGTCAATGGCTGATGCTGTACTGGTCTATGACTGCGATGGTAACATTGTATTTGCCAGTGCAGCGGCGCAAGAAATCTTTCCGTTAAGCGTCCAGCCGACAACTCCCGTTCAACCAGGACAGAAACACCCATTTCTCTATGTACTATGGGATGAGCAGGGACGACCTCTTTTATCTGAAAGATCGCCTGTACAACGTATTCTAAGCGGTGAGGTGCTCAAAGGCTCCAATGCCCTGGACGTGGTATTTCGCACTGCCGATGCAGAACCTAAGTATCTCAGCATGAGTGGATCTCCTATGCGTAATACCTCTGGAGAGATCATTGGGGGAGTGCTGATTGCGCGTGATGTGACAGAACGCCATCACCTGGAACGCCGCACACAGAAAGCACTCGAAGGTATGCTTGCTATGGCCGAAGCCCTGGTAAAACTGCCCGATAGCAGTGGCGATATAGATACGGTAGGATGCTCGTTGGCGAAATTAACCAGTAGCATGCTTGGCTGCCAGCATGTGAGCCTTCATGTAGTCGAGCAAGAGGCAGAGATACTGCGCCCGGTGGCGGTGTATGGACTCACGCCGAAACAAGAGAGAACATGGTGGGAGGGGCAGCAGCAACAGACGAGTAGCTTAAGCAACAGCCTAACACCAGAGCTTGTCGAGCGCTTGCGTGCTAACGAGGTAATAGTGCTTGATATGACACAACCTCCATTCAACAAACAACCCGATTCGTATAATATCAAGGCAATGCTGGTCGCTCCCATGTGTATAGGCGAACGGCTAGTAGGACTGCTGATGCTGGATTATGGAAAAGTGGGCCATGCCTATACAGAAGGCGAAGTTGCCCTGGCGAGTGCAGTCGCAAAATTATCCGCATTAGTGATTGAGCGTCAGCGTCTATTAAGCGAGCGGGCAGAGGCGCAGGGGCGCGAAGTCGCTTTACGTGAGTCCAACCGGCGTATGGAGGAGTTCCTTGGCGTTGCCAGCCACGAGTTGAGAACACCACTCACCACCATTAAGGCCAATACTCAGTTAGCGCTGCGGCGCCTGAGATCGCTAAGCGGGAAAGCGCTCGTCGCTACTGAAGAGGTGAATGAGAAGGTTAATGCCACACAGGATATGTTGAGGCGAGCAGAGCGACAGATCAGTGTCCTGAATCGCCTGGTTGGCGATATGATCGACATCTCGCGTATTCAGTCAGGCAAACTGCAAGTGCACGTGCGACAGCAGTCGGCTAACCTGGTAACGATCGTACAGGAAATCATACAGGAGCAGCGCAAAGCCGTCCCCGGACGTAGTATACTGTTAGAGATGCCTGCTGTAGAGATGATACCGATTCTGGCTGATCCCGATCGCATCGGTCAGGTGCTTACCAATTACCTGAGCAATGCTCTCAAATACTCGGACGCCAGGGAATCCATCAAGGTGCAGCTAAAGGTCGAGGACACATCTGCACGTGTTGCCGTAAGCGATAAGGGACCAGGAATCTCCGAAGAGGAGCAGCAGCGTATCTGGGAATGTTTTTACCAGGCACCAGCCATCAAAGTGTTGAGCGGCTCAGGTGTAGGTCTGGGACTTGGTCTGTGTATAAGCCAGACCATCATCGCACATCACCATGGGCAGGTAGGTGTGCAGAGTAAGCCAGGCGAAGGTTCCACCTTCTGGTTTACCTTACCTATCGCGCAACCTGCTGGTACTACGACGGAGAACTAGAAATGAAATTACGAAACTGGGCGACCCTTGGAGCGATGGCCCTGGGGGCGGCAGGTGCTGGCATCGCTGTTAAGAGTGTAATGCCCGAAAATTTTGCTACTGAGCAGGTATATGAGACGCAGGAGGGAGTGGTAGACAACTCGACATGGCCTGAGATCGAGGTCACTTTTTTGCGCTGCGGTCACGTAGACCTGCCAGAGTTCCTGGTGGCACGTGGTGCTCTCTCGTTTGCTCCACACACGAATGCATATAGTGCCGTCTTGATACGTCATCCTCAGGCCACATTTCTTTACGACACAGGCTTCTGCACTGATATTTACACGTTCTTTAAAGACCAGTCGCTCTTCTTCCGCACAGTCATCGGAGGCTTTGTCTTTGAACAATCTTTGAGTAGCCATCTCCAGCAATTGGAGATCAAGCCGGGCGACCTCGATTTTGCCCTTCTTTCACACCTCCATTGGGATCACGTCAGCGGTATTCCAGATATTCCAGGTGTGCCACTACGCGTCAATAGAGTGGAATATGAAGCGGCCAGAGAAGGGCTTTCAGGCCATAATACCGAACTGGTGTGGCGGCTCATGGGCAACAACCCGCACCAGCTATTTGACTGCTCAGGGCCTGCTTATATGGGTTTTCGTTCAAGCTACGACCTTTTGGGCGATGGTTCTATCGTACTCGTGCCTTTGCCCGGTCATACACCCGGTAACACAGGAATGTTCATCAATCGTGCGCGAGGATCACGACTCTTTCTCATTGGGGACGCCGTGTGGAGTGCAGAAAACTACACGCGCCCGACAACTATGCATCCCATTCTATGGTCACTCTTTACCAGTGATGACGCAACAGCGCGTCAAACGCTGATAGACCTCCACCGTTTCTATCGCCAGCATCCCGAACTTCCAATAATTGCTATGCACGATGCATATATGCAAGAGGCATTCATGACAGTGGAAGAGTCGCGCCTGGTAAGAGCGCGCTAACAAGGCCGAGTTTGTCTAAACTGCACCGTATGTGCTACACTGCAACAGGGAAAAAAGGACCAGGAAAAACGGGATGACAATGAAGGCAGCACAATCGAGGGTATATATTGATCGGCGTGGCCGCAGGATGAAGCGCATGGGTCTCGCGCAGAGAGCGCAACTGCGCAAGAGCTATATTGCTCAGAGTCCTAGATGGCGCCATCCCGTCGTTGGCTACTTGCTCAGTCCCTTCATAGTAGCGGTGGGCACGATTGGCATTCTCTTTCTGCAAAAAATGTTGGGATTGCTTCATTTTGCTGGCTCTCTCATGACCCTGACCGTTCTGTTTATCGCTCTCTTCTGGGGAGTCGGTCCTGCCCTGGTCGCAGTTATCTTGAGTACGGTACTGCTTGACTACTATTTTGTTCCCCCTCTTGGGCACGTAGTAATCAATAGCTGGGACGATATAACGCAACTGTTACCTTTTATCATATCCGGCCTCACTATCGCTGTGATCACAGCCCAGCGCGAACGAGCCCGTTTGAGCGCCCTTTCCACCGAGCAAGAACTCCAGGCCTACGCTGAAGAACTGGAAGCAATGAACCAGAAACTTGGAGAAGCCAACGAAACGAAGGACCGCTTCATCTCGATCGCCTCGCACGAACTGAAAACGCCCATAACCACCATTCGCGGGCAGGCGCAGTTAATAATACGCCGCTTGTCGAAACAGGAAGATCTCTCTCCCGAGATGGAAGCAATCGGCTCGACACTCAATAAAATCAACGATCAGACCACGCGCCTGACGGGCCTCATCGACGAATTGATGGACGTGAGCAGCATACGTGCAGGCAAAGTAGAGTTACGCAAGCAAAAATGCGACCTCAAGGACACCTGTCGCGAGGTAGTTGAAGACCAGCGGCTCTTAAGCGGGCGTGTAATCACGCTGGATGTGCCATCAATGCCTGTGAAGATGCAAGTTGATTGTGAACGCCTGGCGCAGGTCTTCGTCAATCTCATCAGCAATGCCGTAAAATATTCCCCTGAGGAGAGCCGGGTCGAGGTAACGGTTAGCAAGCAGGATCACATAGCCCTTGTCCAGGTCAGAGACTATGGTAAAGGTATCTCCAAAGATCTGCAGGAGCGCATCTTCGAGACATTTTATCGTACGCCCGACGCCCAATCTTCATCAAAGCGCGGCCTGGGTCTGGGCCTGGCGATCTCGAAGGACATAGTCGAGCGCCATGATGGCCGTATCTGGTGTGAGTCAGAACCCGGCCAGGGAAGCACCTTTTCTGTAGAGCTTCCCTTGCGCTAAACGTTGGTAAGATACCGATCTATGATATCTTGTGCCACCTGCCACCGCGCTCATTTGTCCTGATCCAATGCAAGACTTGAATCCTTCATAGCAGTAAATCGCCAATGACCACCCCGTTCATACGTCTTTATGCGGTGACAATTCGCACAACGAACTTCACATTTTGCGATTTCGGATGAAATTCTGGTCCAGCCACAATTTTGAGAGAGCATGTGAGATATCTCATCAATCTTTTCACCATATATATGATCGAATTCGAGCACACGGATATCGGAGCAACTACAGTCAACGCAGGGGTGGGTAGAGAGGTAGACATGCACAAGTTGGTAGGTTTTACGTGTCTCTTTAATTGGGTGAGTACTGCGCCAGCCTCTTTCGTGCTCAATACTTTTGATACGGTGACAATTGGTACAGCGAACCTCGCATTTAGCAATCTCAGCCTCGATAGCCTGCCAATAAGAACCCCAACTAATCAGATCTGCTATCTCGCGAGATTTTTCTCCATTGACGTGATCGAATTCAAGAAGGCGTAAGTCGGTCTGACCGCAATCAACACATGGATGTTTGGAGAGGTAAGCAGCAATACGGTACATGCTTTCGGAGCGTACATGCCTTTTGTATGCACGAAGTCGATCCTTATAGATCTGTTTGTTATTCTGGTAATGGCGCTTGCTAAGCTCTGCCTGGCAATATTTACAACGTGATTGACGTATACCTCGGTTTTTGTATTCCCATTTGAAATCTTCCTCTGCATCCCTCTCTTCGCCGCAAGCCGAGCAAATCTTCTTCATTGTGAAAACTCCTAATTTAGAAAAATGTACCTGGACACTTCACCCAGATATCTAACATATGCTAATCTTGGCTGAGGATTCCAGTGATGAAGCTCGTACTGCGTTGAAGTTGTTGTTCAGATATGTCTCTCTCAACGGCAACTTCTGTGAGCATAGCCCGCATCGCCTCAACTAATCCCATACCAGTAAGTATCCCGAAATCAGCATAATATGATTCATGTGCTTCTTCAAAATCAGCCCGAAAGTCAGGATCGGTGATTTGTACCTGTAATTGTGTTGTGGTATCGTGTTAGCCGAGTATCTTTCTGCCTTTCTATGGTACCTTTATTCAGACTTCAATTATACTATTACATATTAGCACTGACTATTAGTGCCAATATGTAATAGTATACACTAGTGCCGCAAGTCAATGATAGAATGTAGATAGTATCAAGAGGAAAGACAGATAGGAATGGGAAGGTTACAAATGCAGGAACTGGTTGAGGCACGAGGCCATTAACATGTCAAAACTATCTCTCATGTCCGACGTAAACTATACTACCGTCAGGAGGATAGAGGATAATCCGAATAGAGACTTTGCAGTCACTACACTTGAGAAGGTCGCAAAAGCTTTGAAAGTGGATGGGGTCAGAGTTCTATGAGATATATCGGATGAGGGCGATAGTTAGTCAGATGACCGCCAGGAATGTTACAGTGCCGATTAGTGCAGCGTTTGAGAGACTTTTATAACTGATCTCCTCGGTAATACAAAAAGCTCCTGACAATCATTGTCAGGAGCTTTTTTGATAGACAGGGGCGACACGAATCGAACGTGCAACCGCTCGTTTTGGAGACGAGTGCTCTGCCAGTTGAGCTACGCCCCTATGGATATGTCGTGATAATAGCAGAGCGAGACGGGTTTGTCAAGGCCATCGGCGTTCTGTATTTAGCATAGGAGCGATCCTTAACAAGTACTTCGTAAGTCACTCTTCTCTATGACATGCTGCCCATTGTTCTACCGTTCACAGTAGTTTCGCCTATGTCCAACCTGTTGCTCTACTATCTCCCGTACCTTGAGTCGCTGCTTCATGTCGCATCCCTCTCAGGTTTTTTATTTAGTCTAACATAGCTTGACGCCACACGTAAATATATGATACACTACTAAATATAAAAGATTAATAAATACTTGTATAATCAAAATTATACATACTAATATATAGTAAATTTTATAGGTAATCAAGATCAAGTAATAGGTAACCAGACCTGTATTGTTGGATAATCTCGTAGTGAGGATCAATAGGGGGAATAGATCGTGAGAGACACATCGCAGCAGGGATTAATTTCCCACACCGCTATTTTGAATCGGCTTGTCCAGTTGGGGTTTGAGGTGCTACTACCCTGGGCCGATCATTTAGGGTATGATTTGGCCTATTACGTGGTAGAGGAACATCGCAACTTTGGGTTCTTCGTTCACCGAGAAGCGCGACTTGTACGTATCCAGTGTAAAACAGCGTGGCTCTCGAAAGATGGAACGTACCTGGAATTTAATACCTCAACGGTATCACCTCGAAAAAAAGGTCCTAACAGGAAGTCGGGGTACAAAGGGAAGGCGGAGTACTTTGCAGTATACAGCCCCGATACAGGGAAAATTTATATGATTAGTGTCGATCAGGCTGTGGACGGAAATATGAACTTGCGATTTAAGAGCGCGGGGGTAATACGTAGTAATGGAAGACAAAGCTGGCGTGTTTCCTACGAAGAGGCAGTGAATAGCAACGTAAAGTACTGGTGGGCTGAGGACTATGAAACATAAGGCAAGAGCCGATGACCATTCTAAATCTCATAATCTTCTGCCCAATTAAACCGAGGGTTCTTGATTTCCTTGTAGGGTACAATATACGTCTTCTTGTGGTTCCCGCGCACCAGCCCCGCACTCTTAAACCGCAGTATCATGCTACCGCCTTTTGGAGCTTCGTTGACGGAAACCATGTACACTTAAGCAACCATTGTATTTATTTGATTGGCGGAGAGGGAGAGATTCGAACTCTCGGAGGCGATTAACCTCAAGCGATTAGCAATCGCTCGCACTAGGCCACTATGCGACCTCTCCTAAAAAATCCTGACAAACCGTCTTATCAAAAGATAAGTGCTCCAGATTTTAAAACCACGGTACTATCCACGCAAGCGATGATAACATGTCTCTCGATGTTTGTCAACAGTTTGCCCACACGTGATCGTTCGATAGTTGGTACCAGGAGGTCAGGCAGGAACAAGCCGTGAGGTTCCCTCGTAGCTCTTGCTTACTGCAAAAGCGCTAGCAGGTTGGCTCCGTCCTGCGCATTGAGGAAGTT
>Ga0137371_10004098_pt1 | contig 11448 bp, 9 predicted proteins | sample SagtaG_7_FD_104919 | JGI IMG/M metagenome (GOLD analysis project Ga0137371, IMG submission 104919) | Vadose zone soil microbial communities from Sagehorn Ranch, Mendocino, California, USA - Sage1_R_40_16 metaG | ecosystem: Environmental > Terrestrial > Soil > Vadose zone | place: USA: California... | reverse complement strand
GCCGTTGGCGAACGGCACGTTCTCCATCAGCGCGGCGTACGCGTACAGCATGGACGGCGCGATGGCGGGATCGTTCTGCTCCATCGCCCGCTCGAACGCTGGCAGGCTCTGGTGCGCCGGTCCGGGCGTGAGGAACACCTCGGTCGAGGCCGCCCAGATCATCACGAGGCGGGCTGCGCCGGAGCGCTGCTTGAAGTCGCGGATGTCGTGCCGCAGCGCTTCGGCGAGGTCGCGCTTGGTCTTGCCCTGCTTCACGTTGCTGCCGGTGAGCCGTTTCACGTAGTGCTGGTCGAAGGCGGCGGGGAGGGGCTTGATCCCCTTCAGAAAGTCCGCGATCGGCTCCAGGTGCTCGTGCCGGTCCAGCACGCCGGCCTTCACCGCGGCGGTGAAGGCGTCATCGGGAATCGGGTCCCAGGCGGTGAACACCAAGTCCTTCAAGTCGCTGAGGGGCACGAATTCCTTGATCTTGGGACTGCGTTTTTCGGTGCGCTTACCGAGACGGATGGTCCCCATCTGCGACAGCGAGCCCACCGGCAGCCCCGTCCCCCGACGCACGTGCTCGACGCCCGCGATGAACGTCGTGGAGACCGCACCCAATCCCACGAGCATCACGCCCAGTTTTCCTTTCGCGGGCGCGATGTCCCGACCGGCCTCGACCACCACTATTACGGTCCTTTCCGAGAGTGCAGCGCGGGCGCGTGGCCCGGGAGCGTGTCGCGCGGGCGTGGCGGTCGCCTGACCGCGGGCTCGCCGGCCATGCGCGCGACGTAGAGCACGCGCTGCACCACCGTCACCGCGGTGGCGAGCGCCAGAACGACGACGATCCAGAACAACAACATTCCGCGGTTCCCGGCGCCGAAAAACAGCGTGGGGGCGCCCAGCAGCAGCACGCGCTCGGCGCGCTGCGCAATCCCCACCTTGGCGGTGAGGCCCAGCCCTTCGGCACGCGCCCGGGTGTACGACACGATGAGCGACGCCGCCAGGGCGACGAGGCACGCCACCACGGCGAGAGTCAGCCGCTCGGCCGGCACGCCGCCTTGCAGGAAGTACACGGCGATCCCGGAGAACAGCGCCGACTCGCCCACCCGGTCGAGCGTCGAATCGTAGAATGCGCCGAACGTCGTGGTCATGTCCCCCCGGCGCGCCACGCGGCCGTCCAACAGGTCGAATATGCCGGACACGAGCAACAGCAAGCCCCCCAAGCGCACCCACCCCAGGCCGAACGCCGTCGACGACGCGATGACCACCAGGGTACCGATGGTGGTGATGAGATTGGGCCGAACGTGCAGGCGGATGAAGACCAGGGCGAGCGGATCGATCAGTTTCCCGAAGCCATCGCGCACGTTTTGGGGGATGACGTTCATGGCCGGGGGAAGGTAGCGGAGCGCGACAAAAGTCTCAATAGAGCAAGGTGTTGGGTGGGCCGTTTACGACCGTTTCCATTTGTTCAGCTTGAAGTCCACGGGGATCTGAATCAGCACGCGAACCGCGCGGCCGTGCACGCGAGCAGGCCGAAACAAGGCTGCGAGGACATAGGTGGTGGCGGACTGATCGAAGCCGGGGTTGGGGCTCTGCAGCACCTTCACCGAGTTCGGCTCCGCCCGCCCGAGCGTATCGATGATCGCCTGCACCAACACGCGGCCTTGAATCTGTGCCTGCCGCAACAGCTCCGGGAACTGAAGCGTGGGTCCCGAGAGCAGAGCGGGCTTCTCCTCCACGACCGCTTCCATGAACACTTCCTCGGTCGTCACCATTTCGTCACGCTCGACACGGGCCCCAGAAGAGGCCCCGGGATCGGATTGCTGGGGAGGGCAAATCGCCCAGAGTTCTTGGTTCACTTTACCGATCCCAGCGACACTAAACACCATCGCCACGGGTCCTTTCTCGTAGGGCGTCACCTGAAACGCTACGCGGCCATACTGCGCAAGCTTCCGAACGAATTCTTCGACCTCCCCTCGGTCCCCCGGATGAAACAACGCCGTGTGGTTGCTGGACGTGGTCCACACTTCTTCCATGGCCTGTTCGTTACCAAACCGGATCGTAACCCGGTCGTTGCCGTCACCGAGATACTCGCTCGTGGCCAAGAAGGCGTCGAGTTCTCCACGCTTGCAGCGGATGATGAGCGTCGGCGGGTTGAACCCATTTTCACCGTCAGCTTTAAGCAAGAACGTGACACCTTTCTGATCGGTGATTGGATCCTTCTCGACGGACATGGCCCAATTCCCGATCATCTTCGCGCTGGCGGAGACCGTTCGGGGCGAACTACGTGCACTATCCGACTTCGGCTTGGCGAGCGCGTCGTAACACTGGAGACGCAGTGCCGCGACGGGCACGGCAGCGCATCGAGCGACTTGTTCAGCCGATGCTTGGGCGTGGGCGAAGCGAGCAACGAGTTCCAACGCCACCACGATGCTGATGAGTCGCATTTGCCATCCGTCCCGCGAAGCAGCTGCGTTCCGAAGGAGTGATTAGGTATTGGGGTGCACGTGCGCCTCAGCCGAATCACTCACCGTGGCGCTATCAACGACGGCTGCTGACCAGTCTGTTTTGTAGCCGATGGAGAACTCTGCGGCAGACTTGGCTACGTGGCGGCGGATATTGAAGGCCTCAGCCAGTCGCTGAGCACCAATCGTGAGATCGTGTCGGACAACAATATTCAGTGAGACTATTTGGTTGGGGTGGGCTCGCTGGATGTCGATGCCTCGTGTGGCGAGCGCTAGGACAGCTTCCGGATCGACGTTTGTGCCCCAGAACTTGCACTCGTAGATGATCAACTCCTTCTCGGTATGGACCGAGACGTCGATCTGATGCTGAAATCCGGAGGCGCCACGGATGAGGTTCTTCGAGCCGGAACGCACTTCGACATTCCCCGCGCCTTCGTGCGCGGTGGCCATGTTCCTCGCGATGGCCGCTACAAGCAGCTCCTGTTTGTCCGAGTTCATGACTTTCAACCACTTGCCAGGCGACGCTTCTCCCCCGGTTGCGGCGGGGCAAAGTCGCCCTGTTGGCCGAGTGTGATGCAATGCCGAATCGCCGCCCGCAGCTGCGTTGCACGTTGCGCCGTGAAGCTGGTGTGTGGTGGCGACCACCCATAACTGTCGTCTGGCGCAGTGCGAGGCTCGACGACGGCGCCAACACGCCCATCGCTAAAGTGCGTGAACAGGCCGGAATCTGGTCTGTGGGCGTGCGGAGATTCGGGCCAGTCCTCGGTCCGCCACGTCACGGTTAGGGAGTCAGATAAATGCGATCCGCCGCGGCGAATGAAGGCAGGCAGGGCGCCTGTGAGGACACCAAGAATCGCGACAGCGAGCCGCCGAAGGGACGCGATCATCTTTCCAAGATAGTGACACCGAGCCAGATCACCCAGCGACGCGACGGAGGGCCTAGTACAGCAAGTACTTGGCACGCACCCGCCGAAACAGCGCGAGTGGCCCGTCCCACACCCGCCAGATCGCGTCCGCCGTGCGGCCCGCGAGAATCGCGCGCCGCAGCTCTCCGCCCTGCGCCAGGCGGTCGAAGCGTGCCGCATCGAAACGCAGCGACTCGGGCTGCGCGGCCCGGATCGCCGCCAGCACCAGGGCCGCGGCGCGCGTCGGATCGTAGCGGCGCCGATCGGTCACACGCAACCGGATGCCACGCACCTCGACGCCGTCGTATTTCCCGTCCGTCGGGCCACGCGGAGTGAACGCCACGCCCGAAAGCTCCACCCCGTTCAACCCCTCCTGCGCCCACCGTCCCCCACCCCGCAGCCGCGGCAACACGGCACCGGTGTCCAGCCACGGCGCCCCGACCACCTGAAACGCGAACGCGGTGCCGCGGCCGACCGACAGATTCGTGCCCTCGAACAGACAGGTCCCCGGATAATGGAGCGCGCTCTCCAGGTCCGGCATGTTGGGAGACGGTCGCACCCAGGGCAGTCCCGTGTCATCGTAAAACATCGCGCGTCGCCACCCCAGCGCCGGGACGACGCTGAGACGGGCGTGGATCCCGAGCACGTCATTGGCGAACCGCGCCAACTCGCCCATCGTCATGCCGTGCCGCATCGGCACGCCGAGGAAGTCGGCGACGCGCTCCGGCGGCCGGAGCCCAGCCGGCACGTTCCCCTGAGACGCGACACCGCCGATCGGGTTCGGCCGGTCGAGCACCACCACCGGCTTCCCGCGGCGTGTCGCCTCCTGCATCAGCAGCACCGCCGTGGTCGGGTAGCTGTAATAGCGGGCCCCCACGTCTTGCAAATCCACGAGCACGACATCCACGGAATCAAGCGCCGCGATCCCCGACAGCGGCGTCCCACCGTACAGGCTGTAGATTGGTAGGCCGGAGGCGGAGTCGACGGCATCGGGGAGCCCGGCGCGGTCTTCCGTGCCGCGCAGTCCGTGCTCGGGGCTCAGGATCACCAGCAGGCGCACCCCCGGCGTGCCGCGCAGCAGGTCGATGTCGCGCCGCCCCAGGCGGTCCACGCCGGTCTGGTTCGTGAGCAGCGCGATCCGCTTGCCCGCGGCGACGCCGATCGAATCCGACAGCAGCACCTCGATCCCCGGTCGGACCTGTGCCGCCGCCGGGGGCGGCGGGGGGAAGGCGCAGGCAATCACTACCAACAGCGAGAGACAATGCGAGCGCATAGGCTCCTGATTGTGGCCGCCGTGCTGGGATGCGCCGGGAGTCACGCCGCCGGGAGGACCGGCGCACCCGTCCCCGCTCCCCCGTCCCCCATCGCCCCGATCTCCGTGGATTCGCTCCTCGCCACCCTCACCGTCCGCCAGCAGGTCGGACAGCTCGTCATCCCGTGGCTCTCCGGAAGCTACACTGCGTTCGACGATTCGCTCTTCCAAGTGGCGGCGCGCTGGGTGGACTCGCTGGAGGTCGGCGGGCTGATCATCTCGGTCGGGTCCCCGCTCGACATCGCCACCAAGCTCAACGCGCTGCAGCAGCGCTCCCGGCTCCCGCTGCTCGTGTCGGCCGACCTCGAATGGGGAGCCGGCATGCGGGTGGTGGGCGCGACCGCCTTCCCGCACATCATGGCGGTCGGCGCCACCGGCGATCCCCATGATGCCTACACCATCGGCGCGGCCGCGGGCGTCGAGGGCCGGGCCGTCGGCATCCACGTCAATTTCGCCCCTGACGCCGACGTCAACAACAACCCGGCGAACCCGATCATCAATACCCGCTCGTTCGGCGAGGACCCGCGCACGGTGTCCCGCCTGGTCGCGGAGTACGTGCGGGGCCTACACGAGCACGGTATGCTCGCCACGCTCAAGCACTTCCCCGGCCACGGCGATACGCAGACCGATTCGCACATCGGCCTCCCGGTCATCACGGCGGCCTACGCCCACCTCGACTCGATCGAGCTCGTCCCGTTCCGCGCCGGCATTGCCGCCGGGGCGGACGTGGTGATGAGCGCGCACATCGCGTTCCCCGCGCTCACGGGGTCGAACGATCCGGGGACGTTGTCGGCGGCGGTCCTCACCGGACTGCTGCGCGACTCGCTGCGCTTCCCGGGTCTGGTCGCGACCGACGCCTTGACGATGGGCGCGATCGTGGCGAAGTACGGCGCCGGCGAAGCGACGGTGCGGGCGTTCCTCGCGGGCTCGGATCTCCTGCTCATGCCGGCGGACCCCGACTCGGCCCTCACGGCGATGACCGCCGCGATCGCCGCGGGGCGGATCACGCCGCAGCGACTCGGCCAGTCGGTGCGCCGCGTGCTCGAGATCAAGCGTCGGCTCGGCTTGCTCGAGCGCCGCACCGTGCCGCTCGACTCCATCCCGCGCGTGGTAGGCACCAAGCGCTTCCAGGACGCGGCCATTGACGTCGCGGTCCGCTCCCTCACGCTGGTGCGCGACGTGGGCGGCCGGCTGCACGCGTTGCGCGCGCGTCCCGGCCGGCTCGCCCTGATCGCGTACGCCGACGAGGCGAACAGCGGCGTCGGCCAGTTCCTCACGGAGCTGTTGCGGCAGGGTGGCGACACGGTCGAGTACTTCCGGCTGTGGCCCATGTCGGGAACCCTGTCGTACGATTCGGCGCGTGCCGCGATCGCGCGGGCGCCGGCCACCGTGTTCGTGGCCAATGTGCGGCCCATCTCGGGGAGGGGGAACATCGCCCTCCCGGACTCGCTCGCCCAGCTGATCACGGTCACCGACGCCGCGCGGCCCACGGTGCTGGTGTCGCTCGGCAGCCCCTACCTCCTCAACCAGACGCCGACGGTGCGGTCCTACCTGATCGCCTGGAGCGGCGTGCGGGCCTCGGAGCGCGCCGTGGCACTGGCGCTGCTCGGCCGCGTGCCCATCGGCGGCCACCTCCCGACCCGCATCCCGCCGGACTACCCCGTCGGCTGGGGCGTGACCGTCCCCGCGACGCACCCGTGAGGCACCACGTCACGCTCACGCTCGCCGCACTGATCACCGCGTGCAGCCGGACGGGGGGGCGGGACGGCACGCCGGTCCCGGCGAGCACGGGCATCCCGCCGGCGGCACCGTCATCTCTCGGTTTCGACAGCACGCGGCTCGCCGGAGTCGTCACGTATCTGCGGGCTGAAGTAGACAGCGGCGCGTTTCCCGGTGCGGTGATCGCCGTGGGACGGCACGGCCGACTCGCGCTGCTCGCGCCGGTCGGCCACTACGGCGTCGACGACCCGCGGCCGGTTGAGGCCGGCACACTGTACGACCTGGCCTCGCTCACAAAGGTGGTGGGCCTCACCACGGCGTGCATGCTGCTCGCGGATGCGGGCAAGCTCGACCTCGACGCGGCCGTGGCGCGCTACGTGCCCGAGTTCCGCGGACCCATGAAGGAGCGCGTCACGGTTCGACACCTGCTGACCCACTCGGCGGGCTTGGTGGCAGACCTCCCGCTGTACGACTCCACGGCCACTCGCGCCGCGGCGCTCGCGGCGGTGGACACGACGACGCTCATCGCGTCGCCGGGAGCGACCTATCGCTACTCGGATCTGAGCGCCATCGTGCTGATGCAGGCCGTCGAGCGCATTACCGGGGAGCCGTTCGACCGCTTTCTCACCGAGCGGGTGTTCCGACCACTCGGCATGCCCGCGACGCGGTTTCTGCCGCCCGCCTCGTGGCGCGACCGGATCGCGCCGAGCGAGCACGATACGGTGTTCCGTCACCGCTGGCTCCGCGGTGAGGTGCATGATGAGAGCGCGGCGCGGCTGGGCGGCGTCTCGGGGAACGCCGGGCTCTTCTCCAACGCGCTCGACCTCTCCCGCTTCGCCGCGATGCTCTTGAACGGAGGGGCGTGGGATACGCTGCAGCTGATTCGCGCCGAGACGGTCGCGGAGTTCACCAAGCGTCAGGGCCTCCCGGCGGGCTCCACTCGCGCGCTCGGCTGGGATACGCCGGCGGACTCCGGGTACTCGAGCGCGGGTGCGAAGCTGTCCCGGCGCTCGTTCGGCCACACCGGTTTCACGGGGACGTCGATGTGGATGGACCCGGAGCGGGATTGCTTCATCGTCCTCTTGACGAACCGGGTCCACCCCACGCGGGCCAATACGATAATCCTGCGGGTGCGCTCGCGCGTCGCCGACCTCGTGACCGACGCCCTCACCCACCCGGAGCTGTAGCCGGCGGCTACTCAACCACGGTTTGCCAGCCGCGCCGCGACAAGTCGCGATAGATGATCGCGCCGGCGATGGCGGCGACCCCGAGCAACACCACTCCCGGCAACGTCTCCCGCAGCAGCAGTTTTCCTACGCCGAACAGCGACCCGTACACCAGCACGCAGCCCGCTATCCAGTCGACCAGGTTGGCGACTCCATCGGCGGAGGGGTGCACGTCGGGGGCGAGGGCGGCCACGGGTCCCCATCCCGTTCGTGAGGGCCGGGTGCGGCGGTAAAAGGCCACCAGGGTCTGCTCGGACTCGGGTCGTGTGAGGAACGTGACCGCGAGCCACGCGACGGTGGTGACAGCCACCGTGATGAGCACAATGTATGCGAAGTCCGACGGCCGGTCGCTGTCGAGTCCCCCGAGAGTTTGCAAGCCTACCGACACCACGAATGCGGTGATCATCGCCGCTACTTCGCTCCACGCGTTGATGCGCCACCAGTACCAGCGCAACAACAGGACGGCACCCGTTCCGGCGCCCGTGATGATCAGCAGTTTCCAGGCGCCCCCGATAGACTCGATGCGAAAAGCGACGGCGGCGGAGATCACGGTGAGCAGGGCCGTGGCGATGCGCGAGGCCGCGACGTAGTGCGACTCGCTGGCCTCACGGCGCACGAAGCGGCGATAGAAGTCGTTCACGAGATAACTCGCCCCCCAATTGAGCTGGGTGGCGATGGTGGACATGAAGGCGGCCGCAAACGCGGCGACCATGAGCCCACGGAGCGAGGACGGGAGATAGTCGATCATCACCCGGATGTAGCCGGTCTCCGGGTCCTGGAGATTGGGGAACAGGATCAACGAGGCGAGCGCCACCAGGATCCAGGGCCAGGGCCGCACGGCATAGTGCGCGATGTTGAACCACAACGTCGCGAGCAGGGAGTGCTTCTCGTCCTTCGCGCTCAGCATCCGCTGCGCCACATAGCCGCCCCCGCCGGGCTCGGCGCCGGGATACCAGGTGGCCCACCAATTGACGGCGATGTACACGAAAAATGTGATCATCGGCATCCACGCCGAGCCGATGTCGGGCACGAAGCTGAGCACGGATCCCTGACCGCCGGTCGTGGCCCCCCGCAGCTGATCGATGGCCGCCAGTTTGACCTTCATGGCCTCGATTCCCCCCACCGCCTGCACCGCCACCACGGCCAGGATGATCACCATGCCCATCTTGATCACGAACTGGAACACGTCCGTCACGAGCACGCCCCACAGCCCCGAGAGCGTCGAGATCGCGGACGTCAGGACGATCAACCCCACCACGATCCACAGCGCTTCGCCCTTCGAGATGGTGAAGACCAGTTGCAGGATCTTCGCCATCGCGAGGTTGACCCAGCCGAGGATGATGCAGTTGATGAGCAGGCCCAAGTAGAGGGCCCGGAAGCCCCGCAGGAACGCGGCCGGCGGGCCGGCGTAGCGGATCTCCGAGAACTCGATGTCGGTCATCACGCCGGCGCGCCGCCACAGGCGGGCGTAGAAGAACACGGTGAGCATGCCGCTGGCGAGCAGGTTCCACCACAGCCAGTTCCCCGCGATGCCGTTGCGGGCCACCAGGCCGGTGACGACGAGCGGCGTATCCGCGGCGAACGTGGTCGCCACCATCGACGTGCCCGCCAGCCACCAGGGCACGTTTCTCCCGGAGAGAAAGAATTCCGCCGTGTCGCGGCTGGCGCGGCTCTTGTAGTACAGGCCGACGGCGATGTTGAACAGGAAGTACAGGGCGACGACCGACCAGTCGGCGAGCGTTAGTCGCATAGTTGCGGCAGCCTCGCGGCGGAGAGTTGACTTGTCCGCAGGAACTGTCTAAGTTCGCACGTGACTGGAGGATCGCAATGGCCACGACGCAACACACGAGTCCCATCACCCTCACCGTAACCGACCAGGCGGCGGTCGAGGTGAGGAAGTTCATGGCGGAAGAAAAGGTCTCGCCCGAGACCGCCGGGCTCCGCATCGCGGTGCTCCCGGGCGGGTGCTCGGGCTTCAAGTACAGCTTGAACATCGAAGACAAGCCGGCCGAGGATGACGTCGTCATCGAGACGGCCGGCGTGCGGTGCTTTGTCGATGCCTTCAGCGCCCAATACTTGAACGGTGTCACCCTGAACTACAAGAGCAACTTCCAAGAGTCGGGGTTCACCTTCGAGAACCCGAACGCCACGGGCGGCTGCGGCTGCGGATCATCCTTCACGGTGTGAGGCCGCTGTCCTTCTGTTGGTCGGCATTCCAAGCCCGCGCGCGTCGCGGGCTTTTTGTTGACCCCCCCCGCCCTCCCCACCCGTGAGATCGCTCGACATCGCCGTCATCGCGGTCTACTGCGCCGCGGTGATCGTGTTCGGGCTGGTGCTCGCCGGGCGTCAACGCGACGCCAGCGACTACTTCCTCGGGCACCGCGGCCTGCCGTGGTGGGCCATCATGCTCTCGATCGTCGCGACCGAGACGTCGGCGCTCACGATCATCTCGGTCCCCGGGCTCGCGGCTCGCGGAGACCTGACCTTCGTGCAGCTGTCGTTCGGGTATCTGATCGGGCGGCTCGGCGTCGCGGCGTTTCTGCTCCCCGGCTATTTCGAGGGGACCCAGGACACAGCCTATCAGCGACTGGAAAAGCGCTTCGGAACAGGCGCACGGCGGACCGCGTCGGGCGTCTTCCTGCTGACGCGCGCCCTGGCCGACTGCGTCCGCATCTTCGCCACCGCGATTCCTCTCGCCATCATCACCCGGTGGAGCCTCGCGGTCGGCATTCTCGCGATCGGCATCGTCACGGTGATCTACACCTGGGTCGGGGGCCTGCGCGCCGTGGTCTGGGTGGACGTGATCCAGCTCGGGGTCTATCTCCTGGGCGGGACGGCGACGCTCATCGTGGCGACGCACCTCGCGGGGGGCGTGGGTGCGTTCGCGCGGGCCTGGGACGCCGGGAAACTCGTCGCGCTCGACTTCACACCATCGTTCAACGTCCTCTACACGTTTTGGGGCGGCGTCCTGGGCGGAGCGCTGCTCGCCGGCGCCTCGCACGGCACCGATCACCTGATCGTGCAGCGCCTCCTCGCCGCTCGGGGCCTCCGGGACGCGCAGCGGGCGCTCATCGGCTCCGGGGTGTTCATCATCCTGCAATTCGCGCTGTTTCTGCTCGTGGGGACCAGCCTGTGGCTCGCGGGCGCGGATCTGGGGCCCGCGATGCGGGGCGACGCGATCTATCCCACCTTCGCGATCAACCAGCTTCCCGCCGGGCTCGCCGGGCTCGTGATCGCCGGCATCCTCGCCGCCGCCATGAGCAGTCACGCGTCCGCCGTCAACTCCCTCGCCTCCGCCTCGACCCAGGACTTCTACGCGCCGCTCACCGGGCGCCACGACCCGACGCACCTGCTGTGGGTGGGCCGCTGGCTTACCCTGGTGTGGACGGCCGTGCTGGTCGCCGGTGCCATGGCGTTCCGGAACCAAAACACACCCGTCGTGCAGCTGGCCCTCAGCATCGCGTCGATCACGTACGGCGGCCTGCTGGGCACGTATCTGCTGGGCGGGCTGTGGCCGCGCGCCCGCGAGCGCGACGTGATCGTGGCGATCATCGTGAGCGTCCTCGCCATGACGCCAATCGTCCTGGGGGTGCCGTGGCGCTGGCTCCCAGGTCTCGCCTGGCCGTGGTACGTGCCGCTGGGGACGGCGGTGACGGTCGCGGTGGGGATGGTGTCTTCGATGGTCGGACCGCCGGACGGGCGGACCGGCGGACAGCAGACGCTCTCCGCGTGACCCCACCGTCCGCCCGTCCGTCCGTCCCCCCGTCCGCCGTGTTGCTCGGTGCCGACGCCGGAGGCTCCCACTCCACGGTGGTGATCGGCTCACCTACGAACATTCTCGG
>Ga0137371_10004096_pt1 | contig 11450 bp, 12 predicted proteins | sample SagtaG_7_FD_104919 | JGI IMG/M metagenome (GOLD analysis project Ga0137371, IMG submission 104919) | Vadose zone soil microbial communities from Sagehorn Ranch, Mendocino, California, USA - Sage1_R_40_16 metaG | ecosystem: Environmental > Terrestrial > Soil > Vadose zone | place: USA... | reverse complement strand
CCTTGCTCCGGCTTTCCCCGCGCTCGTCTGATGTGCTCCCAGCTCCGGGTTGCTTGAGTTTTCCATTTGTTTGTGACCCTTTCTATGCCCCTAACAGGAGAGTCTTTACTAGTAGCGGTTCAACTCGCGGCTAATAGTGCCATCGCTTGTGATGCTCACACGGAGAGATAGCGAGCCCAAATGTCTGTCGGCCTCGCATGCATGCCATTCGAGACCCAGAAGGTGCTGTGGCCAGATATGTATGACTACCAGCGCCTCATGATTATCGCCCACACGTCGGGACACTGAGTGCCGTTAGTGACTCAGGCCCTCTGACTGCTGCTAGAATTGTTTATTGGCAGACTTAGCGTGAACCAAATGCCCCGTTAGAGGGACCGAATCAGAGCCTCCTAGCCCATGCTGCCAACCAGAAACGAAGGTGACCCGTGGCCCGCGACGCCATCATCCACCGTGTGAAGCCTTACCTGCTGCACGGCGAGCAGTATTACGAGATCCACTACTCCTATACCAACGAGCCAGACACGCTCCGCCAGTCTCGCACAGCCCACGATTACATCTACCCTAACCCGCAAGAGGGTGACCACGTCCTCATCGAGGCCGTCCTCAACGTCATCACCGAGATCAAGAAGAAGGGATGACTAGATATCCGTCCGACAATGCGCTCGGAGGCGCCTGATAGTGGAGAGTTTGGAGGCCCAGATGTCCCCTCTGATTGCCCTCTGCGACGAAGGCGCGGCAGCTGCCGTGGGGCCTGGCGCCTCAGCAGTTCTGGCTATGCGACTTCTTGCCCACCGGCATCACATGCAGCGGCACAGCCCGGGCTTGGGAGGCATCTCGCTAGCCTAAAGTTGCGTTGGCTTGGGGTGACATAGTCGTGGAGACTAATCGCGACCTAGAGGCGGCCTGGGATTATCACGAACGGACTAAGCACTCCTTCCAGAGCGTACACTCCAGCCGGCACTTCCTTGACTTTCAGAATCAGCCGCTCCCCTTCAAGATCTATCCGGGTCTGAAGCCCATCTCCCTACCACAGGGGCTGGAACCTCCCGGAGTACCCGCACTAGAGGCGTTAGCAGCCAGCGTCGTCGAGCCAGAAGGCGAACGTCTTCCAGACCTGAAGTTCCTAGCGAGGCTCCTACATTACTCGGCGGGGATCACCAAGCGTATACGCTCCCCGCACGGCGAGATGCTGTTCCGGGCTGCCTCCTGCACCGGAGCGCTGTACCACATAGACCTGTATCTGGTGTGCGGTGATCTGCCCGACCTTGAGGCGGGCGTCTACTACTTTGGGGTCCACGATTTCACCTTGCGCCGGTTGCGGCGGGGCGACTTCCGGGGCGAGTTGGTGCGCGCCACGGCCGACGAGCCGGCAGTGGCATTGGCGCCGGTCATCCTCATATGCAGCAGCACGTTCTGGCGCAACTCTTGGAAGTATCAGGCGAGGGCTTATCGGCATTGCTTCTGGGACAGCGGCACCATCTTGGCCAATCTGTTGGCCATGACCGCGGCGCACCGGGTTCCGGCCCGAGTAGTGTGCGGGTTCGTGGACGACCGGGTGAACAGGCTGCTCTGGCTGGAACCGCAGCGGGAAGTTGCCCTCGCCTTGGTCGCACTGGGCCGCGACAGCTCGATCGGCCAGGCCCCGGAAGTGGGGCCGCTGGCGCTGGAGACTACGGCGCTCTCGAGGTCAGAGGTAGACTACCCGGCGATTCGGGCGATGCACGAAGCATCCTCCCTGACGGAGGAGGCGGACGTGGCGGCCTGGCGAGGCGCAGCCGCCGTGCCTCCGCTAGCCCTTCCCTCAGGTCGGCTGTTCCCACTTAGGTCGCTGAGCGAAGAGGAGGCGCCGCAGGACTCCATCGAGGAGGTCATCTTGCGGCGCGGTTCCAGCCGCCGCTTCGCCCGTCAACCGATCAGTCTGGAGCAGCTCTCCACTGCGCTGAGTAGCATCGGTGGGATCACGGCCGACTTCGCGCAACCAGGAGAACGCCTTCTGAACGACGCTCGTGAACGCCGTGGAAGGCCTGCCCTGCGGTTCCTACGTCTATCACGCAGAAAGGAGCGCTCTCGAGTTGCTCAGAGAAGGGGAGTTTCGGGACCAGGCTGGAGACTTAGGCTTAGAACAGGCTCTCCCTGCCGACGCCAGCGCGAACGTATTCTTCCTGACTGATCTGGCACCGATCCTGGAGCGTTTCGGCAATCGGGGGTACCGGTTAGCGCAGCTGGAGGCGGCCATAAACGGCGGCAGGTTGTACCTCGCGAGCTACGCCCTCAGGCTGGGCGCCACCGGTCTGACGTTCTACGACGACGATGTGACCGACTTCTTCTCACCCCATACCGCGGGGAAGAGCGCAATGTTTCTGGTGGCGCTTGGTCATTCCGTCAAGCGAAGGCCTGGATGAGTAGTGGGTCAGTTTGACAGTCGGCTACGTGTTCACGGAGTATGGGACTGCTGCGCCGGAAAGAGAGCGCGTTTTTGGGAGGGCATTATGATTCCAGAACCAGAGCCTAAGCCCGAGCCAGAACCGAGCCCAGAGCCAGAGCCCGAACCACCGGCACGTGAGCCGGATGAAGCGAACGCCTAGCGAATAACGCTTCGCGCGAAATCTGCGGAAATCTAGCGAGCTTAAGAATCACGCTACAGAAGAACAGCCGTCACCCTGCTCGATTCAAAACTGACCGACTAAGCCCTAGATGGGCCCAGGGAGAACGAGGTCGGCTAGTTCCTCGGATAAACGGGCCGTGCCTGGGGCACGGAGGGTGGCCAGACCACCACCTTTCTTCCCCCTTGCCACTGCACCCAGACCATCTCGTGTCCCTCCTGGATACCGGTCCTTGGGTTGATCCTGAATCGGCCGAAGAAGGTGTTGCGGTCGAGGGTGCAGGCGGCTCGCCACAGCGCTTCATCGTCCGCGCTGCCGGCCTCCTTCAGACAGCGCTCGGCGATCAGACAGGCAGCATAGGCTTGGGCGGCGGGGTAGTCGGCGACGGCGCCCATCGCACGGATGCGCCTAGCCACTTGTGATGAGCTGGGTCCGAAGTCTACCACGCGCTGCGCGTCCGGCTCCCACTGACTGGGGGCAAAGATGTCCTCGGCACCGGCCCCTAAGGTCTGCCGGAACTCCCGCATCGCCGCCGCCGTGACGGCGAAGGCCTTGGTTCTCAGCCCGGTCGCAATGCTCTCTCGGGCAATGGCGCAATCGTCCTCGAACGACCCAGCACCGAGGACGAGGTCGGGCCGCTGCCGGCGTAGCTTTGCCAGGAGCCGGGGGAGGTCATCGGGGAGGTACGAGTAGGTCAGCGCCGCAACGGCGAACCCGGCCCGCCGGCCTACCACCTGCGCGCATCTCGTTGCCAGACGGCCGAAGCGGCTGCCACGACGGTGGAGCACGACAGCCTTCCGGGCATGGGCGTCGAGGCTTCTGACCAGCTCGAGCACGCCGCCGAAGTAGAGGCTAACAGGAGTGGGGATGCCCACCACAGCGTGGCCCGGACGGTGGATGTCGTCGCTGGCGCCGCCGTGGTTCCAGAGTAGCCTGCTGTGCGCACGGGCAACGCCGACGACCGCCCGGGTGAGGTCGCTGCCGTAAGGGCCGATGAGGAAGTGAACCCGGTCGACTTGAATCAGCTTCTCGGCGGCGGCCACCGCTCGCTCGGAAGAGCTAGCATCGTCGTAGTGGATGAGAGCGATCGGGAGCGTTCCCCTCAGTTGCGATATTCTCACGCCCCCTTCGGCGTTTGTCGCCTTTGCCCATGCCTGCAGGCCAGCCACCGCCTGGCGCCCCTGGAGAGCGTACCTACCGGACGTCGAGATGCTGGCGCCGAACCGGATCGCCTCAGGCATATGCATCTACGAAGCGGCGGTGGCAAGGGCCGTGGCCCTGGCGGCTGATCAGCAGGGCGACGCTGCGCAGGTCCGAGTTGATGATGTAGTATTGCTCGCCGGCGAAGAGGCGGAGGTTCTCTTTGGCGATCCGCCCCTCCTCGACGGCTGAAAGATAGGGGTGGGCAAAGAGCTTATCCTGCACCGCCTTCAGTTGCGCTCGCGTCTCCACAATCAGTTCACGGGCGTCGGCCATGAGCCACCTCCTCTACAGGGGCCACGTTTCTCGCTGGTAGGCCATCTCCCTGAACGTGTACTCGTAGCGGCTGCTGGTCAGGAAGGCGTCTTGCATGCGTCTTCACCGCGCTTCTCCCGTATCCGCTGCTGCCGATCCAGTAGAAGGCGCTAGGCCTCGATGCTTTCGGCCAACAAGCCCTTCTGGCAGACGGAGGCCCACGACTTGTAGATGGGGTGCTCTGTTTAGCACAGACGTTGGCCGATCTCGTGGTAGGTCCCGGGGGCATGGCAATAGGGCCGCAGCCGCGTCGCCGACGCTCCCCAGCGTCGCCGTCGAACGCAGATGATTAATGTAGGCTCGGTTGGTAGGCGCCGGTTCCATCTCCAGCATGGAGAACAAGCTCCTGTGCAGTTCACGCTCGATCGGCACGGGCACCCGCTTGGAGAGCCTCCGGCAGCGGGAAAGCCCACCTGTAGATGTCGAGCTAGTCGGCCACAAGGCCGACCGTCTGTCTGACCTGTGCGATCAGCCCGGCAAGCTTCTCAGCCGTGCTGTTCACATGGTATTTTCCGGCATTCTGACGGCAGCGATGCGCCACCTCCGCTCGAAACAGCGGCTCCTGTACCAATCTGCTCAGGCCTGAGGGCCCAAAGAGCAGCGCATGTACGAGCACATCAAGGAGAGCGCAAAGAAGGAAGGCCGCTACGGGCAACGGGCGGAAGAGGTAGCTGCCCGCACAGTCTTGAAACACCACAAGGAAGAAGGCCACAAGAAGGGGCGATATCGTCCGTCGCCCCCGGCGCGTGGTGGCAACGTTCAGAACTTGGAGCGCCAGTAGGCTCGTCGGCGAACGCGTCGCGACCGAACCTGTGGACCGCAAAGATCCCCAAATCTCGCGAACCTCCGGCCGCTCACTCTCCAGGTCCACACTGATATGACCATCTGCTGCGCCGGCATCAACAGTGTCCACCAGTCCCGGAACCGTTACTACCCTGTTTCATTTCCTAACAGTTGCCTTCGTCCCTTTGGGTGAATCATTTCGACCAGCAACTTCGGCAATTCATTGTCCACGCGCTCAGTCCGGGGAACGGGCTTACCGAGAATTCGGTCTAGAATCTCGCGTGCCGCTGCCAAGCTCATTCGGTCCTTGGCCGTGCCCTTTCGCATCACGCGCACAACCGTCCTGGCGGCTTCTGCAGCTGCGCCACGCAATACCCGCATGGACTCGTCCGTTGATTTCCCGCTGAACCTCGAACAGGGCTCTCTCGAATGCATCATTGTCATAGAGCCACCGTTGTAGCTGGCGTCGGCTAATGCCCAAGGTGTCCGCGACTTCCGTCATTCGGCTGCCGCCCGCCAGAAGCTGAACCGCAGCCAGCTGCTTGGGTCGCAAATTCTTATGGCCGGGACATTTTGGGACATTTCAGAGCTAGTCCTCACTTCTGTAAGACGGTGCCAAGCCCGTTTGGGGTTAGCGCGCTTAACAAGCAGCCGGGCAGGGGTCGACGAATGGCGGTGGGTCAGTGACAACGATCGCCTCACCCAAAGGAAATCCTAGGCGGCAAGCGTCGCGCTCCGCATCTTAACCTCCAAACGCTTCCCTCTGGGCGTCTCGCATGTCCTGCAGGTCGGGATGGCCATAGACTTCCATCATCTCGTAGAGGCTCTTAGGCGACCATCCCGCCATATAACCGATTACCTTAGGGTTCGTCTTGACGCGGACATGAGCGGTGGCCCAAGTATGACGGAAGCGATGGGCGGAGATAGGAAACCCCACCTTCTTCCCCAATCGATTCAAGGCCAAGCGTAGGGTATTTCTGGTCAGCGGCGTTCCATCTTCCGTCAGGAAAAGGTAATCGCTGTAGCCGCGCAGGAGCTTGGGCCTTCCGCGGGTCAAGTAGACTGCAAGGACTTGAGGCGTCGGCGAGATGAGGGGAATGTCTCGCTTAGCATACCTGCTTTTCCCTCCCCGAATCTTCACCAAGTCCTCGTGTCCAATCAAATCATCTAAGCGCAGCCTGCATACCTCTGAGGCCCGCACACCACAGTAACGGAGCAGACATACGATGGCGTGGTTTCGCAATATCGTGGGGGAAAGATCGGCACGGAGAAGCAGGAAAAGTGCTCGTAGCTGACCCTCAGTGTAAACTTTTTTTGGCGGTACGTCTCCTTCCGGTTTCTTCATCTGCCCCGCCAAATCAAGCTGACCAATGCCCTTCAGAAACGTTCTCATGGTGGTGTAGATCGTCTGGCAAGACTTAACGGCATGGTCCTGGCGGTAGTCGCGAAAGAAGGTGACGAAGGCGAAAGGAGTCAACTCCCTCCCCGCCAGCCACTTCAGGAAGATGTGCAGATGCTCCCCATAGGCACGGATGGTATCCGGGCGCTTGCCTTCCGCTTCCTTGAGCACCAGCCAGTCCTTCGCGGCGTACTCGAGCTCTGCTCCAAACATGAGGTCAACTCCTTCCTAACTGCGCCGCCGTCAGACATGACGCAGATAGGAGTTGACCTGTTACAGCTGCCCCAACCAGGCGCTCTAGCCTAGCTGAGCTACACCCCGCGCTTCTCAGGTTAGATTCCAGGCAGCAGCGGGGTCAAGGAGACCGCTTAGGCGAGCCAGTGCAGCGAAGATCCGGGGGATTTATTTTGAATTGGCAATGATGAGAGTGCACACCGTGAGCGCAAGAACGGCGCTGAGCGGGGCCAGGGTGAGCAGGTATTCCGCCACACCCTGGCCCGCCTGAGCCTGACACCTGCTAAGTGTCGCCCTGATATGAAATAGCATAACGCTTCCTCCTGGCATCAGTATCGCGAGCGCTACTCGCCATAATATCGCCACCGCCGAGTTAGCAGCCGGTTAACAGATAGTAGTGGTGGCTTAACCGCGGTTTAGCGCTCTGCGTAAGCGACCGAGAGGTTAGAGCTGCGGACGCGGATGGTCAACCGCCACCCGTCCCGCGTCCGCTGTGGCGCTTTCGCGGCGGGCTGGCAAGGCCGCGCCGACGATCTCCTTGACGTCCTCAATCTCTTGTCTTCGCATGACGTCTTCGAGGCTCTCGATGAGGTCTAGCGGTGCCCGGGGGTTGCGGAAGGTAGCGGTGCCGACCTGCACTGCGGTCGCACCGGCCATGAGGAATTCGATGGCGTCCTCAGCGCTGACGATACCTCCGCAGCCGACGATGGGTATGCTCAGCGATCGCGCCACCTGATAGACCATACGAAGGGCGATCGGCTTGAGGGCCGGGCCAGAGAGCCCGCCGGAGCCCCAGCCGAGCTCAGGGCGCCGGGCGTCGATATTGATGCGCATCGCGGGAAAGGTATTGATCAGTGTGAGCGCGTCGGCGCCGGCATCAGCCACAGCGGCAGCGATGGCGACGATGTCGGTCACGTTGGGGCCGAGCTTGACGAGCAAGGGTAGATCTGTCTCGCGGCGGACCGCATAGGTGAGGTCTGAGGCCGCTCTGGGGTCGCTGCCAAACTCCAGGCCGTTCTCGACGTTCGGACAACTCACGTTGATCTCGATGCCGCTCACGCCGGCCGCCCCGTCCAGGCGGCGCGCCAGCTCGGCGTAATTAGGGATGCTCTCGCCGGCAATATTGGCGATGACAGGGACCCGCCAGGTGGACCAAACCGGCGCGACATCTCGGAGGATGGCCTCGATGCCGATATTCTGAAGCCCGATCGAGTTAAGCATCCCGCCAGCGGTCTCGACGATCCGGGGCTGAGCATTCCCCTGCCTGGGTCGCAGGGTTATCGCCTTGCTGACGATCGCCCCGAGGCGCTGGATATCGAAAATCTTCGCATACTCGAGGCCGTTGCCGAACGTCCCCGAGGCAGTCATTACGGGGTTCGAGAGGGCAAGGCCGCGCTTATGGCCGGGCAGGACTTCCACGCTTAGGTTAGGCACCTTCTCAATGTATGCCCCCCGCTGGACAAAAACAACGGCCCGTGGCAGGACAGGGCGTGTTCGTTTCGTGAGCGTCCAAAGGTGCCTTACGCGCGGGTTGCCGCGCATGGTTGGCCGTGCGAGCGACCTGCGCCTTCACGGCTGGCGTCTTGAAGCGCGAGAAGTCCCTACGTTGTGGATACGAGCTTACGCAGGATGAAGGGGAGGATGCCGCCGTGGCGGTACTGCTCGATCTCGAGCGGGCTGTCGATGCGGGTGAGGGCGGGGAAGCTGGTCTCGCTGCTATCCGCTGCGACAGCGCGGACGATGAGCTGTTTCTTGGGCTCGAGGCCTTCGCTCAGGCCCTCGATGTGGTAGACCTCGGCGCCCGTGAGGCCGAGGGAAACGCGCGAGAAGCCGGGCGCGAATTCGAGCGGAAGGACGCCCATGCCGACCAGGTTGCTGCGGTGGATTCGCTCGTAGCTCTCGGCGATGACGGCGCGCACGTCGAGGAGGGAGACGCCCTTGGCGGCCCAGTCGCGGGAGCTGCCGGTGCCGTACTCCTTGCCGGTGATCACCAGCAACGGCACACCCTCCTCCTGGTAGCGCATGGCGGCGTCGTAGACTGTCATGCCTTCTTCGTCGGGGAAGTGGCGGGTCCAGCCGCCCTCGATACCGGGGACGAGCTCGTTGTGGAGACGGACGTTGGCGAAGGTGCCGCGCACCATGACCTCGTGGTTGCCTCTGCGCGAGCCGTAGCTATTGAATTCACGCGGAGCGACGCCGTGCTGGGTGAGGTATTTCGCGGCGGGGCTGCCCGGTGCAATTGAGCCGGCGGGCGAGATGTGGTCGGTGGTCACAGAGTCGCCGACCATTACGAGAACACGGGCGCTCGTGATGTCGCGGACTGGCGACGGGTCAGGCGCGATGTCGCGTACGAAGGGAGGCTCGCGGAGGTAGGTCGAGGCCTCGTCCCACTCCCAGAGGGCGCCCGTTGGCACCTTGAGGGCGGCCCAACGTTCCTCGCCGTCGAAGATGTGCTCGTACGTCTCCTTAAATATCGCCGCGTCGATGGCACTTGCAACCGTCTGCTTGACCTCATCGGACGAGGGCCAGATGTCGCGCAGATAGACCGGCCCGCCGTCCTTTCCCCTCCCAAGCGGTTCTGTGCGCAAGTCGATATCCACGGTGCCGGCGAGCGCGTAGGCGACGACGAGCGGCGGCGATGCGAGGTAGGCGGCGCGTACCTGTGGGTGGATGCGGCCCTCGAAGTTGCGATTGCCGCTGAGGACGGCGGCGACGACAAGGCCGTTCTGATCGACTGCCTCGGCAACCGGCTCCAGGAGCGGGCCGCTGTTGCCGATGCAGGTCGTGCAGCCGAAGCCGACGAGATCGAAGTGCAGGGCTTCGAGATAGCGCATAAGACCCGCGCGCTGCAGATAGTCGACGACGGCGCGGGAGCCCGGCGCTAGGCTCGTCTTCACGTAAGGTGCGACGCTGAGGCCGCGCGCGACGGCATTGCGCGCGAGAAGCCCCGCGCCGAGCATGACCGAGGGGTTGGAGGTGTTGGTACAGCTCGTGATGGCCGCGATGACGACAGAGCCGTGCGTCAGCTCCGCGCGGTCTCCGTTTAGGGCGATGACGGCGCTCTTTGGCCGCGGATCAACGGGCGGCGGTTCGGCGGGCGCCTCACCATCGCTTACGGCCGAGCCTTCCCAGTCCATGCGCTCCTTGGCTTTGCGGCCTGACGGGAAGTGCTCGCCGAACGCCTGCTCGAGGCTGCTCTTGACCTCCTCCAGAGGGACGCGGTCCTGGGGACGCCGAGGACCGGCGAGGCTGGCCTCGACAGTTCGCAGATCGAGAGTCAGGAGATCGGTGAACTCAGGGTCGCGCATGCCGTCTTCGTGGAAGAGGCCTTGAGCGCGGCAATACTGCTCTGCGAGCTCGACCTGCGCGGTCGGGCGGCCGGTCGCTGCCAAATAGCGCAGGGTTTCGGGGTCGACGGGGAAGAAGCCGCAGGTGGCCCCGTATTCGGGAGACATATTGCTGATGGTCGCACGGTCGGGAAGGCTCAGCGTGCTGATCCCCGTCCCGTAGAACTCCACGAACTTACCGACAGCGCCGTGACGGCGGAGCATCTCGGTGACGGTGAGGACCAGATCTGTTGCCGTCACGCCTTCTCGCAAGGCGCCGGTCATGCGCACGCCGATCACCTGCGGCGCGACGAGCGGCAGTGGCTGGCCGAGCATCGCGGCCTCGGCCTCGATGCCGCCGACGCCCCAGCCGAGGACGCCAAGGCCGTTGATCATCGTCGTGTGCGAGTCGGTGCCGACGAGCGTGTCGGGAAAGGCGATAGCGTCGCCGTTCCGGGAGGCGGTCTGCACGACCTTCGCCAGGAACTCCAGGTTCACCTGGTGCACGATACCGGCGCCGGGCGGAACGACGCGGAAGTCGCTGAACGACTCCTGGGCCCAGCGCAGGAAGGCGTAGCGCTCACCGTTACGCTCGTATTCGCGGGCGACGTTGATGCGGAAGGCGTCAGCCATGCCGAAGGCGTCGACCTGCACCGAATGGTCTACTACGAGGTCGACTGGAAAGAGCGGGTTGACGCGCTGGGGGTCGGCGCCCAGACGGTCGACTTCGGATCGCAGGGCGGCGAGATCGGCGACGACGGGTATGCCAGTCAGGTCCTGAAGGAGGACGCGCGCAGGAAGAAAGGGCAGCTCACGCGGCGAGAGGGAGCCCGGCGCCCAAGACGCCAGCGCATGAACATCCTCCTCGGTGACGATATGCCCGTCGAGGCGGCGGAGGAGGTTCTCGAGGAGCACGCGGACGGAGAAGGGCAGACGGCCGATATCGGTGAGGCCAAGTTCGGTAAGGCGGTCGAGGCGGTAGTAAGAGACGGGGCCGGAGGATGTTTCGAGCGTAGCTAGAGCGCCGAGGGGATCGTTCGGGTTCGTCATGGTGGTTTCGTCCTCATTCTACGCCTCGTGCCTAACGGCTGGCACGTGTCGTATAATGCGCGAAACTCGCACCGACGCGCGTGAGTCTAAGGAGCAACGGATGGTCGTAAAAGCGTACGTTCTCGTGGTGACAGACCCGACGAAGACCAAGTACGTGCATGAGGAGATTTCGAAGGTGCCGCACATCGTGGAGCTGCACGAGGTGATGGGCCCGTACGATATCGTCGTCGAGATTGAGGTGGAGACGCTGCAGGACATCCCGACGATCCTGGGCGAGAAGATCCGGACGATAGACGGCATTCAGAGCACGACTAGTCTGGTGACGCTGCCGGACTAGGGACAAGTCCGCGAACTCACAAGCCGGCAAGCCTGCATATGGCGAGCTGTCCTAAAACGCACGCGGGAATCGCCCCATGCTCTGGTATGCTACGGGCCTGATTCATCCCATCTAAGGAGGTCATTAATGTCGTCGAGAGGACTACGGAAGCTAGGCCGGTCGGGCCTACAGGTGTCGCCGCTTTGTTTGGGGGCGATGAACTT
>Ga0137371_10004089_pt1 | contig 11457 bp, 13 predicted proteins | sample SagtaG_7_FD_104919 | JGI IMG/M metagenome (GOLD analysis project Ga0137371, IMG submission 104919) | Vadose zone soil microbial communities from Sagehorn Ranch, Mendocino, California, USA - Sage1_R_40_16 metaG | ecosystem: Environmental > Terrestrial > Soil > Vadose zone | place: USA... | reverse complement strand
CGAGGCAGCCGCCTTCGACGCCGGGGACGCCGAGTTCGAGTGCTACCACCACTTCATGAAGTTCTAAATGCTTCCTGGGAGTGGTTGCGTGTCGTGGTTGATGAGGTGCATGGTCAAGTCTCCTGATCGCAAGGGGGACGATCATGGCACCGCCGCTGCGTGTGACGTTGGACCAGGCCGCCCACGACGAGCTGGAACGCCGCTACCAGACCACCCGCGACGCCGCCGCCCGTACCCGCTACCAGATGGTCTTGTTGTGCGCCGAGGGCCACCCGGTCGCGGAGGTCGCCCAGTTGACCCGCTGCAGCCCCGACACGGTGCGCCGCGTCCTCAAGCGCTACCGTGGCGGCGGGCCCGACGCGGTGCCGCACCGGCCCCACCCCGGCCAGCCACCCCACTCCCGCCCCACTACCCGCCCGCCTGGGAGGCCGAGCTGGTCCGGGTCGCCGACCCGGACCCGCACGAGGTCGGGGTCGACAGTGCGCTGTGGACGTGTCGGCTGTTGGCCGACTACCTGGCGGGGGTGACCGGGCATCGGGCGGGGATCGAGACCGTCAGGATCGCGTTGCACCGTGCCGGCTGGGGGTGCAAGCGGCCCGCTGGGTCCTCTCGCGCAAGGCGCACGCCCAGCCGGGGTGGGCAAAAAACGCCTGAGGGTGGAGGCGCTGCTTGCGGCCGCCGCCTCACCGGTACCTCCACCCGCATGCGACCTGATTCCCGATCCGACCCTGGCCGATGACCTGCTGCCTGAGGACCTGCCCCGCCTGCTGGGGCTGCTTGGCCGGGCGGACCTGTACCTGCAAGACGAGGTCGAGGTCGCCCTGCACCCGACCCTTCACCGGGTGTGGTCCCGCGCCGGCCGGCCAGGGCAGCGGCTGGTGCAGGCCCCCGGCAACAACTTCAAGCGGTGCGGCTTTGGGCTGGTCGACTGGCGCGAGGGATGGCTGGACTTCGAGCTGGCCGAGGGGCGCCGCGCCGTCCCGCTGTGCGCCCCGCTGCGCCGCGCCGCCGAACGCTCCCGCACCCGCGGCAGGGTCGCCATGGTGATCTTGGGCAACCTGGGCATCCACACCCCGAAGGGGTCGCGGCTGCTGCGTGAGTTGCTGGCCGAGCTTGGCGAGCAGCTGGTGCTGGTCTATGGTCTCCACCCCCACCTACGACCCAGACGCCAACCGCATCGAGTGGCTGTGGCGGGCGTTGCGCCGCGCGGTCACCCACACCCACCAGCGTCAGCGCCTTGACGACCTGGTGGCCGACGCCCAGCGGTGGGCGCACACGATCCCTGCGGCCACGGTGCTGTCGCAGATCGGCAGCCCCTTCGCGGCCGATCAGCAGCCCACTGTCGGGGAGGAACTCGACCATGCAGCATGAACTCCCAGGAAGCATTTAGGTGGGTGTTCCGCATATGAGGATGTGGCTATGTAGACGAGAAGTGGCCGCACTTGTCGGTGAGTAGTGACACCATCGGTTGAGACCGGAAAGCGGTGTCGATGTGTTTTGACACCACTGGGTGGGTTGGTGGGAGTATCCCGGTGCCGTTCGGGTGAGGAGGCGCCGGTGTCGCCGCGGTCCAAGGTCGAGTTGTACGTGGCGATCCGCCGTGACTCGAGGGCGGGGATGTCAGGCCGGGCCCTGGAGCGCCGGTACGGGGTGAGCCGCCGCACCGTCGCCAAGGCGCTGGCGTCGGCGTGGCCCGAGCCGCGCAAACCGCTACCGCCACGGGCCACCCGGCTGGACGAACACAAGCCGCTGATCGACCAGTGGCTGCGGGCCGACCTGGACGCGCCCCGCAAGCAGCGCCACACCGCCAAGCGGATCTACGACCGGCTCCTCGCCGAGCACGATGCAGCCGAGGTCTCCTACGGCATGGTCCGCGCCTATGTCGCGCAGCGCCGGGGGGAGATCCGAATCGAGGCTGGCCGTGGCGCTCCGGAGGTGTTCATCCCCCAGTCGCACCGGCCCGGCGCCGAGGCTGAGGTCGACTTCGGCGAGGTGGCGGTGCGGCTACGAGGCGAGCAGGTCACCTGCTCGCTGTTTTCGTTTCGCATGTCGTATTCGGGCAAGGCGGTGCACCGGATCTTCGCGTCCGGCGGCCTGGAGGCGTTCCTGGAGGGCCACGTGCACGCCTTCACGGTGTTGGGTGGGGTGCCGACCGGCAAGGTCCGCTTCGACAACCTCAAGGCCGCCGTCGCGCAGGTGCTGGGGTTTTCCCGGGAGCGGGCCGAGACGCAGCGGTGGATCGCGTTTCGGTCCCACTACCCGTTGACTGAACTAACAGCGGCGTAATCCCAGCTCAGCAGCCATGTCGTGGATGTGATAGACATCCCCGCCATGGACAACCAACAAGGGCATTGGAGAGATCTGGCCACCATGGTCGTGCCGCAAGCCGGCCGGCTGGTGGCCACCGAGGATGCGTGGGAGCCCTTCCAGCTCCTCGACCCGGCCGGGACGCCAGTGAAAGCAGTCTCGGACTGGTTCCACGACCTGCAGGCAGCCGGCCGGTCCCCGGCCACGCTGCGCTTCTACGGGCTGGACCTGCTGCGCTGGTTCCGGTTCGTCTGGGCCGCCGACGTGGGCTGGGACCGAGCCACCCGCATCGAGGCGCGGGACTTCTCCCGCTGGCTGCTGGTGGCCGGCAAACCGACCCGGCCACACTGGCGCACCCAGCACCAACCCGCAGACGGCACTGCCGTGTCGGTCCCCACGGGTGAGCGCTACGCCGCCTCGGTCCGCGCGCACAGCGAGACGGTGCTGCGCAGCTTCTACGACTTCCACCGGGACGCGGGCTCCGGGCCGATCCTCAACCCGTTTCCCTGGAGCGCTCGAGGCGAGGCAGGCGCGCGCATGCCCACCACACCCGATGGAGCCCTTCCGCAACGAGCGCGCCGGGCTCTACCGGCCACGGGTGCCCAACCGGATCCCGCGCAGCATCCCCGATGAGGAGTTCAACGAGCTGTTCGCGCGGCTGCTCAGCCCGCGTTCCAGCCGTCCGAGGTCGTCGTGGGCACGCTCCAGCTTGCGGGCGCGGTTGGTCTGGGCGGCCTGGGCGCGGGCCGAGGACCAGACCAGCACCCGCCGCAGGGCAAGGACCGGGTCGCGTTTGGCCTTGCCGGCAAGGGTCATGGTGTCCTCGATGACGCGGTAGCTGCCTCGCCGCTCGGGCGGCCTGCCCTGGTCACGGGCGGCGACATAAGTCCACTGGGGTGGCCGTGTCGGGGTCGAGGGTGGCGAAGGTTGGGGCGGGCACGTAGGTCTTGGACGCCGGCGCGATGAAGCCGACCTCGGCGGCGCACAGAGCGGCGAGGTTGGGGTAGGAGACCAGCTTGGAGTCGCCGACCAGCAGCAGCCGACGGCGGCCTGCCAGCTGCTTGAGCGCGGTCATCGCGCCGATGACCTAGGCGACCTCGCCAGCGCCGCCAGCGCCGACTGGACGAACGGCTCCATGCTGGCGTAACCCTGCTCGGCGTAGGCACGCGCCTGCAACAGCATCTCCAACTTGCCGGCGTCGCGGGCGCAGCAGCAGGCTGCGCAGCGCAAACGCGAAGCCGCACGGCGAAAGCAGGAGCTGCAACGTCTAGCGGTCGCGGAGGCCCGCGAGCGTCAGCGCCAGGAGCAGGAAGCCAAACGCGACGAGCAGCGGCGCACGCTTAAACGACGCCTCACTGAGGCCAACGCAAAGGCCGAGATCGTTCGTGCGCAGGTAGACAGCCTGGAGCGGCTGCTGCACGATCGAACCAGGGGGCTCCTCGCAGAGGCCTTCGAGGTTGCGCCCTGTGGGTGCCGAAAACCGCATCCATGACCTTGACCTGCGGTTTCGCGTCGGTGCTGGAGGCCCGCGATGATCAGCCGTCATGGCGCTTCGACTCCTCTACCTGATCTCGTGTCAGCTCTTCGGCTGGCTCGCACTCCTCGCTCGCGGGCAGGCATCCAAGAACGCCGAGCTGCTCGTGCTGCGGCACGAAGTCGCGGTGCTGCGCCGCCAGATCGCCAGACCGCGCCCCACCTGGCCAGACCGAGCCATTCTCGCGGCATTGAGCCGACTCCTCCCAAGGGAGCACCGACACCATCGCCTCGTCACCCCCGACACGTTGCTGCGCTGGCATCGAGCCCTGGTCAGTCGCCACTGGACCAAGCCGCACCGCCCACCTGGTCGACCGTCGCTGACGGCGGAGCTCCGGCGCCTGATCCTGCGGATGGCCACGGAGAACCCAACCTGGGGGTATCGGCGCATCCACGGGGAGCTCAGTCGGCTTGGGTACCGGGTCGCGCCGAGCACCGTGTGGCAGCTCCTCCAGCAGGCCGGCATCGATCCGGCGCCGCTCCGCGCGGGTCTGACCTGGCGGCAGTTCCTGTCCGCGCAGGCAGAGGGCATCCTGGCGTGCGACTTCTTCCATGTCGACACGGTGCTGTTGCAGCGTCTGTACGTGCTGTTCGTGGTCGAGGTCGCCAGCCGCCGGGTCCACCTCCTGGGGGTGACGGCAAACCCGACAGGAGCGTGGGTCACGCAGCAGGCCCGGAATCTGCTCATGGACCTGGCGGACCGCGTCGGGCAGTTCAGGTTCCTTATCCGCGATCGGGATGCGAAGTTCACCCACAGCTTCGATGCGGTCTTCGGCTCCGAGGGCATCCGGATCCTGCGCACACCGGTGCGGGCACCACGGGCGAACGCGGTCGCGGAACGGTGGGTCGGCACGGTTCGTCGTGAGCTGCTCGACCGGATGCTGATCGTTGGTCAACAACAGTTGGAGACGGCGCTGGCGAGCTATGTGGCGCACTACAACGACCATCGGCCACATCGTTCGCTCGGGCAGGCCTCGCCCCTCGCGGCCGTCGCACCGGCTGTCTCGGCAGCCGCCATGCGGGTCGTGCGGGTGGATCGACTCGGCGGGCTGATCCACGAATATGCGCAGGTCGCATGACGTGGACGAGTTTTCGGCACCCACAGGTCCGCGACCTCGTCATCGTCCGGGGCCGGTGACCGGAGAAAAGCAGCCTGCGTCCACGCTGACCATGGCAGGTTGGCATGCTGAGCGACCTCGACGAACAGGTCCGCGCCAGCGGTGGTGTGATAGAGCTGCCAATAGCCCTGCGTGACGCATTCCAGACCCGCGACCGTCTGCGGCCCGATGTGGCGTTGCCGCGCGGGCAGCGGCGGGAGGGATCGTCGCAAGCTTGCTGGCTTGGAAACGCCCGCGCCCGGCGACGACAGTGACTCGCTCGGCGGTGGCTGCGTCCTCGTCTGGCTCGCGGATCGGGTCTCAGCGGGCGCGGCTTCCCCACGATTCCCGACAGCAGGCATTCGTACGTCTCGGCGTGCTTCGTCGTTGCCGATCGTCGTTCCGCCAGGACGCTGCGGTTGGCCCGTCGTTGGTGAATCCTCAAGAAGCTCTCGGACGTCGACCTCAAGGACCTTTACGATGTCCTGCAGCACCCGAGAGCCGGTTGATCAAGCGCTCGCCGCGTTCGACCTTGGAGAGCCAGCTCACGGACTTCCCGATTAGTCCGGCAAGGACCGCTTGGGACTTGTCACGCCACCGCCGCAGACGCTTGACACGTCTGCCGATGGAAGGATCGCCTCGCACGTCAGCCACCAGCAAAGCACCGCTGGTCCGAGCGGGAGAGTCCGGCATCACGACCAATATCCCCCAAGCTATCAGACCTCCCTAACTCAACCCCTTCCTGCAAGCAAGAGCAAGTGCCACCAGAAACTGGGAGGCCCCCTGGCCTCGCTGCATCAGATCGGTCCGGACGCGTCCATGAGCACGGCCGCGCGGAAGCCTACCTGACACCGGCAAGGCATGGGCTTGCCCAAGGCTCCAGCCCGGTGACGCCCAGCCAATGTCACCAGACGTCACCCGGCCGCCACCCGCAGCTGATGGGTGCGGTGAGGTCGAGGGGAGGTGAAGACGGCGTGGGCAGGATGAGGATGTAGCCGTCCTCGCCAGGCGTGCGGTGCATCCCAGCATCGGTCCGGACCGATGCTGGGCCTCGCCACCGCACCCAGCCGAGGCGTTCATAGAAGTGGTGGCTGCCGGTGCCGAGGGCGCCAAGCTCAAAGCGCTCCCGGACATACGACGTGACGTCGCGCATCACCCGAGTGCCAAGGCCCCTTCCCCGCTGGGCTGGGTGCGTCGCGACGGCTTCGACATAGCCCGCGTGCACCGGCCGTCCGTCGATGTGCAGCTCGCGTTCGACCACCGAGGCATGGGCGAGGACTGTGCCGTCGCAGTCGAGCACGAAATGCAGGCCGCCGAGCGCATGCTGCCAGTCCTCCTCAGTGAACCCCTCGTCGCCAGGCGGGAATGCCGCCCATAGCAGCTCCCGGATCGCACGGATCTCCGCTGCTCTGAGCTCGTGGGTGGAAACGCGACGCAGCCGGTCGCGGCCGGTCGCGGCCTCGCCAGTGCCCATGCACACGAGTCTACGCGGCGCTCCGCGGCCGACCGGTCTGTGTAGCCAGCCCGGGCGTTCGCCTGCCAAGTCGACGCCACCTGGGTGGAACCGTCATCTGCTCGCGCCATCTTGCAGCGCAGCGCCAGTGCCTGCGCGGTTCTTGGTCTTGGATCGCTGTGACCCGCGCTCCGGCGTCTGGTGTTCGTCGTCGGTCACCACCAGTGGCGCCGTGGTGTCCCACGCTCATCGGGTAGCCGGGAGAGTCGGGCTAGCGCCAATGCCATCCGGTTAGCGGGATCTGCGAGCACAAACTCCCTGGTCAGCATGGTGAAATCAGGCCAGAAGGAGCCTTAACCGGATGGCATTGGGGCTAGCGCTGTGCCCGACCTCCAGTTCGACCTCAAGCGCTCGTGGCCGAGCGAGGTCAGTCCCAGTGGTCGCGCTGGTACTGCGCCATGTCGGTGCCGTCCAGCTGCCGGGTGCTGTTGCCGATGCGCGCCCAGAACTCAGAGTACTGCTTGCCGCCAGTGGGAAGGGCGAAGACGTGTGACCCCGACGACGGTCGGCCATTGGCGGTTGCGGAGGCCTTCTGGGCGGAGGGCCTCCAGGTAGGACAAGGCGACCCCGGTCGTTCTCGAGCTCGACCCGACCGAGGCCGACCTCAAGCGCCTCGAGGAACTCGGCTACGAGATCTTTACTTCAACCGAGGCCTTGAGATACGCAGTCGCTCGTCGTGCTGAGGTCGTCGCCGGACTACGGGCAGACGGCTACCCGGCTGAGGAAGCGTGACATCGACGGGCTCGCCGGACAGGCGGCGTTGCCCGCCGGGCCACCCAGGATGACCTTCGCCTTGAGGCCGCTGGTGCGCAGTTGGCGGCCGCTGACACCAATACCTGGCCTCCTACCTGGCCTCCGCTGGCAGCGGCAACCACGCGGGGCTGCTAGAGCACATCGACGGAGGCGGCCACGGCGGCGACGTGGTCGCCACCCTCCCGCTACGTCTCCGGCAGCCGCTACCGCTGGGGCTGCGGCCCCTCGCCAGCGACCTCCCGCAACCCCGTGGCGCTGTGGTATCTGCTCCTCCTGACCGTTGGCGGCACGCGACCGTACAGCCGGCTACTCATCGAAGTGCTGCGAAGTGCTGCCGGTTGACCGCTATCGCGCGGCGCGTGCCGCCCGAGCTGCCGCAGCGGCCGCGAGCCGGTCGGCGCGCTCGTTCAGTGGATGGCCGGCGTGGCCAGGGACCTTCACAAGCTGCACCGGGCGGCGGGCCAGTTCTGCGGCGATCGCCTCGATGGTCGGCTGGTGCTTGACCGGCCGGCGGGCGCTGGTCCGCCAGCCGTTGCGTCGCCACCCGGGCAGCCAGGTGGTCAGACAGTCGATCGCGTACTGACTGTCGGTGAGGATCACGATCGGCTGGTCAGGGTGGGCGCGCAGCGCCTCAAGGATGGCGCGCAGCTCCATCTCCTGATTCGTGGTCATAGGTTGGTCACCGCTGGCGTGGGCCGTCTCGGTGGTCCAAGCCCAGCCACCGGGCCCCGGATTGCCAGGGCAGGCCCCGTCGGTCGCCACCTGCACTGGGCCGTTCATCCTCCGCCCTTTCTCGGGTGCTACCGCACCCGACCTGTGGTCGGGTGCGCGCCGGGACGCAGCCGTCGGTGCTGGCCGAAACGGTTGACCGTGACAGGCTGACTTCATTCTGGCCCACTTCCCGGTGCGCTACGAGGCGCTGTCGTATCGGAGCTGGTGGCGTAGCAGCGCGATCTCGACACCTCGGCTACTCGCGCTTGGAGGCTCCCGAGCACCGTGCCGATGAGTCGTCGCGTCGTGTGGTCTTGCCCTTGAGGGGCGTTGGCGGCCAAGAGACGGTCTTCAGGGTCGAAGAGGAACTTGTAGCGCTTGTTGGATCAGGATGGGTGTCCTTGGGTGAGGTTGAGCAGAGTGAGCCGAGATGAGTCTTCGCCGCGCAGGCTTGCTATCAGGTGGCGGGTCAGAAGCTCATGCGGACCTGCCTGGCGCTCACCGGGGTTCCGCAGCTCGTGAGCACACGATCCTCAGAATTGGCCGTCTGAGCAGGAAGAACGAGCATGTGAACTTGCGCGTCGTGTGCCCACATCACTGCTCCAACCAGCGGATCCCTTCTCCGCATAGCGAGCCGCAGGGCGTGGAGCTCAGCCCCACCTACTTCCCTTCCGCGACGGGGTGATCTATGTCCAAGCCTCGGGGAGCAAGGCCTCGATCCCCACGCTCTTCGACCTCATTGGGGAGCCTGCATGAACGCGGTGGTCGTCCTGACGCTCGGCGGGTACGCCAAGAACCACCCGACCGGGTCGATGCGGCCGAAACTCGCGACCCCGCAGCCAAGACGGCACAATAGGCATGCCTTCCCCGCCGCCCTCCTTCCCCTCCGCGCGCCGACCGCCGCCGGCTGCCCGCTCAGGCACGGCCGGCAGTGGCGTCCAGCCCCGGTCGTTGGCACGCGGCACCCGGCGCCCCTGGGAGGCCGCCATGCCCGACCGACCGCCCACCGCTACGACCACGGTCCCGCCGGCGACGGCGTCGGTTGGCTGGCGCGCCCGTCTGGCCAGCGCTGTTCGCCGTGGCGTCGGCCGAACCATACGCCGGCTGGTCTGGGGCGGTTCGCGGCTGGGCCTACCGGAAAGCAGTGGCCGAACGGTCGTTACCGGCACCGATCCAATGGGAGGTCGACATGGTCGTTGACGTCCGTCGCGCCCGCGAGGTCGTGCCGCGCTGGCAGCGGATCGGCTTCACCGTGCTGCTGGGAGTGCTGCTGGCCGCGCTGTTGGACCCCGGCTACGTCTTCTGGGCGATGGTCGGGCTGGTGCTGACCGCGATCGGCTGGCCGCTGCTGCGGTGGCGCTCGCGGATCCCGGCGGTGGCCGCCTCGGTCGCCTGGGCCGTCTTCATGATCGGCTGGCAGCATGCCGTCCCGCTGGCCGGGCTGACCCTGTTCGGCCGCTGGTATTGCAGCCGGACCGCGGCGGAGTGGGCGGACTACCAGCGGCAGGCGCGCGCGCAGGGCTGGTGGAGCGCCCGGTCGACTGCCTGGGACGAGCGGGGCCAGGACGAGGACGAGGACGAGGACGAGGACGAACGCTGGGACGGGCCGTGGCTCCAGCCGAAGGACGGGGACGGGGATGAGGAGGGGGACAGGGACGGCTGCTGGGGTGTGGGCGTCGGAGCTTATGGGGGGATGGGCGGGCCGGCCGCCCCGACCGGCCTGCTGCCGCCCGTCCCCTCGACCGGTCCGGCCGCGCAGGCGAGAGGCGACGGGGCACGACGGTGGGCGCAACACCGGCGGCAGGATCCCGAGCAGGATCGTGAGCGGACGGTCCTGGTCGGCCACCCGGATGCCTTCGCCGTCGGTCCTGCGCAGCGCGCCCGCGTGGCCGAGCTGCTGGCCCGCTGGCCGCAGGTCGCTACGGCCGCCGGCATGGGCGATACCACCCTGGGGGACGTGCAGGTCACGCCGTGGGGCTGGGAGGCGACCTGGCGGCTGCGGCCCGGGCAGACCATCAGGCACGCCCTGGCCGCCCGGGCCGCGCTTGAGTCCGCCCTCGGGATCCGGCCTGACGCCGTCCGGGTCGACAAGGACCTCACCTTGGCCAGCCAGGTGCAGCTCCGGGTCGTCGAGCGTGACCCGCTGGCTGCCCCCGTCCCCCGGTCCGGCCCCCAGATGGGGTCGATCCTGCGGCCCCAGCTGGTGGGTGTCTACGAGGACGCCACCGCCTGCACCCTGTCGCTGTATGAGCAGCACGTCCCGATCGTGGCCGCCAATGGCGCCCGCAAGACGGTCCTGCTGCGCACCCTGCTGGAGGAGGCGCTTGCGGCCGTCGATGTCGAGGTGTGGGGCATCGACCTCAAGCGCGGCGCCGGGCTTGGCCCCTACGCCGCATGCTTTGGCCAGCTTGCCACCACCCCTGACCAGGCCCTGCGGCTGCTGGAGGCGGCAGTGGCGGTGCTGGAGGCGCGTGCCGAGCAGCGCCACGGCGACCACTGGCCCGCCAGCGGTGCCCACCCGGTGCTGTGGCTCGTGGTCGACGAGCACGCCGAGCTGGTCCGCGCCTGCCCGGCCGCGCTGGCGCTGGAGGAGTCGATCGTCAACCGCGGGCGCTCGGTCGGGGTCAGCCTGATCGTCACGGCGCTGCGCGCCACCCAGGAGGCGCTCGCAAGTGACGAGCTGCGCCAGCAGTTCCGCACCCGGATCTGCCTGAGCCTTGAGGACCCGGGGGATGCGAACCTGCTGTTCGGCAAGCGCGCCGCCGAGCGGGGCTGGGACCCCGAGCTGCTGGACGCGCCGGGCAAGTTCTTCGTCCGCAGCCGCAGCCAGGGCCTGACCAAGCCGCGGCTGGCCCGCGGGTTCGCCGAGGGCCCGGCCATCACCCGCGAGGTGGCCGCGCGGTACGCGCGCCAGGCCGGTCCCAACGGGACGAGACCAAGCCGCCTGGAGGTTGAGGCGGTCGCCGCCGCTGCGGCCGTCCTGGCCGGGCAAGCTCCGTCCTCGTCCTCAGTCCCGTCCTCGTCCCCTGACGCGTTCCCGTCCTGGTCCTCGGCCGCAGCGGGGACAGATGGGGCGCCGTCCTCGCCATCGGGTCTGTCCCCGTCCCGGTCCTGGTCCCCAGTCGCGGCGCGGACGGGCACACCGCCGTCCCCGTCCTCGGCGCCGTCCTCGGCGTCGGGCCCCGTCCCGGGTTCCGTCCCGGGCCCCGTCCCGGGCGCGCCGGACACCGTGGGACAGCTCCTGGTCGCCCTGCATGCCATCGGACCCACTGGCGTCAGGGTCGCCGAACTTGCCCTGCGCACCGGGCAGTCCGGCCCGGTCGTTCCCACCCACCTGGTCGCCCTGGAGGCCGCGGGGCAGGTCGAGCGGGCCGGGCACGGCCGCTGGCGCCTCGCCCAGACCCGCCCGGGACATGGAGCGGCCGGCTGATGCTGGCGGGCTGCCGGCTGCCGGCGACCACCCCACGTGGTCGGGTCTCGCACGCGCCTGTAGCACGCGCCTGCAGGCGCGCCTGTGTAGCCCCGTCGACGGATCAGCTGTCT
>Ga0137371_10004088_pt1 | contig 11457 bp, 11 predicted proteins | sample SagtaG_7_FD_104919 | JGI IMG/M metagenome (GOLD analysis project Ga0137371, IMG submission 104919) | Vadose zone soil microbial communities from Sagehorn Ranch, Mendocino, California, USA - Sage1_R_40_16 metaG | ecosystem: Environmental > Terrestrial > Soil > Vadose zone | place: USA... | reverse complement strand
TGGAGCGGTTGCCGAGCTTGTCCTTGAGCCGCTGGATGTGGAAGGCGTTGCGCTCCCCGTCCGGCGTCCAGCGCGGCATCAGGAAGCAGGAGATGCCGGGGTCGGTCTGGGCGAGGACGAGGAAGGCGTCGCACATCGGCGCCGAGCAGAACCACTTGTGGCCGGTGATCTCGTACTCGGCGCCGGGCCCGCCGCCGTCGATCGGCTCGGCAACCGTGGTGTTGGCGCGCACGTCGGAGCCGCCCTGCTTCTCGGTCATCGCCATCCCGCAGAGGGAGCCGCTCTTGCGCTCGGCCGGCATCGAGCGCTCGTCGTAATCGAGCGAGAGGAAGCGCTCCTCCCACTCCGCGGCGACGTCCGGCTGCGTGCGCAGCGCCGGGATCGCCGAGTAGGTCATCGAGATCGGGCAGCCGACCCCGCTCTCGGCCTGTATCAGCAGCATGAACATCGCCGCGCGGGCGACATGGGCGCCGGGACCGGGCTCGCGCCAGGGCGTCGCGTGCAGGCCGTGGCCGACCCCGATCCGCATCAGCTCGTGCCAGGAGCTGTCGAACTCGACCTCGTCGACCCGGTTGCCGTAGCGGTCGTGGGTGCGCAGCTCGGGCTTGCGCTCGTTGGCCTCGAAGCCCCAGCGGATCGTCTGGCGCGAGCCGCAGATCGCACCCAGCTCCTGGGCCTGCTCCTCAGCCCAATCGGCGCCCTCGCGCCGCAACGCCTCGACCAGCGGCCGGTCTGAGTCGAAGGGGTTGTAGTCCTCCAGCGGCGGCGGCTGGTTGAAGACCTCGTGGGTGCTCGTGGAGCGGCGCTCGACGGTCGCCATCGCCCTGATTGTGGCAGGCCCTTACACGGTGCAACGCTTTGTCCCTCTCTCGCGGGGACAACGCGTTGCACCTCGGTAGCATCGCCGCCCGCATGGCCGAGACCTCGCAAAAGATCCAAGTCGAGAACCCGATCGTCGAGCTCGACGGTGACGAGATGACCCGGATCATCTGGGCCTTCATCAAAGAGCAGTTGATCCTTCCCTACCTCGATATCGAGCTGATCTACTTCGACCTCGGGATCGAGAGCCGCGACGCGACCGAAGACCAGATCACGGTGGACGCGGCCAAGGCGATCAAGCGACACGGGGTGGGCGTCAAGTGCGCGACGATCACCCCGGACGAGGCGCGCGTCGAGGAGTTCGGGCTGAAGCGGATGTACCGCTCGCCGAACGGGACGATCCGCAACATCCTCGGCGGGGTCATCTTCCGCGAGCCGATCGTGATCTCCAACGTCCCGCGGCTGGTGCCGGGCTGGACGAAGCCGATCGTGATCGGCCGCCACGCCTTCGGCGACCAGTACCGCGCCACCGACACGGTGATTCCCGGCGAGGGGACGCTGACGCTCACCTACACGCCGAAGGACGGCGACGAGCCGCTCGAGCTGGAGGTCTACGACTTCCCCGGTGGCGGCGTGGCGATGGCGATGTACAACCTCGACGACTCGATCCGCGACTTCGCCCGCGCCTCGATGCGCTACGGCCTGGAGCGGGGCTATCCCGTCTACCTCTCGACCAAGAACACGATCTTGAAGCGCTACGACGGGCGCTTCAAGGACCTCTTCGCCGAGGTCTACGAGAGCGAGTTCAAGGCCGAGTTCGAGGCCGCCGGCCTCAGCTACGAACACCGGCTGATCGACGACATGGTCGCGGCGGCGCTGAAGTGGGAGGGCGGCTACGTCTGGGCCTGCAAGAACTACGACGGCGACGTGCAGTCCGACACGGTCGCCCAGGGCTTCGGCTCGCTGGGGCTGATGACCAGCGTGCTGATGAGCCCCGACGGCGGGACGGTCGAGGCGGAGGCCGCGCACGGCACCGTCACCCGCCACTACCGCCAGCACCAGCGGGGCGAACCGACCTCGACCAACCCGATTGCCTCGATCTTCGCCTGGACGCGCGGCCTCGCCGCGCGCGGCCGGCTGGACGGCACGCCGGAGGTCTCACGCTTCGCCGAGACGCTCGAGCGGGTCTGCGTCGAGACGGTCGAAAGCGGCAAGATGACCAAGGACCTCGCGCTGCTCGTCGGCGGGGACCAGGAGTTCCAGACCACCCAGGAGTTCCTCGCCTCGATCGACGAGGGCCTGCAGCGGGCGATGGCCTAGCTTCCCGAACCCACGATCCCAGGAGAAGAGATACGTGAGCACTCCAGTCAAAGTCACCGTCACCGGCGCCGCGGGGCAGATCGGCTACGCCCTCCTGTTCCGCATCGCAAGCGGGCAGATGCTCGGCCCAGACACCCCGGTCGAGCTCAGCCTGCTGGAGATCCCCGACGCCGTCAAGGCGGCGGAGGGCACCGCGATGGAGCTCGAGGACTGCGCCTTCCCGCTGCTGCGCCGCATCGACATCTTCGACGACCCGAAGCCGGCGTTCGAGGGCTGCAACGTGGCGTTGCTGGTCGGCGCCCGCCCGCGCGGGCCGGGCATGGAGCGCTCCGATCTGCTCGAGGCCAACGGCGGCATCTTCAAGCCGCAGGGCGAGGCGATCGCCGCCGGCGCGGCCGGCGACGTCAGGGTGCTCGTCGTCGGCAACCCCGCCAACACCAACTGCCTGATCGCGATGTCGAACGCCGACGGCGTTCCCCGCGAGCGGTTCACCGCGATGATGCGCCTCGACCACAACCGTGCGATAGCGCAGCTCGCGAGCAAGGTGGGCAAGCAGGTCTCTGACGTCACCAAGATGACCGTCTGGGGGAACCACTCGACCACCCAGTACCCCGATCTCGTCAACGCCAGAGTCGACGGGCAGAGCGCCTGGGATGCTGTCGACGACGAGGCCTGGGTTGCGGAGGAGTTCATCCCGCGGGTCGCGAAGCGGGGTGCCGCGATCATCGAGGCACGCGGCGCCTCGAGCGCCGCCTCGGCCGCGAATGCGGCGGTCGATCACGTCCGCGACTGGATGCTCGACACCCCCGAGGGCGACTGGGTTTCGATGGGCGTGCCGACCGACGGCTCCTATGGCGTCGAGGAGGGGATCGTGGCCGGCCTACCGTGTGTGTGCGCCGGAGGCGAGTGGTCGATCGTGGAGGGCCTGGAGGTCCCTGAGTTCTCGCGCACCCGAATCGACGCCAGCGCCGCCGAGCTGCGCGAGGAGCGCGAAGCGGTCGCCCAGCTGGGCCTGGTCTAGGCCGAAAAAGAGGCCGGCCCTTAGGCCGGCCTCTTCAAAAGCGCCGTCCTCGAGCCTATTTGGCGGGGTGGTACTTGCGCCCCCGCTTTTTGACCCGTCCCTCTTTCTCGAGTTCGCCGAGGACCCGGTAGAGGTAGTTGGGTTTGATTTTCATCGACTTCGCGATGTCGGAGGCGGTGATGCCCGGGTTCTGCTGAACCAGTTTGACCGCCTGGTCGGCGCGGGTGCCGCTGCGACGGCGACGACGACGGGTCGTGCCGGCAGGGCGCGCCGCCGCTTTGCGCGGACGGCCGGGGCGACGACCCGGAGGGCGACCGGGGCCACGCCTGGTGACCTTGCCGCCAAGCTCGGCGAGGGCGCGCTCGAGGCGCTTCCGCTCGTCGTCGAGCTCGGCCAGGCGCCTCTTCACCAGGTCGCGTGCCTCATCAAGTACGTGGGTGCTGGGCATCGGGAGTTCCTTTCGATGGACGGGTTGGACGCGAAAGTGTGCCATAACCATGGTGACTGTGACTGTTCATTTAGTCAAATCCACCTCGTATAGTCGGCCGTCTCGGTGAGCGGCGATTCGGGCCGGTTCTACACGGTTCGCTGTGCCTGGCGCTCAGGCGAGATTCGCACCACGTTCCAAGCGAGTCCCAGCTTCTCCATCGCTGCGATCACGAGCGCGGAGGGGTCGGGCTCCCAGCGTTTCAAACCGTGGACGGCGGAGCGGGGGAAGGCGTGGTGGTTGTGGTGCCACGACTCGCCCAGCGAGGGCAGCGACAGCCAGAACACGTTGGTCGAGCGGTCGTCGGTGTCGAAACGCCTCGTGCCGAGGAAGTGGCAGATGGAGTTGACGCTCCAGGTGATGTGGTGGACGAAGAAGATGCGCACCAGCCCCCCCCACAGCAATCCCGTCGCGGCGCCGGCCAGGGTGCCGGTGACGAGGTAGCCGGCCAGCGCGGGAATGGCCAGGCTGGCGAAGACCAGTGGTACGAAACGGCGGTTGATGCGACGCATGCCGCCGTCCTCGTAGAGGTCGGGCGCGTAGCGCTTCCAGTCGGCGCGGCCCTGGGTGGACAGCAGCCAGCCCGTGTGGGCATGCCACAGCCCCGCCATCACGCCGCGCACCCCCTCGCCGTGGCCGACGTGCGGGCTGTGCGGGTCGCCCTCTTCGTCGGTGTGGGCGTGGTGCTTGCGGTGGTCCGCGACCCACGATATGACCGGCCCCTGCACGGCCAGCGAGCCGAGCGTCGCGAAGGCGTATTCGACCCGCTTCGAGGTCTGGAAGGAGCGATGCGTCAGCAGGCGGTGGAAGCCAACCGTGATCCCCAGCGCGGTCAGCAGGTACATAGCCGCGGCGATCGCCAGATCCGCCGGGCTCACCAAGCTATTCCAAAGCAGGAGGACCGCCGCCACCGTAGCGAGGAACGGCACGACGACCGCTCCCAGGTTGGCTGCTTTCTCGACTCGGGTCATCGATGGCCTCTACGCGTCTGCGCCGCTTTGGTTACGGGCCGATAGATGGGTCTGGGCAGGGGGTGGAGCGTCTTGTACTTTTTCGTCGCGCGAATCGCGGCCAGCCACCCACGCCCCACCGAAAAAGTTAAGCGGAACCCCCTGCCCAGACCCATCAACCCCCTCGCTGGCGGGGGAGGGTGCGGAAGACTACGTCCCAGAGGGGGGAGGAGACGCCGAAGCCGTAGCGGTGGTCCTGGAAGTGATGGCGCATGTGCTGCTCGCGCAGGCGCTTGCCCAGGTCGGACTTGGGAACGAAGTGGTGCAGGTAGTAGTGCGTGTAGTCGTAGAAGAGGTAGCCGGCGATGAAGCCGGCGAACAGCGGGTAGGCCGCGGGGGTGCCGAAGAGGAGCGTGAAGGCGAAGAAGAAGAGGGCGGCGAGCGGAATCGCCACCGCGGGGGGCATCACCAGCCGCAGCTTGTCGTTCGGGTGGTCGTGGTGGATGCCGTGGATGATGAAGTGCATGCGGCGCCCGAAGGCGTTGTCCGGCTCCCAGTGGAAGACGAGCCGGTGCAGCCAGTACTCGGTCAGGGTCCAGATGCCGACCCCGCCCAGGCTGAGCAGCGCCAGCTGCCAGGCGGCGAGCCCGCGGTCGGCGCCAAGCCACTCCATCGCGACGACGACGGGCACGAAGACGAGCGCCGGGATCGCCGGGTGGACACGGGAGAAGAAGTTGAGGAATTCACTCTGGAACAGCTGGGGGGAGGCCGCCAGCCGGTCGGTGCGATCGTGGGCTGCCATCTGGGGGCAATGGTAGCGGGGCGTGGCACCGCTTCCGCAAGACGCGGGGACTCTGTAACGGGTCTGTGTCAAAGAGGTTGCGCTTTGCGGAAATGGGGGTCGCGGAATCGTCACAACGGTGCCAACATGCGCCGCCATGCCGCGCAAGCCAAAGCCGCCGAGCTGTGAGGACTGCTACTTCCACAAGAACCTCCTCTGCGCGCTCGACCTGGGCGAGCCCTGCGCGACCTTTCGCCCCAACCGCCCCGAGGGCCTCGTCCCGCCGAAGCAGCCCGTCCTCCTGATGCGCCCTCCGCGCTGGGCAACCCAGAGCAGCGCTGCATAATCCCCGCGCTGGCTATGTTTTGACGATGCCGGAGCGCGATCCGTTCGCCAATTTCGCCCGCATGCGGCGGGAGATGGACCAGATGCTGGGTGGCTGGGGCCGGACCGCGTACGTGAGCCGCCGCAGCACCGGGTTCTCGCCGAACATCGACGTGTATTACTGCGGCGACCCGCAGCGGGCGGTTGTGAAGGTCGATCTGGCCGGGGTCGAGCTGTCCGAGATCGGCATCGAGGTGAGCGGGCGGCAGCTGGCGATCGTCGGCGAACGACCCGTGCAGGAGACCGAGGGGCGGGTCTACCAGCAGGTCGAGATCCCGTCCGGGCCGTTTCGCCGCATCGTCGAGCTTCAGGTCGACGTCGACGCCGAGCGGGCGAAGGCGACCTACGAGGACGGCGTGCTGCGGATCGAGCTGCCGCTGCGCGATCCCGCCGAGACCACCCGCCGGGTGCCGATCGGGAGAGATTGATGGAGGGCAGCCCGGTCCTCGAGGTGGTCGAGGCGCCGCTCGACGCCGAGGACGCGATCCGCGCCGACGAGCCGCTGCCCGACGCGCTGCCGGTCCTGCCGCTGCGCGAGACGGTCACCTTCCCCGAGACGCTGACCCCCCTGGCGGTCGGCCAGGAGCGCTCGATCAAGCTGGTCAACGACGTGCTCGGCGCCAACCGGATGCTGGTCATGGTCGCCTCGCGCGACCCCGAGAACGAGGAGCCCGGCCCCGACGACCTCTTCGAGGTCGGCGTCGTCGGAGTGGTCGCACGCATGCTGAAGGTCCCCGACGGGACGATCCGCATCCTCGTCCAGGGAAGCCAGCGCGTGGGCCTCGGCCCCTATGTCGCCGAGCAGCCCTACCTCGTCGCGCGGATCGCCGAGCTGCCCGACCTGGTCGAGGAGAGCCCCGAGCTGGAGGCGCTGACCCGCAACGTCCAGCGCACCTTCTCGGAGATCATCGAGCAGATCCCCTACCTGCCCGAGGAGCTGCAGATGGCGGTCGCCAACATCGACGACCCCGCGGCCCTCGCCCACCTGATCGCGGGCGCCCTGCGGATCTCCACCGAGGAGAAGCAGCAGCTGCTGGAGGAGGTCGACGTCGCGGCGCGGTTGCGCCACCTCTCCCAGATCCTCGCCCGCGAGCTGGAGGTCGTCCAGCTCGGTACTCAGATCCAGTCGCAGGTGCAGTCGGAGATCGACAAGGGCCAGCGCGAGTTCTTCCTGCGCCAACAGCTGAAAGCGATCCAGGACGAGCTCGGAGAGGGCGACGAGCAGCAGGCCGAGGTCAACGAGCTGCGCCAGCGGATCGAGGAGGCGGGGCTGCCCGAGCACGCCCAGAAGGCGGCCGAGCGCGAGCTCTCGCGGCTGGAGAAGCTGCCGCCTGCCGCCGCCGAGCACGGCGTCATCCGCACCTACCTGGAGTGGCTGGTCGAGCTGCCCTGGTCGGCGCAGACCGAGGACAACCTCGATATCGCCCACGCCCGCGAGGTGCTCGACGCCGACCACTACGACCTGGAGAAAGTCAAGGACCGCATCCTCGAGTACCTGGCGGTGCGCAAGCTGAACCCTGAGTCGCCGGGGCCGATCCTCTGCTTCGTCGGCCCGCCCGGCGTCGGCAAGACCAGCCTCGGGCGCTCGATCGCCAGGGCGCTGGGGCGCGAGTTCGAGCGGATCTCGGTCGGCGGGGTCCGCGACGAGGCGGAGATCCGGGGGCACCGCCGCACCTACATCGGCGCGATGCCGGGGACGATCGTCCGCGCCCTGCGCGACGCCGGCTCGCGCAACCCCGTCTTCATGATCGACGAGATCGACAAGATGGGCACCGACTTCCGCGGCGATCCCGCCTCGGCGATGCTCGAGGTGCTTGACCCGTCACAGAACGACAGCTTTCGCGACCACTACCTCGACCTCGAGTTCGACCTCTCCGAGGTGATGTTCATCGCCACCGCGAACATCCTCGACACGGTCCCCGGACCGCTCCAGGACCGGATGGAGACGATCGAGCTGGCCGGCTACACGCTGGAGGAGAAGAAGCACATCGCCCGCCGCTACCTCGTCCCGCGCCAGATCGAGGCCAACGGGCTGAAGCCCTCCCAGATCGAGTTCGCCGACCCGGCGCTGACCGCGATCGTCGAGGAGTACACGCGCGAGGCCGGCGTCCGCAACCTGGAGCGCCAGATCGGCACGATCTGCCGCAAAGTCGCCCGCGAGGTCGCCGAGGGCAAGATCGACGGCAAGGTGAAGGTCTCGGCGAAGCGGGCGCGCGAGCTGCTCGGCCGCCGCCGCTTCTTCGCCGAGCAGCGGCGCCGCACCAGGGACCCCGGTGTGGCGACCGGCCTCGCCTGGACCCCGGCCGGCGGTGACGTCCTCTTCATCGAGGCGACCGCGATGCCCGGCTCGGGCAAGCTGACGATCACCGGGCAGCTCGGCGAGGTGATGAGGGAGTCGGCGCAGGCGGCGCTCTCCTACGTGCGCGGCCACTGGAAGGACTTGGCACCCGACCTCGGCGAGGACTGGTTCGCCGAGCACGACATCCACATCCACGTGCCGGCGGGCGCGGTGCCCAAGGACGGGCCCTCCGCCGGGGTCGCGATGACCGTCGCCCTGGCGTCGCTGGTCAGCGGCCGGCCGGTGCGCAACGATGTCGCGATGACCGGCGAGGTGACGCTGACCGGCCAGGTGCTGCCGGTCGGCGGGCTGAAGGAGAAGTCGCTCGCCGCGCAGCGGGCCGGGATCAAACGGGTGATCGTGCCGCAGCGCAACGAGGGCGACATCGCCGAGATCCCCGAGCACGAGCGCAGCGAGCTGGACTTCGCCTACGTCGAAGAGGTCTCGGCGGCGATAGCGGAGGCGCTCGAGTAGTCGTATGGAGGCCGTGGAAGCGCTGGGCAGGGGTGGCCTGTCCACCTATCTGGAGGCGGTCCGCGAGGCGGTGCGGGCGCGCTCGCGCGCCTTCTGGATCGTCGCCGGGCTGACGGTCCTCGCGGCGGCGCTGCGCTTCGCGACGCTCGGCGTCCAGGCCTACCACCACGACGAGATCGTCACCGCCAGCCGCGTCCTGCGCGACGGCTTCTGGCACGCGATGGACGCGGTCGGCTTCAGCGAGTCGGCGCCGCCGCTCTACTACGTGCTGGCCTGGCTGTGGACGCAGGTCACCGGCACCGGCGAGCTCGGCCTGCGCTCGCTCTCGGCCCTCGCCGGGGTGGCGACGGTGCCGGTCGCCTACCTGCTCGGCGTCGAGCTGCGCAGTCGCCGCGCCGGGATCGCCGCCGCCGCGCTCGTCGCCGTCAACCCGATGCTCCTCTGGTACTCGCAGGAGGGGCGCGCCTACGCGCTGTTCGCGCTGCTGACGGCGCTCTCGCTGCTCTACTTCGTGCGCGCCCTCGACCGCGGCCGCAGGCGCGACCTGCTCGCCTGGGGGATCGTCTCGGCGCTCGCCCTCGCGACCCACTACTTCGCCGCCTTCCCGATCGCCGCGGAGGGCCTCTGGCTGCTACACCGCCGCGGCCGCGCCGCCCTCGCCGGGCTGCGGATCGTCGTTGCGACCGGCCTGCTGCTGGCGCCGCTGGTCCTCCACCAGATTTCGATCGGCCACGCCGAGTGGATCGGCGGCCACGCGCTCGGCCACCGCCTCTGGGGGACGGGGGTCACCTTCACCGTGGGTGAGATCGGCGAAGTCATCGCCCGCCCGGAGCGGCCGCTGCTAGCCGCCGTCCCTCTTGCCCTGATCGTCGCCGCGCTGGCGCTCCTCTTCGGGCGCGGAGAGCGCCGCGAGCGGCGCGCCGCCGGCGTCGTGCTCGCGATCGCCGCGGCGACCGTCGCGGCGCCGCTCGTCCTGGCGCTGGTCGCCCCCGGCAAGGACTACCTGCTCGCCCGCAACGTGTTGCCGGCGCTGGTTCCGCTGCTGGCCGCGGTCGCGGTCGGCGTCTCGCTCGACCGCGCTCGCCGGGCCGGCATCGCCCTGGGCGCGGCGCTCGTCGCCTACTCGCTCGGCTTCTGCGTCTGGGCCGCGGTGTCGCCGGCGCTCCAGCGGCCGGACTGGGACGCGGTCGGTTCCCGGCTCGGCGAACCCAGCGCCCCGCGCGCGATCGTCACCTGGACCCTGGGCGAGGCTTCGCTTCGCTACTACCTCTCGACCGGGTCCTTCCAGGTCCTGCCCTCCGACGGCTTCTCCTGGTTCGTGCACGAGGTCGACTTCGTCTCCAACGGCCCGGCGCCGCCCGTGCCCGCCCGGCTGCTGGGGCCGGGATTCCGCCAGGTCGGCTACGAAGGGGTCGGCCGCCTCTACGTCCGGCGTTACGAGCTTCCGGGGCCCGACCTGGTCCGCCTGCGCCTGCGGAGAGTGCGCGACGCTCGGCTTGGCTTTCGCACGAATGGGGTATTGCTGGACGGCATCGGCCCCCAGTGACGGTGTGGCGCTGCGCATATCGGCGTCCTCGGTCGCTCGCGTGCAGAAGCACGCCACGCTCCCTGCGTCCTTGATCTGCTTGGCCACACCGCCACTGGGGCGTTGTGGCTATCCTGACCTGGACGCCAGAGACCAGCGAGGAGAAGGCATGAGCAAGACGAAGGCGACCCAGGCCAGCGATCTCTATTCGAGCGCGCGCGAGAATCCCTACGTGCAGCGTCTGATCGAGGACGAAGAGCTGCGCGACAGCCTGCGCAAGGCGTTCGAAGCGGCGCGCCACGCCTACGGCCGGGCGACCGGCAACGGCAAGGGGACCGTGAAGGCCGTGACCAGCGACAAGAAGGTGCAGAAGGACCTGCGTGCCGCGGCGGAGAGCCTGCGCGACGCCTCCGAGCAGCTTCGCAAGCCGAAGAAGCGCAAGCGGAGCCGCCTCGGCCGGCTCATCCTCTTCGGGATGATCGCCGCTGGGCTCGCCCTGATCCTCAGCGAGGACGCCCGCAAGACAGTCCTCGACGCCCTCTTCGGCGCCGAGGAGGAGTTCGAGTACACGAGCGGCGGCAGCATCAACGGCTCGTAGTCGCCTACCCCGCCGGGCGCGCCGTCCGCCCCCTCCATAGACTGAGGAGGACATGGAGGCTGCGACCAGAGAGCGCGAGCTGAGCGGCGAGAAGGCCCAGCGCATCGTCGACGCGATGCGCGACAGCGTTGCCAAGCGCGGCGCGGCCGGTTCGACCTTCGAGCACGTCGCCCGCGAGGCGGGCGTCAGTCGCGGCCTCCTCCACTACTACTTCGGCACCAAGGAGCGGCTGCTGGTCGAGGTCGTCCGCCGCGACGCGGAGATCCGGGTGGCCCGCCTCGACGAGCCGCTGGCCAAGGCGAAGACGGCCGACGACGTCCTCGACGTCCTGGTCAACAGCCTTACCGACATGATCGAGAACGAGCCGGCCTTCTTCCTGCTGCTCTACGAGCTGTTCAGCGCCGGCCGGCGCAATCCCGACATCCAGCGCGAGGTCGGCCAGCTCTTCGAGCGCACCCGCTCCCACGTCGCCGAGGTGCTGAAGGCGAAGGAGCGGGAGGGCGTGCTCGACCTCCGCTACGACGCCGAGGCGATCGTCTCCTACCTGTTCGCGGTCGGCGACGGCTTCGCCCTCCAAGCGCTGTCGGATCCCGAGCGCGACATCGACAGCGCCCTCGCGGCGGGCGTGGCTTCGGCCCGGTACCTCCTGGTCAGCGAGTAGGTCGAGGCCCTAATACGCTGTCGCCATGAGCGGGGAGATCGCTTTCGCTGGTGCGGCCAAGCAGGCGGAGATGGTGCGGGCCGGGGAGGTGTCGCCGAG
>Ga0137371_10004086_pt1 | contig 11461 bp, 22 predicted proteins | sample SagtaG_7_FD_104919 | JGI IMG/M metagenome (GOLD analysis project Ga0137371, IMG submission 104919) | Vadose zone soil microbial communities from Sagehorn Ranch, Mendocino, California, USA - Sage1_R_40_16 metaG | ecosystem: Environmental > Terrestrial > Soil > Vadose zone | place: USA... | reverse complement strand
TCGCTCCCGCGTGCATCGCACGCAATCTCGAACTCAACTCGATCTGTGGCTTGCCATCGAGTTCTCTCCTCGCCGCTGCGAGTGCTTCGTGCAGATAGAACACGAACTCTTTGTCCGTCGGGAATACTCCGAAGTATATCCCTACTGCACTCCCGAGCCTTCTCACCCTAAATGCGTGCTTGCGCCAGGGGAAATAGACGATCCGAAAATCGTCGTCGTTCAGCCCGTACTTCTCACTCCCGATCTTGTAGGCGATGCGCTCAAGAACTTCGTTCACTTTCTGTATCGTGAGTGCGCCTAACTGTGTGCCGTTGTCCTCACTCATGAGGCCACCAAGCCTGCAAACTTCTCTTGCAGTCTGACGGTAGCGGCAGCGCGCATCGCGTATGCCTTCCCAAGCCCTGCGCGATATTTCGACGCCTGGCGCTTACTCGGCGCGATACCTGCGAGTTGACACGCCATACGGAACAACTCGTCCGTATGTGCGAACTCAGCGTTCGTTATGTAACCCTTCGGTACCTTGAACATTGTCGCTCTGCTCCTTGCGTTCAGGGTGAACGAGCGGAACTGTGGGACGCTGCGAGAGGTGCATGAGCCAAATCTTGCATGGCCCGCACACTCGCACATCACGCCATTTCGTGGTGGCTAGTTTGTTCCAGCAGTGTTGACAGACCATCGTGTGCTCTGCTCCTCAGGTAGAGGGTGATCGAGCATTATGCGGGTTAACCGACCAATATAACACTATTGGACCATTTTGTCAAGCCTTAGGTTAAACGGTTGAACCTGAGCTAGAGCTCACTCACGAGTTTCCCCGTGCGGGGAACATTAATGCAAGCCTCTCGGGTACCCATATTCCCCGTGGAGGTGCAAGGGTACATGCATACGCCACAATGACTTAACCCCATTTCCCCCCACCCCGTGCCCCATGGGGAGACCCCCCTCTCTCCCCCATCCCCGGCCCCCAGATTTCTCAGACGCTGGACCTCCGCCAAAACTCCGCAGTAAAATTTATACTGAGGCCCTATGCCTCTCTTTTTATTTATATTTTTTTTTAATAATACTAACTACACCCACTCAGGCACCGTTTTGCCCCACTCAGGCATCCGAGCGCACCCCTCAGTGTGTCAGACGGACACGGTGGGGGAGGGGGGGTCCACCCCACGGGGTGTAAAACGGTGGGAAACCCATGTGCCGCATGCACTTACGACGTTTTGGGGGCCGTTTCCGTGGGGAATACGGGTACCCATATGCATTGCAAACGGGTTCCCCGGCGCGTGGAAACCGTGCTCAGCACAAAAAACCCCCTGGGTTCCCGGGGGTCTCTTGTGTGCTCGACCTCAGGCGCCGAACTGCTGCGCGATGGTCTCGAGGTACTGGTCGTCCACCTTCTCGCCCCGCTTGATACGAGCGAGCATTTCGTCGAACGCGGCGGCTTTCGCCTTGACGCCCGGCGCGCGTGCGCCCTGCGGGGTGTAACCACGACTCGCGGCCTGTGCCCGTGCGACCGCGGCCTCCACGAGTTTTGTGAACTCGTCCGTTCCCGGCCGCACGTTCGCGGGAATGGTCAGGTTTCGAACCACGGGACGTCCAGCGTTCCCCGCGTCGGTGCTCATGTGACCGTTCGCCCAATCGAGCGCCTTGTCGAGCCCTCCCGCGATAGACACGAGTTCGTCGAACGTATCGACCTGCGGCACCTCACATTGCCAGGTTTGTTCCACCCCGGCAACCTTCGTGGACACTTCGAGTACGGCGTACTTCATACCTACCTCCGATGTGAAAGAGCCCGTGAGTTTGCGCGTCACGTCGCGTGAACCATTCCGAACGCACCAATATATCAGCCCCTACCCGAAAAGTCAAGTGTGTCGTTTGGACACACAAAACGGGATGCAAACGTTTGCACTCCCTCCGACCGCCGAGCGTGCAAGAAATTGCACTCTCCGCGCGTGTCAAATCGACACACGAGAGAGTGCAACTTTTTGCATCACGAGTTCCCCCCACTACGCTTCGAGCGTGGCCTCGCGAATTGCGACCACATCCCAACCGAACGCAGCCAACGTTGCCGCAATACGCAACGCAAACTTCTGCGTGTCCGCTAACCAGGACACCTTGCGAAACGCGACCATTCCGCGCCGCATATCGCCCCTCCGCCGTTTCGTGGCGGTCACTACGAGTCGGGTCATCTGTCCACTCACTTTTAGGGTCATCCCGAATATACCCTACGACGCACTCGAACGCAAGCCCTCAAATGTCCGGGTCTTGTCAATGCAACTTATTGCACTCTCGACAGTGAGTGAACACTGTCACATCACTGTCACTATTGCTAACACTGTCACGACACTGGCGAGGGAGTGGCGCCCGTGCGCCCGCCACAACAGTGTCGCAACAGTGTCGCCTCCCGACGGCGGGCGTGTGAGTGAGTGCTCGTTCACTCTCCCGTCATGAGTGAGCACTCACTCACAACGATGCCGATCGCGGTCGAGCACACCCCCCGTGAGGGGAAAATCGCTCTGCGGCGCGCGCTAATCACGTTCTAGCAATTTATGCATAAAAAATAGGAAACTACTCGTAATCGCGCTGGAGCTAGGAAAGGTGGGGTGCGCTCGGGAAAGTAGGGAAAGCTCAGGCTTTCATTTATAAAATTTCGGGATTTGGGATGTACTCAGTTTCGACGAAGTAGCGGAGTTTCATTTATAAAAATTTCCGGTTTAGGCATGTACTCAGGTTAAACGGTTGAACCGGAGAGAGAACATACGAGTTAGCATGGGCACGGTGAACATGCAAACATTTGCACCCCATACGGGGAAAGCTCAAATGCTATTGCGTATGTAACTAGCAAGTCGTAGATTGTTAACTAGCGAAGTACGCCCACCGGGAAAACGAACGCGGAGAGACACGATGAGCTACGACGTAGCGCGCGGCCCCGTTCTCACTGTGTTGAATGGTGGAACAGATAGCGCCGCGATAAAGGTACACGGTACGCTGTCCGACGCCGTTCTCGCGTTGCTCTTCTCTCCCGCGTCTCTCAACACGGGCGTATTCATCATTCAGATCACACCGGACGATCCTGATTCCGCCGCGCCGGTTTGGTACACACACCCAACCACAGTCCCGGCGGCGGGCGCTGTTGCTGCACTCTCTACATTAGCGGCGATCGGCTTGCGTATTCACGCGACGACGCCTCCCAACGCAGATACGATATTCCGCTTCAGCAAGCAATATATGGCGGGAGCTGAATCGTGATCGACGTCGCACGATTTGCAGTCACGGTTCCGAACGGTCAAGGCGCAAGTGCTGCGATCCCTGGGCATCGTGGCTTCTCCGATGCTGCTCATGCGTTGCTTACTGGTAACGCAGGACTGATCTGCTATGCTCCTGCGAGCTTGAACGGAGGCGTGTACGTTCATCAGTTCTCGTACGCTGATGCTGACGATCCAGCCGCTGTGTGGTTCTCCAGCGGTCAAGCGGTGCCGGGAGCAGGACTTGCGGCGGTTGCTCCAACTATAATGGGAGCCTTCGTCTCCTACCGTATGCAAGCCACTACCCCACCTAACGCTGACACCACGTTCAAGTTCGTCAAGCACTACGCGACAGGACGCAATTTCAAGTCCGACGTCGCTCGCTTCGCACTCACCGTACTAAACGGCCAGGGCGCGAGCGCGGCCGTTCGTATCCACGACGTTTCTTGCGACGCGATCGTCAACGCGATGTTGTCTGGACTCGCTATCTTTTCCCCTGCGTCGCTCAATACAGGCGTGTTCAAAGTTCAGGTCTCGTGGCACGATCCTGACGATCCAGCGATTGTGTGGTACGACGAAGGCACTGCGGCAGTTGCAGGCACAACGACCACACTCTCGGCAAGAGCACACGGAGCAATCTCGCTCCGGGTTCAGGCCACCACACCTCCGAACGCAGACACAACGTTTAAATTCGTTAAGCAATATCTCGCTCGGTGGGCTGCGTGAGTGGACGCGCGTGTACGTGCGTGAATCACGGTATCATTCCACAGCTCGACATCGAGACTACGCTCTGTAAAGTGTGTGGTGGTTACGTACAAGCTGTGTGGAAGCAGTACACGAGCGACGGCAAGACGAGCTGGTCTCCAACGTACGTTCAATCGGGCGTGACCGCGTGAGCGATCCGAAGGAGGCCCTAACGGAGTTGTTACGCCATCAACGACGCCTTGTTGATGGCGTGAGTGAACTCAACAACATCGTGACGATCTTGAAGGGCGAAATGGATCTCGCGGTGGGACGAGCTCAGAAAAGACTCAGCGAATTCTACGACAAGTTTCCAGAGTTCAAAGAGTGAATACACTCTCAACGATAGTCACGACAGCGGTAGTTAGCGCGTTAGGACTCGCGTTCTCTGCCGCTCTCACGGTACAGGGTGAGCCCAACATACCTATCTCGGTAATTCCCACGATCAATTTAACTGCCGTGATTATCGGCTCTGTTTCGATGGGAATGCTACTCAACAGAGTTAGGCAGTTAGAGCGACGTATGGACAAAGTACAACGCAAGGTGTTCAACGAGGAAGAGGACAGACGAAAGGGGGAGCGATGACTCTTCGAGGCGTGATTCTGTTCACGGTGGTCGAAGTCATTACGCTCGTGTTGTGGTTGGTTCTGGCGGGCGTACCATTCACCGGCCACTACGTCGCGGTGATCGTGCTTGTGGTCGGCATCTTCATCGAGCATTACATCTCGGTCAACGTAGGTGCAGGTCGTCGTCCCTTTGCGAAATATCCCTCTTAGGGAGGAAGCGATATGTTTGCGGAAATCATGCAGATTGCACCGCCCGACACCGCGCTCGGAATCGCACTCGCAGCTATGGGCGCAATCGCGACGTCGAGCGCGCTAGCATGGTCGAAAACAACCGACGCGAAGATCGTGCAGAAGCCGCTGTTTCGCAAGCTACAGCCCGTGTTCACGCTCGGTGGAGCGTTGTTTGCTCCGTGGTTCGCAAGCAAGCTGGGCATGCCGATCGACACCTCAGCGTTCGGCGCTGCTCCAGTTGCAACGTTAGCAACAGTGGTTGGAGCGGAACTACTCGCGATCATCAAGAGGAGCACATGAAGCTCGCCGCGCTAGTTCTCGTACTCGCGTCACCACTCGCAGCACAGGTGGGCTACACACCACAGCCGCTTGTTTTCGGCTCGGTGAAGCTCGGGACTACGAGCATAACGATCACGACTACGCTCAAGAACACGAGCGCCGCTGCGTTCAACTTCTGTGGTAACGCAGGCTGTGTGACCGCCGCTGGCTTGTCGAAGAGTCGGATGGCGGGCTCTTCGGACTTCCACTACGTTACGGAAGCGGGCTGTAACAATCCGTTCGCGGCGGGAGCAACGTGTACGCTGTCCTACAACTTCAAGCCAACGAGCGTCGGGAGCAAAATCGGTAGCAACATCGTAGCAACGTCGGCGGGCGAGTTCGCTATCAACTTTACCGGAACCGGAGCAGACACGGTAACTGTCCCGCCACCGCCTCCCACTCCTCCACCACCTATCGCTGTCGCGGTGGTGCGCCTCAACGTCGCGGGTACCCTATACCTCCTGTTGCCTAGTGGTACCTGGCAGAGCATCGCGGTACCTGAAGATGCGGCTGGCAACACGCTGGTACGAACAGTAACATGGCGTGCGAGCACTCCGACTGTCGCAACGGTCGATGCGACCGGATTCATTCGGGCCCTTAGTCCAGGTACCGATACGATCACCGCGACAGCAGGTGGCGTGTCAGGCTTCTTCCTGGTGGACGTGCGGCTCCCAGCGCCTCCGCCTCCGCCCATCGTCGCGAAGCCGCCGTGGTGTGGCTCGCAGTTCCCGGCCATGCCCGGCTGTGGAATGCGTGCTTCGAGTTGGGCTCTGCTCGGAGTCACCAGCACAGTGGGAACTCAAGGTCCGTGGTTCTTCACAGACTCAACCGATCAGATGACCAAGGTTGTGCGATGCACGGTCAAGGACTCGACACCATGAGGTTCACGCTCGCGCTTGTACTCGCGCTAGGTTGCACATCGCACCAGTCAGCACTCCCAAAGCTCTTGAATCCTCGGCTAACGCCACCTGAGGCAGAGCGTTCAGTGGTAGTCGGTCGCATCCTTTCCAAGGTTAACGACTCCCTGAACTTTCCTCACGTCGTTGTCGTGGACACAGTGGGGCGCCCGTACCAGATCATGGTGATGAGTCTTACCACCTTCGGGCCTCTAAAGTCTGGGCAACACATAACAGCGTGGTGCCACGGAGCCGCAGGCGATCTCGTTGCTGATTCGGTAAGGATAGACGAGTGAACATTCCCGGGGTTGTCGCTGACCACTCGAAAGCTGGTGAGCACGCAACGGCGGTGCCGCAAGGCACTATATGCGGCTTATTGGCAAGCGAGGTTCAAATCCTCGCCCGGGAGCCATGAATCACAGAAGCAGCAACTACACCAGAAAAACCGCAGTACAGCTGCTCTGGCACGTAGTAGATGCTGCAACTGTACAGCCAAACCCAACACCGGAATTGAGACATGCACTCAACATCCTAGCAGACTATGTGAAGGTTAGTGTCACTGGGCGGATACAGGGTAGGAAGCATAACCTCTTCACGGAGGAGCAATGGGTGCCGAAAACTTCTGGAAGCCCTACAAAATAGGCTCCGGTCGCGACCAACCCGGTAATCCGACCGAGCAGGGCGAGAGTCACCCTGGCTTCAAGGCTGTGCAAGCGAAGATCGCAAAGCAAAAGGGTAAGGGAGGCAAGGCGCTCGGAAAGGAACGCGCTGGTGCGATCTTGGCCGCGCGGAGCCGAGCTGCTTCGCCCGCTGCGAAGAAGGCGAACCCGAACCTGAAACGTGTGAAGGGATACTAACATGCCTGGTGAACAAACAGGAGAATACGGACATGGCACACTCGAAGCATTCTGGCGCCCCTACTCGATCAAGAGCGGGCGGGACCAGCCGGGCAACCCCAAAGCGGACGGCGAGCGGGGGGCACAAGAGCGGCTACCTTCAACGCACAGTAAGGTCTCACCTGAAAAGGCTAAGAAGATCTTGAAGGATGGCTCCGTGCGGGGCCACGAGCTTACGCCCAAACAACGCGGCTTCTTCGGAGCGGTTGCAGGAAGGGGGAAGAAATGATCGAGGGACTTGCTGTTGGAAGGATCGTCCACGTAAAGCTTGGCGGAAATTGCCGCCCAGCAATCATTGTGCAGGTTTGGGCCGACGACAAAATCAACGCAGTTTGTTTTGTTGACGGCTCCAACGACGGCTTGCCGCCTGGGCAGCATACGAAGTGGTTTACTTCGTTGCACTATTCCGACAATCATGATGAGTTGAACAGCTTCCATTGGCCAGAGCGCGTACCATGAAAGACCCCTGGAAGCATCGCAGCGCGAACATGAGCTGTTCCACTTGCATGTGGTTTGTGCTGAAGGAGACCGACGAGAAGAAGGGTGGTCTCGTTGGACGCTGCCGTCGTCACGCTCCTTCACAAGCCGCAATCGGGTGGCCAGTCGTGTACACGACCGATTGGTGTGGCGACCACAAACTCGACGAGAACAAAGCGTGAGACTCAGCGAGCTACACCCATTACTCGAGGACGCCGGCGATGGCGCATGTTATCTCGAGTTCGATTGCCCAACACACGGTCCAGGATCAAAGCGGAGCGACGGTGAGTTCCGTGACAGCGTGTGTATCAAGATCGCACCACCACTCGAGTCACAGACGCCGCGTGTGTGGGGCTGGAACGGCGAGCGAGACTTTGAGAAGCTGACGATCAGACCCTCGGTAAACTACTTTGAACACTGGCACGGCCACGTAACGAACGGCGAGGTCACAAACGCATGACCGCCACTCTCCCAGAACGCCCCGCCAAACTCGCTAAGTGGAAGCCTCGCAAGTGGGACGTAGTGTACGATCAGATCGTTATGCTAGATACGCTCGGCACTCCACAAAAACAGATTGCCGAGATGTTTGGCTACACGGTCCAACACATCTCCAACATCGTACAGTGCCCTCAAGCAAAACTCACTCGCGGGAAAGTTTTAGAACAACTCTCCAAATCCGCAATCGAGAAAGTCTCCAACGACCTCGAGCTTCTCGCTGTCCAAGCAAAGAAACGTATCGCTCAAGTTCTCTACAACGACGAGCTTTTCGAGCGCAGTCCGTTCGCGGTCGTCGATCGTGGAATTGCTGTGCTCAAGGGTGTTGGTAAGTTGAAAACTGAGGACGAGGCCGCACGAGGCATCCGCATCAACAAAGCAGTTATCTTCACTTCTGACGACGCTAAAGCTGTACGTGAAGCCTTGTCGAAAGCAGACGAAGCCAAGCTCCTTCACCCAATCGACGTAACACCAAGTGAACCAAGCGGCAACGGTAACAGCTGAGAGCTTCGAAGCTCTCTATAGCGACGAAGCCATCGCTAATGCACAGCGAGCGGCCGAGCGCAAGTACGACCAGTTAACAACGGAGGAGGTCTCTCACTTGCGTTGGCGTTGCAAGACAGACCGCTTGTTCTTGGCTACGTTGCTCGGTTATGATCGCTTCGCTGTGAACTTGCATGGTCACCTGTTCGCTTGGATGGCACGAACGGCGTGGGAGCAATTCCGTATGGTCTTGCTCCCCCGCGGCCACTTAAAAACGACAGGTATAACCATCGTTGACTCTATTGGCGCCGCCCTCACCGTTGATGCGGGCACGGAAGTTCCATATCCTTATTCCCTTGGTCCAGAGATAAGGATACTCCTCGCACACGAATCACAAGGACCGCCGGGCGGCGCCACACGTTTCTTGTACGAACTAAGTTCGCATTTCGTTTCCAACCCACGCTTGATGGGACTCTACCCCGAGCTTGTTCCTTCGTCTCGGGTTCAACGGATGAACCTGTTTGAGCTCGAACTCCCTCGTCAATCGCATTGGTCCGAGCCAACGTTCGATACGATTGGTGTCGGCGGGCGTGCACAGGGACGTCACTATAACTTCATTAAGCTCGACGACCTCTTTGGCGACAAAGCGAGAGACAGCAAGGCAGAGCGTGAAGCCACGATCACGTGGTTCAACAACATTCAGTCATTCCTGATTCGGCTTGGAAACGACCACATCGACATCATCGGTACACGCTACTCGCTTGACGATATGTACGGTCACGCGATTAAGCAATACGGGCACAAGCTGATCAAGTACATTCGTAAAGTGGAGGAACGCAACAGCGACGGCAAGCTTCTCCCAATCTTCCCTGAAGGTGACTTCACTACCGACGCTCTTTCAATCCTCCGCAAAGACCCAAAGACCTGGGTTCAATACTCCAACGATCCCAAAGCCGACTTCGCGGTTTTCGATCCGAACTGGAAGCGTTACTACAACATGATCGGACGAGATCGCGTTTCTGCGTTCTTGGGTAAGCAAACCGTTACGTGTCCAATTCGTGATCTCGACCGCGTGATCTTGGTCGATCCTGCCGTCACTGAGACGCCTGGCATCGTGATCACAGGCACAGACGAAAAGATGCGCGTGTTCATTCTCGAGACCGTTCGACGCAAGATGAATCCGAACGATTTCGTGAACGAACTATTCAAGCTTGTTCAGCGTTGGTCTCCGCGCACCGTTGCTATCGAGGAGGTCGTGTTTTCCTCTGTGTATAAGTCTTGGATCGAGCGTGAAATGTCCTTCCGTAATTTCCGCTTCCACATCACGCCATACAAGCCACCAAAGAACAAGATCAAAGAGGAGCGTGTTAAGGGGCTCTCGCAGTATTTCTCCTCTGGTCAAATCTTCTTTGGTGAGGCTCAGGCCGACTTGCTTGAGGAGTACGACGGCTTCGGCGTGATCGCGGAATTCCACCTCTTAGACGCCTTAGCTCAGGGCCTCGACATCTGGCGCCCAGGTAAGCTTGGACAGCATTTCGAAGACTTACGTAAGAAGGAAGAGGAACTGTTCTCCAACCGCGACGTTATGACGGGATACTCGGTGTGACCTATCCACGCATGTTGAATCTTGATGAGGCCACAAAAACACGCTTGGTATCGTACATCTACGACGAGCTTACTCGTCATCATCAAGAACGACAGCAAATGGTTGACGAGCTAATGCAGTGGCAATCCGACTATTGGGCAAAGCCTTCGCTCGAACGTCGAACCTTCCCGTTCTTGGGCGCAGCGAACATCATCGTGCCTCTCACAGCAATCGCGTACGAGACGATCCACGCACGCTCAATTACAACACACTTTGCAGTAACGCCGTTCACAAGCGTAAAGGCCCGTCGTGCTGACTTTCAACAGATCGAGAATCCGCTTGAAAACTTCATGCAGTTCGAACTCCTTCATGAAGTTGGTGCGCGGCGTCCGATCGACGATTGCCTAGCCGAACTCGAGAAGTTTGGTACTGGAATCGGTAAGGTTGGCTACGAGCGTATCGTGCGTAAGGCTGTTCGTCCATCTCCTACAGGCACAGGCGAGGAAGAAATCGCTGTGGTTGTAAAGGACGGCAGCACGCTCGATCCTGTTCCCAACGCCAACTTCCTCATGCCTTTCTACGCAAAAGACCCTCAAACCGCTCCGTGGTGCGGGGAGATTCACACAGACAACCCGTACCGCGTCAAGCAACTAGAAGAGGGCGGCCTGTTCTACGAAGGCACGATGAAGTCTCTCGAGCAATGGATCGTTGGTGGATTCAATGCCGAAGGACAAAACAGCGAACGCAAGTACGAGCGTCATCTCGAAACACTCGAGAAACGTGTCGCACATTGGCCCAAGTTGCTCATTTGGGACGAGCTTTGGTGTACGTTCAACGTGGACGGTGATACGCAAGACGAGGAGATCGTTATCTATTTCCATGAGCCTTCGTTGACGCTTATGGGTGCTCGCTACAACTGGCACAGCGATCTTCATCGTCCATATCGTGTAGGCAACTACATCCGCGTCGAAAATCGCTGGAGAGGCATCGGAATCTGCAAGCAAAACGAGCAATTCCAGCGTTCTTTGACTACGCAGCATCGTCAGCGTCTCGATAACGCGACGATCGCGAATATGCGGATGTTCAAAGTTCACAGAATGAGCGGTTACGGCCCAAAAGAGCCCATTTTTCCAGGCAAAATGTGGTTTTTGGACGACATGAGCCACGTTGAGTCGCTGGAAATAGGCGATGTACGCCAATCTTCGTTCATGGACGAACAAGCAACCCTGATTTACAGCCAACAACGCACCAAAGTGAACGAACTTGTGCTTGGAATGCCTCAACAAGGCACGCCAGGCACCGCCACAGGTGACTTGGCACGGATCAAAGAGGGTCAGTTGGGCTTCGACTACGTATTTCAGAATGAAAAGCTGTTCATTTCTGAGCTTTGCATGGACGTTCTCGCCTCTATTCATCAATTTGGAACGAGGCACGTCGAGTATTTCAAGTACGCAGAAGGAGGTGACCTCCTCATACAACTGTTTCAAATGCCGATGTCGTTGATTCGTGAATCTATCTTGTTCGAAGTTGGTGCGGC
>Ga0137371_10004085_pt1 | contig 11462 bp, 7 predicted proteins | sample SagtaG_7_FD_104919 | JGI IMG/M metagenome (GOLD analysis project Ga0137371, IMG submission 104919) | Vadose zone soil microbial communities from Sagehorn Ranch, Mendocino, California, USA - Sage1_R_40_16 metaG | ecosystem: Environmental > Terrestrial > Soil > Vadose zone | place: USA: California... | reverse complement strand
AGCACTTGGCCTAAATAGCTTTAACCCAGTCGCATCCAATAAAACCTTCGCGCCCTTACCGCCTTCTCGGTGAAACTGAGCCCGAATTAACCGCGAAGACCCGAAGACCGCAAAGGGTCGCCAATATTGATGCTGTGGGGATGGAACCGCATGCCTGAGGAGATTCGGGAACGCCTTACCAAGGCGATCGGAGACGAGCCACCGTACTGAAGGTGTCCAAGATCGCGCGCATCGAGGCCGAGATTTGTCTTCTGTCGATGGCAAACGCTACTGGCCGCGGCCTTCGAGCCATGTTTCAAACTCGAGGAGCGTCTCGTACTGGTCTTCGCTGCGGCTTCTGGACAGAAACTCGGTGAGCACAGCACTGGTGAGCATCGGCAGGGGCAAGCTCGCTTCCGATGGTATGTATTGGCTGCGCTCCAGCAGGTAAATGGCGAGCGCCTGCCCGTCGTAACGCCAAATTTCACTCACACCCAGCGCTGCGTAAATCGGAAACTTGGACAGCGAGTCGTGATTGATATCGATCTCGACCACGATATCCGGTGGCGGGTCGTTGGTGAAGTCAAGCAGGACCCTGTTCCCGATACGGCTTGCGCTCTGCACATAGAAGCAAGCGTCGGGTTCTGACCCTTTGCGCCACCGCGAGTGCTTCATTGTGGCTGAGCCAAAGGAAAGCACTTTGATCCGTAGCTTCGAGCTTACCCGGTCAACGAGTCTCTCGATTAGCCGGACGTAGCTTTCGTGTTCGGATGATGGGGTCATGATCTGCATCGTCCCCTGATCGTAGCTGATGCGCAGGCCCGGGGCTTCGCCAACCGCCGCGAGCAATTCTTCGTAATCGTCCCAACTGATCCCCCGAAGGATCAACGTGCTATCTGTTGGTAGACGTTCGATCACTTCCCTGTAGGTCGCAGTTTCAGCGCTCATAGATTGGGTTCAAGTATAAATCGGACCGGGGTCATTGTACCAGTCCGGCTCGCAGATGATTTTGTCTGCGCGAGCTTCAGGCGAGGGTTTAGGGAACGTGAAACTGTGCTGATATACTAGGGCATGCGTTTATGGACTCGCAGAGCCACCGTGTGTCCTCCACAGGAGTTGGCGCCATCCTTCGAATCCGACCATCATGAGATTTCCTGCCAGTTGGTCGTGAAAGGAAAAGCGTCCGGTTGGCCCGGCTTGTTCCTGGTTTTCCCGTTGCAGGTGGCGCTTTGAGCGCGCTGGAAACCCGACCATCCAAAGACCGGACCGGGGGGAGGACGCCCGGTGCTCCGTTCGCAGGCAGCACGCTGGGGACACTTGCCGTTGCTCTGGTCGTGCTCGCGCTCGCGTCTCCGGCCGTCGCCGGCACGGGAGCCGTACGCGCCCTTCACGAGTACACCATGCGCACGTGGCGGCAGCTCCAGGGGCTGCCGCAAAGCTCGATCACGGCACTGGCGCAGGACGCGCATGGATTCCTCTGGGTCGGTACCCAGAAGGGGCTCGCCCGATTCGATGGTGTCCGGTTCCACATCTTCACCCACGACTCGATACCGGCGCTCGCGGACAACTGGATTACGGCGCTCGTGAGCCGCCCGCAACTCGGCGAGGTCTGGATCGGCACCCTCAGCGGGCTTTGCGTCTATCACGAGGGTGTATTCATCCGCGTCGACCTGGGGGGCGAGCGCCGCACATCCATCCGAGACTTGGCGGAGCTCCCGGACGGCCGCATGCTGGCGGGGACCCTGGAGGGTCCCTTCGTCGTCACGGGCCGCCGCGGGGCGCAGATCGACAGTCTTCGCGGCGAGCCTGTCACCGCGTCACTCGTGGTCGATCGGCGAATCTGGATCGCGGGGCGGAAGCTGATCGAGCTGGACCAGACCCTGCTTGCAAAGCGTAGCCTCGAGTTGCCCGATGCCCGGCGCGGTGGCTGGATCGACGGGCTCGCCTACGACGGCAAGCGCCTCTGGTTGGCGACCGACCACGGCCTGCTTCGCCTGCAGAGCCCGCAGCTCGAGCCGTCCCCCTGGGCGCGCCTCGCGAGCACACCGGTCCGCGCCGTTTGCCACGACCGCCACGGGGCACTGTGGGTGGCTACCGAGACGGACCTGATCCGGGTTCGCCCGGATGCTGAGCCGGAATACTTCGTCGATCCGGATGTTCCACGCCAGGTGAGGCGGCTTCTCGAGGATCGAGAGGGGAATGTGTGGGCGGGTAGCATCGGTTTCGGCCTGGCTCGGTTCTCGCTGGGCCGTTTGGTGAGCTACGGACCCGGTCAGGGCCTGAGGAGGGCGGCGACTTGGAGCGTCGCGCCGGGTCGGGACGGTCTCTGGCTCGGAACTATGGACGGCGTAGCCTATCTCAGAGCGGAGCAGGTCAAAGTCGTGCTCCCCGTTGAGCGGCTGCCGCACCCGCGAATATGGTCGCTGTACGACGACGGGCGCACGCTTTGGATCGGGACGCGAGCGGGCCTGGCTCGCTACGATGTGGCGTCCAACACATTGGGCCTGGTCCCAACCGCGATTCGAGGGCTGGCCGTTTACGACATCCTCCCTCAGTCCCCGGGGGCCCTCTTGCTTGCCACTTCCGGCGGGCTCCTGCGCTACGAGCCGGCGACCAGAACCACGGCTCGCGTGGCCGGGGCGCCTGAGGAGCCGAGCTTCGCCATTCTCGACGAGCAGGGAACGACATATGTCGGGACAGTAAACGGACTGATCGCAATTACAGCCGCAGGGCTGAACCGCGTCGGGAACCTCGGCTCGCGCACGATCAACACATTGATGCGGGCGCGCGACGGCAGCCTACTCGTCGGTAGCGAGGACGCTGGGTTCTTTCGCGAGCACGCTGGACACTGGGCGCACTTCGACCGGGCCCGCGGCCTGCCGGTCGACACGGTCTACGCGCTCGTTTCGGACGGCCGTGAGGGAGTGTTCGTGGTTCACCACCAGGGCGCGTATCGTCTCGACCTGGGAGACCTGGCCGCGGCAGCCGCCGATCCGCACCGCACGCTCGCGCCGGAGATCCTGCTCGATTCGAATCCGGAACGGGGCGCCGAGTCGGCGGAATGCTGCACCGGGATCGGCCGGCACGCGGGCCTCCTCCATTCCGGCGCGCTGTGGCTGACCGGCTGGGGCGGGCTGCTGCGCGTCGGCCTCGCGCCGCCCGCCCAGCCGGTCCCCTGGCCCAAGCCGGTCATCGAGCGCGTGCTCGTGGCCGGCAAGTGGCTGGAGGAGCCGGTCGGCCCGGTTTCGGTTCCCGCCAGTGCCCGCGACGTGACGGTGGAGTTCACCTCCCCGGTCCTGGCGCATCCCGCAGCCGTGCGCTTTCGCTATCGCGTCGAGCCCCGTGACACCGAGTGGCGGCTGATCGACCCCACGGCGGCGCGCAGCGCGCGCTTCACCGATCTCTCCCCGGGGCTGCACGTGCTCAAGGTGGAGACTCTGGGCCCCGGACGAGACACGCCGCTGGCTGAGACGGAGCTGCGCCTGCAGATACAACCGCGGTTCCGCGAGACGATCTGGTTCTACGCGTGCGTCACGGCGATTGCCGCGCTCGTCCTGCTGGGCGTGCACAAGACCCGTGTCCACACGCTCAAAGCCCGACAGCGCGACCTCGAGTCGACGGTGCGCGAAAGGACGCAGGAGCTGCACCGTGCCAACGAGGCCCTCAGGGACATGGCGGTGACAGACGTGCTGACGGGCCTGCACAACCGGCGCTTTCTGGATCAGCAGATCGCAGCCGATGTCGCTTATCTCGAACGCCTTCGGCTGGCGGAGCCGAACCGCGATCTGGTCCTCGGGTTCCTCGTAGTCGACATCGACGACTTCAAGTCCGTCAACGATCGTCACGGCCATGCGGTCGGAGACATTGCGCTGACGGCCTTCGCAGACTGCCTCCGACGCCGCGTGCGGCGCGGAGACTACGTGATCCGGTGGGGAGGAGAGGAGTTCCTGGTCCTGGCGCGCGGCTTGCGGCGCTCCGACCTCCCGACCCTGGCCCAACAGCTCCTGGAAGGCGTGCGGGGAGGCGTGGTCGACACGCCGGCAGGCCCTTTGCGTCTCACCTGCTCGGTCGGCTTTGCCGGGCATCCTTCGCTTCCCGAGGGCGTCGGCGGCACCTGGGAAGACACCGTGTTTCTCGCGGACGCGGCTCTCTACGAGGCCAAGCGTGCCGGACGGGACCGCTGGGCCAGCTACCACCTGCGCGGGGTGCCGGATGTCAGCCCGGCCAACCCCAAAGACCGCCTGCAAACGGCCATTGCCGCCGCCGACCTCGTCCTGGGCGATGCGCCCCACGCGAGCTGAACGGTGATGCGGCCGGGAAAGGACCGACGAAGCGAACCGCGCATCGGTCGCATCGCCGCATCTTCGATGGCTCCCGGCGGCAGGGCTGTGGATCTCGCTTCTGACCCGGATCTCGAATCAACGGTCTGAAAATGGGGATAGCAGGTTCGGGTTGGATTCCGCTGAATTTGAGAACAGGGTATTTCTGCAAATTTGACAATGGCGCCCTTTTCAATAGTGTAAAATCCGCACGTACGCGAACTCCGGAACAGCATTTTGCCGGGGTCCGATACTGAGAAGTACCCGATAGACCCTGCGAGTGTCTCCCTTAAGTGTAAAGACTCCCAAGGGATGCGGGGCATACAGTGCACTTCGCAAACATGCTGCGCCTCCTGTCTTGTTGTTGCTTCTGGTTGCTTTTCCAATTTCCTATTCTGGCACTTGAGGTGCACATCCTGGACTGGGGAATAGAGGGTTACACCTCCCGATCCCATGTCGCGCGTGCGTTGGTTGCAATCGGCAACACGGGGACTGAGAACCAGCAATTCCAGCTCATGTTCAGGCTTCACCCAGCCGAGCCCAATGTTCCCGTCCGGACTGTTTTGCAAAGGGTGCTGGTCGGTCCTGGCCAGACGCACCTGATTGAGGCCCCATTACCAGTCTCCCGTTACATTAATTTTGACTTCCTTGAGGTAGAGGTGCGACACCCTGACGGCGGCGTACTGGGGCGCGCGACGCGTACTCTCGAACCCATCGGCCCCAGTCAGAATGACATTCCTATTGGACTCTACTGTCAACAAGACGGCGTCTGCCGCGAACTTCAGACGCAAATCACCTTTAGCGGCTCGATCGAGCAACAAGGGGATAAGGCAAAGTACTTGAGATTCTTGCGCATACGATATCCGCCTCGACAATGGTGGGGATACTTTCCTTTGGATTATGTGCTGCTCGCGCAGCCGCTCGATGCATTGAACGACGACCAGCGTCTCGCGTTGGAAAACTTTGTCCGGTCCGGGGGCCACCTTATCCCTATCGAGTCTCAGGTCGCCGACAAGACCTTTCTGAGGAACTACCGGCAACGCCCTCCTGCCGGAGAGGAACAACGGATAGGACTGGGTTCGATCATCCGCGTTTCGACAATCGGCCACCTAGGATCGCGCTTTGTTGCAATGAAAGACTTCAAGCGAGCTGCCCATGAGCCGGAAGTCTCTATCAACGATCCCCTCGGCTATCTGCAGCAGCGCGTGGGGACAGTCTACCTTTTCCCAAGCTTGCTCTGGCTGCTGAGCTGGCTGTGCACATTCTTGCTGGCGGTTGGCCCTTTGAATTTCGCCGTTCTCCGCCGTCTGCGCAGGCCAGAGTTGGGTTGGGTTACGATTCCGGCAATCTCGTTGGTTTTTGCCGCCCTGTTGTACTTTGCAAGCCTGGCGCGGAGGCCTTCCGATGCCAGCCTGGATGAGATCAGCATTTCTGAGATGGACGATCGGGGCGTTCAAGCCGTCGTCGCAACACGCGTCCGAGTTTCCTCTCCCACAAAAGCCAATCTGAAACTCAGATTGGAGCGTGAGGCGATCCTATCCAATGAATACGAACCCGGCGATTACGAACACCACGTTGGAGGCCGAGGCAGGAATTATTATGATTTGGGACCGCCTCTCGAGCTCGACTATTCTCTCCGCCACCTTTCATATGCGGAAGCCACCTTTCTGTCCGTGCAAGAATTCCGCGGCACGCTGCAGAAGGACGGATCGAGATTGCTGAATCGAACTGGGAAATCCTTCAGAGACGCGCTCTATATCACTCAAAAGCACTTGTACTTCCTGGGGCCTCTTGCGGCCGGGAGCGCTGTTGTCCTGGATTCTGTCCGGCACGAAGCGCTCGCCGACCATGCGGGACGGAATCTCTTCTGGTCGAGCAACGAGCTCGACAGGCGACTCAGCTCGGCCGACTTCGGCCAGGAATCGGAAAGGCTGCGCCATCGGCCATTCTCTCTTGTTGAGTTTGTCGAAGCCTGGTCCCGGGACTCTTGGAATCAGTTTTTCAAATCGCACGACGCACTCTTCCTGGGCGTTTCGGAGGACGCTGCTCTCACCGCCCAGCTCCACGATCGATACGCGGCACGCAAGCGAGCAATCATCATAGCCGTGCGATTCGTGCCAGAGCCATGATCGAAGTTCGCGGAGTACACAAGTCGTACGGAAACACGAAAGCCTTAGACGGGTTCAGCCTCGTGGCGGAGGGGGGAGATCTGGTCGGGCTGGTGGGACCAAACGGGGCGGGAAAAACGACGCTGATCAAGATCCTCGCGACCCTGGTCCGCGCCGATGCAGGAGAGATTCGTGTTGCCGGGTTGGATGTTGGTCACGAGCCCAGTGCTGTGCGCCAAATGACAGGCTACCTTCCTGAAGTTGCCGGTATCTATCAAGAGATGCGCGTTGCGGAGTTCCTGGGGTTCTTCGCCGATGCCTTTCATCTGCGCGGCACCAGGAAAAAGGAGGCGGTCGATGCGGCTCTCGCGGCTTCAGGCCTTGTCCCCTTGCGCGCTCGCTACGTGGAGGAGCTGTCACTCGGCCAGAAACAGCGGCTCTTGTTGGCCAAGACCACCCTCCACTCGCCCAAGGTTCTTTTGCTCGATGAGCCTACCACGGGACTGGATCCCATGGCGCGCCTTCAGTTCCGGCAGGAGCTCAGATCGTGGCAAAGCAGGGACAAGGTGATTCTGATTTCCTCGCACATTCTCAGCGATCTCGAGGAAGTCTGCACTCAGGTGGTTTTCATTGCCGATGGGCGGAATCCGGCAAAGTTAGAGCCTTCATCCGATCCGGGGAAAGGGCCGCAATTGTTTTGCGATCTGGAGGTGATCTCCGACCCTCGGGCGGCGAAACAGTTCGCCGAGAGTTTTCCGGGCACGCGCGCAGTCGAAGCTCGCGGGGCGCAGCTGGTCGTGGCGGTGGATGGAGGAAAGGAAGCGGCGGCTGCTCTATTGAGCCATCTCATTCAATCGGGTGTGAAACTCGTCCGATTCGATCCGCGAGCTCAGACATTGGAGGAGCTCTATCGCGACACGTTCGGAGGCAGCCGGTCATGAACCCAATAATCCGTAAGGAACTTCACCTGCACATGCGTATGCGACGAGGCTGGTGGCTGCTAGGGCTATATCTGTTCGCGTTGTGTGGCACGGTGACACTGGTCTACTACAACTCCGCCATGAATGCCCGGAGAGGGAATCCGGTCGGCGCCGTGGTTGGAACCAATGTGTTTCACACCGTGGTTCTTACCCAATTGGTAGTCCTGCTGTTTCTGGCGCCCGTTTTCAGCGCCGGCAGTCTTACAATCGAGAAGGAACAACGAACATTGGCCGGGTTATTGACCAGCCTGCTGTCACCCTTCGAAATCTGGTGGGGCAAGTATGCTGCTTCGCTCCTTTACCTGGGACTCCTGCTGTTTAGTTCTCTGCCGATACTCAGCGTGGCCGTCGTGTTGGGTGGAATCGGTCCTCTGGAGGTCCTGGCTGCATTCGGCGTAACCGCGTTGCTGCTGGCCAGCATATGTTCGATTGGCCTGTATTTTTCGTCGTTCTTCCGCCGGAGTGTGCACTCGACGGCGCTGACATATGGGCTCTTGCTCGCGACCCATATTCTGTCTTTTGTAGCCTTCGCGTTCCTGGAGCCGTCCCTCGCAGAGGCGGGCTTCTCTTGGAAAAAGATGCCCTTACTGCTGAACACATTCTCCTGCATGATGTCCGTCCTGGGCATTGAGGATTTCGGCTGGAAGTGGATCTGGCTGGCCTCCCTCCTTTCTTTCGCTGCTCTGGGAGTAACAGCTTCCCTTCTGGCCTCTCGCAATCTCCGGCGCAGCGAGGGTTAAGGTCTGTGAGTGTCCGTTTTGCAGCATGTCAATGCCGTTTGGATCCAAGATAAGGTAATAATATACGTGACTGGGAAGAATCCGGGTGCTATTTAAATTCCTTCTATGGACGCGAAAACGGCACTCCCGAAGACGCTCACGGAAGCAGTGAAGTACTTCTCTGACCCGGATTCGGCGTGCGAAGGTGTGGGCTGCATGCGAAGACTTCCGCTCCTACTCGAGCTTTCCGGACCGTAGGATGGCGTTTATTGCATTCCCAGCCATGCGCGAAAAGATTGAGTTTAAGCCGGCCAAGCAATAATAGGATCAGACACGCACGGGACGCTGGAGACGCGCGCTCCCGGGAGAAGTCTCATTTGAGGGAGGCGATGATCCTCTGCGCGTCTCGAACCAGACTCTGGGCCTGCGACCGGGACCGGGCTTCCGCCACGACTCGCAGTACCGGCTCGGTGTTCGAGGGCCGGACGTGAAGCCAGCCCTCGTCCCACGAGAGTTTCAATCCGTCCAATGTGGACTTTCTGGCATCGGGAAAACGCCGTTCCAGAGCGTCCAGCAGGCGGGAGACCTGGTCCGGGGGGAATTCCGCCTTTTGCTTGATAACCACGTAGCGCGGGAGACTTGCGACGATGGCGTGGAGCGGTTGCCTCCGCGCCGCCAGGAGCTGGAGAACGACCCCCATGCCGCTCATGCTGTCCCGGCAGTAATGCACTTCCGGAAGGATCACGCCGCCATTCCCTTCCCCTCCAATAACGGCGTGGCTCTGGATCATCTCTTCCACCACGTTGATTTCTCCGATCTTTGTGCGAATCACCGGGCAACCGAGCTGCCTGGCAATGTCATCGATCGCCTGGGTCGTGGAAAGATTCGTGACCACGGGCCCGCGGCGGCGTTCGAGGGCGAAGAGCGTGGCAAGCGCGAGCGTGTAATCCTCTCCGATCGGTCGCCCGTGTGCATCGACGACCGCGAGGCGGTCGGCGTCGGCGTCCTGGGCAAAGCCGACGTCGGCACGGTTCGCGACAACCGCTTTACGCAGCGCGCCCAGGTTTTCGGGGAGGGGCTCTGGGTTGCGGGGAAACAAGCCGTCCGGCCGGGTGTGAATCTCTATGACGCGGCACCCCAGCTGCCGAAGGAACGCCGGTGCGGCCAGGCTTCCCGCGCCATTGACTGAATCGATGACTACCTTCAATCTGGCCCCGCGCACGATCCTGGCGTCGAAGTAATCCAGGAGTTTCTGGATGTGCTCCGGGATGGCCCGGGAATCCTGCCGCACTCTCGGGATCTCCTGCGCAGGAACCTGCGTGAAGTTTCGTTGGTGATAGATATCGAGCAGCTCTTCGGCCTGATAGTTGTTGAGAAACAATCCCCGGGAACCAATGAACTTGAGCGCGTTCCACTCGACCGGATTGTGGCTCGCGGTAATTGCAATAGCGCCCTGGGAGCGCACCGAAGCCGTGCGCACCTGAATGGAGGGCACGGGACAAATGCCGAGATCCACAGGCTCGCACCCGGCGGACAGAAGCCCGGAGAATACCGCATTGAGAACCATCAATCCTGAGGGGCGCGTGTCTCTACCGACGAGAATGGGACCCCGTCCCAGGTAGGTGCCCAGTGCTCCCGCGAAAGCGGCAAGGAGTTGCGGGGTGAGCGCCTCTCCTACAATTCCGCGCACTCCGGAGATGCTGATTTTCAGCGATTGCACCTTTGTCATCAGGCACCCCCGGCCGTCTGCAAGCGCTGAACCTGGGCGTAACACAGGTCGTACAGCTCGCGCGCCCGCGCCAAATTCTCGGCCTCCACAATGATGCGAATCAACGGCTCGGTGTTACTGGCCCGTATGTGCAGCCATGCGTCCTTCCAATCGACCCGTACTCCGTCCTCGAGATTCGGAGATTCTGAATGGTAGCTTTTGCGGAAAGCTTCGAGTAGCGGATATATTCGCTCCGAAGAGCTGGGTATCGAGCCTTTGATCATGTGGTAGCGCGGCAGGCCGGCGGCAAGCTCCGCCAGCGTAGTCTTCCTTCGAGCCATGCATTCCAGGACGAGACCCATGGACGCAAAGCCGTCAAACCAGCGGGTCCACTTCGGCACTACGACGCCGCCGCTCCCTTCCCCGCCCACAGCCGCCTTTTCCGTCACAACCTTCTGCAAGACATATCCTTCGCCGATCCGCGCGCGGATCAGCTTTCGTCCGTGCCTGGCAGCGGCGCTCTCGACCATGCGCGACGTCGAAAGCGTGGACACCACGCACCCCGGGGTCGAATCCAGGATGTAATCGGCCAGAATCGGGAGCACACACTCCTCGCTCAACGGAATGCCGCCTCCGGCGACCAGGCCGACGCGATCCACGTCCGTGTTGACCAGAAACCCCGCATCGGCGCCGACGCTCTTTACCACCGAGGCAAGGCCCTTCATATTGCGCACATTGGGCTCCGGCGAATGGGGGAAGTCACCGTCGGGCTCGTCATTGAGCGCGACCACGGTGCACCCAATCCGCTCGAGGAACCCGCGCACGAGCCCCCCGCCCGCACCCGCGCAGCAATCGGTCACCACTTTGAGATGCGCCTTGCGGATTCTTGGCGCATCCAGCTTGTCCAGCAGAAACTCGAAGTAACCTTGCGCGGCGCGCTCGTCCCGGCGGATCTGGCCCAATTTGTCCCACGGGCGCTTGCGGAACTCTCCGAGATGGTAGATGTCCATGACCTGCCCGCTCTGAAAAGAATTCAGAAGCATCCCGTCTCTTCCGATGAACTTCAGAGCGTTCCAGCGGGCATCGTTGTGGCTGGCCGTGATCGAAATTCCCCCAGCCAGACGGCGGGAGCGAACGGCGTATTGGATAATCGGGGTCGGCAGCAATCCGAGATCGACGATGTCGCACCCGCAGGACTGCAGGCCGGCGAGCACTCCCGCGTGGACCATCGGGGCGGATCGGCGGGAATCGTGCCCAACGGCAACCGGCGCCCCTTCGACGAAGGTCCCGAACGCGCAGGCGAAGTCCACGACCAGCTCAGGCGCGAGCGTCTCCCCGACGACTCCGCGAACCCACGAGATCCCGATCTTTAAAGGTTTCACGTTGTTCTATTCCCGGTATAACGATTGACGCACAAATGAAACCACAGATGAACACAGCGCGGCATAGCCGCAACCAAACTAAGGTCCTTCGCGTTTTCTTCGCGAAGAAAAATCCTTTGCAACCAGGCGAGGATCAAATGGCAAATGACCAATGACCAATGACAAATAGAAGTCAGAAGTCCGGACAACGAACTGCGATTTGTCATTTTCCATTGGTCATTGGTCATTTGTCATTTGCCAAAATCTCTCTGCACGCTCTGCGTCTCT
>Ga0137371_10004073_pt1 | contig 11478 bp, 10 predicted proteins | sample SagtaG_7_FD_104919 | JGI IMG/M metagenome (GOLD analysis project Ga0137371, IMG submission 104919) | Vadose zone soil microbial communities from Sagehorn Ranch, Mendocino, California, USA - Sage1_R_40_16 metaG | ecosystem: Environmental > Terrestrial > Soil > Vadose zone | place: USA... | reverse complement strand
ATTGCTGATCACGTGCGACGAACGTATGCTCATTGCTGTCCCAATGGCCGCATGGTGCAAGCGTGGGCCTACCCCATCCAATACGTCAACACGTTTGCAAGCTGGCTCTGGACGGTCTACTTCCCTCAGCATTTTCCTGCCTACCAACAGTACCGGACAAGACGGGTTGCACTTGCGGCACCAACGCACAAACAGATACGAGGATAGTCACAGGCGAGAGGGTACCGATGGCGCGATCCATCTGAACACGGGAGTCAGGCCCGACTCATACGGACACTCATTGCATGTTTCTTGAAGAGAGCCACACTCCACTCCGACGCTTTCACCCGCCTCTGTCCTGTCTTGAGGTGCTTTTCAGACGCCCACCTTTCCGCAGCGCGATTCTCATGGCGAAGACGGAAGCTCTTGCCATCTGCACCAGAGGCATGACCCATCGGAACACGTCTTCCGACGCATGGGCAAGGCAGATGCCATCTGAAGAGCCCGTCTGAACTCAAGTTCAGACGCCGTTCAAGCGCTCTGCCGACGCCAGACAGACGCCTATTGGTATGGTGATGGCAACACGTGCATCTCAAGAGGGGTGACAGGTGATTTTTCTCGGAGAGTACCACCTGTTTTCAGCGATGCTCACGCGGCTCTACGCCTGCATTCATCACCTTTCATCAGGCAAAACGGCAACGGCCCGATTCCGCCGGGTGGCGATACCGACTCTGCTGAACAGGCGATGAAATGCAGCGATGCCAAGACGGGTTGCGCATCCTGGCACTTCTTCGACGGCGCTGAACGATTTTGCAGCGCCATTTCACTGAGAGGTCATGTTGCACTGAACTGGTTGACAGCGAACGTTCAGCAGAAGTTCAGCGCCATTTCAGAACGCGTTCATCGCTGAACGGCTATGTTCTTGGCATGCCGACGAAGACGACTCTGCATGGAAAGCCGACAAAAAATGCTGGCTCGTGTGTGCAACCACACTGGCCAGCGTCCGTCGCTCACTCTTGATCGTTGTCAATCGTCTCTCAGATCTTCTGCTTTTCCACGGCGGGATCTGAGAGACGCTAGAAGGAGCTCCATTGGAGATGATACCACAAGCCGACTTTTCAGAACACGGCACACGCCCGTTACCAGCTACGTATTCGCCCCTGAAATACCAGCGCCTCTTGCGTGGCTGGTCACAACAGGATGTCGTCAATGAACTGGTGAGCCGCTGCGAGGCGGAGGGGAAATCGTCGGTCGGACTCACGACCGACGCCGTACGCCGTTGGGAGAATGGACACAATAAACCAAGCCCGCTCTATCGTAAGCACCTGTGCACCCTCTATGGCTTGACGGCTGATAAGCTTGGGTTCATTGTGAGCCAGGAGGTGCAGGGATGAAAGAGACACCTTCCATGACCCGCAAGCAGGCCCTTGATACACTCTTTGACTTGCGCGAGGCGTACCTGCGCCTCCTGAGCTATGAACAGTACCAGCAACAGGCCAATACCCTGACACGAACGAGAGACGCCCTCGATGTTCTCACCCGCATGATCTATGGCCCACATGATCCCGTGCAGCAATATAGCATGCTGTGTGAACGCTGCCGCCGAAGCTATGCCGAACGCCTCGTCAAGGAAAAGGGCAAGTCCATTTCCACATTTTGCTGCACCCCCTGCATCACGGCCTTGCGGTCTGAGCATCAGCTGGTGGAAGGAGAGGATGCATGAGCGGGCCAGTCCTTCCGGCATTGTTGGAGATGCAGGCCCGCCCCCAATGGGTGTGCTGGCGCAAAGAGCAACGTCGTGGCAAAGACACCAAAGTGCCCTACAACCCGCGTACGGGTGAGCAGGCCCGCGCCAACGATCCCATAACCTGGGCCAGCTATAGCGAAGCTCTGGCTACCTGGCAGAAGCACCCCGATCGCTACGACGGCATCGGCTACATGTTCCATCGAGATCTCGCCGGTGTGGACATCGATCATTGTATCGATGCACACGGCCAGATTGAACCCTGGGCCTGGGCTATCGTCAAGCGCCTGGCAAGCTACGCGGAATATTCGCCCAGTCTGACGGGCGTGCATATCCTGGTACGCGGGATGGTGCCCAAAGGTATCCGACGGTTCATTTCCAAGTCGCTCTCACAGCTGCAGCCGCTGCATCGAGATGCGGCCATTGAGATGTACTGCGAGGGCCGCTACTTCACCATCACCGGAAAATGGGTAGAAGGGACGCCAACCACGATTGAAACGAACCAGGGTGCCCTAGACGCCCTCTATGCAGAAATCACCGCATTGGAGTCGTTGGGCGCACCTGCGAGCTCGCAACCACCCCAAACGATCAGCCTGGACGATGAGCAGCTGCTACAGAAAGCAACGGCAGCCAGCAACGGCGGCAAGTTCCGCGCCCTCTTCTACCAGGGATCAGCGGGCTACCCGTCGGCATCAGAAGCGGATATGGCCCTCTGTCTGATGCTGGCATTCTGGACAGGGCGTGACCTCTCGCGCATGGATCGCCTCTTCCGCCAGAGTGCCCTCTACCGGGAGAAGTGGGACACCGTGCGTAGCCAGAGCACCTATGGGCAAGACACCATCCACAAAGCGGCGGCGCTTTGCCGGGTGATCTACGATCCCGAGCGATCCCGTAACCAGTTGGAACGCGACATGGAGCAGGTCCTTGTCCAGGTGGAAGGGCAACACACCAAGCTCACGACCAACAAGAAGCGCAAGCCTTCCCCACTGGTGCCCAAAGAGGTGCCCATCTCCAAGGTGTTCATCTACCTGGATGAGAACGAATACGGCGATGCGCGCTTTTTTGCGGAAGTCTTCGCGGATCAGGTGTGCTATGACCATACCGACAAGGAATGGTACTTGTGGGATGGACACCACTGGAAACGCGACGCAACCAGCAAAGTACGGCAACTGGTCGCCGGAGTCCTGGGCACGCTCTATCTCAAAGCGGCGGCTGAACTCAATACGGAGCAGGCCGAACTGGATCTGAAAATTGAGACCGCCAAGCGACAGGGTGAGGACAGCGAGCAGATCGCCACCCTCACGAACCGAAATAAAGCACTCACTGGACAGATCACCGCGCTACGGTCGCGTGCCAATGCGTTGCGCACACTCAAACGGATGAATAGCGTCCTGACCATCGTCGAGTCCGAAATGGGCATCACCGCCGAACAATGGGATAGCAATCCCTGGTTACTAGCCGTGCCCAATGGCGTGCTGGACCTGCATACTGGCACCTGCCGCGATGGAGAACCATCCGACTACATCAGGACGGTGTGCCCAACCGAATGGACGGATCTGGGGACGCCGTGCCCGCGCTTTGAGCAATTCCTGCAAGAAGTCTTTGAGGACAAGCCGGATCGTGAGACGCTCATTGCTTTCCTGCATCGACTCCTGGGGTACGGCATCACGGGTCTGACGATGCATCACCTCTTCCCGATCTTTTATGGCGAAGAGGGCCGCAACGGGAAAGATACGCTTCTGGACACGCTCAAAGGCGTGTTAGGTGCCCTGGTTGGGGCCGTGAGTAACGATGTCTTCATTGCGCAGGACAAGTTACGCGCTGGAGGAGCGGCAACGCCCCATTTGTGTGACCTGCAAGGCAAACGCCTGGTGTGGGGCTCTGAGACCAAAGAGGGCGATCGCCTCAACATCGCCCAGATTAAGCAGCTCACGGGCGGAGGCGACATCTCAGCACGGCAATTGCACGGACACCAATACACCTTTAGCCCAACGCATAAACTGCTGCTGATGACCAATTACAAGCCACACGCCGATGCACGCGATAAAGCGTTCTGGGCCAGGGCGTGCTTGATTGAGTTCGGGATACGCTTTGTGGACCAACCGCATGCACCCAACGAACGGCAAGCGGATCTCACCCTGAAAGAGACACTCAAACAGGAGCGTAGCGGCATTCTTGCGTGGTTAGTACGCGGATGCCTGGCCTGGCAAGCGCAAGGACTGGATATCCCCGCATCCGTGCTCATGGCAACGGACAAGTACCGTGAGGAAGAGGATAAGCTCGTGCTCTTCGTCCAGGAGTGTTGTCTGGTTGACCCTCAAGCCACCGTGTATGGGGGTGCCCTCTTCAAAGCCTATCGAGAGTGGTACGAGGGCAGTCAGTTCGGTGGGCGCGGCATGAATAGCAAGCTCTTCGGCGAGGAGATGAAAAAACGTTTCACCTGGAAGATGATGAACGGACGCGTCAGCTATCAGGGCATTGGACTGCTCATCCGTGATGGCGACTCCCCTTCCCTCTTCAGTGAGGGTCATGAGGGTGCCCTTTTTTCGCCCTCTCGTGAGGAACCCGCATCAGAAGCCAGTTCACAAGAAACGGAAGAGGTTGTTAGTAGAGGGAGTAGAGGGACTTTCCATGTTTCTACTAAAAACCAAGAAAAGGTATCCCTTATAGAGCAAAAACATGGAAAGTCCCTCTACTCCCTCACTGACACCTCATCTGTGACTATGAGTAAACCAGCATCAGAAGCCATTGCAGGTAGAGGCGAGCAGAAACCAATGACCCTCACTGACCCTCACTTACCAGGTGAGCCACATCCCTGCACCACCCGCTATGAGAAACGGCGTCAAGTGGCTCACCAAGCCATTGCAACGCGTTTGAGTGTAGGCTGCTATTGGTGTGAGAAGTGTGAACCACAATGTGCTTGGATGGAATATGGAGAGGCAAAAAGCTACCCACACATCGATGTTTCGGCACATCACTTTCACGTCAAGCAGGGACGTGAAAGTTGGCTTCAGTTTGCACAGGAGGCAGGCTACACGTTGGTTCAGTACGCGTTAGAGGCTGCACGGCGGCCAGAGTCATTTGAATTGTGAGCAGGAGGAAAGAGACCCATGCATAAACGAAAAGTCACACCCGTGTCGGATGTACCAGTCACGCTTGTTCCGCAACTGCTCACCATTGATCAGGTAGCGGGAGTGCTTTGTGTGGGGCGCAGCACGGTCTATGAACTGATCAATGAAGATGGCTTGCCTTATGTTCTGGTAAAAGGAGCAAAACGTGTCCCGGTAGCCTCGCTCAACTGGTGGATTGCACAGAACACCTGTTCCACCAATGCGGAGATCCATGAGCAGATGTGCCGGAGTGCCGCTCAGATGGACGAGAAAGGGCCTATCCCGCTAGAACCGTATCCAGAATACCAGCGAAGTGAAAAAGCCACGTCCGAAGCGCGGAACACCGGAAAAGTGAGTGTATCGAACAGGGGTTTCGTAACAAGTCGCGTTACGAAACCCCTTGCATCATAGCAGGAAGGAAGTACAGTCATGACCACACCATCAGGCCCGCAGGACCAGCAACCTGAGAAGAAAGAGCAGAGGCCAAAGGAAAAGAAACGCAAGCAGAAACGTCGTGGACGCGGTGAAGGAACCGTGTATCAGCGCAAGGACGGGCGATGGGTTGCGGAGATCACGCTAGAGGACGGGAGGCGCAAGCCGCTCTATGCGACGACGCAGGCCGGGGCGATAGAGAAGCTGAAGCAAGCCCAGTACGAACTGAAGCAGGGTATTCTGGCGACGGGACCGAATCAGAAATTCGAGACCTACTTGAATCAATGGTTTGAGGAGATACATAAATTGAGATTTCGAGCGAGCACCTACAAAACGTATCGGGGTATGATTGACAACCATATCCTCCCGGCGCTCGGGCATTTTCCCATTCAAAAGATAACAGCGCAGAGAATCCAATCCCTCTATAGCGAGAAGTCGAAGGCCGGATTTTCGCCGAGTCTCGTACGCAGTTTGAACAAGATACTGCGCCCGGCTTTCGATAATGCGGTGAAATGGCGGCTTATTGCGTATAATCCTTGTAACGGTCTCTCGCTTCCATCGGAAACGAACCGGAAAGTGGAATCGCTTACTATTGAGCAAGCACAATATCTCTTAGAAAGTGTGCGCGGCAATCCATTAGAAGCTTTTGTGGTTCTGGCTCTGACGACAGGAATGCGGCACGGGGAGTTGCTTGCCCTCCGGTGGGAAGATATCAATTTCGACGTGAGTACGACGAGGATAGCTGGTGAGGAAGGTTTGGGAAGTGTCTACGTCCATCGTACGGTGAGTCATCAAGGTAGTTTGAAATTTGTGGAAGGTGCTCCCAAGACAGAGAGTAGTGAGCGCATCATACTGATACCGCTTCAGGTGTGCAATATCCTCAATGCGCATAGGGTCAAGCAACGTGAGGTACGATTGAAGGCAGGTGAAAAGTGGCAGGAGCGTGACCTCGTGTTCTGTAACCGACATGGTGGTTTTTTGCGCCAGCATGTAGTCGCGGAGCGTTTCCACAAACTACTGGACGAGGTAGAGTTGCCGCGCATGCGTGTTCACGATCTGAGGCATAGCGCGGCTTCTATCATGCTGGCGATGGGAGTGAATCCGAAACTCATACAGCAAATATTGGGTCACAGTCATTTGAGTATGACGATGATTAAGTATACCCATGTTCTCTCTTCAATGCAAAAGGAGGCGGCTGAGAAGATAACGGATCTGTTTAAGAGACCGTTTTAGGATGAGCTACTGGGTAAATTTTGGAATGAACCTGGTGGAATCATTCTAATTATCCTGTGGATAAGTGCCCTGCAATCGCCGTTCTGTGAAACAATCTCAACAGCATAATTGTGTAGATTCCACCAGGTTGATTCCAAAATTTACCCTAATACGGAGGCTGGAATTGGGCCTCATGCGTGGAATATCACCAGCTTTGGTATCATTAGACAATACCACCTGCGCCAATTGCGGTAAAACGAAGGCCGGTTCCATTACTCTCCTGACTATTGACATTGCCAAAGAAAGCTTGCCAGCTATTGGAGAAACGGATCGTATGCCAGATAATCCCATTCTGGCCAACAGCCGTCACGTACAGATTATCACCAACATTGGCACAATCAACATCGATAAAGCGGAGGCTGCTTCCATTACTCTCCTGGCTATTGACATTGCCAAAGAAAGCTTGCCAGGTTCCATTGGAAAAGCGAATTGTATGCCAGATGATCCCATTCTGGCCAACAGCCGTCACGTGTAGATTGCCACCAATTGCGGCACAACCCACATTACTGAAACGCAATGTACCCCCATTGCTCTCTTGATTATTAACATTGCCAAAGCTTGACTGCCAGGTTCCATTGGAGAAGCGGATTGTGTGCCAGATGATCCCATTCTGGTCAACAGCCGTCACGTGCAGATTGCCACCAATGGTCGCGCAATCAACACTACCAAAACGGAGACTGCTTCCATTACTCTCCTGACTATTGACATTGCCAAAGCTTGACTGCCAACTATTGGAAAAACGGATCGTGTGCCAGATGGTGCCATTCTGGTCAACAGCCGTGACGTGCAAATTATTGTTGGTTGTTCCTGCGCATCCCACTTCAGAGAAACGCAATATGCCTCCATTGCTCTCCTGGGCATTGACACTGCCAAAGAAAGATTGCCAGCTATTGGAGAAACGGATCGTATGCCAGATAATTCCATCCGTTGCAATAGCCGTGACATGCAGATTTCCACCTATCCCTGAGCAATCAACATCAGTAAAGCGAAGGATGTTCCCATTGCTCTCCTGAGCATTGACATTGCCAAAGAAAGATTGCCAACTATTGGAGAAGCGGATCGTATGGAAGAGTTGCCCGTTGGTAGCACGACCACAGGTATGCAACTGATCAGTCATGCCCAGAGGAAACTGAGCAGATAGAGGAGCAGCGGAGGCAGGCAATTTTTCCCCTAAAAGACTCAGCCCCACAACGCCAGCCCCAAGAATAAGACTTTTTGTTAAAAAGTCGCGACGTACGACTGAACGAGAAAAAAGTAATTCGCTGGATTTTGTCTGTTTTTCATATTTCTTTTCTAGTATGTTCAAAACTTCTCCTCCTCTGAAAACAACCTATATTACTACCTTACTTATTCATTTTACTCTTTCAACCAAATCGGCTTGCATATGCATAAAAAAACTGAAGTAGGAGCAGGAAAAGAAGAAACTGCCAGCAACACAACCAACGATGCCGCGCCCTTTAGTGGGGGTGATTGCCACAGCGTTTACCACACGTGAATTTACAGTGAACGGCCCAGAAAGCCCCTGTGATCCTCGCGGGGGATGAATGGGCCTTCCTTATCTGGGGCAGGTGTGGCGCGGTTTCGCTTGACACCTGTTCTCTTTTGTGTGAGAATGCGTCCATGCGTAAAACCTACAAGTACAGAATGTATCCAAGCAAGAAACAGGTTCGCAAGCTCAACGAGGCCCTTTCTGAGTGTCGTTGGCTCTATAACCACTTGTTGGAGATACGCACAACCACCTATGAGCAGGAGGGCAAAAACCTGTCGCTCTATCAGCAGCAAGAGACCTTTCTCCTGCTCAAGGCGGAACGTCCGACTCTCAAAGGGGTGCATTCCCAGGTCTTGCAGAATGTCGCCGTGCGTGTCGATCTGGCGTTCAAAGCCTTCTTTCGCCGCCTGAAAGCCGGCGAAACCCCAGGATATCCGCGCTTCCGGGGAGCCGACCGCTACGACTCCTTCACCTTCCCTCAGAGCGGGTTCAGCATCACCCATGATGACCGGGTGTGCCTCTCGAAAATCGGCAGCATCAAGATGATCTACCATCGCCCGGGGAAAGGCACACTCAAGACGGCCACGATCTCTCGCACAAGGACGGGCAAGTGGTATGTCAGCTTCTCCGTGGAATGCGAACCCGAACGCTTGCCTGACACGCCCGAACAGGTCGGGATCGATGTCGGACTCTTGACCTTTGCGACTCTTTCCACAGCAGAGGAGATCGAGAACCCGCGCTTCTTTCGCAACGAGGAAAAGGCGCTGGCCAAGGTGCAACGCAACCACTCCAAATTGGCGAATGGGACACCTGAACGCCGCAAGCATCGTAAGGTGGTGGCGCGGGTGCATGAGCGGATCGCGTTCCGACGTGAGAACTTCACGCACCAGAACAGCAGGCAGATTGTTGACCGCTTCGGGGTGATCTGCGTCGAAGACCTTCATGTGAATCGGATGGTGCACAACCATTGTCTGGCAAAAAGCATCAGTGACGCGGCATGGTCGCAGTTCTTTGGGCAACTCTCGTGCAAAGCGGAAGAAGCTGGCAGAGCGTTCGTCAAAGTCAACCCGGCCTATACCAGTCAGGATTGCAGCAGGTGTCATCATCGGCAAAAGATGCTGCTTGGGGAGCGAACCTACCACTGTCCCTGCTGCCATCTGGTCATCGACCGTGATTATAACGCCTCTTTAAACATTCGTGCTCTGGGACTACAGAGCATCGGTACCCAATCCGTCGAAGCCCCGCGCTTTCATGCCGGGGAGTAGTCACAACTACTGTCAATAGAACTGTCAAAAAGCGGTTCTGGCGAGTCGAAATACTGCCAGAACCGCTTTAGAGCTCGATTTGTTAGTGTAGCTCGCCGGTGGGAAGTGCTACCAGGAGGGTATAGCCCACCTCCTCGCACAAGATATTTGAGCACTTTTCTCGTCTCTAACAGAACCCATCAGAGGAACCTACCTCTGTAAAGGAGGAGTCCCAGATGCTGGCTTCAAACCCATAACCAGTAAGAGGTGGTGCAGTTCAGGAGGGGCATCCAGACAGGAGGCGGGAAGAACAAACGGGATCCTGCCATTTCTTCGCTCCAGTGCCAGACTTAAATCGCCCACTGCTTTGATTGCCTTTTGTGCATGCCTCTGGCGCTGCTCAGATCGCATCATTCGGTCTGCCATGAGATTCAAGCCATTAGCAAGCGGCCAGAGGTCACCATCCATGATAGAAGCGCGTGCACGCACATCCCCATTAGCCAGACGGGTTTGTACTTCCTTGAGATGAGTCACACCCACCTCTAATTCGGCCTTGCGCTTTGCGATATCTTCATACACCTGCTCTAGCTTTTCGAGTGTCGCCACCTGTTCCCGCATCAGACGTTCATTGTCCCGTATGGTGACAATTTGACGTACAATCACCAGGCCGACTACGATGAGCGTCGCAATGATGAGTACAGGACGGATGTATTGCTGGGTCCCGTCAGAGGAGAACAGGTTGATGGCTAACACGAGAAATAGCACAGCTAACAGGAAATAGGGCACAGCTTGTGCCGGTCCGAAACTCAACGGCCTGATGGGTTCTGTCTCCTGCTTCTCCTGGGCATTCGCAGCAGTGCTGGTGGGCAGAAATCGACGCAGGTACGCGGCCACACCTATCGTCATCAAACCCAATGGCCAGCCTAGACCGATCCAGACTCCTTCTACAGGCTGTCCCATATTCACCAGCACATTAAAGAGAAAGTCAGAGGCCGCGTAAATCCCCAGGCCAAGTCCGGCCACCAGCAGACTGATACGACGAGCCCTGGCCTGGTAGATGGGATCATGTCCCCGAAGCAGCAAGAAGATAATATAACTGAGCAGCGCTATATCTGCGGTGGGATAATAGATGCCAAGAAATTTGCCAAGCGTCGATCCAGCCGGAGTCTGTGCGAGAGGCCCCAACAGGAGAAACCAGCCGATACTCAGCAGGGCTCCCATTGCGATCAGGCTATCCAACAGTAAGAATATGTGCCTATGAGCGCTGCTTCTGGAGAATGGCTGCCACAGCAGCCCCCAAAAAACCAGGGGAGCGAAGCTGGAGTAACCGAAATCGGCCAGGGAAGGAAAAGGACTTTGTCCTTGCGCCACATAGTAGCGCCAGAAGCACTCTCCAATGCCCCACGCGATGCATCCACCCCCAAAGAGCATCCAGGCTACCTGCTCACGTCCCAGCCACGGCTCTACCTTTTCCTGCCGACCGAACGGGGTGTTCGTGGAAACAAGAATCAGGATACCACCAATGAAGGCACCCAGAAGAGGGGAATAGACCCCAAATTTGAGAAGCTCCTCCCCTCCTATATGGAAACCTAAGATGGCAATCATAAGTACGGCTACACCACCGACCGATCCAAGGACTACGCGAAAATGTGAGCGCATCAAGCACCTCCTGGAAGAAAATATCAACGCTAATCAAAGGGAGAAGGTAACACTTCTCAATCCGCAGCGGCACCACTCAAACAAGGTAGTTCCTCATTGCAATACATCTCCATAGGCCGCATTAAGTAAGGTGGCGCAAGAGGAAGGAGTTTCTGGACGTACGCGTGAACCCCTTCAGTTTCCGAACCTCCTAAATAGAGATAGCGTATCCCTTGATGAAAGAGCTGTCGGAAAAAGTCGTAATCCATCCATTCCGTAATGCCAGGATACGATCTTGATGAAACAGCGCAATATAAGCCCATACTCTCTTCTCCCAGCCGTTCACTGATATAAAGACCATGGATGGTCATGCATTCATCAAAGTACACACAGACCTTGTATTTGCCATCGCCTGATCTTCGTGAACAGGCTTCCCGGATGATGTATAGATAACTCCTGTACTTGACTGGATTGGGTCCAAATAACGTGTAGAAACCAGGGTAGTTTTCAATGGACGAAACGTCTGTCTTTGCCAGAAGGTTCATTGAACCTTTTTCAAATCTTTTTACT
>Ga0137371_10004070_pt1 | contig 11480 bp, 10 predicted proteins | sample SagtaG_7_FD_104919 | JGI IMG/M metagenome (GOLD analysis project Ga0137371, IMG submission 104919) | Vadose zone soil microbial communities from Sagehorn Ranch, Mendocino, California, USA - Sage1_R_40_16 metaG | ecosystem: Environmental > Terrestrial > Soil > Vadose zone | place: USA... | reverse complement strand
TACCACGTTCAACGAGATCGATATGAGCGCGGTCATGGAGGTACGTGCGCGGCGCAAAGACTCATTCAAAGAGCGGCATAACGTCTCGCTTGGTTTTATGTCCTTCTTCACCAAAGCCGTCGTGGGCGCCCTGAAGACCCAGCCCCGGCTCAACGCAGAGATTCAGGGCAACGAGATGATCATCAAGCACTACTACGACATCGGCATCGCCGTGAGTGCTGAGGAGGGGCTCGTGGTCCCAGTACTGCGCGAGGCCGATCGCAAGAGCTTTGCCCAGATCGAACGTGAGGTCGCGGACCTGGCAAAGCGCGCGCGCGAAGGGTCGCTGACCCTGGCAGAGTTGCAGGGTGGCACCTTCACCATTACCAACGGCGGCGTCTTCGGCTCGCTGCTCTCGACGCCCATTCTGAACGCGCCACAGGTCGGTATTCTTGGTATGCACAAGATCGAACAACGACCCATCGCGCTCAATGGGCAGGTAGTCATCCGACCAATGATGTACGTCGCCCTCTCCTACGATCACCGCATCGTCGATGGGAGCGAGGCAGTGCGTTTCCTGGTCAGAATCAAGGAGCTTATAGAGGACCCGGAGACATTATTGTTGGAAGGATAGGGTCAAAGTGGAGAGCGCAGAAATTTGTCTCTCGACAGAAAGCGAAGATGCCTGTATAATCAGGATGGTGCAAGACAGCATTGTTCTTCTATAACGTGGCCTGTTTCTGCCTCTAGAGCAAAGTCGCAACGCTGCACGTATAAACTGGCGAAGAATGGAGCACTCTCTCATGAGAGAGTGCCGGGGTAGGGATTTCATGAAAGAGAATGGCAGGAGCAAAGAGTTCGGTTTTAGCTCTATCGAGCAACTCATGCAGATGCAAGGACGCCGCTTAGAGTTGATCTTTCCGAGCGACACGGACAATGATCTGGTCGATGACTTCATTGCCGTGATAACGAGCACGGCAAGTCGTCTCTCTGGCAGGAGAACGTCAAAGCTCCGCGCAGAGAAGATCAAGCACTGTGTCGAACAGGCGATGAAGGAAGAATAACTATGCACGTGGTACGCGGCTACAAGACCGAACTAGACCTCAATAACAAGCAACGCACTGCCTGTTTGAAGCATGCAGGTGCAGCCCGTTTCGCTTACAACTGGGGGCTTGCTCGTTCGGTTGAGATGTACCGCGTTACTGGGAAACGTCCCTCAGCTATCGAGCTGCATCGTGATCTCAACACACTGAAGCCGACAGACTATCCCTGGATGTACGAGGTATCGAAATGCGCACCTCAAGAGGCGCTACGGGACTTAGAGAAGGCATACAAAAACTTCTTTCGCCGCGTGGAACTGAAGAAACAGGGCAAATGGAAAGGCAAGCTTGGGTTTCCGACCTTCAAGAAAAAGAGCAAGGGTATCGGCTCCTTCCGCTTGACAGGCTCCATCAAAATCTTTCCTGATGCCGTGCAGTTACCTCGCCTGGGCCGTCTGCGTTTGCACGAGCACCATTTCATTCCGACTGATGCGAAGGTCCTCTCTGCCACCGTGAGCGAACAAGCAGGACGCTGGTTTGTCAGTATCCAGGTTGAAGAGGAACAGAAGAAACCAGTACCTACCCTTATTCCGCCAGCCAACGAAGCTGCCGCTTCTAGCCTTCGGCTCAGGCTGGCGGATCAGAAGACCGCTCCATCGGCTATCGGTGTAGACCTGGGCATTAAGACGCTCGCAACCTGCTCGGATGGGACCGCCTTTGAGAACCCACGCGCACTCAAGCATGCTCAGAAGAAATTGAGACGCCTGGAACGGCAAAAGTCACGGCGCAAAAAGGGCAGTAAAAACCGCGCAAAGACCTGTAAGACACTGGCGAAAACACATGCACGCATTGCCAACATTCGTAAGGATGCTGCTCACAAACTCACCAGCTCCCTCTGCAAAAACCACGCATTGATAGCGATCGAAGATTTACATGTGAGCGGCATGCTGAAGAACCATTGTTTGGCACAGGCGGTCAGTGATAGCAACTTTGGGGAAATCAGACGACAGCTGGAGTACAAGGCGAACTGGTACGGCGTTCACCTCGTGATCGTAGATCGTTTCTATCCCTCATCTCAGACGTGTTCTTGTTGCAAGTGGAGAGATGAAGGACTCACCTTATCGGATCGGGTGTTCGTCTGCCTGGATTGCGGCTATGTCGCGGATCGAGACTACAATGCCGCGAAAAATATCAGAAACGTGGCGGTGAGTTCCATCGACACGCAAAACGCCTGTGGACAGAGGAGCGCTGGCCCATACAGTGGTATGGGTGAAACTGTTCTGAGTGAAGCAGGAACCAACCAGCGGTATGGCCTGTCCATACACGTCTAAGTAGTGGAGAACGGTTATGCAACCAGGAAACAATTATCCTCGCCAGGTAAATAGCAATGCTGATATGGATAAGCTGGTCGGCAGGGAGCTGGGCCAGTTTCGCATAGTCGAACGTATTGGCGTTGGCGGAATGGCGACCGTCTTTAAAGCATATCAGCGCACTCTTGATCGCTATGTCGCTATTAAGGTGCTGCCCGCCTATCATGCGCAGGACCCTGTCTTTGTGAAGCGCTTTATTCAGGAGGCTCGCTCCGTTGCGAAGCTGGCCCATCCAAATATCGTGCAGATCCATGACTTCGGTGAGCAAGACAACATCACCTATATCGTGATGGAGTACGTTGACGGTGGAACGCTCAAGGATCGTCTCCGCCGTGCGTTGCCGCCAGCGGAGGCCATCGATTTTGTCATTCAGGCGGCGGAGGGACTGGATTGTGCTCACCGCAATGGCATCGTGCATCGGGATGTAAAGCCCGCGAATATGCTGGTGCGCAAGGACGGACACCTGTTGCTCTCGGACTTTGGTATCGCCAAACTCCTGGAGACGACAACCAACCTCACACGCGTCGGCACGGGTATCGGCACTCCACAATATATGTCGCCAGAGCAGGGGACCGGGCAGGCCGTAGATCGGCGTAGCGACCTTTATTCGCTGGGCATCGTGCTCTTTCATTGCCTGACAGGCCATGTCCCCTTCACCGCCGACAGTCCACTGACCATTACCGTCAAGCACCTGCATGACCCGCTGCCGGTCGAGAGAATGACGGTCGATAACAATGTTCCCGAACCGATAGCCCGCGTCGTGGTAAAGATGACGGCTAAACAACCGGGTGAGCGTTATCAATCGGCGGACGTTTTGATCGATGCCCTGACGAGCGCCCTGGCGGCCTCCAATCTGGTTATGCCGCGCTGGCGTGGCGGGATGCCGTCGATCGCATCGGTTGACATGAATGGCTCTCCTTCGGAGGCGCTCCCCAATGCCTATGGGCAGGGTAATCAGAGCGGTCGCATCAACAACCCGTCATATGCCGGAAATATGCCGTCCTATCCCAGCTCGCCGCCCGCCGTTATGATTACCTGCTTCCGTTGTGGCGCGGCCAACCCGAGTTCGCGCCTGTACTGCACGACCTGTGGCGATGATCTATCGAACAAGCGTGCAAGTGCTGATCGTTATCTGGGACCCAATGATCGCCCGGTGCTTGCCCGTCTCTTTATACAGAACGGGCCGATGGCCGGGCGCTCGTACCGTTTCCATCAGGATGTAACGACCATCGGGCGCACAAATGGCAACGATCTGGTGATCTCGGGGCGCACCGTCTCGCGTCGTCACGCGCGGCTCTGGTTCTCCGATGGTCGCTGGTACCTGGAGGATCTGGGCAGCGCTAATGGCACCTTGCTCAACGGCAACAGAATTTTTCAGCCCGTCGGTTTGACCGATGGTGACATAATCAACTTTGGCGATGAGGTCGTCGTCTTCAATATCACCTACGGCTCCTAGCAAACGTATACAAATGTATACAGTGTGAATAGTGGTTACCTGCGGCCTTGGCTGACCGCAGTCTCCTAATCCAGGAAGGACCATACTATGAGTTCCATAAACCCTGTCGTACAGGTTGCGCAGCAGTTTCTGTTGGGCCCGGCAGTGAAGCAAAACCATGCGTTGGAGCATGCCACAATTGTCCTGCTCTCGAAGAAATATCCCGATGTGCGGCTCTCCGGCATCTCGTTCGCGGCGGGCTTCTTCGTATTCGGCGATGTGCCGACCGAGGCGATTCTTCCTACGGCCCAGGAGGCGCTTGAGCTCTTGCGTACCACGTCGCCCGAACTGGCTGTACACGAGCGCTGCGGCACCAATCTTGCGGTGGCCGGCATGCTGACGGGTCTCTCGGCCATGGCCGTTGCGAAAATGCGCCGTCCTTACAGCACCGCCAACAATGTGATTCTGGCATCGACCGCCGCCCTGGTGCTGGCGCGTCCGCTCGGCCTGCAGGTGCAGCGCTTCGTCACGACCCAGACACCTAACGCGTCGATGCGCATCCTCAAGGTAACGCTGCGTACTATCTTCGGCGCACCGGCCCATTTCGTCAGCACCGACAATCCTGACGCCGCCGGCCTGTTCTCGTAAGTGTGGATTTCATATGCAGACAGAACGACATAAATTTTTAGTCGAGACCTCCTGGCTAGCCGAACATGTAAATGATCCGCACCTGCGCGTCGTCGATATGCGCGGCTATGTGCGCACTGTCGAGCATGATGGCATCCAGGATGCGGAGTATGTCGGCGCGCGTGCGGAGTACGAGCGGGGGCATATTCCGGGGGCGCTCTACATCGACTGGAGCAGCGACATTATCGATCCCGACGACGAGGTGGAGGCCCAGGTCGCGCCCCCTGAGCGTTTTGCGGAGGTACTCGGCCAGCTCGGCATCGGCGATCAGCACCTGGTTGTCGCTTATGACTCACATCCTGCCTCTCAGTTCGCTACACGTCTCTGGTGGGCCTTGAACTACTACGGGCACAACCAGGTAGTTGTTCTCAACGGCGGATTCCCGAAGTGGCAGCGTGAGCAGCGTTCTTTGGAGACCAGCATCCCCGCGTATGCGCCTGTGACCTTCACGCCGCAAGTGCAGCCGCAGTTGCGCGCCACCGCGCAGAATGTGCTGGCGCTCCTCGGCAAGGAGGGGGTGAACTTGATCGACGCGCGCGACACCGGACAGTATAGCGGCAAGATCGTGCGGGGCGCCCCGCGCCCCGGCCATATTCCAGGTGCGCTCAATATACCGCGCGAGGAGCTTATAGACCCGGCGACCGGCACGTTCCGCAGCAACGACGAACTGGCGCACGTCTTCTCAACGGCGGGCGTCGCGCCGGAGCAGCACGTCGTGGCGTACTGCAACGGTGGAGTCGCCGCGACCTCTGTCCTGTTCAGCCTGGCCATGCTGGGATATCCCAACCTGACCAACTACGATGGCTCCTGGAACGAATGGGGCAGTCGTCGCGACCTGCCGATCGAGGTCTGAGAGCCATTAACCGCAAGCTCAGGAAGCGTCCAGAAAGCACATGATGCACGAATTTTTTCACGAGCACGATCATCAGGAGACGCAGGAGGTTTCTGATGATCTGCTCGATCTCAACGAGGTTATGCATGCCTTCGGCATCGACGAGTGGCAGAATCTTGGACCGTTAGAGTCCACCGAAAATTTGAGCCTGCTCATCGATGTGCAGGGGCAGCGCTATGTGCTGCGAGAGCGACCCGAGGGTATGCTGGGCGAAGACCTGAGTCATCGCTATGCTTTCCAGCGCTACCTTCAGCAGGCCGGCATCCCCATTCCCGACTTCCGGCTGACGCCGCGGGGCGAGGCCGCGGTGACGATCGAGGAGGACTCCTTCGAACTGCAACAATGGTCTGGCGGCGAGCTGTTCAGCACGACGGATAGACGCAGCCTGAACTGGATTGAGTATGCAGGCCGGATGCTGGGTCGTATTCACCAGGCTTCTTTACAGTATAAAGGTCAGCAACATCGCTGGCCCCCCGAGGCACATATAGGCGCGGTGGTGCAGAGCTATCTCAACATGGCGCGCACGCGTGCGGACGAGAATAGCATCCATGCCCTGTCCGCCGCCCTCTCGAATTGGGCCGATCAGTGGGAGGCTGTACTGCCCACCGCTATGATGTCACTCGGCGCGGGACGCAGCTCCTTGCCAGAATTTCATATTCACGGTGATTATCACGCGCTCAACCTGCGCTTCGGCGACCTCGACGTCGCTGCCGTCATGGGTCTCGCGGCATCGCGCTGGGAGAAGCGCATCTTCGAGGTTGCCTACGCCCTCTTCTACTTCAGCGCGCTGCAGTGGGAGTCTGGCAGCGGTCTGACGCGGCCCCTGGTAAAGCGTGGCTTTGAACCTGAACGTGCGCGTCTGTTCTTGCAAGCCTATGCAGAGGTCTACCCACCTGTGCGGGGCGAGGCTGCGCTGCTAGGCGACGCCTTAGCGCTGATCTCGCCCATTGCGACCGTGAACGGTCCACTTGAAGATCTCTTCTATGTGCAAGGGGAACTCGACAAGACCCTGAGCGAGGATGTGATGGAGCGTCTCTCCTGGGCTGCGTCCCTCCCGGCGTGGCTGGTTCGTGTGCGTCGCTCTCTCGCCGAGATGTGGGAATAGGTGTGAAGCTAGTGAACGAGGAGTACTACGGCGATAGCGACCAGCACGACGACGACGATGATTAAAGCAATGAACAGTCTGATATCTACGTCAGGCTTAGATGATGCGCCTCTGTTTAGCGAACCTTTTCGCGGTGTGTTGCCATTGAGGACAGCATTGCCCTGAGCGGTAGATGCCTGTGCAATAGCTGAAATATTGGGCATCTGCTGTCCTTGATAGGCAGTGCGTCCTGGCTGGGAAGTGGGATCAGGTGCGGACGGCGCTCTATTCGCGTCAGTAGTTGCCGTCTGTATGAACTTTCCTGGTGGCGTGATGATCATCGTCTGGTCCCCCGCATTGATGAAGCTGTTGCCGGCGCTGGAAACTCTATTCTGTACAGTGGGACCTCCCAATGCCGCTCCGCAGCGAGGGCAAAACGCTGCCTGTGGATGAATGGGTGCGTTACAACGGGGACAATTGCCGCTTGTCGGAGGCGTTGAGACCGTGGCAGGCTGTCCAGGTATGGAGGGAGGAGACGAATTCTGCGTCCCCTGCCCTCCCTGGTTGTTCTTGTCTTTAGCCGATTGCAATGCTTCATAGAGCATTGGCAGGTCAGGCTGCGTACTATTGAGATCTGGTGGGCGTGATCCCGGCGGTGGGGCGGGTGGTGTAGGTGCTGGCAGCGCTCTCATGACCTGCTTGAGTTCATTCGCAAGATCCGCAACGTGTTGGTAGCGATCCTTCGGCTTGAGCGCCATTGAGCGCTGAATGATGCGATCGAGCTGCTGGAGCAGTTCCGGTGGCAGTGCGCCGAGCTGAGCGACGTGTTTTGAATGGCGTGGCGCCGGCCTGGCAGGTTTCGTAACGCCCAGTCGGAACTGACGAACCGGATTCTCCTCGGGATTGGTCTCGGGCGGATTGTTCGTCAGGCGCTCCTGTAAAGTCGGAAGATCGCGCTGGCCCTGCTGAACGGCCTGATTGCGCGTAGAAACACTGGGTGGCTCATGTGCCGTCAGGGCAAAATAGAGCGTTCCTCCCAGCGCATAGACATCTGAGCGGGTATCTGTGCCACTACCGCCGGGATACTGCTCGGGCGGCGCGTAGCCTGGGGTACCCTGGTGACGGATAAAGAAGAGAGTGCGGGCGCCATCAGCCGCCGCCTTCGCGTTGCCCAGATCCACCAGAATCGCCGTTCCATTGGAAGTGATGCGGATATTATCGGGCTTGATGTCGCGGTGGATCACCGATGGCTGCTGAGTGTGCAGGAACATTACTGCGTCGCAGATTGCCAGCAGCCAGCCCATGACCTGCGCGACAGGCACCGCCTCGTTGCGCTGGCGAGCGATGCGGATGATATCGGTTAGATCGTTGCCTTCAATATAATTGAGCACAACATAGTAGCGCCCGCGTTCAATGAAAGCATCCTGGAACGCGGGAAGATGCGGATGGTGCAGCCGGCTCAGCACTGTCGCCTCGTGTTTCAGTTGCTCCTGTGCATTACTGCCGGTCACTAAGTATTCTTTCAGGGCATACTGTTGGTTCGTTGCCAGGTCTACTCCCAGGTAGACGTGGCCGAAGCCTCCGCTGCCCAGGACGCGCTCGATGCGATAGCGCCCGTGAAGTACGGTACCTGACGGAACGGTTTCTATCATCAGATATTGCAGCGTTCCCTCTCCAGTGTTAATGCGCTGGGGAGAGAACGCCGCCACTCCTTTCTCGCTGCCTGGCAACAAACCCCCGAGGGGGAGAAGCGCATCAGTAAGTTCGCGCTCCTTGATGCTGTGCCTTAGTAAGAGATGAAGAAATAGTTCTTTGAATTATAACAAAGGTTCTGGTCTAAATAAAATGTTGCCCGGCATTGTCTGCCTGCAATCGCATTATACACCAGTTCCTACAACATGTACACTTCATGAACGCGCCGTGGGATGTTTTTCTTGTGATCAATATCTCGATAGAGCCTTCAAAAACTATTCGTTGCTTGTGGACTGGCGAGGAGGTGGTGATGGCGAGAGGCGCGCCTGCGAGAGGAAGGCCCAATCGTTTTGTTTAGATACCTATACACCTGTTAAGATGACGTTCTCCCTTGCATACAAAGACACTGTACGGCAGCCCGATAACGTTATCGTAAACATTCACAGTTTCAGCCTGGCTTCATAAAAACACGAATCAGGAATGCTTCGCGTATAGACACTGAGGCACTCCTGATGGTGCTCAGCTTATATAAATTTCGGTTAGTATATCACGTAAAAAACAGCCACCGCACTAATCCGGTAGGACTTCCTTATCTGGTGGACGGAAGTTCTGCTGAGTTTTGAAAAAGGGCATCAATCAGTATTCTGTGAGATATGAAGAACACAAAATCACTGAAAGATGCATCGTTGCTATTTTGCCCGAACGAAGATGGTCCTGCAAGAGGGAAGATGGGAGCAGGCAACATCGTCAGCCATGGAAAAGCTCGTGAGCGATATCAATGTAAACTGTGCAAAAAGACGTTCAACGCTCATCGAGGAACGATGTTTGAGGGTCTGCGCAAACCGAAGGAACTGATCGTGATCGTTGTCACGCTGTTAGCGTATGGGTGTCCGCCTCAAGCGATTGTCCATGCGCTTGATCTGGACGAACGGACCGTAGCTCGATGGCAAGAACGAGCGGGAGTGCATTGCCAAAAGGTCCACCAGGATCAGGTGATGCAAGCGCAGTTGGATCTGCAACATGTTCAGGCCGACGAGATCCGGGCGAAAGGCTGCAAAATGATCCCCTGGATGGCGATGGCCATGATGGTTTCGACCCGCTTGTGGTTGGGAGGGGTGGTCAGTCTGAGGCGTGATCGTCACCTGGCGGATCAGGTGCGAGCCAAAGATCAGGGGAGCAAAGAAGATGCCTTGATCACCCCTGCGATGGCCTCTGATCTGACGGATCACATCTGGAGCATGCGCGAGGTGCTGACCTATCGGATCGCTCCGCCACCTTGGGTCGAACCATCGCGGCGAGGTCGCCCAAAGAGAGCGGACCAACTTCCTTCCTCGCTTTCTCCGCCACAATCTCGCCCCTTGCTTCGTTTGCGAAAGGGGGTCTTATGCACGTCCGCCAGATAAGGGAGTCCTACCATTATTAGTACAAAGTTAGTTATCTGTCAATGAGTTCCTATAAAATACCGCTCGCTAGCTTTTTGCTATGAAAAAGATATTTTTAGCAGCATAGTCGCGTTTCTGAAACTCGAGAGGATTCGACAGCAGACTGGCGAAACGTGGTACGAACAGAAAGCCGCGATTAGCCGATCGGCAACGAGAGGGTACTTGGCAAACGCGTAATACCTGTATGCAACATTTTTCGTATGCTGACGTATATATGGTGTTAGTCATTTCAGGTTTATGATTCTTCTACTCGTTGATACGGGAGAGGGAGATCACCATGGACCCTATTACCGCCGCTATTATCGCCGCCCTCACATCTGGTCTGGCCGAGGTGGGCAAAGAAGGTGTTGTTGATGCCTATAAAGCGCTCAAGTCAATGCTCGCTCGAAAATATAGCGCTCGATACGGGTTGCTCAAAGCAGTTGATGATCTTGAGAAAAATCCCACTTCTCCAAAACTGCAAGCAAAGCTGCATGAAGAGATCAAGAAAGTACAAGCGGACAGGGACCCTGACATTCTTCGGCCGGCCTACTATATCAACAATAGAGCAGGAGGGAATATTGTTGATATAGTAGGCCGGCGTGATGCGGCAGGAAGGGATCTTATTCAGAATATTCAGGGTCGTCCTGAAATTGTAGCCCTCGTAGCAATCATACTCGTTGCTATTTTTGCTTTTCTTATCTGGCAAGCATTTTCATTACTTCACAGTTCAAGTGGACCCAGTTCAAGTGGACCCGGTTCTTCCCCGACACAAATACCGACGTACTCGCCTGGAGCCACAATTATTGATCTTTGTCAGTTGTCTAAATTAAATAGGGCTGATTGGGCGTATCAACTGTTAACAACAGAGAGTTTTAAGAATCAGGTTTCTAGCTCAGACTTTACAAACCAATGGAACGGAATGGATTTTAATGCTCAATGCACGTTATCTAATGTCAACATATCAGGAGATACAGCCACAGGAGATTTAACGGTGCAACGTTCAACTGGCACATCTAATTATGGAGTGAGGTTCAAGAAAATGCTCACAACAGACTCCCAAGGAAAGACTGCTTATGGCTGGCTAATAGATGACCTACAACCTAAATGACCTTGGACAAGCTCTCGTTTCAGCCGGGCGATCTCCAGGCCCCGGCGGTCACCGGCGATACCGTTTTTGAGCCAGTGGTAAATAGTCTTCGTACTGACGTTATGCGCAATACTGACATCAACCACCCGTTTGCCTTCATCCCGTATGTCGTGAATGATCTGCTGTTTCTTGTCTTCGCTAATGAACTGAGCCATCGCCGTCTCCTTCTGCTTACAGTTTATCTCAATCTGTTGTTGCAGTGATCACTTAGACGACGTGCTTAGTGTGGGCTCCCCTCAGGAAACGGAAAATAAAGTACGCTAAGCCATTGGCGGTAGCCGTAACGGCCTGAATCTGCCAGACCAGTCCAGGGTACCACCAAGTTTCGTCCATAAATATGTGATAAGAAGGGTATCACCGAGATTCGTCCGTACAGTACTCATAAGCCCGTTCATCCCCTCAGCCCTCGGTAGTACGGAAACGCGTGTCAAAATTACATCCCACACAGCACTATACGCAGCGCTTAAGGATACTACAACACATAAATATCACTCTGGCAGAATATGCTTTTTAACAGGGGTGGAGAACGTTCCTAGGAGCTCTTGACACGAGTTTATCGCAGCGAATTTACCTCTCCACCCCTGTTACAGTACGTCGCAAAATGGGTCAGCCTGTTGAAAAAGGCGAAAAAGCTGAGTTAGATTGCTTCTTTTCATGAAGACCTGTATCTGATCGAAGGATAGACAAGCGTTCAGGTTTCTCCCTCAAAGCAGATTTCAATGGGTTGAGG
>Ga0137371_10004069_pt1 | contig 11480 bp, 12 predicted proteins | sample SagtaG_7_FD_104919 | JGI IMG/M metagenome (GOLD analysis project Ga0137371, IMG submission 104919) | Vadose zone soil microbial communities from Sagehorn Ranch, Mendocino, California, USA - Sage1_R_40_16 metaG | ecosystem: Environmental > Terrestrial > Soil > Vadose zone | place: USA... | reverse complement strand
CGGTGAACTGGTTTGGATTCTGCCGGGTCACCCGGCAAAACCGGGCGGGGCGGTGGCCCCGGCCCAAGAGTGACGGCTCAGCAGCCAGTCACCTCGAGGGTCTCACGCTGTTCATGCAAGCAGGACCACCTCCTTCCTCTCGTACGCACATGGTGCCGCGGACCCTCGCGAATGGCAACAACCTTCACCCGCCGCCGCGCCGGCTATCCGCCGCCCGCCGCGGTGTCTGCACCTCGGGGCGTCGACCCGGGTTGCTCCTTCGGGATCCGGTTCGAGAAGAACAAACCGATGAGTGCGAGGAGCGCGAGCGCGGCGAGCGCCGTTCGGAGCCCGTCGAGGCGAGCCTGCTCGTTCTCATCCAGGACGGCCTGCGTGACGTCTGGGCTCACGCCCGCTTCCGTGAGCGCCGCATCGAGATCGGCGTCCGAGATGAAGGGGATCCCGCCCGCCAGCTCGACGTTCGCCTTGGCGGCAACCTCGGGCGGGACCGACGGGTTCTGCTCGATGCCGTGCAGGAACGAGGCCGTGAGCGCCGCGATCAGCAGGGATCCGGCGAGCGCCGTCCCCACCGAAGCCCCAAGGTTGGTCGCCGTGTTCTGGAGCCCGCCGACCGCCGGGCTCTCGTCGTCGGGGACCGCCGAGACGGTGACGCTGCCGAGCTGCGAGGCGAGGGCGCCGATCCCCAACCCGGCCAGGAGGAGGGGAACCGTCACGATCTCCGCGCCGGCGTTCACATCGATGTTCATGAACAACGAGACGATCCCCGCGAACATCGCCAGGAGGCCGGCTTGGACGACGAGACGGGGCGAGATGTTCGGCAGGAATCGCGGGATCCCGGCAGCGGCGATCAGCAGCGTGATCGACAGCGGCATGATCTTGACGCCCGTGTCGATGGCGGAGAGGCCGAGCGCGACGGAGAGGTAGAGCGGGATCGTGAAGAAGAGCCCCGCCTGAACCAGGAACTGGAAGAAGAACATCACGAGGCCACCGGCGAACTGCCGGTTCCCGAACATCGACAGCCGCACGAGTGGCTCATCGCCCCGCGCCTCGACACGGTGCTCCCACGCCCCGAACACCCAGAGCACGAACAACCCCAGGAAGATCAGGACGATCGTCGGCGACAGCCCGAGGATCGCCGGGCCGCCCTGCTTCGGCAACACCCACCCCCACAGACTCGAACGGAGCACCCCGAAGACCGCGAGCCCGAGCCCGGCGGCGGTGAGAACGGCGCCGACGACATCGAGACGGGTCCGTGACTCGACGGGGGCGTCCTGGACACGACGCGCGAGAGCGAGGATCGCCACCACGATCAAGACCTCGCCGACGAAGACCCACCGCCACGAGAAGTAGGTGGTCGCGATGCCGCCGATCAACGGACCGAGCGCGACGGCGATCGCCCCGGCCGCCATCACCAGGCCGTACGCGCGGGGCCGACCCTCGGGCGGGAAGTTCCCGGCCACGAGCGCCACGATGGCCGGGAGGATCAACGCTGCGCCGATCCCTTCCAGGAGCGACCACCCGATGATGAGGATCGTGAGGTTCGGCGCGAGCGCCGTCGTGAGCGAACCGGCGCCGTAGATCACGCACCCGATCGAGAAGGCGCGTTTCCGCCCGATCAGCGAGCCGACCTTGCCCCCCGGGATCATGAGCATCGCCATCACGAGCGTGTAGAGCGTGATCGCCGTCTGGATACCCGTGACCGTGGTGCCGACGTCCTTGGCCACGGTCGCGATCGCGACGTTCATGACGGAGCTGTCGAGGGTCATCAGGAACTGACCCGACGCCAGCGTGAGGAGAACCACGCCGCCCTTCTGCTTCGTCCCGAGCTCGGTCACGCGCGGATGGTATCCGAGCGTTCCCCTGGCGGCGCGCTACGAGCGCTCGATCCCCGTTGACCCGCCGCTCGGGTGTCGTGACCCGTCCGTCGTCGCCTTGCGCCAGGGCGCCACGCCATCGACCTCGACGTCGATGGCGAAGCTCAGCGCGATCCGCACGACGACGATCAGACCCAACGTCAACGCGCTGGAGAGCGTGGGGCTCACCACGATGGTGCGGATGATGTCGGCGACGACGAGGATCTCCAGGCCGAGCAGGATCGCGCGGCCGAGGCGCGCACGGACCTCGTCGAACGCGCGCGATGGGGCTCCCCCACGGGCCAGCTCGATGACGCACCCAACCAGCGCCAGGAAGCCGCCCAGGATCAGGATCAGTACGCCGAGGACCTCGAAGGCCTTGACGGCGTCGTTCATGACACGCTCGAACACGATCGGACCCTACCCCCGCATATGGCCTTTTGGAACGAAGGCGGAAGCAGGCCGGCACCGATACGATGCCGCCGATGGCCGCGCCCGATCCCGCCGAAGTTCCGAGGGTGATCGATCTCGCGTCGCGCAAGGCCGCGCGGTACCTGGAGTCGATCGCCGACCGGAACGTGCGAGATCCGCGGGCCGAGGAGGTGGCCGCGTCGTTCCGGGGCGACCTTCCCGAGGACGGCGTCGGCGCCGAGCGGGCGCTCGAGGAGCTCGTCGCCGGGATCGACGGCGCCGTCCATTCGGCCGGGCCGAAGTTCTTCCACTTCGTCGACGGGGGCATCACCCCGGCGGCGTTGGGCGCCGACTGGCTCGCGAGCGCCCTCGATCAGAACACCGGGGCGTGGGTCTCGTCGCCGCTCGGCGGGGAGCTCGAGTGGGTCGCGCTCGGGTGGCTCCGCGACCTGTTCGGATTGCCGGCCGACTGGGGCGGCGTGCTCACCACCGGCGCGACGATGGCGAACTTCGTCGCGCTCGCGTGCGCGCGCCGCTGGTGCGGGCTGCGACGGGGCTTCGACGTCGACGACGCCGGGCTGTCGGGGCTCCCGCCCATCCAGGTCTTCGGCAGCGGATACATCCACCCGAGCGATGTGAAAGCGCTCGGGATGCTCGGCGTCGGTCGCGCCCAGGTGCACCGGCTCGCTCGCGACGGCATCGGTCGCCTCGACGTCGAGGCGCTCGAAGCGGCGCTCGCCGCACAGGACGGAGCACCGTCGATCGTGATCGGGAGCGCCGGCGAGGTGAACGCCGGCGACTTCGATCCGATCGCGAAGATGGCCGACCTCGCGGAGCGGTACGGCGCATGGCTCCACGTCGACGGCGCCTTCGGGCTGTTCGCGGCCCTGTCGGAACGAACCCGGCATCTCGTCGAGGGCATCGAGCGCGCCGACTCCGTGATCGCCGACGGTCACAAGTGGCTGAACGTCCCGTACGACTGCGGGTTCGCGTTCGTCCGGGATCCGTCGCTGCAGCCGAGCGTGTTCGGGGAGGGCGCCGCGTACCTGCCGGCGCTGGACGATCCGAAGCCGAACTGGGGCTACCTCGGCCCCGAGATGTCCCGGCGGTGCCGGGCGTTCGCTGTGTGGGCGACGCTTCGCGCGTACGGCCGGAGCGGCCATCGGGCGATCGTCGAGCGGAGCCTCGACCTCGCGCAGCGGCTCGCCGCCACCGTCGACGAGGCCGACGACCTGGAGCGCCTTGCCGAGGTACCGCTCAACATCGTGTGCTTCCGCGCCCACCCGGCGGGCGTCGCGGAGGATCGGCTCGACGAGCTCAACCGCCGGATCGCCGCCGCGGTGATCGAGGATGGGAGGGTGTTCTTCGGGGCGACCACGTACGACGGGAAGGCGGCCTTCCGTCCGGCGCCGGTGAATTGGCGCAACCGCCCGGAGGACATGGATCTGATCGCTACGGTCGTGCAGGAGCTGGCCGCGGACATGGCTCCGGCCCGCCCGCGGTAGCGGTTCGATCCGAGCCTGCTGCCGTTCTCAGCGCAGCTTCCCGGCGGCCTTCGGCGGGATCCGTCCGGCCTCGACCATCCAACGGATCATTTCGGTGAGCGTCTCCTCGAGCGGGGGAGGTTCCACGTGGAGCTCCGTGATGGTGCGCGAGTCGTCGGTCTTTGGGTCTTGCGTGGCGAGGTAGACCGCCTCGAACGCCAACGGCGCCTTCCCGGGCAGGATCCGCTGCACTCCATCCATGATGCGGCCGAACCCCAGCGCTACCGGTCTCGGCGTGGGGATCGTGGGGAGCGTCCGACCGGTCAGGCGCCGGAGCCGCGCGAAGAGGTCGTTCCATCTGGTGTCGTGGCCCCCGATCATGAACCGCCGAGGTCCCCTGCCGGGCTCCAGCGTCGTGGCCAGGGCCGCCGCCAGGTACCGCACGTCAGCGATCGGCAAACCACCGCTCATCGCGAACGGGAGACGATTCCCGAGGATCCCGGAGAGGAGCCGACACGACTCACCGCAGTAGGGGTCGTGCGGCCCCCATACGCTCCCGGGGTACACGCTGACCACCGGAGCGCCTTGCTCCTGATGCCGTCGAGCCACGACCTCCGAGTCGGCCTTCGATCGCGCGTAGGGTGGCGCCGGATGTCCCACAGGGCTCTCGGGACCGAGGACATCGGCCGAGGGCAGCAGGCCGACGTAGCTCGAGACGTAGACGATCGGATCGACGCCAGCACGGCGCGCGGCGCCGATCACCGTCTCGGTCCCACGCACGTTCGTCGCGGCGATCCTGGGGATGTCACGCGGATCGAGCGAATACACGGATGCGGCGTGCACCACAGCATCGCACCCGACGAGCGCCGCATCGATCGAACCGGCATCGGTGATGTCGCCGACCGCGACGTCGGGAGCGGACACGCCGAGAGGACCCAAAGAGGTCGCCACGCGGTCCGGCGACCGCACCAGTAGCCGCACGTCGCGGCCGGAACGCATGAGTGCGGCCGCTGCGTGCGAGCCGACGTATCCCGTACCGCCCGTCACCAGCACGCGCATGAAACCCCCTACCCGATATCGATGAGGACCTTGCCGACCGCGTTCGCTTCGACGGCCGCGTGCGCGTCGGCGGTCCGTTCGAGGGGGAACCGGTGCAACGGCAGTCCGGCCTCGGCACCAACCCGGAGCACGCCGGCCGCGACGGCGTCCTGCACGTCGTGGATCGCCTGCTCCTTCGCCGCCGCCGGTACCGTGTACACGAGGACGATCTGGAAGCGTGTGTTCGTCGTCATCGCGGGATCGACGGCGATCGTGAGGTCATCGGACTCACTCGCGTAGATCGCCACGGTCCCGTTCCGAGCGATGATCTCCTGATCGAGGGCGGCGTTCGTGGCCGGAGCCACCTCGACGATGACGTCGACGCCGTCCGGAGCCGCGGCGCGGACGGCCTGCGCCGCCCCCGGTTGCCGGTAGTTCACGACGTGGTGCGCGCCGGCTGCCTCGGCCAGTGCAGCTTTCTCCGGGGAGCTGACCGACGCGATCACCATCGCGTCAGACCACACAGCGAGCTCGATCGCGGCGTGGCCGACGGCTCCCGCACCACCGGCGACGAGCACCATGCGTCCGTCGAGGGCCCCGGGGCCGAGCGCTGCGGGGCCGTCGACGCCGACCGTGAGGCATCGATGCGCGGTGAGGGCCGGGATGCCGATGCTCGCGCCGAGGTCGAACGACGCGCTATCAGGCAAGGCAACCGCGTGCGACGCCGGCAAGGCGACCAGTTCCTGGGCGGTGCCGTTCGCCCGGTGCCTGGCGGCTTCCCACAGCCACACCCGTTCCCCCACGCGCCCGGGATCGACGTCCGCTCCCACCGCGACGATCGTGCCCGCCCCGTCCATGTTCGGAACGACCTCGGGGAACGCCAGTGGCTGTCCGGGACCGTCTCCCGCGCGCGCCTTCCAATCGGTCGGGTTCACGCCAGACACCGCGACGCGGACGACAACCTCATCCGGTCCCGGTTTCGGATCGGTTCGCTCGACGAGCTTCAGCACGTCGGGTCCACCGGTTTCGGTGTACACGATCGCTCTCACGGGGGCCGATGGTAGCGTGGCTCGAGTCGATCGAACGGACGGGAACGATGGGCGACGACCAGCGCACGGAAGACGAACGACTCTTGGCCCGGGCAGAGGAGGCCCTAACCGAGATCAAGGTGTCGCAGGGACTCTCGGAACCACACGCCGCGATCTTGGCCGCGCTCCGGATCCGCCTGAAGGGCGATCAGGGCAAGAGCCTCGAAGACCTCCTTGCCGCCGCCGAAGACGAAGGCCCGAAGCTCGACGATCTCTTCTCGAAGCCCGAGGCACCGAAGCGCTCGCTCGACGACCTCCTGGGGTAGGGACCGCCCGGCTCAGAGCTGTGCGTACAGGTCGTAGTTCGCTTCGACCTTCGGGATGTCGTTGACGACGTACGCCCCACCCACGCATCCCCGGCACCACATCGATGCGTTGATCGCGCGGGCCGTGCTCATGGGGTCCGAGCAGGCGCCGAGCTCCGACAGGATCGCTGCATATCCGAGCCCCGGTCCGTTGACGAGCGTGTAGCGCGACGCCTGCAAACCCTGGTCCAAGGACACGTAGTCCTGCACGCCGACAGAGTTGAAGGCGGTCGAGCCGGGCATCCCGAGCGTGTCCGCCAGCGGGTTCCACTCCGCCTGGGTGAACTCGGAGTACTGCCAGGCCACCAGGGTGATCTTGTTCGACTGGCATCCCGGCGCGCCCACCGTTCGCAGGAACAGCTCAGCCCACGCCCCGTACGCGACGTGGCCGGTGCCCTGGAACGCGGTGCCCACGGCGGCGAGCGCCTCGGCGCGGAGTTGTTTGTGGAGCCTGGCGATCAGCGTGACGATCTCGGTCTTCGTCCGCTCGAGGTCCCCCAGCACCGCCTGCTGGTCGGCGATCGCGTGTGCCTTGGAGGCGCGCTCCGCAGCCAGCTGCGCGATCAGCTGGACCTGCTGGGAACGAAGCGTGTTCAGGTCCGCGGTCTTGAAGGCGAGCTCCGCCTTGACGTTCGCGACCCGGGTCGCCAGGTCGACGTTCGACTGCGCCACGACCTGCCCGGTCGTGAGGAGATCGCCGAGGTCGCCCATCGAGGACGACGCGAGGAGCGGCCCGAGCAAGGCTTCCTGCATGCTGCCTGCTCCCTGCATGAAGAGCTCACGCGCCATCGCGTTGAGCTTCGTCTGCAGCCGGTCGGCTTGCGAGGTCGCCCGTTCCAGGTAGCGTCGCGTCGACGCCAGCTCGGCGTCGATCCCGTCCACCCTGCTGGACGCGTCGCTGATCTGGGTATCGAGGGAAGACAGCTGGTCCTGCAGGGACCGCGCCTGCGCCTCCTCGGAGGCGATCGTGTCCGTCAGCGCCGTCAGACGGCTCGTGGCAGCGTCGAGTTTCGACCGGGTGGAGGCGGTCGAGCCGCTCGCCGAGCTCGCCACCAGCGCGAACACCGAAGCCGCGGCGATGAGCGCGCGGGCGATCCGCCGCGCGAGCGTGGACGTGTAGGGGATGGGAGCCATGCGGGTTCGCAGCAACCTACCGCCGTGATCGTTCGAAGGCCACCCCATCGACGGGCATGGTTGCGGCCCAGACCCCCGAGAACCCAAGATGCACGCGTGGCGATCCCCGAGACGCGCTACGCGAAAGCGCCGGACGGAACTTCCATCGCCTACCAAGTCGTCGGCGACGGACCGGTCGACCTCGTCTATGCGAGCGGCATCTGGTCGAATGTGGAGCTGATGTGGGAGGACCCGTCGTGGGCCCACTTCCTCGAGCGTCTGGCGAAGTTCTCCCGGTTGATCCTGTTCGACATGCGGGGCGTCGGGCTCTCCGACCGCGGGCCCGAGCCGCCGGTGCTGGAGCTGCAGCGCGACGACGTCGGCGCCGTGATGGATGCCGTCGGATCCGCGGACGCGATCGTGTTCGGCGGTGCCCGCGCGGCGACGATGGCGATGCTGTTCGCGGCGACGCATCCGGACCGCACGAAGGCACTCGTCCTGTACGCGCCCGTCGCGAAGACGGTGTCGACCCCCGATTTCCCGTTCGGCAAGTCCCCGGAAGAACAGCGGGTGTTCTTCGAACGGTTCGTCCGCGAGGTGGGGACCGGGCAGAACCTGGAGCTGCAGGCGCCGTCCGTCGCCTCCGACGACCGCTTCGTCAAGTGGTGGGCGAGGTTCGAGCGGCTCGTCGCGAGCCCGAGCGCCTATGAGGAGCTCGGGCAGATCTTCACCGACGTGGACGTCCGCGACATCCTCCCAGCGATCCACGTCCCCACCTTGGTGATCCATCGGAAGGACGACGCGATCGTCCTGGAGCGACAGGCGCGCTACGTGGCCGACCAGATCCAGGGTGCGACGTACGTGGAGTTCCCGGGCGAGGATCATCTGCCGTTCGTCGGCGACGCCGAAGTGATCGTCGACGAGGTGGAGCAGTTCGTGACCGGTAGGAGGCCGATCCGGGAGACCGACAAGGTGCTCGCGACGATCCTGTTCACCGACATCGTCGACTCGACCAGGCAGCAAGCGGAGCTCGGCGACCGAGGATGGAAGAGGCTCGTCGAACGACACCACGCGATCGTTCGCGGCCTCCTCGGGCGATACCGGGGCGAGGAGCAGGACACGGCGGGCGACGGCTTCTACGTCCGCTTCGACGGCCCCGCGCGAGCGATCCGCTGCGCCCAGGAGATCGTCGAGACGATCCGACCGCTCGGGATCGAGGTCCGGGCAGGCCTCCACACGGGCGAATGCGAGATCGTCGACGGGAAGTGCAGCGGTTTGTCCGTCTCGATCGGCGCGCGGGTGATGGCGAACGCCGGCCCGTCCGAGGTGCTCGTGTCACGGACCGTGAAGGATCTCACCGCCGGATCAGGCTTGACCTTTCAGGATGCCGGCGAGCACGAACTGAAGGGCGTCCCCGACCGTTGGCGCCTCTACCGGGTGGCGGCCGGATCCGCGTAGGTCTCCCGGATCGGCTCAGACTCGACGACCTACGTCGTCATCCGATCGTCGAGGAGACCCTCGACCGGCCATGTCCCCTCCGAGGTGTTCGAGATCACGGTACAGGTGGTCTCCGAGGCAAGATCGTGTTTGCTGGGGAAGAGACGCCGGCGCCGTATCCGGCCATCCCGTACGCCTTCGCGAGCTCGATGATGTTCGAGCTCTCGACGCGGACGACGCCGGAGGATCCGGTGCGATCGACCAAGGAGTCGAGCGCGTCCTCCAGCGACTCCATGGACCGACTCTATCGGTCCGGACCTAGGCGACCTTCACGGAACGCGCGATGAGCGACAGCGCAGCGACGCCCACGACTGCCACAAGAGCGAACGCGAGTGGACGCTGGAGGCGCCTCGCGACGAAGAAGGACGCCAAGCCGACGACGAGGAGCGTCAACCCTGCAGCGAGGGGCAACGTCGCGAAGCTCGTGTCCGGAGCGACGATCTCTGCCTGGATGGGAGGCAGGGTCGAACCATTGCCCAACGGGAGCGGATCTCGAAGGACAGCCGACGCCTGATCTTGGGTGGCGTACCCATCGCGCACCATCGACGTGAGGACCTGGACCTGTCGCTGTCGCGCGAGCGATGGATGCAGCAGCGGATCGTACCCGGAAGGGTCCTGAATGATCCCCGCCAGCACGCTCGCGCGCGCGAGGTCGAGCTGCGATGGGGGAGTGCCGAAGTAACGCTCCGAGGCAGCGCCGACCCCGTACGCGCCGTCCCCGAAGTACGCGGTGTTGAGGTAGAGATCCAGGATCCTTTGCTTCGAGAGGGCCGACTCGAGCCGGATGGCGACCGCGGCGTCCTGCAGCTTCCGCCACGGCGAGTCGTCGTTGCCCCCCAGGTACAGGATCTTCGCGAGCTGCTCCGTCAGCGTGCTGCCGCCCTGCGACAGCGTGAGGTGGCTCGCGTCGTACGCGAACGCTCTCGTGAGACCGATCATGTCGATCCCGTGGTGGTGGTAGAAGCGCTCGTCCTCGGTCGCCACGACCGCCCGTTGGAGGACCGGCGAGATCGCTCGCAGCGGGACGAACCGACCGCCAACCGCGCGCAGCCGCGCGAGGACGAGCTCCTTCGGTCGCGCCGGCGCAGGGGCCGTGACCCACCCGACGGCGAGGACGCCGGTCACGAGGACGGCGACACCCGCAACACCGGCAAGTACGCGCCTACGCCGAACGGGTCGCCGCTCGACCGCCTCGCTCGGGCGCCGCTCGATCCTGCCGGCCTCCACATCCCAACCGTAGGCCGGACGCACCGTCGGGCGGAGGGTGAGGTGTGACGTTTCGGTGTCCCTCTGGATCAGATGCGCACTCGCGCAGCCGAGACGGAGGAACCGTGCGCTACGTCAGGGGGAACGGTGGCTGCCACCACCACGGCTCGTCGTCCACGTCGACCGCCGTCACCCACTTCACCCACCAGAAGCCACGGCGGCCGGGCGCGACGAGCCGCGCGGGAGCGCCGTGGCCGGCGGACAGTGGAGCGCCTCCGAGGTGGGTCGCCACGAGCAAGGCGGAAGCATCGGAGCGCGGGAACCGACGGCTGTAGCCGGTGACCGATCGGACGACGATCGATCCGCCGTCGGCGCCGTCGAGCAGTCGGTCCAGGCGTGCGCCTCGCCACTCCTGCTCCGCGTACCACCCGCCGGTGCAGTCGAGCGTGGCGCGAAGGGTGTCCCCGAACGCGGCCAGCTCGTCGACGGAGTAGGTCCGAGCGTCATCCAGCACGTGGAGCCGCCACGTCGCCGGATCGAGCTCCTGCACGGAGTCGTTGAGCCACTGCGTTACCGGCATGCTGGTCGGAGCCCCGGACCCTGCCTCCAACGATCCGGTCATCCGTCGATCGGCCCCACGCGCGCCGGTCGCACGAAGCACGCCGTCGAGCGCCAGCCAGCCGGCCGCCCCGGCGCCAAGGACGGCGCCGCTGCGGAGCAGGTTCCTCCGTGAGACGTCGGTCGTCCGCGGACGAACGGGTCGCTGCACGACGTGCGCGACACCGAGCGCGATGGCGGCGACCGCCGTCGCGACATGGATCCCGAGGGGCGAGAAGGTCCCAACGGTCCGAACGATCCCGGTGACGTGGACGATGGCGGCGGCGATCGAGGTCACGATCAACACCGCGAACGCGATCGCGGTCCCCCTGCCGGGACGCCGGCGCGCGAGACCCCGGTTCGCGATCGTTCGCTTCCATGGCGCGAGCGCGACGATGCCCAGTCCGACGATGCCATGGGCGATCACGATCCACCGGACGAGGGCCGACCCCATCGCCCACGAGGCCACCCCCGTCACGAAGGCGACAGCCAGCAACACGAGCAGTGCGAGGTTCGTCCGTCGCCCGGCCACGGCTCCATCGTGCCACCGGATGGGTGGACGACCCGTGTTCCTCGCAACGAGCGGTTAGCGCTCCGGGTTCTCGACGTCCGGCTTCCTGGAGCCGAGTCGCAGCGCGAGCGAGCCTGCGAGCAGCAACGCGAGCATCGCGCCTGCGACCCAGGGGATGTTGCTCGAACCGGTGAACGCCGCGTCGCCCACCGGGCTCGTGCCGGACTCAGCCTTGACCGTCGGACCCCGCGTGGAGCTTCCGCTCTTCCCACCCACGGACGAGCTCGATGAACTGGAGCTCGATGACGATGTGGAGCTTCCGCCGCCGCTCGACGAGGACGTTGGCGGTGGTGTCGTCGTGGGTGGTGGTGTCGTCG
>Ga0137371_10004059_pt1 | contig 11492 bp, 10 predicted proteins | sample SagtaG_7_FD_104919 | JGI IMG/M metagenome (GOLD analysis project Ga0137371, IMG submission 104919) | Vadose zone soil microbial communities from Sagehorn Ranch, Mendocino, California, USA - Sage1_R_40_16 metaG | ecosystem: Environmental > Terrestrial > Soil > Vadose zone | place: USA... | reverse complement strand
CGCTCACCATTAGCACGCTTCCAGCGTGCTTCTAATTAAGAGCTTTTATTTGCGGCTGAAGCCTCAGAGATAAGCCCGTTAAAAACGGGCTTTCGGACTTTGGCTGCCTCCTGACCCGGGCGTAAAACGCCCGGTCTAGTAACCCTGCGGGAAAGCCGCCTGAACGCGGCTAAGAGTGTTCGGCCTTCACAGCTGCAGCTCTTATGTTCCCTCGAAACTGAACCAGTACCCGCAGCCGGCGTGGTGAAGCAGTCTGAGCACTTGCCCTTAGTACCTTGCCTTAGTACAACGAGCGGTCACTAACCGGGACCCCAACAATCGCAACGGCCTTAGTCTCAATTCATTCAGCCAGTGTTCTTTCTATGCGACGATCGGGCACCAACCACATGACCGCTACCAACACAATCAACGCGAAAGCCAGCCACCGTTGCACTAGAGCAAGTGGAATTGCCACAAGGTAGATCAGCGCCGATATCTGGCCCTTGAAATCCTTGCCCACGGCAATAGCCAGAACAGAGTCCCTGCCGTGCACCGAAATGAGCGCGCGCGTCAGAATGAAGTAGGCGATGGCAGAAAACAACAGCACCGTTCCATAAAGCGCAACGGACCAGGGGGCAAAATAGTTCTCACCCATCCAGGCGGTAACAAACGGAGTCAGTGACAACCAGAACAACAGGTGCAGGTTCGCCCAAAGCACTCCACCACTGACGCGTTCGACGGCATGGAGCAAGTGATGATGATTGCTCCAGTAGATGCCAAGGAACACGAAACTGAGTACATAACTTAGAAATATGGGAACCAGTGGTAGCAGAGCCGCCGGGTTGGATTCATGCGGCACCTTCAATTCCAGCACCATGATGGTGATGATGATAGCAATCACCCCATCGCTGAATGTTTCCATTCGTGCCTTCGTCATTGCTGATCTCGGGACGGCGACTTTGTCATTGTGATATTTGCAGACTCAGACGGCGGGGTATAATACGCTGTATAGAGTCCTTAGACCACAGCGTGTGGTCTAATACGTTCGGCGTATTTGAATGAACTGTAGCTCCTTATGAAGGAGGTTCATCATTTGGATCGCTTTGAGAGAGTCGGCTCTGCCGGATGCCACGTTGGAATCGTCGGCATAGGTCAGCGCACATTTCTAAAGGCTCGAGATATTTGTGTTGGTCCCGACGCGCCGAACAAATTGTTGGACCGGAGCGCGGGTCGCGTGTTTCGCAACTTGATTGATTGAATCGAAGGTTGTATGTAATCGCCGCGCCCGGTCAACTCAAACGTTGGGCTGCTTCTCTTGAGCCACTTTGCTAGAACATGTTGAGCAAAAAAGTCCTACAATTTATTCTCTTAACATTCCTAATTAGTTGGTCAGTGGCTTTGGCCACATACCTGCTTCACATAACATACGGCTCAATCCTGAATTTAGTCATTATCGCAGTTTGTTATATGCCCGCGCCCGCGTATGCCACTTTGATCTTACAGAAGCTGGTCTATCGCGGTACGTTGAAGCCATACGGGTTCACGCTCAAAAACCTATCGCTGCGTTGGCTCTTTATAACTACCGCCGGCTTTGCATGGTTCATCGTCCTGGGAACATTTGTGGTCATTGGCATATTGGGAAACGTATTCGGAGTAGCTCTTTTTGGCAGGATTGACTTCAGCGAAGCTGCGCTCTTTCATCAGCTCACAATCTTTGCGCGCGGGGCTTTTGGCGAGGTCCCCCAACATTTTCCTATTTCGCCGGTTGCCATCTTCGTCTTGAGCCTTGTCCAGGGTGTCATCGCCGGGTTTACCCTTAATCTTCCATTCACTTTCGGCGAAGAGTTAGGTTGGCGCGGATTGTTGTTGCGAGAAACACAACAGTCAGGCTTTCTCAGAAGCAACTTATTTATTGGCGTGGTGTGGGGATTATGGCACGCACCGATCATTGCGCAGGGGCACAACTTTCCGGGCCACCCCGTAGCGGGAATATTTATGATGACGTTATTTACCACTACTCTATCTTTCCCGATGGCATATTGCCGGTTTAAGTCAAGGACTATTCTGGGGCCAAGTGCACTTCATGGAATGTTCAATTCGCTCGGAGTGCTGACGGCGTTGTTTGTTGTAGGTGCAAACCCGCTGTTTGGATTTGTCGCAGGCGTCGCTGGTATTGCGGTCACCTTATTGTTGACCATAGGTATATGTTTCTTCGATAAGGAATTTATCCGAGACTATCAGACGTTGTGAGTTGAATGTGGCGGTTAAAGCGGGCCGCTCATTGGGCTCTGTCGCCGCCCAATAAGGCCTTGCAGCTGACGGCGCGATAGCATCGTTCTCAAGTAATATAGCTTCAATGCCAAGGAATGATTATGGATTTATTGTTTCGAGCCGCGCTCCATTTCGGAGAACAAAAAAGAATTCAATTGCCAGGAATTACGCTGGCCAACTAAACGTCCAATATGCGTTCTCGTGAGTCCTCTCCACTGCGGCGGAGTGTTGTCCATGCCGCGAAGTTTCATCGAGTTACGGCTCAAGGCGTCGCCACCAGCGGCAGCTCGATGAAACTTGCCTGTACAGTCGTGTGATAGATCCTTTGGGTTGCCTTTCGATAGTCCTCCGGCTTGGCCCAGAAGATGTTCGAAACGAAGGTCTGCGGATTGCGGTCGTAGAGTGGGAACCAGCTTGATTGCACCTGCACCATGATCCGGTGTCCCGGTAGAAAGACGTGGTTCGCGGTGGGAAGGGCAAAGCGATAGCGCAAGGGCTCGTTTGCGGCGATGGGTTTCGCTGTCTCCAGACTCTCGCGATAGCGGCCGCGAAAGATGTCTGCCGAAACCATCAACTGGTAGCCGCCCATCGCAGGCTGGCCGGCGACTTCATCCGGATAGAGATCGATCAACTTCACTACCCAATCGGAATCCGTCCCGCTGGTAGAGGCGATCAAGTTGGCGATTGGTTCGCCGCTGATCTTAACGGGCGCTTTTAATTCATCCGACGTGAACACCAAAACATCCGGCCGTCCTGATGCTTCACGCTGGTCATCCACCAGCCAACGGGCCCAATACAGGCCGCCGGCAGGTTGAATGGGCCGCGAGCGAAAGGGCACGGGCTTGGCGGGGTCGGAAATGTACTCTTCGTAGCCGGGTTCAGCATTCGCTGCCGTGAAGCTCGCTTTCAAACCGGTGTTGAGATAGAGCGGCGTTGGCTTGATTGTGCAGTCGCGCTCGCAGCCGGCCGGCCACGCAGGTAATCGCCGCCACTTATTTGTTCCCGTTTCAAAAGCCGTCACCGGCGCGACATCCATCTTCGGTGCGTCGTCTTTCAGGTAGTGATCCAGAAACGGACGCAGTATTTCCTGGCGGAAGGTTAGCGCCGTATCGCTATTGAACTTCAGAGCGCCGAGGGTCGAGCCGTCCGCGATCTCCTGGCCGTGGTGCCATGGACCCATCACCAGAAAAACTTTGTCGTTGCTTGTGTCCTTTGGCTTGATTGCCTTGTACACGGCAATGTCACCGTAAATATCTTCCTGATCCCAGAGACTATGGACCAGCATCACCGGCACTTTCAAAGGCTGGCCCGCCAGTATCTTATCCACCGCTTGATCGCGCCAGAAGGCGTCGTAACTCGGATGCTCGAGCAGCTTGCGCCAGAAGCCGATTTGTTCGAGCCCACGGCGGCGCCCAAGCTCGCCTGCCGATCCTGCCTGCATGTACATGTCGTAGTCGTCGAAGTTACTGGTCCACCACCTGGCATAATTTGATTGCGTGGCTACCTGTTCATAAATGTAAGGCATGTTCTGCTGCCGGAAGGCGCCGTTGTGGAACCAGTCATCGCCCATCCAGCCATCAACCATCGGGTTCATCGGCACCGACACCTTGAGCGCGGGATGTGGATTTACCAGCGCCATCAAAGGCAAAAAGCCGTCGTAGGAGATGCCGAGGATGCCGACCTTGCCGTTGCTTTCGGGGATGTTCTTCACCAACCAATCAATCGTGTCGTAGGTGTCGGTAGCATGATCGACCGGCGTCGGATTTTGCGGTCCATGCAACGGACGATTCATGACATAGTCGCCCTCGGAACCGTACTTGCCGCGTATGTCCTGGACCACGCGGATGTAGCCGCCCTCGACAATTACTTCGACGGCATTGTCATAGCCGCTGAGAATTGGGCCAAGATGCGAACTCTCAGAGTGGCTGGTAAGTCCGGTGGCATTGTAGGGCGTACGCGTTAAAAGGATCGGTGCGCCTTTCGCACCCTTTGGTATCAGGATAACCGTATGCAGCCTGACCCCGTCCCGCATCGAGATCCACTCATCGCGGCGAACATATTCGAAGCCCTCGTTAGTGGGTTGAAACCTCGCCGGCCTCTCGCTGGGCAACGTGGGGGTGGGAGTCGGTGTCTGGGCTAATGACGGTGCGATGAACAGCAAGACAGCAACGAGAGCCGGCGCCAGCAGGTTCAGAGTGCGAATATTCTTCAAGGTCATCGAGTTATTTGTCCTTATCAAAGTTTATCCTTGTTCTATGCTTCTTCAAATCTCATTCACACCGCGGCTTTAGCCCGGTGGGGAAAAGCTTTTTAGAGTCTGCGAACCGTTTCAACGGTTTCTCAGTCGGCTTTGCCGTACTGTAACGCCGGAGCAAACCGTTGAAACGGTTCCGGCATTATAAAGAAGTAGCGTGGTCACCGGGCTGAAGCCGCGGTGTGAATGAAACTTCAGAAGTGCAAATTGAACCACTATCAGAAGGCGCTGCTGAATCCGTGCGGTTCAGGTTTCTTCCTGAAGCCTTGGCTCGCTCTCCAGTTCTGGATGCTTGCCTCGAATATTCCGATAGAAAGCCCTTATCTTGTTCATGTCTTCAGTAATGTTTCCGCTGGGTATTACAAACATACCCAGGCCGCTTAGCTTCCTCTGGTAATCAAGATAAGCGAGACCTATCGGCACTCCACTTTGGGAAGCAATATGATAGAAGCCTGACTTCCAAAGGTCCACTTTACTTCGGGTGCCTTCCGGCGGCACAGCTAAAACAAGATAGTCGCAGGTTTCAAATTTCTCGGCCATCTGGGAAACCAGGGAATGCGGAGCGCGCCTGTCTACCGGAATGCCGCCCAGCCTGCGAATTAGCCATCCCCAGGGTGGGATAAACAAGGTGTGTTTGCCAAACCAGGATATACGCACGCGCATCGCATAGGCCGTGGCCAACATGAACGGCAGGTCCCAATTGGATGTGTGCGGCGCGGCTATGAAAACAAACTTTCTGTAATCCGGAGCTACTCCCTGAATCCTCCAACCAAACAGACCGAGCCATGATCTTCCTAACCAGTATGAAAGCAATTTCCTGCGGCCTCCGTTGCCAACCAGGGTAATAAATCACCGGCCGGTGAACAGTGTCTTCTCATCAACGAAGCATAGGCCGTTGCTCCAGGGGTCTTCGACGTAGAACGAGCGCTCGCCCCATGGTCGTACAACGATCTGGCCCGCGCTGCTACCATGAACGTCTTCGGTCGAAAGGCAGTCCAGCTCAGTTGCTCGCGCATGCACTTGTTCGAGATTGTTCACCGCGAAATAAATGTAATCCGGGAGCGGTTCGGCCTTCTTGCCGTCGGCGCTTGGATCGACCAGCGCCAGGATTACCGGGCCGCAGTCGATGTAATGACGAGAAGCGCGGGGAATCCGTCGACCCGGGTCGTTCAACAACTTTCCATAGAACTGTTCAGCCTGATCCAGATCGTCGACTTGTAGAATTATGCGAAATAGTTTATCAGCCATCGATCATCGCCTCGCTATTTGGGAGTTGGGCCTGCATGAATTGTAGATCGAACCGTCATATACAACGGTCGACTCCTCGACGAGCGAGGGTTCACCTGTTTCCGGGGCAAAGTTGAGCCGTCTGAAGTGACAGGCAGGAATGCCTGTCCTACCAGGCAACGGCGTACCGTCCCCGGCGCGGATCTGCGCCCGCGGAGGAGACTCCATTCTGCGGGTTGTAGACGATGACGGTTGGCGAAGAGAGCGTGCCCCAGGCGGATTGGACTTTCACTCGGTGGCCTCGCGCTTTCAAATCCGCAATTGTCTGCTCGCCAATTCGTGATTCGACATTCAGCGAGCCGGGCAGGAATTCGTGATCGTCAAATGAGCTGACGTAATGCTGAGTATCAAACCGAGCTGCTTCCACAGCTTCCTGTGGATTCATGCCGAACCCGATGATGTTAAGCAATACCTGTAGCAGCGCCTGGTCCTGATTGTCTCCGCCGGGGGTGCTCAAGACCATAAACGGTTCGCCATCTTTCAAAACGAGTGTTGGCGTCAGCGTAATGCGGGGCCGCTTGCCCGGCGCCACCACATTCGGACTGTTTGGATCAGTCAAAGCAGATTGCAAACGCTGGCCCATCAGAACGCCCGTGTCTCCAGCTACGACCGCCGGCAACCACGCGCCGCTGGGGGTGGCGCTGAAGAGATTGCCGTCTTTGTCGATTACGTTCACGCAAGTCGTATCGTTGGCGCGTTCAATATCCGGAACTGCTGAAGCGCGGCTAACTGCTGGTGTGGCACTGGCGAGCACGGCCCGCATCTTCAAAGGATCGCCCGGCTGTTGAGCTAATGATGCTCTTTGTCCGTCGATGAGTGAACGACGGAGGGCTGCGTAATTCTTCGATAGCAATTCATTCATGGGAATCTTCACGAAATCCGGATCCCCGTAGTAACGATCGCGGTCGGCGAGGGCCAGCTTGAGCGCTTCAGTGACGGTGTGAATGTAGTCCGCGGAATTATGACCGAGCTTTTTGAGATCGTAGCCTTCAAGCAGGTTGAGCGTTTCGACCATTGCCGGACCCTGCGTCCAGAAGCCGGCTTTATACACTTCATAACCTCGATAGTCCGCCTTTACCGGTTTTCCGATCCTGGCTCTAAAGCGAGCAAGGTCTTCGGCGGCGAGCAGGCCACCGTGCGACTGCATGTAGGCGCCGATGCGCTTGCCGATTGGGCCGCGATAGAAATAGTCGCGGGCAGCCATCAGCCCCGCATGACGCCCGTTTCTTGTTGCCCTTCTTTCGGCGCGCACAATCGCACGCATCGTGCTCGCGAGATCGGCCTGTACGAAAATATCCCCCACCTGCGGCACTTCGCCATGCGGCAAAAAGATTTGTTTCGCTTCGGGCCATTGAGAGAAGATGGGCGCGCGAGTCTTTATGTACTGCACCCGAAGCTCATCAATCGGAAAACCGTCGGCGAGTTCGATTGCCGGTTGCATAACTTCGGCGAGTGATTTCGTGCCGAACTGATCCAGCGCGGTCACGCAGGCATCGAGCACAGCAGGAACTGTCGCCGCCAGCGGACCGGTGGAAGGAATTGAGCCTGATTTTGCCCCAGCCATCGTGGGCATGTCCGTCTGCACACCACCGGACTGTGCTTTGGCGGAATCGGCAGCGGTAGATTCACTGCTGCCGTCTGAGTGAATGGTCCGGTTGGCAAAGAACTCGCGCGTGGCTTTCATTGGCGCCTGGCCCATTCCCTCTATTACGACCACGTTGTGATTCTTGTCTGAGCCCTCCCTGACCGACGGGCTTCCGCCACGAAGTTTGATCAAAATCGGAACTTCGCCGCCGAAAGAAAAATGCGAAAACTCGATCACTGACGCCGCCAGAACCGTCGCCACTCCGGCATCAACCGCGTTGCCTCCGTGTTGAAGAATTCGCAAGCCGGCTTCAACGGATAGCGGGTGCCCGCCGGCCACAACTCCCCGTTTACCACGAACGACGGGACGGAAGGTGTCAGCGTGGGTTGTGGGCAGTGGAATGGGGAATTGAAGCAAAGCAGCAATGATCAGGAAGACAAAGAATGAAAGACCGGATCGTCGCATGGGCGGTTCACCTCTCGAACAGATTCACTTGGTTTGTGGCAAATTGTTATCCTCTTTAGGTCCTGAGTCAACGCTAATCAGGCAAATAGTCCGCAGATTACGCAGATTACACAGATTGAAAAGGCAAAGAGACTATTGAACTAATCAGCCACGTCTACTATCTTCGGCGCGTCTTTTTACTGTCTGTGTAATCTGCGTAATCTGTGGACTCATTTCCGGACACAAAAAAGGCGCCGCACTCCCCCAAGCACGGCGCCTTTAAGTTTCAGGCTCTCCAAAAGGAGATCCAATGATGCGGAGATAGTAACCGGAATCTGATATCGAATTATTGCGCTTGTCTTGCAATCATTTTGCGATGTTCTTGTAACGCAAACTGTTTAGTTTGCGGCCCGACGCGCGCGGGTTTCGTTAACGCAGCGGAGCCGCAAACTAACAGTTTGCGTTACAAGTTCTGCTGACACAAGAGGAAACATGACTGCCAAAGTTGCTCCCTATGGCTCGTGGCGATCGCCGATTACTTCGGAACTAATTGTCAGGGAAATGGTCGGCTTGAACCAGACCAGGATTGACGGGCCGGATACCTACTGGATCGAGATGCGACCTTCCGAGGGCGGGCGGAATGTGATTGTCAAATGTAACCTGGAGGGAAAACTGACTGACGTGACGCCGCCGGAGTTTAATGCTCGCACACGAGTTCACGAATACGGCGGCGGTGACTATGTCGTTCATCAGGGAACGGCGTTCTTTTCGAACTTTTCCGACCAGCGTATTTACCGGCAGGCACATGGTTCAAAGCCGGAGCCGTTGACGCCCGACTGTGAACAAGGCGCGGTGTCCCCGCGTTGCAGCTTGCGTTATGCCGATGCCGTTATCGACGTTGAACGAAAAAGGTTGCTCTGCGTTAGAGAGGACCATTCGAATCATGAACGCGAAGCAGTCAATACGCTGGTGAGTGTTCGGCTCGATGGTGTCGACGGCAGCGGTGACGCCGGCGCGATATTGATATCCGGCAATGATTTCTATTCATCACCACGCCTGAGTCCCGACGGGTCACGCTTGTCCTGGCTGACCTGGAATCATCCAAACATGCCGTGGGATGGAACGGAGCTTTGGGTAGCTGATCTGGCGCCCGATGGCGCCTTGATCAGCAGCCGGCGGGTGGGCGGGGGTGTTAACGAATCGATCTTTCAGCCCGAGTGGTCTGCCGACGGCATATTGCATTTCGTTTCCGACCAGAGCGGTTGGTGGAATATCTACCGCCAGACTCAAGACGGCGGGATCGAACCCGTGCAAACGCGTGAAGCAGAATTTGGCGCTCCGCAATGGGTCTTCGGAATGTCAACCTATGCTTTTGCGTCGCCGAAGCTGATAGTTTGTACTTATGCTGAACGCGGGATCTGGCATCTGGGTTTGATCGACACGTCCGCTGGCGCCTTAGAGCAGGTCGAGACACCCTACACGGACATTTCGTTTCTTAGAGCGGGCGAGGGACGCGCAGTCTTTCGCGCTGGTTCGCCAACACATACGGCGGCGATGGTGCAGCTTGATCTTTCAACGCGCGAAACCAGAGTGCTACGTAGTTCCCACAACATGGCGATTGAACCTGGCTACCTCTCCGTTCCGCAGCCTATCGAATTTCCAACTGAAGCAGGACTCAAGGCGTACGCATTCTTTTACCCTCCGCAGAACCAGGACTATGCCACCTCGTCCGGCGAGCGGCCGCCGTTACTGGTTAAGAGTCACGGAGGCCCAACCTCGGCCGCGGTAACCAGGCTCAGTCTTGACATTCAGTATTGGACCAGTCGAGGCATCGCAGTGCTGGATGTGAACTACGGCGGAAGTTCGGGATACGGTCGGGAATACCGTCAGCGACTGGTAGGCCAGTGGGGAATTGTAGATGTTGACGATTGTATCAATGGCGCGCTTTTCCTGGTCGGGCGAGAAGACTCGGATGAGGCGCGCTTGATGATTGATGGCGCCAGCGCCGGCGGCTACACGACCCTTTGCGCACTTACGTTTCGAGACACGTTTGCAGCGGGCGCCAGTCACTTCGGCGTCAGCGATGCTGAAGCGCTCGCAAAAGACACGCACAAGTTTGAATCGCGCTACCTGGATGGGTTAATCGGGCCATATCCCGAGCGTCGTGATTTATACATCGAACGATCGCCGATCAATTTTACCGATCGCCTCTCTTGCCCGGTAATATTCTTTCAGGGGCTGGAAGACAAAGTCGTCCCACCCAGTCAGGCCGAAAAAATGGTTGAGGCGTTGCGGATGAAGGGCCTGCCAGTGGCGTATGTCGCATTCCCGGGTGAACAGCATGGCTTCCGGCGCGCGGAGAACATTCGGCGTTCGCTGGATGCGGAGCTCTATTTCTATTCGCGCGTTTTTGGCTTTGAGCTGGCGGAACCGGTAGAGCCGGTGGAGATAGATAATCTGTGACGGAAGTCCATGGCGGGGATCAGCTAGGAATGCATTGGTGCTTGCCGGGCACAGCCGTCTTCAGGCGGCTTTCCCAAAGGGTTAACAGACCAGCGCTTTCAGCGCTGGGTTCAATTGAGGAGGCCGACCAACAGCGCGCTTCCAGCGTGCTTTGGGATCAGCAGCTTTGGCGTGGCTAAAGCCGTCCGGAGTTAAGCCCGTTGAAACGGGCTTCTGGATTCTGGCTGCCCTAACCCGGGCGTAAAACGCCCGGTCTAGTAACCTGAGGGAAAGCCGCGTGAACGCGGCTAAAGAGTGTTCGACTATCCCGCCGCATTCGTCTCCGGCACTACTGCAGTCTGAGAATGCATCAGTTCGGAACCGCGACTTGCTTAGTGCACCTCGGCGCAATAAGCTTACGCTCATAAAGAACTCAACAGGAGCAAAGCCAGTGTCAGACTTGCCTCGCTATAAACGCAGTTCTGCTTGAATGGCGAAAATCGACCGCCTCGGGTGGGCGGCAGGAATATCGTTTCGCGCTTGCGGGTTGCGCCTCGGCGTGCGGGTAAACGATCCGGAGTTTTTGCCAAGGGTGATCGAACGCTTGCCCCCAGGGTGGACTCCGACAGCTTCTCCGTATGTGGAGATGCTTTACTCGTTCCTGGTTGGCTCCGCAGGGCCGCGAGCAAACCTGCGGCGCTTCAATCTGGTCTACTTCGATGCGGCCCGGCTGGCGCGCACAATGGATTTGGAAGCGGCGCTGGATGCTCTGGAACTTGGGTTGGATTTTTTTGTTTCCATGCAGGCTCGTCAGCGGGTGTTTGTGAACGCGGGTGTAGTGGCCTGGGAGGGAAAGGCAATCCTGATTCCTGGAAAGAAAAATACCGGCAAGACTTCGCTGGTGGCTGAGTTGGTGAAATCAGGTGCGACGTACTACTCCGACGAATATGCCGTTCTCGATGCAAAGGGCAGAGTGCATCCTTATTCAAAGCCGCTGGGCATTCATTCGCAACGTACGGGAGAAACGATTCGAACGCCGGTGGTTGACCTCGGCGGAACATCAGGAACGAAGCCCATACCGGTTGGACTCGTAGTCGCCAGCGAATACCGGAAGGGCAGCCGCTGGCGAGCGCAAGAACTGTCACCGGGAACAGCTGTATTAACCTTGCTGGCTAACACGGTTGCGGCCAGGCGGCACCCGGAAGTCGCGCTGGCGACGCTTCAGCGAGT
>Ga0137371_10004058_pt1 | contig 11492 bp, 8 predicted proteins | sample SagtaG_7_FD_104919 | JGI IMG/M metagenome (GOLD analysis project Ga0137371, IMG submission 104919) | Vadose zone soil microbial communities from Sagehorn Ranch, Mendocino, California, USA - Sage1_R_40_16 metaG | ecosystem: Environmental > Terrestrial > Soil > Vadose zone | place: USA: California... | reverse complement strand
CGTGCGTCCAATCTTCGTTTGGACTAAAGTTATTGCCTGTCGAGCGACGCACGGTAACCGTATCATTGTTCACGACGATAGCATCTGCTTTGCCATCCCCGGTGACATCGGCGAAGAATGTCCCTCGACTTCCAAAGTAAGGGCCATGGGTCCAATCCTCGTTTGGGCCAAAGCTACTGCCTGTCGAGCGACGCACCGTGACCGTATCACTGTTCACGACAATGGCATCTGCTTTGCCGTCCCCGGTGACATCGGCGAAGAATGTCCCTCCCCAGCTTCCAAAGTAAGGGCCGTGGGTCCAATCTTCGTTTGGACCAAAACTACTGCCTGTCGAGCGACGCACGATGACCGTATCGTCGTTGACGACAATGGCATCTGCCTTGCCATCCCCGTCAACATCGGCAAAGGCAGTGAGTATATTGCCGAAATAGGGGCCGTGCGTCCAATCCTCGATTGGACCAAAGCCACTACCTGTTGAGCGCCGCACCATGACCGTATCATCGTTCACGACAATAGCATCTACCTTGCCATCCCCGTCAACATCAGCGAAGAACGTCCCGTGTGTTCCGAAGTAAGGGCCGTTCGTCCAGTCCTCGTTTGGACCAAAGCCACTACCTGTCGATCGACGCACCGTGATCGTGTCATTGTTCACGACAATGGCATCTGCTTTGCCGTCCCCCGTGACATCGGCGAAGAATGTCCCTCGACTTCCAAAGTAGGGATTGTTCGTCCAGTCCTCGTTGGGCGTGAACAGTGTACCGTTTGACCTGCGTACCGTAATGGCCCCAGTCGTCACCGGCGGAGGCTTCGCACCGTTATCATCGACCCAGGTAAAGGTAATGGTTCTTCCACCAAAGATCTCCCAGAACGTGCTGGGATCGGGATAGTACATATCCGTCCACCAGCCTAGAATCTTTGGCTTCCTGAAAATAATCGTGCTGGCACCTCTCCCTCCGTCTAGAGAGAGGAGGCCAAAGTTGGGCACTGCATTACAGCTATCCAAATGGATAGTGCCCATGTTACCCTGGCAGATACTAAAGATCTCAATTTCCTTCGCCCAGCAACTTGAACAGATATTTGCCAGGCCAACTACTGCTTGATCAGTACGGGATAAACGAGTAGAAGAGATGTCAATACGAAAGGCATCGCCTGAAGCAAACCATGCCATTACCCATTTTCCATTTTTGGGAGGGACTGAAGTAACCGTGTTAAGAATTTGTGAAAGGTCTACCTGCGTACCCGGTATGCCTGAAGCACAGACACTGGCAAATGTGATAGCGGGGTGGGCTTTTGCTAATTCCTCTCTGACCTTGTGTTCAAGGTGACCCTCAAGCAATCGCATGTTCTCCTTGGGGATGGCCAGACTCTCGAGTGAGATACGAATCGCAGGAGTCGTTTCTGGCTGTGCTGATGAAGTATAAGAGAGCATTGAACGCCTTGGGTCCTGGCGAAAGGCATCGATTTCAGCGTTAATCAGCTTGTGTATATCTGCTGTGACCTGATTTATCTTTTCTGCCTGGAGAGACCCTTCAAGGGAAATGGCAAGATGCAGCGGTTCTTGCTGCTTTTGTTGTTGTCGCCAGCGAGAGATAGCTTGCTGAAACACATTTTCGTCATGGATAAGTTGCAATGTCATTTTTCATCTAAAGCGGCCCCTGCAGGAATAGAGGCCACTCTCCTCCTTTTTTGCTTCTAAATCCCCGGCTAATTTCTACCAATCTACCCCAGCCGTATTGGTCTGTCAAGTTCATTTCACTTTTCCGAATCACACAAAGTGACAGCGTGTATGAATTGGCAGTGAAACAGAGGAGCATGAAAAAGCGTGTTACTAGTAAAGCCCATCTCTAGGGAGAGGTTGTGTCTCCCGTGAAAAGGGAGGGAGACTCTGTGGAGAAGTTTCACGAAGGAAAGGAGAAAGCATGAAACCCAGTCGCTTGTTGTTAATGAGTTCGCTTGTGCAGTTTGCGCTCTTGATTCCTCTTGTTCGATGGGCACGCCACCACCGGCAACCGCTTCGAGAAGTGGTTCTCACTCGCTTTTTCCAGAAGGACCAAAAGTCGTGGAAGCGCAGGATCGTCACCATCCTGAATACCCTCACTGGCTCCTCCGTCTTCTTGAATGTGCTGGTCGTTCCCCTGGCTGCCGTGCTCTGGAGGATGCGTCTGCGAGCAGAAGCACTCGCCATGCTGGCATCATGTTGGTCGGGTGTCCTGGTAAGGACCTTGCTCAAGCAAACGATTCATCGTCCTCGTCCGCACAGCGCCCTAGTGCATGTCAAGTCTCAATCGCCAGGGAAGAGCTTCCCAAGTGGGCATGTTGCCTCGTCTGTGTGCTTGTGGGGCTGGATATGTGCGCTTGGCTTCCTGGACAAGAATAAGGCTCGGCCGGCAAGGCGTGCGCTCTTGGGTATTCCTGTCGCGTTTGCGGTCTTCACTGGCCCTGCTCGTGTGTATCTGGGAGACCACTGGCCAACGGATGTGCTGGGTGGGTATCTGTTTGGCGGCGGCTGGCTCGCTCTCTCGCTGAGTCTTTATCTGCAGGTGCGAGATCGGATGCCGAACAAGGCATAAAGCATATCCAGGCACACTTTCAGGCTCTACATGTCTCAGGTCCGAAAGGCTTCGCGCACATTGCGATCTACCAGCAGGTAGATCAGAATGATCAGGGAAATCAACCCACCACCAAAAATATCACCAAATGAATTATTGGGCTGTCCGAGGCTGAAAAGGTGAATCGCGATATTGACTACTTCCAGTATCACAGTGGCCCAGTATGCCCAGGGCTTGAGCGTCCACAATCCCCAGGCCAGAATGAATGAGAGAATGCCTATGGCTAGAGGAATCCACCCCACTAACAGCGCGGCCCAAATATTTATGAACACGCTACCAAACAGGACAAAGATACCGAAAATAATCTCAACGACGGCCGAAATGAACAGGAGAATGGCGATGATGCTGATGCCGAGGGGACGCTTACGCGTGGTTTCGAATAAGTCTTGCATGATGTCCTCCATTGGTGAGTCTACAAATCAAAATCAGAAAACTCTCACCACTATCGAGTATAGGGTGTGAAGCGTGATAATACATCCCTTAAATACACTGTTTTCATCTTCAAAACCCGGCTGTTTGCTCAGTGAGATAGCGTATTTACACTAGACATGGTTTCATATTGATAACTTCCCTCCATCTGCTATACTTACCCACAAAAAAAGGAAAGCACAGTGATCACTTACCAGGATTTTGAAAAAGTTGACATCCGTGTCGGCAGAATCCTCAAAGTCGAGGATTTTCCACAAGCGCGCAAGCCTGCCTACATATTGGAAATTGACTTTGGCCCGGAAATAGGCGTTAAAAAATCATCAGCCCAGCTCACCACAAACTACACCAAAGAAGAACTAATCGGCAAACTGGTCATAGCCGTTGTCAATTTCCCGGTAAAGCGCATCGGCCCTTTCCTATCCGAGGTGTTAACGCTTGGCCTCCCTGATGGAAATGGCGGCGTCATTCTACTCTGTCCAACAAAAGAACTGCCCCTGGGCGGGAAAATGTTTTAAGAGAATAATCCTGAACAAAACGTAACCAAATTCACGCATTCGCAATCATATCTTGACCTTATCTTAACCTGCCAGCACCTGTGCCTCTACTACAATTAGTCAGGGTACTTTCCCCGGAATATTGAGATATTTAGCTAATGAAAGGACGGCACTAAACTATGGCAGTTATTTCTCGCCATCGCTGGCGAATCACCATCACTACTGTTTTCATACTCGCGGCTTTGATCCTTTCCCTCGTCTTGGCCATGGCAACAAGGGCCACCTCCCATGCTGCGGAGCAATTGACCCAGATTAGCAGCGATCCGTACACCAATCCCGACAGTAATCACAAGACTCAAGTTGAGCCAGATACCTTTGCCTTCGGCAACACCATTGTTGCAACTTTCCAATCAGGTCGCTTCTTCGACGGTGGTGCTTCAAACATCGGGTTTGCAACCAGCACGAATGGCGGTGAGACCTGGAAGCACGGCTTCCTACCCAGTTCCACTGTCAATGCAACACCGCCTGGCCCGTATCCACGTGCCAGCGACGCCTCGGTTGCTTTTGATGCAAAGCACAATGTCTGGATGATCTCCTGGCTTGGCATTAAGAGTCCAAGCGGCCCTGTCGATGTGCTCGTCAGCCGCTCGACCAATGGGGGACTGACATTTGGCCCTCCCGTAGTGGTGAATGCTTCCGGTGATTTTAACGACAAAAACTGGACGGTCTGTGACGATACGGCTAGCAGCCCTTTCTACGGGAACTGCTATACCGAGTTCGACGACTTTACCAAGCTAAACCTTGTCCAGATGAGCACCTCCACCAACGGTGGATTGACGTGGGGCGCGGCAAAGACGACTCCCGACCATGCCTGCGTCATCGGTGGGCAACCTCTCGTGCAGCCTAATGGTACGGTCATCGTCCCCATAGACGATTGTCTCGAGACTGCGATCCTGTCTTTCAGGTCTACCGATGGTGGCAACACCTGGAGCAAGACGGTCCTTGCTGCACAACTACTAAATGACGGTCATCCCGGCGCTATTCGTTCTCCTGACCTTCCTTCAGCTGAAATTGACAAGTCGGGCAGAGTTTACGTCGTCTGGACAGACTGCCGCTTTGAAAACTTCTGCAATGCAGGGAACAATGATCTCCTGTTGATCTCTTCCGCTGATGGCATCCACTGGACGCTGCCGAAGCGCATCCCGGCCAACCCGGTTGGCAGTGGCGTCGACGATCTCATTCCTGGCCTAGCCGTCGACAGGAGTACGTCTGGCAGCTCTGCCCATCTTGGGCTTGTCTACTACTACTTCCCGACCATCAATTGCACTTTCAGCACATGCAAACTCAATGTTGGCTTCGTCTCATCCATCAATGGAGGGGCCACCTGGAGCTCAGCAGAGCAACTGGCTGGACCAATGAACCTGCGGTGGCTACCGCTCACAACGCAAGGTTTCATGGTAGCTGATTACCTCTCGACCTCCATCGTGCCAGGTGATGACGACGCTACGCCTGTGTTTGAGGTAGCCAGGCCTCCAGACACCCCGCCTTCTTGCTCCAACCTGACGACAGGAGCTCCAGGCCAGGATTGTCACCAGGCCACGTTCACAACGCCTGAAGACCTGGTGCAGATAGTCGGAGGTACAAACCCAGCCACTGGTGGGTCCACGCCCACTAACACGCACGCTAAGGCACAATCACTTGTCAGGCAAACCGCCTATTAATCGTAGCGGCGTATCCTGAACACCGGTGCGTTTAATCAAAATTAGCGCAGGCCGTTGTTTCAAGTAAGAAACAACGGCCTGCCGGCTTGCACATAAGGAAAATGAAGATGTCACACTCACGTAAAGTTGGATTGAGCGGTATTTTAATATTGGCTGTTGTCTCTCTTGTCGTCTTCTTTGGCCTGTTCAACGCTCTGTTGACGCCTAAGAGTGCCAATACTGCCCATGCTGCGTCATCCCTGTCATTCCATAAGTTTGCCAATGGTCCCTACAAGGTCCAGGGCAAAACAATCCTGGGAGTCGATGGCAAACCTTACCTCTTCCACGGCGTTGGGCGTGACGGTCTGGAGTTTGCCTGCACAGGTCCCGGCTTTCTTGATACACAACACCTCGCTCTGATGGGACCTCCTATTTCCAACGGTATCAGTGGTGGCACCTATTGGCATGGGAATACCGTACGCTTACCTCTCTCTGAGGTCTTCTGGCTTCATGGCTATAGCGCTCAGAGCTGTACGCAGGCTATGTACCAGGGGCTTGTCAAATCGACAGTGGATGCCCTCACTTCCCTGAAATTGAACGTTATTCTCGACCTGCAATGGACTGATGCCGGTGGGCAATACACCAATCATGGCGGCGCCAGTTTTCAACTGGCCGACAATGACAGTATCTCGTTCTGGACCCAGGTCGCCAAGATTTACTCGGGCTATTCCAACGTGCTTTTCGAATTACTCAATGAGCCGCATCCTCACACTTATTCAGTCCCGAATAAGAATATTTGGTCATGTTGGAAATATGGCTGTCAAATTACCAACGACGATTCTATTCAGGGATCATGCAATTGCACGCCCTCCTATAGTGGTATTGGGATGCAAAGGCTGGTGAATACTGTGCGGGCTGCAGGCGCCAAAAATCTTGTATTGGTTGCTGGCACGAACTGGGGCTACAACCTGAGCAAGCTTGCCTCATACCCTATCACGGGTTCAAACATCGTCTATGATACCCATCCATATCCCTATAATGGGAAAATGCCTCAGGACTGGGATGCCGCTTTTGGGTATTTGACTGCAACTGCCCCTGTTATGTCGGCTGAGAATGGTCAATACGATTGCAATAGTGACTACATGAGTCAACTGCTCTCCTACTTTGATGCGCATTGGATGGGATGGACAGCCTGGGCGTGGTATAATACAGGCAATCCCAAGTCAATTTGCGGCTTTCCCCAATTAATGACTGATTATAATGGGACACCTGCTGCGAATATGGGTACATACATCCATCAGCATTTACTGAGCTATATCAAATAGCACGCCACTACCCCTCACTCCCCGGCACTTTTTCGCGCATGTGGGAATGCGTCTCTCATGAGGTCGACCGCAAGCGCCCCCACCATAAGCGTTCACGTACGGCTGAACGATGTCACTCTGAGCAAAGCGAAGGGTCTGGCGCGGGGCACAGAGATGCTTCGCGGAGTTTACCCTGAGTGCAACGAATGGGCTCAGCATGACAGGATGATTTCTTCCTGCCACACGCCGGTTAGAGTCCCCTTGTGGTCGTCCAATACGCATCAACCTAACGAAAAGCTCATCCCCATCCGTAGGGGCGAGAGTGGTGGAGCGGGGAAAGGTGGGCCTTTATGGTCGCCCGCTTCGCCGGCACCGCTCCTCCCGGAATGGTATTCGAGAGACCCGGAAAGGGACGACGGGCGACCATAAAGGCCCACTCCACCCATCCACTCCCCGCTCGCCCCTACGGATCACCCGCCCTCCTACCTCTCTTCGCGGCTTAGGTCGATGTGTATTGGCGTCCCCCTTGTGGTCGCTCTCTGAATGGTGTCTCACCATGAGCGTTAAGTTAACGCATATGGTGTCCCCCACCGCATATCTGCACCACCCCCGCCCTTACAAATCAGAAGACCGCGCTTTGGAGAAAAAGCGTAACTACTCAGGCAAGGGCTTGCAATGGCTGGTACAATAAAGCCGAGAGAGCAGGAAAACAGATAGCTTGGCTGAAGAAGGAAACAGAGATGCCGCGAGATCAACGAAAATACCAGAAAGCACTCATGAAAAAGCGAAGCAAGCAAAAAGCTGCCTCACAACACAAATCACATCAACAAGAGTTCACCTCATTATCCCCGCAGGCCAATATTCGCCATGCTCGCACCTATCCTCTTTTTGAATGTCTGATCAGTGACAACTGGCAAAAAGATGACATGGGGCTTGTACAGGTCCTTTTGGCTCGCCAGCAACCTGATGGAGATATCTGTTTTGGTAGTTATCTTATAGATAAGTACTGCCTGGGGCTTAAAAATACCCTTGCCAATGCAGGTTTTTCCAGGTTTCGTTATGAGAACGAAGTCCGTAACAGAGTTTTCCGCGAGATGAAGACGGTGAAGTGCCCGCTTGAGCTGGCACACCAGATGATTTATGCCTCCATTGAGTATGCAGCACAGTTTGGCTTCGAGCCTGAGAAGGACTTTGCACTATCGCAATATTTGCTGGCACCACGCGGCGAACTGGGAGAACCTTATCAATTGACATTTGGAAAAAATGGGAAGCCCTTTTTTATTGCAGGGCCGTATGATAATGTTGCACGTATCCTCAAGCAATTAGAGAAGACGGCTGGACCAGGGAATTATGACTATTTAGTGCCGATTGATATGCTCTAAACATGGATTATCTTCGCCTCTTACAACAAACAGCGCAATACTTTAGCGAACACCAGCAGCAAGCCTACCTTGTCGGCGGCTCACTGCGCAACATCTTGCTCAGTGAGGACTGCGTCGATTGGGACATTGTCACTCCTGGAGATGCTCACAAGCTTGCGCGACGCCTCGCCGATAGATTGGGTGGACATTATGTCCGTATGCATGAAAAGGCCAGCCGCGTAGTCGTTGTTCTGGATCCAGATTCCACAACTAACAAAAAGCATCGAAAAGAAATCCGTCTCGATATCTCTCCTCAGAATGGCAAAACAATTGAGGACGACCTGCGCCACCGTGACTTCACCATCAACGCCATTGCAGCCCTCCTGGCCAACATCGTGAAATATGTTGAATCGGAACTCGCAGGGCGGGAACCGCCAGGGCAGGAGTCGGAATTCCCAGGGCGGGAGTTGGAGTTCCCAGGGCGGGAGTTGGAGTTCCCAGGGCGGGGGCAAGCCCCGCCCCTACAATACGACGAAGGGGCCGATTCGTTCATGGTAGGGGCGGGGCTTGCCCCCGCCCTGGAGATTCCCGCCCCGGAGATTCCCGCCTTGCATACCCCCACCCCTCATACCCCCGTCCAGCCTGCTGCACTGCCTGCGGTGGCCCTGGGGATTATCGACCCATTCCACGGCCTGGCTGATCTACAGGCGCGGCGGCTGAAAGCTGTTGATGGCGAGGTTTTCAGGCATGACCCCCTGCGCATGTTGCGGGCTGTCAGGTTGATGATGCGCTACAGGCTGCAAATGGATGGCTGGACAGAGGGGCTGATGGTACGTGATGCAGCGCTACTCCCCCAGGTGGCCGCGGAACGTATACACGATGAGTTGTACGCGATCCTTGAGCCGGACGGAGCAAGCGAGCGTCTACGCTTTCTTGATGCACATGGCTTATTCACAGTGATCTTTCCAGAGTTTGTCGCAGCAAGGGGGATGCCCCAGCCAGCTCCGCATTATTGGGACGTACTGGAGCATTCAATTGAATCGGTTGGCGCCCTTGAACGCGTGGCGCAACTGCTACAGGGTGAAACAGAGCGCCGTAATATTGTAGGGGCACCCCTTGCGGGCGCCCTTGGAACGGAGGCTGCTGGCGCCCTCGTAGCGGAAATACGCCCATTGCTGCGCGAGGCAGAGCAGCAGAGGATTTTTTCTTTTGCGGATCTGACCGCGCCACGTATGAAACTGGCGGCGCTGCTGCACGACATCGGCAAGCCGCTGACATTCTCCTGCGATGAAGAGGGAGAGATTCATTTTTATAATCATCCGCAGGTGGGAGTGCGCATAGTTGAGCAGATAATGAAGCGCTTATGCGCTAGTACACAAGATCGGCGGCTGGCCCAACTGGTGACGGCCCATCACATGCGCCCGGGTCAATTGGCCCAGGGTGGGCTTGTGACACCACGGGCGTTCCGTCGCTATTTTGTTGACCTGGGGCCAACAGGCATATACGTGGCGCTGCTTTCGCTGGCCGACCACCTGGCCACCCTGGGGCCTCAACAGGCCACCGATTCGTGGCAGCGACACCTGGGCGTAGTGCGTTTGCTGCTCACACGCTACATCCGCGAACGCGACAGCATCTTGCCGCCTCAACTGATCAGCCCCGAGGAGCTAATGCGCCGCCTCAAATTGCAGCCCGGCCCCGTGATTGGCCAGCTCCTGGACCTGATTGCCGAAGCCCAGGCCGAAGGCACAATCCACTCAAAAGAAGAAGCATTCTGGCTGGCAGAAGAGAAAATCCACGAGATGAATCTGTAGGGAGCGGATGGTGCTGATACTGGTAGCAGTGTGTTGAAAAAGAGTTTGCAATGGGATTTTGATGCGTCACCCTTTCATTTCCTGTGAGAAACAATCGCCTCAAAGATTACTAGGCCTCCACAGTTCGTAACGCTTTTCGTAACGTTTTCGAGACGGGTGTATGGTAATATTAAGAGCAGAAGAAGTTACAACTTCTCCTTTGAAGAGTCGTGTCCTTCTTGCGTTTCAGCATCTGGACAGTGCTTTGAACAGGAGCATCAGGAGTCGAGGGATGAACCTGCAGCCCGCGCCGAAATCCACCAGGGTGAGCGATGAACGGCCTCATGAAGCCCGTACACATTTGCATGGGCGCAGGCTTGTCTTCGTTCGCATCCTCTGCATTGTACTGGTCGCCTACACCCTCGGGTTCTTTGGGATCGGCCTTGTGCTCGCATTTGCAGCACACCAGGCGATCTGTACTGGCCTGACGTGTGTTCTGCCCATCCCCGAGGCCCTGGTCTATTTCGCAGTAGCTGCCCTGATCTTTTGGCGCAAGTCTGACGACTGGATGGCGCTGTTTGTTGGTCTCATGCTCGTCCTGCTGGCTCCCATCAGTACGCTTCCAGACGAAATTCTCAATCTCTTGGGCGGCTTTCCGGCCATGCGGGTGCTCCTCGTTATCTCGATCTACCTCGGGTTGTTATCCTTCCTGCTCTTCTGGTTCCTCTTTCCCAATGGCCGGTTCGTGCCACGCTGGACGCCTTGGCTCGTCGCTGGCTATCTGCTCTGGTTCGCTGGCTATTGCCTTCTGGGCATTTGGGTCGACTTTGTCAAGTGGGAGGATGGAGTCTGGGCTTCCTTTCTTTTGGCAGTCTTAAGCGTGTTCGTGACCGTCTTGATTGTCCAGATCTATCGCTACACTGAAGTGTCCAGTCCTCGCGAGCGCCAGCAGTCCAAGTGGGCCATTGTAGGGACATTCATAGCCTTTGCGGGAATTGCAGTTGTACCTTTCGAACCTGTCTCTGCCCCCCCTCCCAATGCAAGGGCTATTCTCCTGCTGATCCCGCTCTCCATTGGTATCGCCGTGCTCCGCTACCGACTGTATGATATTGACGTCCTGATCAACCGTACGTTAATCTACGGCACCTTAACGGGCATCCTGGCCTTGGTCTACTTTGGCCTTGTCTACGTATTGCACCTCCTCTTTCGTGGGCTCATCGGTCAAACGAACGATCTCGCCGTTGTGATCTCTACATTGGCCATTGCTGCCTTGTTCCAACCCTTGCGTCGGCGAATCCAAAGCGTGATTGATCGCCGTTTCTATCGCCGCAAATACGACGCAGCGAAAATCATCGAGGCTTTCAGTGCCACCTTGCGCCAGGAAGTGGACCTGGACCAGCTGCGCGAGCAGTTGCTAGCCGTCGTGCAGGAGACGATGCAGCCAGCGCATATCTCGCTCTGGCTGCGTTCGCCTGAACACGACAGAAAACGCCAGGAGATTTGGAACAGCACTTCTGCTGCTCGCCTCCCTCCAAGTGAAAAAAGTTAGCTGGCATGCAGCATACCTAGTCTAAGCAAGCAGGCATACTTAATGTGATATTGGTGGCGAATTGTAAAACTGAGGGTGATTTTTAACTTCTCTATGCACCATCCTCGCTCGATTTTTGAATTCGCCACCAACATCAATGTGGTGGCGAGCCGGGCGCTTGAGGTCGCCCTTGTATACTAACGAAAAGCCCATCAATATCTGTAGGGGCGAGAGTGGTGGAGCGCGGATGGGAGGGCCTTGATGGTCGCCCGGGGGT
>Ga0137371_10004055_pt1 | contig 11495 bp, 10 predicted proteins | sample SagtaG_7_FD_104919 | JGI IMG/M metagenome (GOLD analysis project Ga0137371, IMG submission 104919) | Vadose zone soil microbial communities from Sagehorn Ranch, Mendocino, California, USA - Sage1_R_40_16 metaG | ecosystem: Environmental > Terrestrial > Soil > Vadose zone | place: USA... | reverse complement strand
GCGAGGATCAGCTCGGCCGCACGGGCGAGCCTGGACCCGACGACGTTGGTGATCGCGATGGTCAACGAGCCTTGCCGCCTGGCTTCCTCGACTACCGCGACCACATCGGGCGATTCGCCAGACTGCGAGATTCCGATCACAGACTGCCCGTCCAGCCGCGGCGGACGGGCGTAGTGAGTGAACAGCGATGGCGCGGCGAGCGCCACCAACTTTTGGTTCCGCACACCGAAGAGATATTTGGCGTACAGCGCCGCGTTGTCGGAGCTGCCGCGCGCCGCGATGACGATTCCGCCAGGCGCGGCGGCACGCATTCTCTCGCCGATCGAGCTTGCCGCCGCCGCGCCGTGCGTGAGCAGGCGCGCCACCACCCCCGGTTGCTCCGCGATCTCGGTCCGAAACTTGCTCACCCTTGCAGCATCTCCTCGGCCAGCCGCAACGCCCCCTCGACCGGAGGCTCGACCAACCGGATGCACGGCGACGCCAGGCGCTCGCGGAGAGCGGCCTCCAGGCGGGGCTGGTTAAGCAACAGACCTCCCGCCAGCACTACTGGGCCATCCACGCCAAGCAGCTCGCGCAAACCTCGGGCGAGCTTCGTCAACGCGTCCGCGGCGCCGCCGACGATCTCTCTGGATGCCCTGTCTGTCTCGAACGTGTCAAAGACCGCCGACGCGGCCGCGGCCCACTGCATAGGTTCCCGCATGGCATGCAGGTTGGCCGTGAGCTCGCGGGCATCGGAGGCGCGGCACGCCGCGAGCAGCGCGTCGCCGAGCGCTCCCATCGGCCTCCGATCGTCGGCGCGGGCGGTCACCTCACGCGCAGCTTCGCGCGTGATCCACACGCCGCTTCCGTCGTCGCCCAGCATCCATCCCCATCCCCCCCGCTGTGCCTCGCGGCCGTCGATGCGGCGCCCATAGGCCACCGAGCCCGTGCCCGCGACCAGCGCGATGCCCGCGGCGACGCCCGCAGCGGCGAGCACCAGGCGCGTGTCGTGGACTACCGCAAGCCGGCAGTCCGGAAGCTTGCGCTCGAGCAACTCCTCGAGCCGGGCACGCGCGGCCGGTATCTCAGCGCCCGCGGCGCCCGCGCAGCATGCTTGCGGATGCGCGTCGCCAAGCCGCTCCAGTAGCGCCGTCAGGCGATCACCGACGAGGCCCCACTCGAGCGTGGCGATGTTGGCGCCCGGCCCTTCGACGTCCACCGAGACGTGTCCGTTCCCGCGCAGCCTCGCGCGGCTCGAGGATCCGCCGATGTCGAGGCCTAGAAGGGTTGGCGGAATTTCACCACCCCTCGAATCATCGTCAGCCTCACGCGCATCTGCGCATCCATCACGACCAGGTCTGCGCAGGCGCCCTCGGCGATGCGACCCAGGCCTCGCTCGCCCAGCACCCTCGCGGGCACATCCGAGGCCAGGCTGATCGCGCCCTTGAGGCTCATCCCCGGGAGTCGCGCCATCAACCGGACGAGGTCCGGCATGCTCGCGGCACTGCCGGCAAGGGTTCCGTCCTTCAGCCGCACGACCCTGCCGTCGCTGACGACCGGACGGCCGGACAGCGCGTATGTGCCTGGCGGCGCACCCGCGGCCGATGTCTGATCGGTGGTCAGCGCGATGCGACCGACGCCCTTGACGCGGAGGAGCTGCTCGCAGACTGCCGCATGGACGTGCTCACCGTCGGCGATCAGGCCAACCGTGACCCGAGGGTCGAGGAGCAGCGCGAGCGCGATCCCAGGCCGGCGGTGGTGCACCGGCGGCATCGCGTTGTAGATGTGGGTCGCAAAACGAATCCCGGCCGCGATCGCCTTGCGTCCCTGCTCGAAATCTGCACCCGTATGTCCCGCCGCGACCACGATGCCGGCCTGGTGAAGTCGTTCCGCCGCCGCGAGCGCGCCCGGCAGCTCAGGCGCGAGCGTCACCAGCCGCGGCCGCGCCGCCACGATGACATCGACGTTTTCGGGCGTCGGCGCGGCGAGATGCGCGCGCAGATGAGCCCCCCTGAAGGACGGGTTGAGAAACGGCCCTTCGATGTGCGCGCCAAGGACGCGGGCACCTTGCGCTTCAGCGGCGGCACCGACGGCCGCGGCAAAGGCGGCGCCAACCTCGACCGGCGCCGAGATGAGGGTCGGGAGGAAGGCTGTCACGCCGGTTGCCGGCAGGGCATCCGACAGGGCCGCGATCGAATCTGCGCCCGCCGCCGCGTCGTGACCGGCGTAGCCGTTGACCTGGAGATCGATGAATCCCGGGGCGATGATCTCGCCTGGAGCCGCCACCACCTCTTCATCCGGGCGGCTCGGAGGGTCGCCTCGCCCGACCCAGGTGATGACCTCGCCTTCCACCAGCACGCTGTCCGCCGCGCCGGCGCCGTGGAGGGCGCCGCGGAAGAGGGTCCTCATGATCCCTCCACGCGACCGGCGGCAAGCACCGCCTTCAAGTCGCCGTCGGCGCCGTCGAGCAGCTCGCGCGCCTCTTCCGCGTGGACGCCGCGCCGCAGCATGACGATCGCGACCTTGGGGTTCCCGTCCGCCGCCTCCAGCGCGCGTAACGAGTCCTCGCGCGTTGCCCCGCCGAGCCCAGCGACCACCAGAGTCGCGCGCGCCCGCAGCTTGTCGTTGCCCGAGAGGACGCCAACCATACGGCCCCGGTGCGTGTGGGCGAGCCGAGTGAAGACCGCTGTGCTGAGCATGTTGAGGACGAGCTTCTGCACGGTGCCTGCCTTGAGGCGCGTCGAACCGGCGATGACCTCGGGCCCCGTCTCGACCTCGATCGCGATTTCCGAAGCTCTGCCCAGAGGCGATCCCGGATTGCAGCTGATCGCCACCCGCAGAGCGCCGGCCGAGGCCGCGTGATCGAACGCGCCGAGCGCGAATGCCGTCCGCCCGCTCGCGCTGATGCCGACCGCCACGTCGCGTTCGCCCACCTGAGCGCTGCGCGCGGCATCCTGGCCAAGAACGCGATCGTCCTCTTCGGCAGGCGCTTCCACCGCATGGGCTTGCACGACATGCGCGTCGACGCCGAACGTGGCCGGGCACTCGGCGGCGTCCAGCCTGGCGATGAGTCCACTCGTCCCGGCGCCAAAGTAGTGCAGCCGCCCGCCGCCGCGCAGCCGCACGGCGATCTCTTCGACCGCCCGAGCGATCACGTCGAGCTCCGGCGCGATCGAGCGGACGGCTTCGACGTCCTCCGCGTGCATGAGTCCCACGAAGTCACGGGGCGTGAGGTCGTCGAGCTCGTCCGCCCGCGGATGGAGGTTTTCGCTCACGGGGCGGTCATCTAGTGAGCACTTCGGCGGCGGTTTCGGCGCAGACGCGCGCCGAGCCGTGAGTCGCGATGTACGCCGTCGCCCGCTCGGGCCTGCAGATTGGAACCCCCATCTCGACGAGGATGGCGTCAGGACGGGCCGCGAGGAGCGCGTCGACGGTCACGGCCTGGTCCGGGCGCCGGTGAAGGTCGCGCACCACGAGCACAATGCTCCTGCGTTTCGATTGGTCCAGAAGCACGGCCGGATCATGCGCCGCGGGATCAACATCGATCGCCATTACCCGCACGCCCCGGGCGGCGAGCGCGCCGGCGAGACCCCACGGCACGTCGCCTGCTGCGATGGAGGCGGTTGATTCGAATCGCAGCACGGCAGCGTCGGGGCCGACCTTCACGGCTCCATCCACCCGGATCGCCAGCCTCGCGGCCACAGCGCCGGCATCGCCTCGCGGGGCGCCTCCGCCTGCACGAGCTGCCCTCCAGGCGGCCACGGCGTCCACACGCGACGCGGCCTCCCTCAGGCTGTTCTCACGGAGGCGGCCCCGCGCAACCGCGGCGGCCACAGCGTCGACGATCTCGTCGACCACCCCCTCGTCAGCACGCCCGCCTCCGATGCAGAGCGCGTCGGAGCCCGCGATGAGGGCCCGGACAGCGCCCTCGGCGATCCCGAGCCCACGGCTCAGGCCCTGCATCTCGAGGCCGTCGGTGATGGCGAGGCCCTTGAATCCAAGCTCGTCGCGAAGGAGGCCGGTCATGATCCGTGGACTGAGCGTCGCGGGAGCCTGGTCGATCGCGGGCACCACGACATGTGCGCTCATCATCGACTGGACCCCGCACTCGATCGCGGACGCGAACGGCCCCAGAGCCCGCAGATGCGGATCCTCGGCGACGACCGGAAGGTCGAGGTGCGAGTCGATGGCGGTGTCGCCGTGCCCCGGAAAATGCTTGGCGCAAGCGGCCACGCCGGCATTCTGCATTCCTTCGATATATGCAGCGGTATGGCGGGCGACGGCCGCGGCATCGGATCCGAAGGACCGCACCCCGATCACCGGGTTCTGCGGATTGCTGTTGACGTCCGCTACGGGAGCGAGGTTGAGATCGATCCCGCAGGCTGCCAGCTCGGCGCCGATCGCAGCCGCCACGTCACGTGTGAGCGAGACCGTGTCCGCGACGCCGAGGGCAAGGTTGCCCGGGTACGAGCTTCCCGTCCGCGCCTCGAGCCGCGTCACATCGCCTCCTTCTTCGTCGATGCAGACGAGCAATCCGGGGCGCGCGCTGTGCAGCTCGGCCGCCATGCCGGTCATTTGCGCCTTGCTCTCGAAGTTGCGAGCAAAGAGGATGACCCCGCCCATTCCATCGGCCGCGCGGCGGAGCACCCAATCCGGAGCTCGCGTGCCTTCAAAACCCGGCAGAATGCACCGCAGCGCGAAAGCCTCGATGGACGTCATCCCTTCACCGCGCCGGCGGTGAGGCCGCCGGCCAGGTACCGCTGGAGGATGAGGAAGAAGGCCACGACCGGCAAACCGGTCAGGGTCGCGGCGGCCATGAGCGGCCCCCACTCCGGACCGTGGTTCGTGGTGAACGAGGCGAGCCACACCGTCAGCGTCTGATTGTCGGGGCTCGACAGGAGGACGTACGCGACGATGTATTCGTTCCACGCCTGGATGAACCCGAAGATCGCGGTGGCCACGAGGCCGGGTCCGACGAGCGGGAAAGTGATCCGGAGGAACGCGCCGACTCGGGTGCAGCCGTCGATCATCGCGGACTCCTCGAGCTCGGCAGGGATGTTCGCGACGAACCCTCTCAGCGTCCAGACCATGAAAGGAAGGACCACGGCGAGGTAAACCGCGATCACGCCGGGCAGCGCGTCCGTCTGGCCGACGCTGTCCAGCATCAGGTACAGCGGGATGATCAAGGCGTTGAGCGGCACCATCTGGACGCCGATGATCATCACGAGGAACGCCGTACGGCCCTTGAAGCCGAAGCGAGCCGTCGCCACCGCGGCGAGAAACGAGATCGCAAGCGCGAGGACCAGCATCACGCCGACGACGATCAGGCTGTTCTTGACGTCGTCGAGGAAGAAAGGCCGGGCGATGGCGTCCTGGAAGTTATGCAGCGTGAAGGGCGCCGGGAACCACTTCGGCACCAGGGTCAGGATGTCGCGGCCGGGCTTGAACGCGGTCGCCACCATCCAGTAGATGGGAAAAAGCATCACGACCGCGACCGCGACACCGATCGCGTCGTAGAACACCTGGGTCACTTGCTGGCGCACGTTGACCCGAAGGTTGACCTCGGTCGCCGCGCGGGCAGGGCCCGAGCGAATTCCCTGCGCGGTGCCCGGCGCGATCATGCGATCTCCGCCACCTTCACGGTCTCGCGCACGTAGAAGAAGGTGACGAACACGAGCACCAGGACCATCAGGACGGCGATCGCCGCCCCCAATCCGTATTGGGTCACGCCGAACGATTCGCGGTACGAATAGATCGCGATCGTGAAGTAGTCGGAGCTGGGCCGTTGGTTGAGCATCACGTAGATCTGGTTGAAGACCCCGAAGTCCCAGATCGTCGAAAGGCAGATGACGATCAAGAAGATGGGCTTGAGCAGCGGCGCTGTGACAAACCAGAAGGTATGCCATGCGGAGGCGCCGTCGACCTTTGCGGCGTCGATCACGTCATTCGGAACCTGGAGCAGGCCGGCGAAGACCGTGATCGTGACGAAGGGGATGGCGCCCCAGACGACGACCACCACCAGAACGCCCAGCCCCTGCACAGGGTTGTCGAACCAGTTGTGATGGATGAAGTTGCCCAGGTGCAGCTGGGTGAGCAGGTAGTTGATGACGCCGAACTCGTAGTCGAACATCCACTGCCAGATGTCGACGCTGACGATCACAGGCGTCGCCCAGACGAAGACGAGCGAGCTCATGACCAGGATGCGCACCGCCGAGCGCACCTTGAGCAGAAGGAGGGAGATGAGGGTGCTCAGGACGACGGTCAGGGCAACGCACGCGAACGTGAAGAGCAGGGAACGGACGATCACCTGGTGAAAAAGGGGGTCGACCAGGATCGCCCGATAGTTGTCCAGGCCCACCCAATCGCCCGCGTGGTGGATGAGCTCGCGCAGCCCATAGTGCTGGAGCGAGAGCCAGACCAGCATGCCGAGCGGGAAGGCGAGGATGCCGGCGATCACCAGCACGCTCGGGCTGATCAACGCGTAGGGAAGGATGTTGGCCCGCAGCCAGCCGCGGTACCGGCGTGACGGAGAAAACGGAGGGACCGGCTCGAGGTCAGGCGCAGCTACCGCCATACCCATCGAGCCAGCCCCCTTTACTTGTGGTTCGTCAGAGCGGCGCTAGCCGCCACCGTTGAGGATTGACGTGATCCGGCTGCTGGCCGAACCTGTCGCGTCCGGAATCGTCTGCTGCTTGGTGAATATCTTGACGAGCATGTCGGGAAGCACGTTGGCGTTCTCGACACTGGCCCAGTTCTTCGAGTTGGGGACGAACCGGCTGTTCTTGGCCGCGCCGAAGAACACCTGGTTGAGCCCGGTGCCAAGACCCAGCAGCGAGGTCGTGTTCGGGATGACTCCGCCGACGGTCGCCATGTCTGACATGTGCTTTTGGCCCGTGAGCATCCCGACCCACGCGTTGGCGAGGTCGGTGTGCTTGCTCCTGGCCGCGACCGCAAGGTCGGATCCGCCGAGGAATACGGGGGCGGTCTGGCCCGAGTTGTGGCTCGGGATCGGGAACGCGCCCAGCTTGTCCTTGAGGGCCGGGTTGCCCGCCTTGGGGTCTGTGATCACGCCGACTTCCCAGCCGTTGGCGATGATCATCGCGATGTGACCCTGGGCAAACGCCGCGTCCTGCTTCGCCTCATCGCCCGTCTTGTCGGCGCGCGAGAGTGCGTTGACGAGGTTCTGCAGCTTGACGAGGCCCTGCTGCGAGCCGTCGCCGTTGAGGCTGCCCTGCCACTTGTCGCCCGACTGGGTGGCAATGTTCCCGCCGAAGTCCCAGACGAAAGGAAGGGCCGCGTACCAGTACTTGCCAGGGAAGTACAGGGCGGAGAAGTTCGGGTCGGAGCTGTGCGCGGTCATCAGCTTCTGGCCCACTGTGAGCAGGTCGTCCATGCTCGTTGGAACCTGGACGTTGGCCGCCGTGAAGAAGTCCTTGCGGTAGATGATGGCCCGGCTACCCGCGTAGTAAGGGACGCAGTACAGCTTGCTGTTCACCGTGCAGGAGTCGGTGAGGGACTGCAGCCAGGTGTTGGAGTTGTCAAAGCTCGACTTTTTGCCGCTGATGTTCTCGAGCGCGTCGGCCGCCGCGTACTTGGCCACCAGCGTGTTGCCCAGCTCGATGACGTCCGGCGGGTTGCTTCCGCCAAACGCGGTGTCGAGCTTGGTTCCGATATCGCCCCATTGCTGGATCTCGACCTTGACGGTCACCTTCGGATACTTGGCGTTGAAGTCGGCGTTGACGCTGTCGATCACGCTCTGAGGCGCGCTGCCGTTCATCAGCCACACCGTCAGGGTCCCCGTCTGGTCAGCCGGGTTGGTCGTTGTCCCCGTGCTTCCGCCGCAGGCGGTCGCGATGACAGCCACGGCGACTGTGACCACGCTTAACCATGTCCTTGTGAGTTTCATCTAGGCAATTTCCCCTTATTTCTTGAATGTGGCGCCGGGGCGCCGTTGTCCTGGTCGCCTCTCGATTCGCTCGCCGCCTTGCCACGCGAGGCGCCGGCCGAGCGCCCGTTGCGGCTTCGTTGCGGAACAAGCTCGGCGACCAGGCGATAACGGTCGCCGCGATAGATGGAGCGAACGAACTCGACGATCCGCCCTGACTCGGAGACAGTCGTCCGCTCGAAAAGGAATGCAGGCGTGTGCAATGGGACTCCGAGCACCTCGGATTCCTCGTCGCTTGTCACGGTCGGCTCGATGGACTGAGTGCCGGACGCGATCGTGATCCCGTACCGCTCACGGAGCAGCTCATAGAACGAGTGGTCCTCGAAGTCGGCGCGGGAGAGGCCGGGCACGAACGCCTCGGGTACATGCAAGACCTCCATCGCCATCGGCTGGGAGTCGGCCAGGCGGAGACGCTTGACGCGGATCAGCCGGGTCTCGGGCGAAACCTCGAGGCGGTGGGCGAGCCGTGCGCCGGCAAACGTGGTCGTGAGCTCGAGCGTCCGGCTGCCCGGCGTCATGCCGCGGCGCCGCATGTCGTCGCTGAAAGACGTGAGCGTGAGCGGCTGGGCGATCTTCGGCTCGGTCACGTAGGTGCCGCTGCCGTGGCGGCGGTCGAGGTGGCCGTCGCGTACCAGCTCGTCGAGTGCGGCCCGGAGAGTAAGCCGCGAGACGCCAAGGTCCATGGCGAGCTGCCGCTCCGCCGGGATGGGCTGGCCCACCGCGATCGACTCGACCAGGTCGAGGACGCGGTCGCGGGTCTCCTCCTGCTTGCTCATGGAAGTGGTATTACCCTCCAGCCCTGCGTCACGGTGCAAGTAAAGCACAGAACCCGTAAGTGGTCAATACCACTTTTAGCGGCGGCGGGCGGCGAGCCTCCGATGGGTCAGATTTGAGCGCAGCCTGGCGCGTGCGCCGGCGGTCGCGTCCAGCTCATCGAGCCCGATCAGGGCCGCGCCCAGCACCGGCGGCGCCGCGAGGTGGAGGACGTGCGCCCGCGGAGCCAGGCGGCGAATCCCCGTGGTGATCCTGGCGATCAGCTTGTCGTCCGCCGCGCGCAGGACGCCGCCGCCCAGCACGACGTGGACATCGTGGTCGCTCAGGTGGAGCCGCTTGATCGCCGCGTTGGCGGTGACCACGATCTCCTGCGCCATCTCATCGACCAGCCCCTGCGCCACACGGTCCCCGGCGCCGGCCGCCTGGAAAACCAGCGGCGCGCCCTCGCTCAGTCTGTAGCTATCCAGCTTGCCGGTATAGACAGCCTCCATCACCGCGGTAGGCCGCGACATCCTGAAGTGCGCGGGCACCAGTCGCTCGAGCAACGTCCGCGGGCCGCGACCGTCACGGGCACGGATCGCGGCGCCGAGAGCGCTGCGCCCGAGCCAGCCGCCACCGTGAGCACGATCGCCCGATAGCTCTCCGAACGAAGGGAACCGCACCGAACGGCCGTCAGGACCGACGCCTGCGCAATTCATGCCCGTGCCGCACACGACGGCGACGCCCCACTTGCGGTCGGTCCCGGCGCGCAGGACCGCGAAAGTGTCGTTACGGACGATGGTTTTGCGCGTCCATCCCTGAGCCTCGAGCTCGGCCGCGATGCGGCGGTCGTCGACCGGAATGTCGGCCCCAGCGAGGCAGAACACCCCCAACGCAGCCACCGCCCGCGAGCTGTCGACGCCGCCGCGGCGAGCGATCGCCTTGATCGCGTCCGTCAGCGCATTGACGGAGCCGTTGTATCCGAGGCCAAAGTGGTAGCTGCCCCGCCGGCGCATCGCCACGAGCACGTTGCCCTTCACGTCGACCAGCGCAAGGTCGGCTTTTGAGGCGCCGCCATCGACGGCAAGCACCGTCTTATCAGGAAACATCCCTAACAATTTCCGCATATTCTCGCGTACGATGCCGCGGAGTGGGGGTCAAGATTGCGGTTGTCGGCGGCGGCAGCACGTACACGCCGGAGCTGATCGAAGGATTCCACTCGCGACGCGACCGGCTGCCGGTCGACGAGCTCGTCCTGCACGACATCGACGACGAGCGCCTCGAGGTGGTCGGGGGACTGGCGCGCCGCATTCTCCAAAAGCACGAGTGGCCGGGCACGCTGGTCGTCACAAAGGACCGGGAGCGTGCGCTAGACGGAGCGAGCTTCGTCATCGTTCAGCTTCGGGTCGGCGGCCAGGCCGCTCGCCTCGTCGACGAGACGTTGCCCCTCGAGTTCGGCTGCATCGGACAGGAGACAACCGGCCCGGGAGGATTCGCCAAAGCCCTGCGCACCGTCCCGCTAGTGCTCGACATCGCGGACGAGACCGAGCGACGGGGGGCTCGAGGGGCGTGGCTGATCGACTTCACCAACCCGGTCGGCATCGTGATGCAGGCGCTGCTCGACCACGGCCGTCGCGCGATCGGCCTGTGCAACTCGGCGATGGGGTTCCAGCGCAAGTTCGCGCATCTCCTGGACCTCCCGCCCGAGCGCGTCTCCCTCGACCACGTCGGGCTGAATCACCTGACCTGGGAGCGCGCGGTGTACGTGGAGGGCGAGGACCGCCTCCCCGAGCTCATCGAGCGCGCGGCCGGCGAGATCGCGGCCGACATCGGGCTCCCGGCCGACCTGCTCCGCCTGCTGCACGCGGTCCCCTCGTACTACCTGCGCTACTTCTACGCGACAGACGAGGTGCTTCGGGAGCAGGTTTCGGGTGGCAAACGCTCGCGGGCCGAAGAGGTGATGGAGATCGAACGCGGGCTGCTCGAGATGTATCGCGATCCAGGCCTCACCGAGAAGCCGGCCCTTCTGGAGCGCCGCGGTGGGGCTTACTACAGCGAGGCGGCGGCTCAGCTTATCGCTTCGCTACATGCGGATACCGGAGATCAGCAGGTCGTCGACATCCGCAATGACGGCGCGCTGCCGGATCTTCCCAACGACGCCGTGGTCGAGATCCCGGCGCGCGTCGGCGCCGAAGGGGCGCAGGCAGACCCTCTTGCCGCGCTTGCGCCGGAGATGCTCGGGCTGGTCCAGCAGGTGAAGGCCTACGAGCAGCTGGCAGTCAAGGCTGCGGTCGACGGCGATCGCGCGGCCGCGCTGAAGGCGCTGCTGGCGAATCCGCTGGTCGGCCAGTACAAGATCGCCAAGCCGCTGCTCGACGCGCTGCTCGAGGCGAACCGCGCTTATCTCCCCCGCTTTTTCAAGGATTGAATGGGCTTCTTGACGCGAGCGTCGGACGTGGTTAAGGTTTCGGTAAGGAACTCTTCCTAACTATGGATGCCGTCCCGGCCGCAACCGCTCGCCGCCCGCATCAGGGAGTCCTGCCCGGCGGATCGCCGATCACGGTCGGCACGCCAAGCTTGCTCCGAGCGATCAACGAACGAACCGTGCTCGACCTGATTCACGGCCAGGGTCCTCTCTCACGCGCGCAAGTTGCTCGGGTCAGCGGACTGTCCAAGCCGACGGTCTCACTGGCCCTGACCGGCCTGCTCGAAGCCGACCTCGTGCGCGAGGTCGGCAAGTCCCGCGGCGAGCGCGGGCCGAGCGCCGTTCTGTACGAGCTCAATCCGATGGCGGGTTGGGTCGTCGGCGTCGACATTG
>Ga0137371_10004053_pt1 | contig 11497 bp, 7 predicted proteins | sample SagtaG_7_FD_104919 | JGI IMG/M metagenome (GOLD analysis project Ga0137371, IMG submission 104919) | Vadose zone soil microbial communities from Sagehorn Ranch, Mendocino, California, USA - Sage1_R_40_16 metaG | ecosystem: Environmental > Terrestrial > Soil > Vadose zone | place: USA: California... | reverse complement strand
GGGATGCCATTCGAATGGCCGCAGCCTCCACCCACCCACCCGCCCCTAACACTGCCACTGCCGGGTATGGGCAGTGCGTTATAGGATACAAAGTCGCTGCCATAGGCGACGTTGCCCGAGAGCGTGCTGCTGGTCAACGTCACTGTGGCGTTCACTACCGTGGTATTCGGTGCGGCAACGTTGAGGATGCCACCCCCGCTGCCCCAGCCGATATTGTCGGAGATGGTGCTGTTGGCCGCGCTCAGCGTGCCGAAGTAATTGAAGATAACGCCGCCAAAGCTGCTGGTGTTGCCTCTGGCGGTGCTGTTGGCAAGGGTCACCGTGCCGCCATAGTTGAAGATACCACCACCCCCACCGCCAACGCTGGGGCCGGGATTGGCATTCCCGTGCGTATCATTCCATGAGACATCGCTATTGGTCAGGGTCACTGTGCCAAAGTAGTTAAAAATGCCGCCGCCACTGCCCACGTAAGTGGAGCAATCGCAACCGACGTGGTTATCATAGACCTGGGTGTTGATCAGCTTCAGTGTGCCCATGTTGAAGACGCCGCCACCCCATTGCCCCTTGGGGCTCGAATACGTGGAGCCATCCGGATTGACTCCCTTTCCGCAGGACACAACGCTGCTGTTGGTCAACGTCAGTGTGGCGGTGTTGAGAATGCAGTTGCCCAAAAAATTGTTGCCGTATTCGATTGTGACCCCGGAAATCGTTGCGTTTGCTACGCCGTTAACTACAAAAACCACATCGGAGTTTTCTCCGCTGATCGCCAGCCAGCCGGGACCGCTGATGGTCAGGCTTTTGTTAATCGTCAGGGGACCGCTGCTCAATTTGATCGTATTGCCGGCTCCTGAGCGATCGTAGGTAAGCGCAAAATTAATCGTATCGCCGGACCCCGCGTTGGCGATCGCGGCCCGCAACGAGCCCGGCCCGCTGTCGTTTCTGTTCGTTACCGTCCAGGTGTAGGCGGCTTTGAGGGTACCTGCCGTCGTGAAGGTACCCGTCGTCACTAATTGCAGGCCAAAAACGGGCGTGGCACTCCAAATTGCAAGTGAAACCACCAGGAAAGCGGAACAAACGATTTGTCGTCTCATATGAACCCCCCAGGCCTTTCTAGAACGCAGCTGGTTCACCAATCAGGAGAAGAAATCGAGTTCACAAGAAATGGTCTGCCGGAGAACTGCGTCCGAATGCGTAACTGCCGCCAGCGCAAGGGGAATGGCTGCTCGTTACGGAGACTGGAAGATACGGGCCAGCGTGTTTGACGCTGTGCATATGTTTCGCCGTCCGCAATCCTCCCATCAAAATGATGTGCAGCTATTCCTGATTGAAACCAATCTGCGCGGTGGTACGGCAGCGGCGATGAGTGAATCTGGCGGATGGCAGTGAAAATGACAATGACCCCATCGAAATGATGGACGATCATCAGAGCGATAGCGGTACTGCCGTGTTATCCGTTGGATTCAATGTGGCGGTGACGGATCCCAGGCTGGACGCGGATGTGAATTGTTGTGATCGGTTTACGCCGGCGCTGAGATGCATGCGTCGTGCAATGTCAAAGTCCCGCTTTCTCTACCCTGAACCAAAGCAGCGTAGTAGCCATTTCGTTCCATCAATTCTTCGTGCGTGCCCTGCTCCACAATCTTGCCTTCGTTCATCACCAAGATCAGATCGGCATCGCGGACCGTACTCAGCCGGTGCGCGATGACAATCCGCGTGCAGTTCAGCGCCGCGAGGTTTTGATGGACGTGATGTTCGGTGATTGTGTCGAGTTCGCTTGTCGCTTCGTCCAGCAGAAGGATTGCAGGATTGTGAACGAGGGCGCGGGCGATCGCCACGCGTTGGCGTTGTCCGCCGGAGAGGGATCCGCCACCTTCGGCTACTAAGGATTCGTATCCCATCGGCATAGCGGCGATATCTTCTTGCATGCACGCCAGCTCTGCGGCTCTGCTAACTTCGGCCATAGGAATACTCGAGTCACTGAGCGTGATATTTCCGCGAATCGTTGTGCCAAACAGATAAGAGCGTTGGGTCACGACGCCCAGTTGCCGGCGCACAGACTGAAGATCCAAACCCGCGATATCCACTCCGTCATAAAGGACGCGGCCCGACGACGGTTGGTAGAGGCCCAACATCAGTTTCGCCAGTGTCGTTTTACCCGCTCCGGACGGACCCACAATCGCCACCTTCTGCCCTGGCGTGATTTTGACCGAAATATCGTCAACGCCCGTTGTCGTTATCGGTCCGTACCGGAAGGATACTTTGTCCAGCTCGATCGCTCCCGAAAGACGTTCCGCTTTCTGCACACGTCGTTGGTCTTGTTCGGCAGGTGCGTTGAGGACATCGTCGATACGCTCGATAAAGCTGCGCAACAGCTGAAGCTGCAGTCCGCATGTAATGAACGTCGACACCGGGCCCAGGAATCCGGTTGCGATTGCATTTAGCGCGAGCATCGTGCCCAGGTTCAAATGACCGTTCAACACCTGAACGCCTCCGAACCATAAAACCACCAGCGGCGATGCCACTCGCAAAGTACTCATCAACGAATCGACAGTGGCACTGAGCCGGCCGCGCATCAGCGAGACATTCAGCTCATCGACAAACAAGCTCGACCACTGATGAACCGCGCGATCCTCAACGCCACTAGCTTTTAAAGTCTCAATCCCCGAAAGTATCTGCACCAGATGAGATTGCGTTTTGGCTTGGGCCTGCAAATCTTGTGACATGAGTTCCTGATAGCGGCGATAGGAAAACAAAAAGACCGCTACCTGTAGAATCGCCAGCCCCACTACCAATCCCGCTAAACCTGGAGATGCGGCCAAGAGAATCGCCAGATACAGAGCTGCGAGCGCGCCATCCAATAATCCAGAGATCGTGCTGGAGGTCAGCATCTCGCGAATGGTTGTATTGCTGTTGACTCGCATCATAAGGTCGCCTTCCGGCCGTTCCTGAAAGAAAGAAAAAGGCAAAGATGCGAGATGATCGACGAAGCCGAGCGTCATCTGCGTATCCAAGTGTGTGCGCAGGTCGAGCAACAGGTGCGATCGTATCAGGGTCGACAAATACAGAAACAGAACGATGCCGAGCAACCCGGCGCCCACGACATATAAGAGATGCATGTCGTTATGTGGCACGACACGGTTCACCAGCAGTCCTGTCAATGCCGGTACCGCCAGCAGGAAGAGCTGCAGGAGAAGGGATATGACAATGACACGCCACAGCAAACCCGAATGGCGGATGAGATACTTCACATACGTCCACACCGGTTGACTCTTATCAGCGGCGGGCTGGAAACTGGCGCCGGGCTTGAATACGAGCGCGACACCCGTAAACGACTTGCTGAAGGTCTCCATGGTTACAAATCGCCGGCCTGAAGCTGGATCGACGATTTCAACGCCGCCCTTGCGCAGCCTGTTGAACACGACGAAGTGCGAAAACTCCCAATGGAGAATGGTTCCTCGCTCCATGAACGGCAGCGCGTCGAGATCGAGTTTCAGGCCGCGGCCCTGAAGTCCATACCAGCGGCCGGTCTTCAGCAAGGTGAGACAGTCCACGCCGTCACGATTCAAGCCGGTTATTTCGCGAATCTCACTCAACGGAACGTTCTTGCCATAGTAAGCGAGCACCATCGCCAGGCATGCGGCTCCGCATTCGGTGACCGAGAGCTGGCGGATTACGGGAACACGCTTCGAACGCGCTCTGGTCTGCAGTCTTTGGAGTGCAGGAAAGCGATCGGCAAGGGGGATCGTATTTGCGGTTCTATTCATCGTCTCTCTCCAGTAATGTTCGCAGCCCCGGTACAAGCGCGGCGAGGATGGATTCGGAACGGACGCGGGCATCTGCTATACCGTGCATTCCGTCATGATATTCGTGCCATCGACCTTCTGCCTTGAAGCTTCGCAATGGCAAATGCGCCTGCACGATTAGCGACGGCCCTTGAAACGTGACGGCATCTGCAATCTCCTGTCCAAGAAATCGACGGATCTCATTCGGGCCAACAACTTCGTTGCCGACTTCCTCGATCGTTGCGTGCTGGTAGGCATAGCGAAATCCATTCAGCTCGAGACGCAGCGAACTGCCTTTTTTCAGAAGCGGCCGATATTGTCCCGGCAGTATCGCGATGACCGTCAGGCGATCGTTTTCTCCGACAATGGTCAGTAGGGATTCGCCCGCACTGACAAATTGGTTCTGGCGAATTCTCATATCCTGCACCAGTCCTGCACGAGCCGCCAGAACGGTGCGCTCTTTTAAGCGGCGCTCTGCGGCTTCGATTTGACTTCTTAGCGCTGCGAGTTGCTGATGGGCGGCCGGATCATTTGGGTTTTTGAGCCGGTTCAGTTGCTGCGAGTTGAAGTCGTTCTGGAGCCGCTCGAGCTCGATACGCTCCTGCGAATCATCGAAATATACGAGCGGCTGCCGGATCTGGATCTGCTGGCCCGGCTGTACCGCGATACGGCGGATCGTGCCGCCTGTGGTTGCGGTGACGAGCGTCCGCCCCTGATCACGAATGACGCCGACACCTGTGGCATATTCGTCAATTGTCCCGATGACGGCATACAGAGAGGCAGCGATCACTAAACCGACCAGCAGCCAATACGTCCACGTGGTCCATCCCGGCGTGATCTCGAGCAGCGCGTCATGCCGGTTATCATTGCCTTGCGAGAGAGACTCTAAAGCTTCATTTCTGAAAATCGTCGATTCAGGTCGCATGCGCTTACCTCGTTCCACCGGACACCCGGCCGCTCGCGCCGGGCCGGATCTGGTCTTGCAGCGCCGCAGGCACACTCAATCGTGCCTCGACGAGCAGTTCTTGCGAGTCCGCTATTATTGAGGGGGCGACGTACTCGAGCGTCCCAGGTACGGATACGGTCGAACCTTCCAGTTGAAAATGAACCAAGCCGCCGATGATTAGGCGGGCCCGTTTGGTTTCAGGAATTGCGAATCGCACCCACAGGTCATCGGGTCGAATGAGGCTGATTATCGGAGTGCCGGAACGTACTGCCGCTCCCGCGTCGAGGTATCTTGCGGCGACGGTTCCATCAAAGGGGGCTCTGATCACAGTATTTGCCACGACTTCTTTCACATCGTTGAGGTGCGCCATCTGTTCGGCAACGCGCGCCTGCGCTGCCTGCAGCTTAGCCTCCGCTCGATCAACCTGAGCTCTTGCTGTCGCCAGGTCTTCCATCGAGATCAGGCCCGCCTCGGCAAGTTCCTCGCGCCGGCGATATCGAGCCTCAGCGTCTTTCAATTCGAGTTCTTCCCGCCGCTGATCAGCTTGTGCAAAGCGCAATGTAGCTTCTGCCATTTCGAGTTGTTGAGTAACGGAATAGGAGTCGATGTGGGCGATTACGTCGCCCGCTTTCAACCGATCGCCGAGGTTGGCAGAAATGCTTTGCAGCGACCCTTCCAAGCGCGCGACGATATCCGCGGATTGACGCGCGAAGATCACGCCGACGTACCCGGCATCGCCGGTATGCTGCGTATCGTCGGGAACCGGATTGACAGGCGGCGTATCCGTTGGGGCGGCCAGCCGGTCTGTGGCGGCGCTGGTTTGCGGAAGATCGCGGAAGATCAGAGCGCCGACCGCGATGCCAATGGCGAGCGTGAGGAGCATTCCAGCAAGATTGAATGAAAGCTTCATATTGTCTTTACCCACAATCGAGGTCATTTTTTGTCGGAATTTTCATTTAAGCCTGGGAGCGTCATTTAGCCCTGAGGCTGTCATGGATAAAGCAATCGCTGTGCCGAGTGCGCTTGTATCGCAACCGATTGATTTCCTGAAGTGAGGCGGAAGATAGTCCAGCTGGCGGGACCATCACCATGATGGTGTTTGCATCGTTTTGATGGGTGCGTTTCTACTTTTCGCGAAGAAGCCCGAGGTTGGCCAGGCCGCGTGCTTCTAAATCGGAACAAATAATGTCCCAAAAGCCGAAGCCGTTGCTTGCAAAGTCGATCTTCTAATCGCCCAACGAAGTCTTGACGGCCAGATCGACCTTGCCGCCGCCATCGTAGCCGGCGTTTACAAGATCGAGCCGTATTGTTTTGCTCGGCAGAATCTCGGCTACGGTGAGATCCGGTAGAGATGTGGGAACACATTTGAGTATCCCCGGCTGCGAACGTTCGGCTCAGCGCGAATGTGGAGGAGCACATCATCATGATGTGGGGATCATCATTTCGATGGGCCCGAAGCATCGAGTCGTCATAATACAAGAGCATTAATCCGTGCCACGGATGTTCGGCAAATCAATCGTTTACAGAGATCAAGCCTTTGACAAATGTCTCGATTCCCGGCAAAGAGATTGCATTTCTCCCAGGGCAGATCAGGCTAGACAAGCCGAGAGCTGTACTGAGCCACAAAGCTCAAGCAAACATGAGAAGGAGAACTGCGATGAAGACCAAAATTGCCAATGCCAATTCGAAATCCAAACGGACCGTTATTGAAGACCTTGCGGTTGAAGGCACCGAACTATCCGATGAGCACCTTCAGCTTGTCTCCGGTAGCGTGTTAGCTGTGTCCGACGGACCGGTAATTAAAATGAAAAGCTACTACCCGGCAAGTTGCACACCCCCGCCTATGGTCGCGTGTTGAAAATCCGGAAAGCCACCACAGCTGAGCCACTGCACCGCGAAATCTACTCCACTCTTCGTATACCCGAGCACGTGATGACACCCATCAAAACCTGGCACCTGGAACCGGCTAGTGACGAAAAAAATCTTAAGTTATAGAAAAAACGGCATCAGGCCTCGACAAGTGCGGAAGTTGGGTTAGAAAAGCCCTTCTCGATCCGCCGAGTGGCTGGCGACAGGTTGCGCGGCCATCAAAGGCCTTCAGCTAAACCGGGGCGAGCTGAGTTTGAGGGGCCATCGTCCATACTGGTGCAGCAACGTTGGCATTGAAGAGTGGGGCGGGTTCATCAGTGGCGGGAGCAACCTCTTCCTGTTGTGGCAAGTTCCTCGATTCCTTCCAAAATACCAATTCACCGGAGGTCGAACTGAAGTCTACGGATATGATGTCACCGTCGCGCACCTGGTCGGTGGCGATCAGGTTAGCCAAAGGCTGAACCAGCAGCCGGTCGATAGCGCGTTTCAGATGCCGGGCGCCGTATCGTGTATCTGTGCCCTCTCGGAGCAGGTACCGTTTGCCGGCTTCGGACACATGCAACTCGAGTGCGCAGCTTGGGGTGGACTGAAAGAGCCGCCGCTGGACGGCGTTCAATTCGATATCCAGGATCTTTTCCAGTTCGGCATCGCCGAGTGGCCTGAACACCACTATCTTGTCGAGGCGGTTGATGAATTCCGGGGTGAACCTCCGCCGCGCTGCTTCCACGCCGCTGGACACGATTCGCTCGTCCAGTCTTTGGTTATTCCGGCAGTTGGCGCTGGGTGCAAACCCGAGCTTGGGTGAAAGCATCGCGTTCATTTCCGCTGCGCCGAGATTGCTGGTCATAAATATGAGAGATCGGGAAAAATCGACGCGCTGATTGTCCCCCAATGTGAGCGTTCCCTTATCCAGAATGCCAAGCAGGAGATTCCACAAGGCGTCGCTAGCTTTTTCAATTTCGTCAAAGAGCACGATGCTGATCTTCACGGATTCGGTGTGATGCTTGTCGAGAGCCTCCTGGCATAGCCGCGGATGGCTTTCGCGATGACCGATATAGCCCGGAGGTGAACCAACGAGTTTGGCGATCTCATGACTGTGCTGGAACTCAGCACAGTCGATTTTGATTACCGCACCAGGATTGCCCAAAAGAGCCTCAGCCGTTGCTTCCGCGATCCGCGTCTTGCCCGTGCCCGTAGGACCCAAGAAAAGGAAGGTGGCGATTGGGCGGCCTCCGGATGACAGACCTACCAAATGGGTTTGATACATTTGCACGATCGGGGCGATTGCCTCGTCCTGTCCGATAATCGAGTCGCGTAAGCGCCTCGCGAGATCATGAGCCCTGCCCCCGACTCTGGAGATATCCAGTGATTGTTTGCGTCCGTTCGTATTAAGCATCTTCCACCTCGCTTTCTCACCTCCGACAAATGCAACCAGAATGCCGTGAGGCTGGCAGGGTTCAGAAGTTGCTGCGAAGGAGACAAATAACGGCCAGACAACGAGATGCCATCGATCCCCTCGATCCCGGTGAACTTGTAAGACGCTGGCAAATCATCAATCCGATAGTTCACCCATCAAAAGGATGATCACGAGGGGCCAACTTGCCCGGATCGCTTCGGGGGTCGCTTACGGTGGATTTAGCGCGATGACAAGACCGATTTGAGTGATCGGTCTGTCTGGAAGAACAGACCGGTCAAGCTAGCGGCGGTAGCGAAGACGGATATCATCTAGTACTAGCCCGCTACTCGCAGCTGTTTGTCGATTTCGATATTGTTTTTCCGCAAGGTGCGTCCTACAGCCCTGTCATACTCCACGAGGGATTTTGCATAATTCACGAGAGCCTGCATTTGCGTGGTTTGAGTCTGCGTCACGTTTCGTTGCTCTTGCAGCACGAACCGAAGTTGCGAAACCCCGAGCTGAAACTTCTTTTGCTCTGCCTCCAGTTGCATGTTGGCCAGATCGAGGGCTTTCCCTGCGGCCTCGATTCTGGCCCGGTTCATTTCAACCTGGCTATGGGCATTTCGAACTTCAAGGGCGATCTGCTGAGCCAGCCTCGTCCGCTTCGACTCAATTGCTTGTTTTTCGGTGAGAACTTTCGAATATTCTGCACGGCCTGCCTTATTGCTCAGCGGAATCGATAGGCTAAAACCAACCGAGTAGCCGGAGTAGTTGTATCCGAACAATTGGCCGAGCGCGTCGCGGAGCCCCCCCAACGACCGACGTAATCTGCGAACCTCCGAGTCCTGCTCGATTTGTCTGGACTCCGCCCACACCAATGCGTAGGGGATGGCGACTTCCAACGGCATGATATCGCTCGCTCCAGGTCTTCCTGGGCTATCGACTAGATAGAGCTCGGCCCGGATGAGCGCCGGATCACCCAAATTGGTGATCAGCTTCTTTACGCGGTCTTGAACTTGATCAGCCGTATATCTCGCCGTAACGATCTGCTCCTGCCGCTGTGCGACTTCGGATTCGGCTTGCAGCACTTCTATCCCCGCCATCGTTCCGATATCCACCTGGCGTTTATTGGCGGCGAACGTTTTTTCGGCTAAGTCGAGCGATTGCTTACGGACCTTGATATCTTCGCGCTGGTAAACAAGGTCCCAGTACAGGTTCTGCGCGGCAGTTACGAGATCAATCATCTCCAGCTCAAAATCGATCTCCGAGACGGTCACATTGTTTCGAGCAATTCGGATCTGTCTCCCATTGACGCCGCGGCCATAGTTACGAAGCAGCGGTTGACTTATCGAATAAGTGATGGTGCCGAAGTAGGACGGATTGAACGTATCGAACAGGCTGTTCGATGAGTTGCGGTTTACACTGAACCCCACGCTGAGCGCTGTTCCCGTTTGGATGGTTTGGCCGTAACCGATTGAATATCGATGCGTGAGCTGGCTAAAGGGAACCGTGCCCTGTCCTACCTGTAACTGTGATGTGGGCGGTATGGTGTTGCGATTTGCCTGAGCAGACACGTCCAGCTTCGGCTCGAATGGACGCCCCATGGTCTCCAGGAGATAGCGATTAACAAGCGGAGAAAAGCGGTTCACCGTCACATCAAGGCTATTGGCCAGCATCAGCCGAATGACATCGTTTAGAGACATCGGTAATGCCCCTTCCGGCACCATCTTCTGCCACGGCTCATCGGCAACCTGCTCCGTCGCTGGTGCCGCTGGATTGACCTTCGGCGGTTTGTAGCGATTCAAGAATTGTTCCACCCAATTTGATTGCGCTGTTGCTGTGGCAGTGAACAGCGCGACAAGCAAGCCAGCAGTGAAGACCTGTTTCTTCATCGGCAAAACCATTCAGCCTCCTTGTCACGCGAGAGGTGCAATCTGAATGCCGTGAAAGCCCGATGCCTGTGAGTGGCCGTGGACCGCTAAAAATACCAACAAGTGACAGCGGGAGAACAGAATTTGCTGACTGATTGCCCAATCAAAACGATGGTTCTCACATCATTGTGATGTGAAAGTGTGGAGGGGACGTTATGGTGTGTGTTGCCCCAGACGAGGCGACGCCCCGAATTCAGCTTCGCCTCTATTTCTTCGGCGGGACTTTCAGGTCCAGATTCCGGATGAGGCGATGCAGATTGTTGGGATGTACACCAAGAAATTGTGCGGCTTCGGTGTAATTGCCGTCTGCCCGCTCGAGGGCGCTGCGGACAAGCTGGCGCTTTGTCTCCATAACAACCCGATGGTATTCGGTAATTTCAGCCCCTGATACGGACTGCTTTTCCAGCAGGGCTTCCGGAAGATCTTCGGGCATGATGAGCTCTGTCGTTCCTAACACAACCGCCCGTTCAATCGCGTTATCGAGTTCGCGGACGTTGCCGGGCCAATCGTAATTGATGAGACATTGCCGGGCCTCCAGGCTGATACCCTTAACCGAATGGGCAGACTTCTTGGCGCAGCGCATGGCAAAGTACCCCGCCAGCAACGGAATATCTTCCCGCCTTTCTCTCAGCGGTGGCATTGTGACGGTCAGAACATTCAGACGGTAGTACAGATCCTGACGAAATGTGCCCGCTTGAATTGACTTCTCCAGGTCTCGGTTGGTTGCAGCGATTAAGCGGATGTTTACCTTGATCGGCCGGTTCCCACCCACGCGTTCGAATTCCCGTTCTTGTAAAACGCGCAAAAGTTTCGTTTGGAGCGGGGGAGCCATCTCCCCCAATTCATCCAGGAAGACGGTGCCGCCGTCGGCAGTTTCCAGTTTTCCTTTCTTTTGCGCGATAGCTCCAGTGAACGCCCCCCGCTCATGACCGAAAAGCTCGCTTTCCAGCAAGCTCTCCGTCAGCGCCGCGCAATTGATAGCGACAAACGGCTTGCCCGATCGAGGACTGTTCGTGTGGATAGCCCGAGCGACCAGTTCCTTGCCGGTTCCGCTTTCACCGCGGATCAAAACTGTAGAATCCGCCGGTGCGACCCGGGCTATAAATTGATACACCGCCCGCATCTGAGAACTCTCCCCGACCATACTGTGTTCGACGTTGATGTCGGACTGCAGCCTGCGGTTTTCGTTCTGCAGCCATTCCATTTGCCGGGCGTTCTCGAGCGCCACGCTGGCTGTTCCTGCGATGCCCATCATCAATTGAAGGTGGTCTTCGTCGAATCGAACTCCCGGCTCTTTGGTCTCCAGGTAGATCACACCCGTAACTTTGTCGAATAAGAGGAGTGGTACGGCAAGGACGGATTCCACTTGCCGGTGTACGAGACTCTGCGGCGTTTCGCCGACATCACCCTGAGAGATCTCGTTGATCAACAGTGCCGTACGCTTCTGAAAAACCTGCTGAATTACACCGCGGCTGACGACAACCGGACTATTCGCTCCGGCCCCCCTCGACCAACCCAAACTCGCCAGTGGATCGTCCGAATCCGCCGAAAGCACAATTGCGCCGGAATCCGC
>Ga0137371_10004051_pt1 | contig 11499 bp, 9 predicted proteins | sample SagtaG_7_FD_104919 | JGI IMG/M metagenome (GOLD analysis project Ga0137371, IMG submission 104919) | Vadose zone soil microbial communities from Sagehorn Ranch, Mendocino, California, USA - Sage1_R_40_16 metaG | ecosystem: Environmental > Terrestrial > Soil > Vadose zone | place: USA: California... | reverse complement strand
CCACCGCGGGCCGATGAATCGGCCCCTACATTCCCTTGACGGATGAATTTGGTAACGTTCATTATCGCGTCCAACAGGCTGGGAATGTTTCCTGGAGGGCTAGAAGACTGGTAGATAGCGCTCTAATTCCCAGGAGTGTACCTGCTTGCGGTACTCGATCCATTCGATACTTTTTGCCTCGATGAACCCCTCATATATTGCATCGCCGAGGGTTTCGCGAATCAGCATATCTTCGCGTAAATCTTCCAGGGCTTCGCCGAGCGTTGCTGGAAGCAATTTGGAGCGATGACGCTGACGCTCGTCTTCATCGCGCAGGAACAGGCTTTCATCCATAGCTGGGGGAAGTGGTAATTTGCGCTGAATGCCATCAAGACCGGCCCGCAACATGACTGCCAGGGCCAGGTAGGGATTACAACTGGGATCACAGCAGCGCAGCTCGATACGGGCTGTCAGGTGGCGATCGGGGCCTGGTCGAGGAACACGGATTAACGCTTCGCGGTTTACACGTCCCCAGATGATAAACGCAGGCGCTTCATAGCCTGGTACCAGGCGTTTATAGGAATTTACTAAAGGGGCCACTATCGCACACATAGCACGCGCATGCGCTAATTGTCCTGCAATAAAGTAGCGACCGATATCAGAAAGGCCATACTCACCTTGTTCATCAACAAAGGCATTTTGGCCTGTTGCGCAGGTAATTAATTGCTGGTGAGTGTGCATACCCGAGCCATTTACTCCATAGAAAGGCTTGGGCAAGAAGGTAGCATAGAGGTCGTGTTGTGCCGCAATTGCCTTGAGCATGTACCTGGCCGTCATCAGCCCATCGGCTATGTGCAGGGCATCATCTGTTTCGAAATCGAGTTCGTGCTGGCCCGCAGCGACCTCGTGATGACTGGCTTCAATTTTGATTCCCATCTGCTGAAGCGCCTGCACAATTTGGTGGCGTACGGCCGCAGCTAAATCGGTCGAGAGATCAAAGTAACCTCCACGGTCATGCAGGAGTGGCACAGGAACTTTGTCCTCGAGGCGCAAGAGGAAAAATTCAAGTTCGGGAGCCGCGAGAAAGTTGTAACCCATGGAGCGTGCCACATCCAGGGCATGCAGGAGTGTGGCACGAGGGTCACCATCAAAACGCTCACCGTCTGGGGTACGCACATCACAAATTACGCGAGCGACCACATCTGCATCGTGAAACTGAGGAGTCGATGCACTGAGAGCTGAAGGTGTTGCCGCCTGCGCACGCACTTTGCCTGGCACAATGGCAAAGGTATCCAGGTCAGGGAAGAGGTACATATCTCTTTCAGCAATACGCGCAAAGCCCTCTATTGCAGATCCGTCAAACCATTTGCCATGAACGAGGCTATCGGAAAATTGTTCGATAGGTATGGTCACACATTTTGCCATACCGACGACATCGGTAAATTCGAGGTTGACGAAGCGTACACCTTTGGCTTCAATGGTTGCCAGGATTTGTTCACGCCTGGCTTGATCCTGCTGCTCCGCCATAGTAAGTCCTCCTTATTATAGCGTATCGCCGACCAGTTCAACCTGATTAAGTGGGCCAATAGCGGCAAGTGTAAGTGGGTTTAGAGGAGAAAAACGGCCTAGCACACGCAATACCTGGTCTTTCGTTACCGCGTCAATGGCCTCTTTGACCTCCTGTATGGTGCGGAGTTTGCGTTCATACCACCAGGAGCGCGAGAGAGCGCCCATACGCGCTGCGGAGCCTTCGCTGCGCATAACGTTCTCACTCTTCAACTGGACTTTGGCCCGGTCCAGTTCATCATCGGTGATACCATCCTGCTCCAATTTGCGTAGTTCATCCACGATGACCTTGAGGCACTCACGACCTTGTTCGGGTGTTGTGCCGGCATAAATGCGCATTGCCCCAATATGTTTGTTACTTGCAAGCCCGGCAGAGATACCATAGACCAATCCGCGTTTCTCTCGTACTTCGACGAAGAGGCGCGAGGCCATATTACCACCCAGTGCCTCACTTACTACCTGTGCGGCATAGTAATCGGGATCGGTGTAGTTAGGGAAAGGGAACATCAGCGCCAGGTGCTCCTGCTTTCCGTCCTCGTGCTCCAACGCAATGTTCGTGACAGGTACTGGCCGTTGTTCAGGGGAGGGTACGGCATGTCCATGCCAGTCGTTAAACAAGGTTTGCAACTGTTCGACCACGCGATCCCAATCGAACTTGCCAGCTATGGCGAAAAGCGCATTGTCAGGCTGATAACGCTCCTTCCAGAAATCCTGCAAATCCTGTCTTTGCATCTCGTTTACGCTCTCCGAGGTGCCAAGTAGGAGGCGAGCAAGGGCTGTGCCTCTATAAAAGTTAGCTCGAACCAGTTCAAAGATACGGCTCATTGGTTCGTCATCGCGACGGCGAATCTCCTGCAGGATAATATTGCGCATCTGCTCCAGTTCATTCTCAGGAAAGGTTGATGTCAGCAAGAGTTCATTGACAAGTTGGAGGGTCGCATCAAACCTGGTGTTGACAATCTGTGCCCATACCTGGGAGATTTCCAAACCGGTGCTGGCTCCTTTGCGTGCACCCAGCGACTCAAAAGCCTCGTTCAATGCACGCGCATCCTTCTGCTCTGTTCCTTGAAATAGCATATATTCAAAGAGGTGCGCAAGGCCCTCTTTCTCCTCGGGTTGGTGGATTACCGCTGCATCGAACTGAAAGCCAAAGGTGATAGAACTCAGGCTGGGCATATATTGGCCGACCATTTCGATGCCATTGGGCAAACGATGATAGAAGTAGTTTGGGGGCAGATTAAGCTGGTCATTCATGTATAATGATGGTCCTTTCGACTTGTCAACTAAGAAAGGATTTACTCATGGACAACATGATTAAGCTGGTCATTCATGTATAATGATGGTCCTTTCTGAACAGGAGTGCAGTTCTTAATAGAAAAACATCGTCAGTATATCACAATAGCAAGCATATGCTAAAAATCCCTCTCACCCACGTATTAATTGTGGCGCAAATCTTGCGGCATCAGGGCTGGGGGAAATATAATCTTTATATTGTCCTGTTGCTGCAAGGCGTTTTTTTTGCGCTTCAATCCACCATAATAAGGGCCTTCGAAATTTTTTTACCTTAAAAAGGTGTGCAGCTTCCTTTTTTTACTAGTTGGAGCTTTTATGCTGCGCAATCGGACGCTACTGGCCGTCTCATTAGCAGTCTGTGCTGCTTTTACAGGCATAGGTATGGTAGTACCAGTGCGGGTGCTGTACGCCGAATCACGCGGGGCCTCTCTAGCCATTATCGGTGCAATGGCATCATCCTACCTGGTCTCTAATTTCCTCTTTCAATACCCGAGCGGGTGGCTGGCTGATCGCTGGGGACGCAAACCGGTGATGATACTCAGTCTTTCTGCCCAGGCGGTACTTTCGGCGGTCTATCTTCTGATTAGCGATCCAGTGTTGTTTGTGATCTTGCGTTTTGCCGAAGGGGCGGCAGCAGCAGCTTTCCTACCCTCAGCCCGTGCGCTCATCACCGATGCTATACCATCCGAGAAACGGGGTGAGGCTTTTGGTATTTTTAGCGCATTCTTCAACGCCGGCTTCCTGCTAGGTCCAGCCTTGGGTGGCTTGTTGGCGGCCACAGGCTATGCCAGCGCTTTCATCGGAGCGGTCGTCTTCCGGCTGGTTGCTATTGTACTTGTCATCACGATGATCCATGTTAAGACGCGGGGTAAACAGGAAACACGCGAAGAAGTAAAACCTGCCTCTGTGAAAACCCTTTTTAAGCTCCCCCTGGCGGGTGCATACATCCTAGCATTTGGCGACTACCTGTTCGTCGGTTTCGACATTTCGCTGACGGCTCTGTGGTTGCATGATCACCTGGGAGCACCGATTGCACTTATCGGTATTGCTTACGTTGTATTTTCGATTCCCAGCATCATTACCTCGCCGTTTGGTGGAAGAATCGCTGATCGCAGGCGTCGCTCAACGCTTATCCTTGTGTTCGGCCTGTTACAGGTGCCGCTCTATATAATCTACGGATTGGCGAATTCAGTACTACTTGTCATTGCCCTCTTCGGCGTTCATGGCGTGGTCTATTCCCTGGCGCAGCCGGCAGTCGATGCACATGTTGCCAGTTCATCGTTCGCTGGTGCGAGAGCAAGGATACAGGGCCTCTATTCTGCCTTTGGGCTGGCTGGCGGCTTTGTAGGAGCAAGCGGCTCCAGTCTGTTGTATGGATTGAGCTTCCGCCTGCCCCTCCCCGCGATAGGCCTGGTTTTCGGCATATGTGTTCTGGTGGGCGGCATCATGATACGTATTTCTGAAGCTCGCCGTAAAACTCCGGCCAGAGCTGATAAACGGGATGGAGAGCAAGAGGTAATTACTACTTCTCGAGGGCAATTACTACCTGAGAAAATTGAGTAAAGTGAGATGTGGTATCATCAGGGCATGAAACACGATGCAGAGATCGAGCAACTCTGGAATGACTACGTGATAATCGTCCGCCTCATCCATTGAAGCAAAAGGAGGATGCCTTGGATTTCTCTCTTTCAGACGAACAGAAGATGATTCAGGAAACTGTACGGCGTTTTGTTGAGCGTGAATTGATGCCGCTGGAAAAAGAGGTGTTGCAGAATGAGGGGGTTTATGCAACAGGCATCGAACCGTCACTTTACGATTCTCTACAGATGAAGGCCAGAGAACTGGGCTTCTGGGGCATCAACACTCCAGAGGAATACGGCGGAGCGAACCTTGGCGCAGTAATGACCGCGCTGATCTGGATGGAACTGGGTCGAACGCTTGTGCCTTTCAATTTCGGGGGAAGCGCTGACAATATCCTCTATCTTGGTAATGAACAGCAAAAGGCTGAGTACCTGGTTCCAACCATAGAAGGGGAGCGTAAGTCGTGCTTCGCGTTAACCGAGCCAGGGGCGGGTTCCGATCCATCCGCTATTCGCACAAGTGCCGTAAAGGATAGTAATTATTGGGTTATCAATGGGCAGAAAGTATTTATTACAGGTGGTAATGAGGCCGATTTTGCGATGGTTTTTGCGGTCACGGATCGTAACAAGCCGCCTCAGAATGGCGGGGTGACCTGTTTCCTCGTGGACCGTTCAATGGGGTGGATTTCACGACCGGTACCTACAATGGGCGGGTGGTCTCCGGCCGAACTCTTCTTCGAGAATGTGCGCGTGCCGGAAGACCACGTACTGGGAGAGGTCGGACAGGGCTTCTCGCTCGGTATGCAGTGGATTGGCCAGGGACGATGGATCATCGCTTCGCGCTGCGTTGGCACAGCTGAGCGTTTGCTACAAATGGCGTTAAACTATGCCAAGCAACGTGTGACTTTCGGTCAACCAATCGCCGATCGCCAGGCCATTCAATGGATGATCGCTGATTCGGCGGTAGAGATTCAGGCGACAAAGTGGCTGGCGTTGCATGCAGCCTGGAAGGTGGATCAGGGGTTGGATAACCGCCACGAGGCAAGTATGGCGAAGCTGTACGGCTCAAATATGGCGAATCGGGTCGTGGATCGCGTGATGCAGATTCACGGGGGCATGGGTTATACGCGCGAAATGCCGATTGAACGCTGGTACCGTGACTTGCGTGTAACACGCATCTACGAGGGCACTGATGAAATCCAGCATTTCATCATCGCACGAGATTTGCTCAAAGGGTATGTAAAGATAGGGGCGTGGGAGTAGGTTTCTTGTGGTTGACAAAACCTAGCGGTAAATATATGCTCTTACCACAATTAGTTGTGAGGAGGGTATGCATCGATGGCATTGCTTAACATGCGCCAACGCGCACGCAGAGTCACACGATTTGTGACGGTTCAGCTTATCGCCCTGGTTGGCTGGATCATTGTGCAATCGTTTTTCTCCCTTTCTCCTCTTGGCCGCACTGTTCCATTTGCCGTAACGATAGTGATCGAAGCGATCTGGTGGATTGCGACTCTTGTGATTATGTTTCTGCTGTTCAAACGAGAATATGACAGCTTTGTCCAGGCTGTTCTTGATTTGGAGGAGGCGAATAGGAGACTGAGGGTCACGACGAACAACATCTTGTCAGAGCTAAGAAATCAGGACGATCAAGAAGAGAAAATCCCCAGGGCGGATTAACGGGCTCAACAAATTGCGAAAAAGGTTCTTCATTCTTGAGGGGGACGGCGGGCGACCATAAAGGCCCACCCGGCCACTCCTTACCGCCCTCGCCCCTACGGGAAGGGGGTTTCACCCGCAAAGATGAAGAGCGCTTAAACGCGGAAAACAAACTGTTGCAGAATCTTCCCAGGTGTGCTATACTCTCCTGGCACGAGGGGTTCGCTCCAGAAACAGGCTTCTCTGCGCCTTCGAAGGAGCACATGTGGTAAAGATAGAAAGAAAGTTATGAAGCAGAAACTAAAGACACATACAGCAATGGCGAAGCGGGTCAAAGTTACAGGCTCCGGCAAGGTTATGCGCCGCAAAGTTGCATTGAGCCACCTTCGCCGTAATAAGTCTCCACACGCAGTCCGTTCGATGGACAAAATGTTTCCGTTGGCGACCGGCGATAGACGCCGCATGAAACGTCTACTTCCCTATTCCTTTTAGCCAGGGAACTTAGATCGAACGGAGGAGAAGAAAAAACTATGACAAGGGTAAAGCGTGGAGTTACAGCTCACAAGAGACATAAGAAAGTCCTGCGGATGGCCGAAGGCCATCGTGGTACACGCAGCCGCCTGTATCGTCCCGCGCATGAGTCTGTCATGCGTTCAATGGCCTACATGTACCGCGACCGCCGCAATCGCAAACGCGATATGCGCCGCTTATGGATTATACGCATTAACGCTGCAGCACGTATGTATGGAGTAAGCTACAGTAAGTTGATGCACGCCATTCATGCCGCCAATATTGACGTAGATCGCAAGATTCTGGCTGAGATGGCTGTGAATGATGAAGCAGCTTTCAGCGCGCTGGTTAAAACAGCGTTGGAGACAACCTCATAAGGGTCTTGCACATAACGCAATAGAATATGACCCTGATTACCAGCCCTGCCAATCCACGTATCAGCAGATTGCATGACCTGCATACGACAAGAGGCCGCAAGAAAAGCGGCCTCTTCTTGATGGAAGGTCCCCATCTGCTGGAAGCGTTACTGGATGCAGAGATCGTGCCGCTTGAAGTCTACTACCTACCCGCATTGTTAGAACGCACTGCTAAAGGGAGATCATTGCTGGCACGCCTGATACACGCTTCGTCTCTACCTGATGAGCGGCTGATAGAGGTTAGCGAGCGCGTCATTAAGAGCCTGGGCGAAGTGCAGACATCGCAGGGGGTGGTCAGTGTCTTAGCCATGGATGCATTTCAGCCTGAGCTTATACGTGCGCGGCGCAGGGCTACCTTGCGTCCGGCGCTTCTGATTCTTGATGCGCTGGCTGATCCAGGCAACATGGGGACGATCTTGCGTACGGCGCTGGCTGCTGATGTAGATGAGGTGCTGTTAACTCCCAATTGTGTAGACTCTTATAACCCCAAGGTAGTACGTGCTGCTGCAGGCGCTCATATTGCATTACCCATTGCAATCGATCTACCGTGGGATGCAATTTCGGAAAGAATCGACTCGCATTGTGCGGGAGAACAACGGGTGTTCATAGCAGAGGCTGGTAGCACGCATCTCTATTATGAACAAGATTTGAGGAGGCCTTTTGCGCTAATTATTGGGAACGAGGCGCATGGACTTTCACCGGAGGCTCATCAACTGGCAACCCTGTCAATTGTGATTCCTTTAGCGAACGGGGTGGAATCCTTGAATGCCGCTATGGCAGCAGGCATCGTATTATACGAAGCTGTTCGCCAGATTCGATCTTCGTAGCGTGATGTGCGAGCAAAACAGTAAGTAGCGTACCAGCGGCTACTCTTTACTCATTTCTTGATGTATATCGGGCTGATGTACCAGAGACCCTTCTTTGCCACAGCTATCACATGAAGCAGGCATAGGCCCGGTATGGACCATACCACATACTTCACATTCCCAGCGATAAAGTATCACAGCGTGGTTTGGGGTGAGTAGTTGTACTGCTGCCCGCACAGTCGCCTCATTGCCTGTCACAACTGCATTGTTGGTTCTGGTTCCCTGTGCGATCATCGGAAGTCTCCTTATATTTGATGTTTAGACTTATTTTCTCCCTCTCATATGAGAGACATACCATTGAGGCATCACGATTCCCTCACAAAACATGTAAGGAACATCACAAAGAGTTCACAAAGCGTGAAATTCGTGCCAAATTCGTCTAAACACCACTTAACTATAAACTCCTATAAAAACAGCCATAGAAGCTTAGCGTGTATAAGATAAGTCTACCAGCCATTTCACATAAAAGTCTATGAATTCTGATACGTGTTATGAATGCTATCTATAAGCATTTGGTTATAGTACTTCATGGATGAGCCACACGAGATATTCTTAATGCATTTTTTATATCCTCTGCCACAATCCCCTGGTATACTGAAGGAGGTCGTGATTAGTCTTTGCATCAATAGCAAATTTGGGTGATACCCTCTTCGTAAAGTTCCATTTTCTCTATAAGTTCGCTACACTAGGCAAGTGTAGTATTTTCTGAGGGGAAGTTTGCTCAAATCAGGCTTGTTTGCCGCAACATGTAGTTCAACCGCTACGCAATCGATAGTCATCGGATCGACTGACAGGAACAGGCCTATTGAGAAGCAAAAGTATTGGGAAGCGATCCATAAAGGGGAGTAAGCATGCTTCCAAGGGGCAATAAAGGTCCTCAGAGAGTCCACGAAGAGTACTCCTGCCCCGTATCGTTACGAGCCGCTTGAGAAGGGATTGAAGCAGATATGTTACGATTTTTGAGCAATATACCTATTTCCCGCCGCCTCTTTACATTGTTTTTTATTGCGGCAGCGATACCTGCGATCGTGATTATCTTGCTGGGCAATTTCTACGTTTCCCAGCTCACGACTCGCAGCCAGGCTGTGCAGACGAGCCTCGATGCCCAAAGCCTGGCAGCTCAGGAACAGAGCAACCTGCAGCGCATGAACGCGCTTGTGCAGACGAGGTTCAACCAGATCTTCGCTTCGCTCAGCGGCGAAATCACTGATCCCTCCCTCTCGCACGCGGCTGGATTAGTGAGCGCGGACATCGCGGCTCGTGAAGCAGATTTTGGCCAGGGGCTGGCGACATATCAAGCCAATTACGACCTCGCTACTTCCAGCAACATGAACACCATCCGTTCCATTCTCATCAACGATAATCCAGAGATCGGGCCAGCAATCAGCACGGACCAGCAATCAGCACTCCACTCGGTTGCAACCAGTTTTTGGCCCCAATATCTGAAGTTGCAAAAGCAAGAGGTCGCACTTCTCGACTCGCTCGATCCAACAGCGCCAAACCATCTGACAACCTTTCCTCCCGACCAACTGGCTCTGAAATACAACCAGGCATACAGCCTTCTGTGGCAGGCCAATTTCCAATTCACCGATCTCAGCAATACCTGGCAACGTGTAGTGGACGACACGTCGGCTATAGGCAAGATAGTGACCTCTGTTGGACCTTCAGTGACACAGCCCGTCTTGATAGCCACAGCTATTGCTGTCATCGCGACATTTTTGATCGTGTTCTTAACTGGTTGGCTTGTGAACCTCACGATTACTACCCCACTGCGACGCCTCGCTATGCTCACCAGGCACATTGGCTCCGGTGATACCACTGCTCGCGCCAAGGTCTTCGGACGCGATGAAATCGCCCTGGTCGCAAACTCGATGAATGGTATGCTGGACAATATCGTGCGCCTTATTCAAGATGCGCAGGCAAGTCGCGATAACCTGCAAAGACAAGTTGAGAAGTTGGTGAGTGAAGTGAGTGGGGTTGGCGAAGGAGACCTGCGCATCCAGGCAGAAGTCACAGCAGACGCCCTGGGTGTTCTGGCCGATTCCTTCAACTATATGGTTGAGGAACTGAGCAGTCTGGTAGTGAGTGTCAAAATGGTTGCCCACGAAGTCGAAAACTCTACAACAATGACATTTGAGCGTATGACGCAACTGGTAGAATCCGCTGACAATCAAATCAATCAAATTGCTGGGGCGGCCATAGAAGTTGAGGGTATGGCTGATTCCAGTCGCAATGTCGCTGAACGGGCGCAGGTTCTATTTGGCGTTGCGCTAGAGGCCCGCAGGACCGCGGAGAGTGGGCGGCAGGCCGTGCAGCAGACGGTGGAGGGTATGGGGCGTATCAATGCCTACGTGCAGGATACCTCCGGTAAGGTACAAACGCTCGGAGAACGTTCGCGTGAAATCAACAACATTGTCGAAGTCATTTCCAGTATTGCTCATCAGACAAACCGCCTGGCCCTGGACGCTGCAATTCAAGCAGCTATGGCGGGCGAGAATGGCAAAGGCTTCGGGGCAGTCGCAGGTGATATTCGACGACTGGCAGAGCGTGCTAAAGATGAGGCAGGTATGATTGCGCGCATTGTCCGTAGTGTTCGTGAAGATATTGGAGCGGCGGCTGTCTCGATGCGTGATACGGAGCGCGAAACCTCCGTAGGAGCCAATCTGGCCCAGGAGACCGGTACATCCCTGGAATCCATCTTCAATGTTGTCGAGCGCCAGGGGCGCGAAATTGAAATCATCAACCAGATGGCTACCCAGCAGTTGCAGTCATCAAGCTCAGTTGTGCAAATCATGCATGCTGTTTCTGACTCGACTGGGCAGAGCAGCGCCAGTACACGCCAGACGGCACAAAATATGGAGCGATTGGCGCGCCTGGCGGAGCAATTGCTGGGCTCGGTCGAAGCCTTCAAGCTTCCCGATCAGACGTTTGACGCAGCAGGCAGGATACTCGTGAGTCCGGTGGTCCAAGACAAGCAGAGGCCATCAAGCAGCTCCATCCGGACAGTCACCGCGTCAGCTCATCACCCTGGAGGAGCGGGAGCCTATCCCGCACTTGCACCAGCAGGAGCGTATGGGAGATCTTATCCCACAGCTCCCAGCTATCCAGCAGCGCGGCAAGGGAATGCCTGGCCACCAGTCGCTCCACCCTCCCAATGGCAGCAGCAATCACCACAGCCACGAGGAAATGGAATGCCACCACAACCGCCTCCGGTATCCTCGCCACTCAGGCGCCCTCCTCAGAGGCAGCATATGGATGCACGAAAGAATGGCCAATGACAGCAGACCAGCCATAGCTTTCTTTCGCACCTTTAGCGGGGATATATTACCCCTTTTTGGGATTAGCCTTGCAAAGCCCACCTATTTCTGCTAAAGTATAAGCCGTACTATGCACGGGGGGACTTGTTCGTTGAATGCAAACTCAGGAAGCCTTGGTTACTACTTAAGGCCCCCCGTTTGAGCATGCGTTTCCTCTCAGTTCGTTGCACCTTATAATGAAGAGCGCTTGAGTGAGTTCCATCAGGCTTAATAGAGGATGTTATATTCAACTTTGGTATAGTGTGAGGATGTTATTTCACAAGGACCGGAATCCGGGCAACACGAAAAGGTGGAATATTTTGAACGGATGAGT
>Ga0137371_10004049_pt1 | contig 11500 bp, 12 predicted proteins | sample SagtaG_7_FD_104919 | JGI IMG/M metagenome (GOLD analysis project Ga0137371, IMG submission 104919) | Vadose zone soil microbial communities from Sagehorn Ranch, Mendocino, California, USA - Sage1_R_40_16 metaG | ecosystem: Environmental > Terrestrial > Soil > Vadose zone | place: USA... | reverse complement strand
CCAGGCTGAGGCCATCTACACCTACAACAGGCATCCCCACCGGCCCATCGAAAGCCTTCCTCTGCAGGTGAGACCGCTTACCACCGAAGACAGCGAATGGGTACGGCAGTTTATGATCAAACACTGGGGCGATACTATCGTCGTCGCTCACGGCAAGGTCTATCATCCACATACGCTGCCCGGCTTCGTCGCCATTCTGAAAGGTAACCGGGTGGGACTGCTCACCTACGCTCTTGAAGATGAGCACTGCGAGATCGTGACTATCGATAGCACAAAGCCGGGGATCGGCATAGGCACGCTGCTGATCCAGGCAGTCACGCAGGCGGCACGAGAAGCAGGCTGCAAGCGGCTCTGGCTGATCACCACGAATGATAATCTCCAAGCGCTGCACTTCTATCAAAAACGCGGCTTTAGGCTTGTCACCGTTCATCGCCATGCGGTCGATGCCGCCCGCCAACTGAAGCCGCGCATCTCCTTGATCGGCAACGACCAGATTCCCTTACATGATGAGATCGAACTGGAGATGATGTTAGAGTGATAGCACCGCTATGCTCTTCAAGGTCAACTTCGCTATCGAAATGCATTGAGAGCTTATGATCGGATATGACGGGCAAAATAAAATTGTTCTCTAAGCGATGTTTATTTCTGCCCTTTTGATCATTTGCTCTTAAAAGGCTACTGAAATGAATGTTTTCAAAGGGCTGTTTTCTAAACAGATGTCCCAGGTAGCCAGCACAGGCTCCTTCCATCGCCTCCTTGTAAATGGGCTACTCATTGACAAAGGGGTAGCCCTCCTTTGCGCAAAAAAGACTCGCGATGGCCGCTACCGAACAGCACCGATGTGCATGATCTTCGAGCAACCCAGCATCTAGCGGTGAGGGTCCTACGCACGAGGACGATCACTTTATCAGCTGTCAGCAGTTTGGTGTGCCTCGATCTCTGCCAAGCCTGGTTGCTGGTAGATGCTAAGAATGTTGCCCGCTGGGTCGCGAAAGAGGGCATAGACCTCGTGCTCATCAAGGTTGACCGGCTGAACGATCTTGCCGCCTGCGGCGATGATGGCCTCGATCGTTGTCGCGGCACTCGCGACCATGATGGACACGAGCAGGCCTGGATCAGTCGAGGGAGGGCGTCCAAGGACCCACGTGCCGCTCACTTCGCCGGTCGTGTCGTCGAAAGCTGTCGAGCCGTCGTTGCGCTGCCGAATGTGCCAGCCGAAGACCCGCTGGTAGAATTGAGCTGACTCCGCGATGTCAATGGCAGGGATTTCGAGGTAGCAAATCTTGCCCGTTCGGTAATTTGGGGATGGTGTTGGGATGGTCATTTCTAATACTCCTCTCTCTTTCTCGATAGGTTCGATGGGGGTGTCTCACTTCATCCTCTTCAAGGATAGACCATTAGTTCTATGAAAGCAAGAAACTGACTGTGTTTCATGACTTTTTTCCTGTACTGGCTACGAAGGACATCCGTTCGGGAAAAAGCCGCTGTAAGCAGGATAGAGTGTGCCTTCACTGGTTGCAGATGGATGTGCACCGAGGATACAATTTGAGGACGTGAACAAGTGATTACCATACAACATGAAAATCAACGTATCTTTCTGAAGGAGAAGCACATTTGTGAACCCGATTCATTCCTGTTTCAAGCGGTTCGTTGGTATGTATGTGAACGTACTCCGTACTCGCTTTGTTGATTGGACCAAACCGCTCACGCTCTCTTTGCCCCTTGGAACCCTCGCAGATCTTGCCAGAAGCAAACCGGCTGACGCATCTCTTTCAGGCTCTATTGCTGAGTGACCAAGGCGTGAGCCGGCTAACGTTTGCGCGCACCTTCCCCTTCATAAGATGAAGACGCTGCATAGCAGCTCTCGGTCACTGATTATGGAGTCAACATATTATTACTTCATCTGAACCTCGCTAACCTGGCCGCGATCGGAGGTGATCTGCATTGCGGAGCCATCGCTCTAGGATGTTATGCCGCAGGCGAGCGATTTCCTGTACATCGTAGAATTCCTGTGGAGCGTATGTGAGAATCTCTCTGGGACTCAGCCCACAGTGAAAGAGCAAGTAGGCCAACCGCTCCTCACGTTCGTTGGGAAGCATCGCTTTGAGGAATCCCCAAACCTCGTCGCTATCGGGGCTGCCTTCTACTAGTGGTTTTCCTGGCTCAACAGGCTCTCGCACCGAGTCTTCTTTTGGTCGCGCATACACTCGCAGCGTATCGAGAATGACCACATTCAGGCATGTGCGCAAGTACTCCAACAATGCAGAAAGTTGACCAAATTCCAATTGTTGGGACGTGGTAGACTGCCAGCACCGCGCGAAGGCGAGAGCCACATAGTGCTCCTCGTTTTCCGGGCAACCCATCGCCTCCCTGTTGGGATGTTGACGTAGCCAACCACGCACAGATTCACTGAAGCAGTGCTGCACCTCCGCCCAAGCCTCCTGATCGCCATGCCTGGTCGCGCGACGAAACAGCTCGATAGCATACTGATCGCTGGAAGGATCTCCACAACGGCGGGGGCTCATTTCTTGCTTACAATGTTCTGCTAGCTCCCAAGCGCTCATCGCACCGAGAGCACAATCTCTTTTTGGGAAACTGGGAGACGATCTTTCAGAAGAGATGCTCAGTGGATCTTCCATCATGTCAATACTCCTTGTACTCCATCTATGGCTAAACTACTCGCCAAACCCGTACTGTAGCGTCATCACTCCCTGAGGCAATGCGCGTCCCTTCAGGCGACCAGGCGACCATTAAGACCTCGCCCTGATGACCACGATAAGTCCTTACAGCATGCCCTGTCCTGCTATCCCAGATCTGTACTGTCCTATTAGTGTTCGCGGAGGCCAGGTACTTGCCGTCGGGGGACCAGGCCACGCCATTCACCCAACCATGGCAGCAGTAGATCCAGGTGGGCTTCCCCGTGTGGGCGTCCCACACCTGAATCGACTTATCAAAGCCCACGGAAGCGATGCGCTTGCCATCAGGAGACCATGCGATGGCGGTCACCCCCTGAACATGACCAAGGTAGGTCAGCAACGTACGACCCGTCGCAACATTCCAGAGCTGTACGGTGGTATCGGTGCCTGCAGAGGCAAGAGATTTGCCGTCAGGCGACCATACGACCGTTATAACCCAATCGAAATGCCCACGGTAGGTGACGAAAGTATTCCCCGAGCTGGCATCCCAGACTTGCACCGTCTTGTCATAGCTGGCGGAAGCGAGAAGGCTCCCATCTGGAGACCATGCCACAGCCGTCACTGTGTCCGCGTGGCCCCGGTAGGTCAGGAGGTGCCTACCTGTTGCCGCGTCCCACACCTGCACGGTTCTATCAAAACTGGCAGAAGCGAGACGCTTCCCATCGGGGGACCAGGCGACAGCAGTGATCCAATTGGTCTGTCCACGATAAATGAAGAAAGGATGGCCTGTTGCAGCGTCCCATACCTGGATCGTGTTATCATAGCTAGCCGAAGCGATGCGTTTGCCATCGGGGGACCAGGCGACAGCGGATACTGCATTAAGATGACCATGGTAGATGGAGAGAGCGGCTCCCTCGGGAATAGCAGGAATGGTAGCAGCAGAGAGAGTGGGAGTATCAGGAGTGGAGCAGGCTGTCAAAAGTATAACAAGACAACAGGTTGACAGTAAGCATACTAGTAAGTACTTCCGCATGACAATCATAGTCTGACAATGTTTCAGTGCCGATTGCTTACAGGCATGGATATCAGAAACCATCTTATTTCTCCTTTCAGTACATTGCTTCCAATCCGCTTTTCAGGCTACACAAAGACCAGGTCTTCAAGCCGATTCGGTATCATACGCTTGTGTGATCTCACCGGTGACTGCAAGGGTCACACTTTCGCATATCGAAAAGGGATGCTTCTGTGTTTGTTACCCCGTTAGTATCAATCAGTGAAGAAGCGGTCTCTCTGTCACAACTGTGCCAGAAAGCTCATTCTTCTACCAGGATTTGGTTTGATGAGTTCTAGACTTTGCTTGACAAGTTAAGCCTTTTTTGCTCTTTTCCTCATTTTCTTGTATACTTTGTTCAGGTAATTCCAGGCTGAAGTGATAAAAAAGCAAGTTTGTGTGCCAACCACATGATTGAAGCTTGCCTGTTCTTTACTAGCGATCAGGCACAGAGGCACTTTTTCTTTCTGTTTCCTTCACCTGCTTTGCGTTCCATCAGTATGGCTGAGGAGAACCAACACGGGAGTAGTTGCCGAGGAGGTCATTGGTCATGCTCTTCGAAGAAAATATCCCAAATGAGCGGTTGAGACGTGCCCGCCACCTCAAAGGATGGACACAAAGTGAGCTAGCTGAGGCATTAGGCACAGATTTCGAAACAGTGAGTCGATGGGAGCGTGGTATTACAATACCTGGTGCCTACTTTCGTGAGAAACTGTGTAGCGTTCTGGACAAGACCCCCGAAGAACTTGGGCTGATTCACGCCCTCACTGAACCATTGGCGGCATCCCCATCTCCCTCAGTATTTCTCGCTTCTGCCTACGCGGATGCAGAGTGCGAGTTCACCACACACCTCAAGGCGCATCTGCAGGCATGCGGCGTGACCGTCTTGAGCAGCCGCACTCTCCGCAGACAAGGGGTGGAGAACCAAAGAAAAGCGCTGCAAGAGGCTATTCGTAGTACTCAGGCAGTCCTCCTAATTGCTTCTCCCGAGGCACGGTCCTCACGCCATGTTCAGAAAGCGCTGCAGATTGCTGGGATCTATAGAAGCCCTGTCTGTGCTGTATGGATAGATGGAGAGCGCTGGCAGGAGTGCGTTCCCACAGACAGTGGTGAGTTCTTTGCCACAATCGATGTACGGGAGAATAACGATCATCATGTGTTCGATGAGATCGTAGCGACTCTTGAAGAGAACTGGCTCGCCTCCAACGAGGCTGCGGTCTCTGTCATCACGACCAACGAGCTCATAGAACCGCCCCTCGAGCCGCGTAACCCCTACAAAGGCCTCAAGGCCTTCCGTAGTGAAGATCGACACGATTTCTTTGGGCGTGACATGCTGGTTGACGAACTAGCAGGCGCGCTGAATGCATTTCTGATCGCAGACGTGAAGCATACCCAAAGCGCACGGCTTCTGGCAGTTGTTGGCCCGAGTGGATCAGGCAAATCGAGTGTTGTGATGGCCGGTTTGCTTCCTCGTCTGCACCAGGGTGAGTTGCCTTGCAGTCAGCACTGGGTCTATCTGGACCCCATTATACCGGGGATCCATCCCCTCGAGTCTCTTGCAGTTGCATTTGCCAAGCACTCGCCTGATCGGAGTCTAAAAACGCTTCGCGACGACCTGGAAGACGATTCAGCCTACGGGTTGCATCTGTTAGCAAGCTATCTGGGAAAGCCTCCAGAGACGCGAGTGGTGCTGTTCATCGATCAGTTCGAGGAAGTCTTCACGCAGATGACCTCAGAAGAGGAGCGACAACATTTTCTCGACCTGCTGGTTACAGCGGTTACCGAGCCACAAGGTTCAACCATTCTCATCCTGACGCTGCGTGCCGACTTTTACGACCGGCCAATGCACTACCCGAAACTGTTTCAACTGATTGAGGCACATCATAGCTTCGTACTTCCGATGGATCTCAAAGGGCTACGGGAAGTGATTGAGAAACCTGCTGAGCTACCTGATGTCCGGTTGACGTTTGAGGGTGACCTCGTCAGTGACCTGCTGTTTGAAGTGCAGGAACAGGCGGGCGCCTTGCCCCTTTTACAATTTACACTCGATCAACTCTTCCAACGGCGCAGTAGGCACCAACTGACCCTCCAGGCCTACCAGGAGATTGGCGGTGTGAAAGGTGCCGTGGCGAAACATGCCGAATCCATCTATGCCACTTTACCCTCCGAGGAGCATCGCAAGCTGGCGCGTGCCCTGTTCTTGCGACTGATTGATCCAGGAGCAACAGCGCAGGACACGACACGTCGACGCATCACTCGTTCTGAGCTGTTGCTGCCCAATCCTAAAGAAACGGTCATCATGGAAGAGGTCGCTCGCACCTTCATCACTGCACGCCTGCTCACCACCGACACGGTCTCAGGAGTAGCAACAGTAGAAGTCAGCCACGAGGCAGTGATCCGTGAGTGGTCACGGCTGGCCGATTGGTTAGATGAGGCACGTGAAGATGTTCACCGTCAACAAACTATCAGCGAAGATGCCGCTGAATGGGAGCGGCATGGCAAGCCGCGGGATCGATTGTATCGAGGCACTCAGCTCAAAGAGGCGCAAGTGTGGGCCAGGCGCAACACGCCAAGCAGGTTTGAGATCGCATTTCTCAGGGCCAGCAGAACTCGGCGTATGCTCTCAATTGCCAGTCTGATCGCAGTATTTCTCCTATTGCTATCAATAACGGGTACAGCGGTCTGGCTCCGTCTGAATCAACCTCCTGATCCGACACGCGTCACCAATCTTCAGGATGATGGTATAGGATCGCTGCGCTGGGCCATTAACAATGCACCACCAGGAAGTACGATCACGTTTGATGCCAGTCTGACGGGAACCATCATGCTGACGAGCGATACTCCTCTGACCGTTGCCAGGAACCTGACGATCCATGGTCCAGTGGCACGTATCCTCTGGGTCAGCGGTGGCGGCATCAGCAGTGGTCAATACGTTTATGTGGTTGGGGGAGTATCCGTTACCATTTCTAACCTGAACTTCGGGAACAACACCGGCCCGCTCAACGGCTTCATCTTCAATGAAGGCACGCTCACCCTTACCAACACCACCATCTCGGGCAATATCAACAGTACTGGCATCAATAATGAGGGCACGCTCACCCTCATCAACAGCACCGTCTCAGGCAATACTGGCTATGCAATCAATTCCAACGGTGGTAGTGGCGGCGGCATCTTCAATGGTGGCAAACTCGCTATCACCAACACTACTATCTCAGACAATTCCAGCAATTGGGGCGGTGGCATCTTCAATGCCGGCACGCTCACCATCACTAATAGTACCGTCTCAGGAAATACTAGCTCTGGCGATGGTGGCGGCATCTTCGATACAGGCCTGCTTACCCTTACCAACACCACCATCTCAGGCAATACTGCTTTCTATGGCGGTGGCGGCATTGAAATCGAAAACCGACAGAATACTCAAACAGCAACACAAGTCGACCTCATCTTTAGCACCATCTATGGTAATACGAGAGGTACCGGTGCTACAGGTGCTGACATTGAGGTCAAAGATGAGTACCCTATTCAACTGAGCCAGGTGAGGATAAGAAACAGCATCGTTGTTGGTGCTCCTGCTCATTCCGGCCCAGACATTTCTGGAATGCTCAGCTCCTATGGCTACAATCTGTTCCAGAACAACTCTGGAGCCACCTTCGATCCATCCACACATACGCAGCATAGCACTGATAAGACGTTGTCGGTGAACGAAGTTACAAGAGTGTTTGCTTCCTCTATGGGGCTGCAAGACAACGGTGGCCCGACTAAGACCTACGCTCTGGCTCCAGCTAGTCCAGCAATTGACCAAATCCCACTTGATGCTTGTCTTGTCAATGGTATCACCACCGACCAACGCGGCATGAAACGACCAGATGGAAATGAGCAGTTGTGCGATATCGGCGCCTACGAGTACACGGACAGGCCGGCGTAATTGTGCGCTCTCTAAAAAAGTTTCTTGTGCCCGTGCTGGCTACTTAGCCTATCCGTTCCAAAAATGAGCGCTAATGATGGCTCTACCAATTCTTTTTCTTTGCAATCTACGCATCAGTTAGATGACGTGAAGGTTTCTTTCGTGATTGTTTACTTCCTGATTTTGGAACGGATAGGCTAAGTAGCCAGCACAGCCCTTTGATGGTGCATCCAAGGTCTACATCGTTCACAATCAAGTAAATGCCCGTCTGGGTCTTATGATCGGGCATCGTAGGCAAAATAAAGTTGTTCCCGCAAGTGGCCAGGAGTGCCCACATGTGTAGATACTCACTCCTTGCACGCGCTACCTCCTTATTTTTCCTCCAAGCGCGCAGTTTGGAAACGTCATGTCACCAATGATGGCATCCGGTGCATATCCAGCTATGGTTCGTTAGTCGTCCGGGGAGGCAAACCTGCGCAGTGCTTCTACCGACGGGACGAAGTAATAGGCACCGCTGACCGCCGTCGTATATCTGGTCAGGGCATCACGGATGCCATCTTCTGCTCCTGCCATCCGAGCGAGCATGCGGGCCAGGCGCTGCTGGTCGCTGCTGAAGCCGATGAACATCGTTCCATGCGCAGTCGCCGTGCCGAACGGGGTGTTGCGGCGGAAGATGTGTTGTTCTACCCCGTTCTCTTCGATCGTCGTGCGAGAAACATGCGACGCTGCACCGCGTACCTCCTCAGCCAGCTCCGTACTCGTCCCTTTGGTTCGCCCGATGACCTTCTCCTGCTCCTCAAGCGGAAGCGCCTCGAAAGCGGCGGCATCGTGCCTCCACTGCTGCACCAGCACCACGCTGCCCCCGGCACCTGCAGACCCATCGGGAACGAGCGCCACCTCGGGTGCCTCGGAGAGACTCGGATTCTCAGTTCCGTCGATGAAGCCGGTGAGGTCCCGGCTCTCCTTGTAGGTCCACCCGGCCACTTCAGCAGCCAGGCGCGCCACCGGGGCGAGGGCGGCAATGGCCTCCCGCGCGACATCGAAGACCGTATGGTAGGCGTGGCCCGCTACCCACACCCACAGGTCATGCTGGGTGGCGGGCATGGTGTAGCCATCGACCCCACGAACGTCCTGCTCGAAGTCCGTCACCCCTGCTGGCATCTCCTCAGGTGCCACGCGTGACCACAGCGACGGCCGGAAGCCGACCACCAGGTTGACGCCTCCGGTCGTCATGCGTGGTTCCCCCAGGTTGGCCATCACCTGCACCAGCGTGTGTGGATCGCCACGCGCATGCAGATCGAACTCCAGGTAGGAGTGCGAGCCCGTCCCCAGGGCAAAGATCCCACTTTGTGCGACATGCATTGTCAGACCTCCTGTGAACGAAACGTCAGGCAGAGAGACCAAGAAGAAGGACTATGCCTCCACACTGATCTGCAGGACACGCACGCCCCGCATATCCAGCCAGTAGCGTCCCTTGGTCTGCGCCACGCGAATGAGCGCGGTATCGCAGGAAGGGCAACGTACGACTGTCCCCATTCCATGCATGTAGGCTGCGAGCGCACCAATGACATTGGTGGTGCCGCAGCCTATACAGGTGGCCTGAACAAGTGTCATGTCAAAGGGGAAGATCTCTTGTAAGATTCCTGCGGCAGCGTTGCCATCCAGTTTGTTCTCCATTATGTTTCTCCTGTCGGTCCAAATCGTTCGGTCTTGATGCGTGCCGGATCGTGTCCCAGCGTGACGAGACTCGCTGCGGCCGTTTCCACGAATGGGGTGGGGCCACAGATGAATGTCAAGGGTCGTTGATCAGTCGGCCAGGCCACCTCCCGCAGCATCTCGGTATCGACCCGGCGCTGGTATCCCGTCCATCCGGGTGGTTGCACACGGGTCAGGGTATGCAGCACCTCAAGCATCGTAGTGCTGCTGACCAGGTGGTCGAGTTCGTCACGGTAGATCACCTCCTCAAAGGAGCGCGACGAATAGAGCAACCGGGTCGCAATGCTGCTCCCCGCGGCGGCACGATGACGGAGCATCGCCATCAAAGGCACAATGCCCGACCCCCCAGCGACCAGCAGGAGCGGACCGCCCATGCGCACCTCCCAGACGAAGTAGCCCCCGATTGGGCCGCGCAGCTCTAGTTTATCACTGAGGCGCAGTTCCTCGGTGAGGTAGGGTGACACTTCCCCGTCATCGAGCCGTTCGACGGTGAGCGTCACGTGCGGTGCCTCTTCAGGTGGCGAGGCGATCGAATAGCTGCGCTCGGCCTGGTAACCATCTTCGGCGGTGAGCCGCACATCCACGTGCTGACCCGCTCGATGCCCCATCCAGTTGGGAACGGCCAGCGTGATACTCTTGGCCCGCGCGGTTTCTGCCTGGCTGGCCACCACCTCACCGCGTTGCCAGGTCAGTCGCCCCAATACCGTTCTTCTTTCCATGGGTCTCCATGATTGTTATAGCCAAGCGACTCCCAGAAGCCTGGTTCATCATCATCGACCAGGCGCAGACCCCGCACCCACTTGGCGCTCTTCCAAAAGTAAAGGTGGGGCACCAGCAAGCGTGCCGGACCGCCATGTTGAGGCTCCAGGGGCTGGCCCTCATAGGTGTCGACCACCCAGGCTTGCCCATTCAGCACCTCTTCCAGGGGCAGGTTGGTGGTATAGCCCCCGTCGCTGAAGGCGATCACGTAGCTGGCGTCATACTTGACCTGCGCGAGCAGGGTATCGAGGGAGACGCCTTCCCAGTGCGTGTCCAGTTTCGACCACTTGGTCACGCAGTGTATTTCCCTGGTCACCTTCTCGCGTGGCAGGGTATGAAATTCATCCCAGCTCCAGCTTTTCGGTTGATCGACCTCTCCCACAATAGAGAAATCCCAGGCCGCCAGAGGCGTATGCGGCGTCGGCCCCGCCGAAAGGACGGGAAAGCCGCGTTCGAGATATTGCCCAGGCGGGATTCTTCCGCTCTCGTCGCTCTTCTGGCGACGGCCGCGGAACCCGCGCGAGATGAAACCTTCACTCATTGCCTTACCTCCTGATCTCCTTGCGCTTTTCTCATGACGTTCCTCATGTGGCGCTTCCGATGAAGAATCCTTGCTTTCGGTGCGCCTCACATTATTGCAACAAAGCTTTTCCGCGACCTTGCAGATCCATCCGAAGCGTTAGCCCTGGAGCGTCTGCTCAATCAAGGCATCAACTCCGGCAATGTTGCCGATCAATTCCTGTGGGAGAGCGTAGCGGACCCTCAGGTAGTCGGAGCTGGTAGAACTGACCCAGACCTGATCATCCTCACCCTGCCAGACGAGCACTTTGAGGGGCAGATCAAGTGCGAGGAGCGGAGACGCAATCATCAGTGGCGTGCCAGCTTTCGGACTGCCAAAGATCAGCACCTGGGCCTCTTGCATCGTGAGCCCGACTTGTCTCGCTTCTCCACTGTGGTCAATATGGGCAAAGAGGATCAAATTTCGGTTGTGTATGGCAGCCTTCAGGCGTGCCAACGTCTGCTCCACAGCAAACGGGCTAGGTCTGCTCACAATGCCCTCGACCGAGGGCGGGGTTCCAGGCTTCGTTGGCTCGTTCATGGTTCTCACCTCTCTCCCGTACTGACGAGGGAGCGTCTTTCTCCCTCGCTCCTCATCATCACATCTTACCGCCATTATATCATTCCCATCTGCTCAAGAGCGAGACTGCAGACGATCTCATCAGGATCTGTGAATTATCCTTGTATGGGCGGTTGGCCATGAAAAAACGCTCGTTGATGAGTACTCAACGAGCGTTTTGTAGAGGTCTTGTAGAGCGTTATGCTTGCTCTACTTCGGGCGCGTTCTCAGTGCTCGCCTGCTGAGGATGCTGGCTGCTTCCGTAGATGAACTCGGAAAGCTCTGTGCGGAAGCGCTCGAGGAACGCACGCAGTTGG
>Ga0137371_10004044_pt1 | contig 11509 bp, 11 predicted proteins | sample SagtaG_7_FD_104919 | JGI IMG/M metagenome (GOLD analysis project Ga0137371, IMG submission 104919) | Vadose zone soil microbial communities from Sagehorn Ranch, Mendocino, California, USA - Sage1_R_40_16 metaG | ecosystem: Environmental > Terrestrial > Soil > Vadose zone | place: USA... | reverse complement strand
AGTGCCCCCGGGGTGACTCGAACACCCGGCCAACGGTTTAGGAAACCGCTGCTCTATCCACCTGAGCTACGGGGGCAAGGATCACGATCGGGATCGTCGCCGACGCCAATGCAGCCGGCCGATTCACGCGCTGAATCTACTCGCCGCAGGTTAGTTCTAGAAGTCTCGACAAGTCCCGTTCGCTCCATCAGCGAACGATCTCGAAGCGTCTGGGAAGCGAGTCCGGAGTTACTGGCGTCAGCCTCCGAACCTCCTCTATTCGCGCTCCCCGAGGGCCGGCCTTCACCGCGGTCTCAAAACTTGCAAGGGCATCACGCTGCCCGGCCGCTGCAATCTCGACGCTGCCCTGAGGCGTGTTCCTTACCCAGCCGGCGAGACTGAGTTCCTCCGCTTTTTCGACCACGAACCAACGGAATCCTACTCCCTGCACACGTCCGCGGATCTCGAGGTGAATGCTTTCCATCACGCGCTAGCGTTTGACTCCCAGCAGTGCAGCCAGCGTCGCTGCAATCGCGGCGGGATCCGTAACTGATCCGGGAGAAGGAAGGGTCAGATCTCCCTTTCGAATGCGCTGTGCAATCTCATCCAGCGCGCTCGCGATTGCATCTGCTGGACCCCGCGGATGCGCTCGAGAAACTGGTAGCCGAGCTTCCCAATCTGTTGCCGCCCACGCGACAGACGCCTCGTCATCGGCATTCCCGCTTTCTCCCAAAGCTGCGGCGGAGCGCCAGTCGTATTGCTGCCAATCCGTTTCAACCCACTCGGCTTCCGCGTTCCCCGCCCTGGTTGCTGCGTCGGTCCGCTGAGGGTAATCGGGAAATTGGCTTGCTGGGGCGCCGTAGAATTGTTCATCGGTGGGCGCGAATGCATCGACCTCCGGAAGAGGATCTATGAAATGCTCGATCGGAGGAAGATCATCGGCCCCGCCCAACGCTTCCGGTTCGAGGTTCTCCTCGCTCTGCACAGTTGTCTTAGCAATGCTAGAGTCTTCGCGCCTACCGAGGAAGTCTTCGATTGGCGGAAGATGGCTTCCGGCATCGGTGTTCGTTGTCGACAGTCCCGCGACAAACGCCGCGTCGCTCGCGCCCAAACCGGTTACCTCCGTCGCTACGGACCCAGGAATGAACGGCCTCGACAGCCGAAAGTCGAATTGCGCCGCTACTGGTCGCGCTGTTTTCGGAGTGCGATGAGGAACGAAGGGACGCTCTGGCAGCCCTGACACTACATATCCTCCCAGCTGTATTTGCCTACCAGCGGCACAAAGCGCACCGGCGCGATTTCCGTTTGTTCGAGGCTGTCCCCATGACGAGTGAACATGTAGAGGGTTTGCTCATCCTTATCTCCGAGTGGAATGAGAATACGTCCCCCCTCGGCCAGCTGTTCGTGGTAGGTCGACGGAACTTCGGGCGCTCCGGCACCAACAAGGATTGCATCGTAGGGTGCGTACTGCCGCCATCCGAGTGTCCCGTCTCCCAAAAGAAAGGATATGTTGCGCAAGCCGATATGTTGAATCGTTCGCCGCGCGTTGTCGAGAAGCGCTGGAATCCGCTCGATCGAGAAGACCTGTGCCGCGAGCCTGGACAGTAAGGCGGTTTGGTAGCCGGAGCCAGTTCCGATCTCGAGCACTTTTTCATTTCCTTTCAGCTTCAGCACCTCGAGGTATCTGGCGTGGATCGAAGGCTGCGAAATGGTTTGTCCGTTTCCGATTGGCAGCGCCGAATCTTCGTAAGCGCGGTGACGCACGCCAGTGGGAACGAAGAGATGCCGGGGCGTCTGGTCGATTGCGTGAAGGACCGCCAGATCCTTGATTCCCTGCTCGTGCAGCAGCTCGACTAGTCGGCGCCGCGGACCTCTGTATTCGTGCTCTAGGGTTGCTGCCACCACCTCTCCGCCGAAGCGAGCATCGCATGATGAGTCAGATCGAGGTGCAACGGCGTGACCGAGATATAGCCTTCCTGGATCGCGCGAAAATCCGACGTCTCCTCGCCCGACCAGGCGATCGATCCGCCCCCGATCCAGTAAATCTGCCGACCCCACGGGTCCTGCATTGGCTTGAGAGAATCCGAGTACACACGCCGCCCCAGTCGGGTGAGGCGCACGCCCCTGATATCATCTCCGCGAAGCGGAGGCAGATTGATGTTCAACAGCGTGTTCTCCGGAAACGACGGCAACGAAATGACGTGCTGCAACAGGTTCCGCAACGGCTCGATCTGGTCGCTCAGCATGCTCACATCAGCTCTCAGGTCGCCGCCCGCGAACGAAATCGCCACCGAGGGAATGCCAAGCGACAACCCTTCCATCGCCGCAGCGACGGTTCCCGAATACAGCACGTCTTCACCCATGTTCTGGCCGTGATTGATGCCGCTGAGCACGAAGCTTGGTCGCTCCGGCATCAGCGCCTCCACGGCGAGCATGACGCAATCCGTCGGCGTTCCGTCTACTTGAAACCTTCTTTCGCCGCGTTCAATGGGCCGGATGGGATGGTGAAGCGTGAGCGAGTGGCTCGTTGCGCTCTGCTCGCGATCCGGAGCGACGACAGTTATGTCGCCAAGCGGCTCGGCAGCTTCGATCAGGCAGGCAAGCCCATGCGCGAGAATTCCATCGTCGTTCGTGCAGAGCAGTCTCAACGCTTGATTATCCCGGCGCGATGACGCCACAGCACCTTGATTACCAGCCACGCGTCGCGAAACTCCCGGAAGTAGCTCGGCGATCCGTAAATGGTCGAGATTGGAACGTTCACCGTCGTGAAGCCTGACCGTGCGGCGCGAATGATGAAATCTGTTTCGTACTCGTACCGGTCCCCTATCGCCTGAACCTTCCGTAGCACTTCGGCTTTGATCGCCCGGTAGCCGGATTGGCTGTCGCGAACCTTGCCGCCCGAAACGGCGCGGGTGGCCGCTGATGAAATCATGTTGGCAATACGTCGATGCTTGGGCACGGCCTTGCCTGACAGGTCGCGCGTGCCAATCGCGATGTCGGCGCGATCGAGAGCGCCGATAATTGCGGGCGCGAACGCAGCGTCGTGCTGCCCATCAGAATCGATGGTGAGTACCGCGGCCGCGCCCTTTTTCAACGCTGCGTCGAAGCCGGCGCGAAGCGCGGCTCCCTTGCCCCGGTTCTTGTCGAATTCGATTGTTTCGTCGGCGACAGTGCGAAGCAGTTGCCGGGATCCGTCGGTCGAGCCGTCGTCGATTCCGATTATCCAGGCGCGGGGCAGGTTGCGGCGAACGTCTTTGACCACCTTGGCGAGGGTCGGCTCAGCGTTGTACGCCGGCATGATGACGACGAGCGGCTCAATCAACTCTCGATCCCCCTCCCCTTCTCCTCGATCTGTCCATCGAGAATTGCCAATATGGAGCGTAGATCCATCTCCATCGATTCGACGGCCTGCGAATCCAGTGCCGCACGTGCCACTGAGCGAAGCTCGCCGCTTTTTCTGTATTCGTCGATTTTCTGTCGCGCGCCGTCGATCGTGTACTTCTCGGTATATAGGAGCTGCTTCACCAGCATGATCAGCTCGATCTCCCGTCGCTGATAGACCCGGTTCCCCGACCGATTCTTGGCGGGATGAAGAAACTTGAACTGACTCTCCCAGTAGCGCAGCACGTGCGGCTTGAGATCGGTCAGCGTGCACACGTCGCCGATCGAGAAGAATTCCTGCACCGGTTCCTTCGCTTTCATCGATCTACCTCCGCTCGAAGCTCACGCGTCATGAGGGCGGCGATGGCGCTGCGAGCCGGCTGTCCCTCGAAGAGTACACGATTCACGGTATCAACAATTGGCATCTCCACTCCCTCGCGCACTGCAAGCTCTCGAGCGCTTTGGGCAGTGACGACACCCTCTGCCACGGTTTCCCTATCCTTGAGAACATCTTCCAGCTTCCGACCCTTTCCTATCTCAACGCCGACTGCGCGATTTCGACTGAGCGAGCCGGTGCAAGTCAAAACGAGATCACCGAGCCCCGCCAGACCAGCAAAAGTGCTCTGCTCGGCACCCAGCGCCGTGCCCAATCTTGTCATCTCCGCGAGACCACGTGTCACCAGCGCGGCTCTGGCGTTGAAGCCGAGCCCGAGGCCTTCGGCAATGCCCGTCGCGACGGCCATGACGTTCTTGAGAGCGCCGCCCAGCTCGACTCCGGTGACATCTGTATGAGTGTAGGTACGGAAATAAGGGGAGCTGAACGCGCGCTGCGCGATTCCGGCGGCTCCGTCGTGTTTGCAGGCGACGACAACCGCCGTCGGCTGACGGCTAACGACCTCGGTTGCAAAGCTTGGCCCCGACAGCGCAATCACGGTTGCCCCTCGAAGCTCCTGTTCGGCGATCTCCGTCATGAGGCAAAGCGTTTCTCGCTCGATTCCTTTCGTTGCGACAACGACCGGTGCTGATCGCGGCAACGCTTTGGCAGCGGACTTGACTATCCCTCTCAACACGTGAGACGGGGTGGCCATGGTGATGAGCTCCGCCCCATTTACCACTCGAGCGATGTCACCGTCGGCCTCGAGAGTTGGTGAAAGCTCGTGACCGCGCAGGAATCGCACGTTCTCATGCTTCGTGTTGATTGAATCCACCACGTCGGCTTCGTACGCCCAGAGTGCCACATCGTGACCGTTCCGCGTCAGCAGGTCCGCCAGTGCGGTGCCCCATGCCCCAGCTCCAACGACTGCGCAACGCATCAGGACGCGGCCTCCTTCTTGACGAACCGATGCTCTTCACCGCGACGGAGTCGGCCAATGTTGGCGCGGTGCGTCCAAAACACGAATAGAGCAATCACCACGCTGGCAATGAAGATCGGCGATCGCGGCTCGCGATAGAACGCGAGAATCGCAACCGGCAGTACCGCTGCGCCCAGGAGAGAAGCGAGGCTGACGTAGCGGGTAAAGTAGAATGTCACGATCCAGACGGCCTGCGCGACGAGCATCGGGACGAACGCCAGCGCGGTAAAGACTCCGCTTGCGGTCGCCACTCCCTTCCCACCCCCTTTCCCGAGGAGGAAAATGGGTTTCACGTGACCAAGTATCGCCGCGGCGCCGTACACGAGCGCCCACAATCCCGGCTGCAAGGTTTCAGTGGCGGCCGGCAGAAAATAGACGGGAAGAAAGCCTTTCAGGAAGTCAGCGATGAAAACGACGGCGCCGATTTTCGGACCCAGTACCCGAACAACATTGGTGGCACCCAGATTTCCGGAGCCGTGTTTGCGAAGGTCGACTCCGCGTACTTTCCCGGCGATGTAAGCGGAAGGAATTGATCCTGCCAGATACGAAATGATGACGCCGAGCAGCGGCGTCATCTACGCCGACTTCCGCCGCATGATGATTCGGAGAGGATTCCCGCGAAATCCCCAGGCCTCACGGAAGCCATTGTGGAGGTAGCGGACGTAGTGCTCCTGCACGAGATCGGGGTTGTTGCCGAATACAGCGATCACCGGCGGCGCAGTCTCGACCTGCGTGGCGTAGTTCAACTTGATCTCACGACCCGCGGCTTGCGGCGGCTGGCGTCGACCGACGATCTCCTCCAGCGTCGTGTTCACCTGCGAGGTACTGATGCGCTTGTGGCGTTCGGCATCCACTTCGAGCAGTAGCTCCAGAATCCTGGTCACGCGCTGTCCGCTGAGAGCAGAGGTGAACACGAATGGAACGAACTTGAGGAAAGGAGCCTTCTCGTGCGCTTCCTTCTCGAATTTCGCCGCGGTGCTGGTGTCCTTCTCCTTCAGATCCCACTTGTTCACCACCACGATCAAGCCGCGACCGCTCTCCCACGCGAGCGCCGCGATCTTCAGATCCTGATTGTGCAAACCTTCGGCGGCGTCGAGCACGAGGATGCAGATGTCGGATCGCTCAATGGCGCGCCTGGTTCTGAGTGCGGAATAAAACTCTATTCCCTCTTCCACCTTCGACTGTCGCCGCAGCCCCGCGGTATCGACGAAGATTAGCTCGCGGCCATGAAAGATCATCGGCGTGTCGATCGCGTCGCGCGTCGTCCCAGCGCTATCGGCCACGACGAGACGTTCCTCACCGAGCAGGCGGTTGATGAGTGACGACTTGCCGACATTGGGCCGCCCGACCACTGCAACGCGTAGGGCATCAGGAACTTCCTGCGCAGCTGTTGGGATCCGCTCGACCAGCACGTCGAGCATGTCGCCGGAGTTCTTTCCGTTGAGGGCGGACACTGGGACCGGATCGCCCGCGCCCAGCTCGTAGAACTCGTAGTAATCAGTCGTAGATGGATCATCGACTTTGTTCGCCACGAGCACCCACGGTTTTTTGGATTCTCGCAACAGCCCGACTACCCGCGCATCACTGGGATGAAGCCCCGCCTTCGCATCGACGACGAGCATCAACAGATCGGATTCCTCGATCGCCTGCAATACCTGGCGCTTGATCTCTACGTCCATTGGTATGCGCGGGTCGTCGGTCAAACCGCCTGTATCCACCAGCCAGAACTGGCGTCCATTCCATTCTGCACGGGCGAAATGCCGGTCACGTGTCGTTCCCGCTTCTTCGCTGACGATGGCGCTGTTCTCGCCGACAATACGGTTGAAGAGCGCTGACTTGCCAACGTTAGGGCGTCCGATGAGTGCGATGACCGGGAGATTCAAGCCAGCACCCCGCTCGCCTCGGACTCCAAAACGTCGATGAAGTCGTACGATGGAAAGATCGGCATTGGCAGCGACTCACGGACTGCTTCGAGCGTGTGGTCATCGAGAAAGACCCGATCCTCATTGATCGTTTCGGCGGGAATCAACGCGATGTCGAGGTCGTGACGATCAGCGAGCGCTGTCAGAATGTCTCTGCCGACCAGTAGGCCAGCCGTGGTTATCGTCGGGCCAAACAGAGAGCTCTCTGCCACGATAAGCTCGAATTCTGCACCGCTCGCCGCCGCCAAATGCTCTAGCAGCGGCGCCATCAATGGCGCCATTGCCAACCCGGTGACCACCCCGATTCTCTGTCCATCGCGCCGTGCGACGCGATCCAATCCGCCAGCGACGCGCATCCGAAGCGAAGTGACGGCGCCAACGCCGTTCTCGATCTGCGCGAATTCGCCATAATGCACTGGTCCGGGGAGCTCACGCTCTGCCAGAAGGTATAACTCGTCGGATCCGAAGACCCAGGTCTCGCCGCGCTCGCGCATCCCGCGCGCACCCCAGCGCTCCACCTGACTGAGGATCGCTCGCGCGGTGTCCCGATCCATTCTCCTGCCGGTGTAGAGGTGCGAGAACTGGGTGAGACCAACAGGCACGACCGCCACCGACAACACTGCTTGGTGCATGTTCCATAGGTCGGTGAGCGATTCCTCCAACACTGTTTCGTCATTCAAACCCGGCACGACGACCATCTGACAGTGAAACTGGATCCCACCCGCGGCGAGCCGAGCAAGTTGGACTTTGATGTCGGGGACCCGTTGATTGTTGAGTAGAACCTTCCGGGCCTCGTGGTTGGTGGCGTGAACCGACACGTACAACGGTGACAGTCGATACTCGAGAATGCGCTCGATGTCGCGCTCTTTCACGTTGGAAAGCGTCGCGAAATTGCCGTAAGCGAACGACAGCCGGTAGTCATCGTCGCGGATGTAAAGCGGCTTCCGCAGCCCCGCCGGCAGCCCTTCGATGAAACAGAACTCACATCTATTGGCGCAGCGTCTCACGCTTGGCGGCTCGAGCGAGATGCCCAGGGGTTCACCGTCCAGGCGCTCGAGCTCGTAGATGACTTCCTGTCCATTGGGCTGGCGAGCCTCGATGGCCAGCTCTTCATCAGCGGTCAGGAATTCCCAGTCGAGGAAATCCGCGACTGGCCGCCCGTTGACCGTGAGGAGCTCGGTACCCGGCTGAATTCCGAGCTCGTCAGCGATGCTGTTTCGTTCGATTCGGGAAACCTTGACCATAGCTAAAGTAATTTAGAGCTATAGAGAGCGAAGTCAAGGAACTACCGAAGTTTAGCTCTCCTAATTTCGCGCGGGTGAGACGCCGTTTTGGCTTAGATCGGTGATGTCGCAGCGAGGGACTGTAGCAGCCTCCGAGCGCGTTCAGCATTGAAGCCTGGAAGTTTGGCAATCGCGTCCTCACCCGCTTCTCGAACGCCCTGCACGCTCCCGAATTCCTTGAGCAGCTGACGCCTTTTCACTGGCCCAATGCCGGGGACCTTGAGGAGCTCAGAGGTCACCGTTCGCATGCTCCGACGTTTTCGGTTGTACGTCACTGCAAAACGGTGGGCCTCATCGCGCGCCTGCTGCAAAAGCCTCAACCCTGGTGAGCGCCGCGACAGTTTGAGGGGCTCTTCTCTGCCCCAGATGAAGACCTCCTCGTCTCGCTTCGCCAGGCTGATCAGCGGACGATCAGTCAGACCGAGCTCGGCGAGAGCGACATGCGCTGCCGAAAGTTGTCCCTTGCCGCCATCTATTACGATGAGGTCTGGCAGCGTTTTCTCATCGCTTATCCGCCGATCGAAGTAACGGCGAACGATTTCCTGAATCGAGGCAAAATCGTCGCTGCCTTCGACCGTCTTTACCTTGAATTTGCGGTACTCGCTCCTCCTGGGCCGCCCGTTCTCGAACCAGACGCACGAGCCGACGGTATCGGTGCCCTGCGTCGTGGAAATATCGAAGCACACCAGTGACCGCGGCAGCCGCTGTAGTCCAAGCTCGCGCCCCAGCTCGTAAACGGGATCTCCTGCGCGCTCCTCCGCCTCCATCGACGACAGCTTGAGCTCCTCGAGGAGGTGGCGTGCGTTCTGTTCCGCCAATGCAATCAACTCACGCCGTGGACCGCGCTGGGGGATTTGAATTCTGCTCTCCGGCAATGCCTGCTCGATGAGCTCCCGATCCGGAAAATCAAATGGAAGCAGCACCTGTCGCGCTTTCTCCTGCATGCCGACGTAGCTCCCGGCAAGGAACATCGTCATCACGTCGGTATCGTCCTCACCGTCGATGTTGGTGAGGAAGCGCTGCTCGCGCGATAGCAACTTACCGCTGCGAATTCTCAATACGGTCACGCAGGCATCGTCGCCATCACGGGCGTAACCAATTACATCCCGATCACCGCCCTCCACCTCGAGGACGACGGTCGGCTCCTCCATCCGCTCAAGGTGATGCAGCACATCGCGGAGCTCGGCAGCCCGCTCGAAATCCAGCTGCTCCGAGGCCAGGTCCATGCGCTCTTTCACGCGTCTGAACACTTCGTCCGGGCGGCCGGACAGGAACAGAACCACTTCATCGATCATGGCGCGATAATCCTGCTGCGACTGCGCCAGAATGCATGGTGCCTTGCAACGCTTGATGTAGTAGTCGAGACAGGGCCGCTCTGGCATCTGGGCCGGCATGTCGTAGTTGCAGCTTCGCACCGTAAAGATTCTCTTCACGACGTTGAGCGCACGACGCATTGCACCGACGTCGGTGTATGGGCCGAAGTAGCTCGCCCCGTCGTCCTCGAGGCGGCGAGTGACGAACACTCTTGGAAACGGCTCCTGCACCGTCACCTTGATGTAGGGGTACGATTTGTCATCGCGCAGCGCGATGTTGAAGCGCGGGTGGTACTCCTTGATCAGATTGGCCTCGAGTATCAGCGCGTGCGCCTCACTGGGCACTACGATTGTCTCGAGGTCTGCAATGAGCCCGACCAGATGACGGGTCTTGACGCTCTCGAGCTGATCATTGGCGAAGTAACTTCGCACTCGGGAGCGTAAGCGCTTGGCTTTGCCTACGTAGAGGGTGGTCCCGTCCCTCCCCTTCCATAGGTACACACCGGGTCCCTCTGGAAGATGTGGGAGTTTTGTCGCAACGGAATCGGGAACGGACAGCATGTGTAATTATACCATGCGCGGAAAGTGGGGTTCATCTCGAGCGCCGCGCGAACTTCAAAGCTCGCGTTCCACGATCGACTAGGTGTTTTGCCTCGGGGATTCCAAACGCGGCCGTGATCCCGAGGTACGTGATTGAGTACACCGCGAGGAGAGCGAGCGCCATCAGCTTCGTGTGAATGATGGTTTCGTGCGCCGAGAGAAACGGCGCGCCTCGATCGACGATGAGCTTGTAGATCCAGGGAATTGCAGCGGCCGCGAGCGCGGCGATCCACAGCCGTGCCGTTCGCGCAGGGATCAACCGGGTGCGTCCGATTCTCTTGTCCATCTCCCGGCGCAGCAGGTAGAACTCAACCCAACCCGCGATTCCTGCCGATGCTGTGAGGCCGGCGGCGCCGAGCTTCCGATCGAGACCGAGCAACCCTGGTAGCACGAGGGCAAACAAGTAGCCGAGCAGGGTCGTCAGCACCACACGCACCACGGCAAAGCGAAGCGGCGTTCGTGTGTCACGCAGCGCGTAAAACGTCGACGAGTATAGCCGGCCCATCGTGGATGCCAGCAATCCAACTGTCGATCCTATCAGTATCTGCCACACCCAGATGGTATTGCCGCGCTGAAATCGACCGCTCTCGAACAGAAGATGAACGATAAGGTCACCGAGTGCGAAGAGTGCCACGACACTTGGAACTATGAAAAACGCGATCCGGTCGAGTCCGTCGCTCAGGCGTCCGCGCAAGTAGGCTCCGATTTCCGCCGTGGTGCCGACCGCGCGCGACATCGCCGGCAGCTCCGCCGCCGAAATCGCCATCCCGAAAAGGCTGATCGGCAGCACGTAGATGGTTTGCGCGTAGGTGAAAGACGAGACCGCCCCATTTCCCAGGTAACTCGCGAGCCATGCATCGACGTACGCGCTGACCTGAACGACTCCCCTGCCAAAAAACGCGGGAACGAAATTGCGAAATACATTGCGAACACTTTCCGCTGCAGCATTGAGTCGCGGCCTGACCCCACGCGCAAGAGAGAGTACCTGAGGAAGCTGGATACCGAACTGCAGGGCGCTGCCGACGACGGAGCCGTACGCGAGGTAGATCGCCAGCTGAACGTCACCCCGCCCCCGGTGGAAAAAAATGAGCGTTCCGATCATCGCCAGATTCCAGACTACCGGGGCGGTGTACGACATGAAGAAGCGGCGGTGGCTGTTCAGGACTCCAAGGCACCAGGCAGAAAAAACCAGGAGTCCCGCGCCGGGGAAAAGAATCCTGGTGAGCAGTACCGTCAGCTCCCGCTTCTCACCGGTGAAGCCGTTGGCGATTATGGCGACCAGCCACGGTGCTGTGACGACGCCAAGTGCCACGATCACCGAGGAGATAAGCGCCAACATTCCCGCCACCGCACCGGCGAGACGCGTCGCCTCATTCTCTTGGCCCCTCCCGAGAAGTCCCGCGTATTCCGGTATGAAGGACGCGGACAGCACGCCTTCACCGAACAAGTTTTGCAGCAGGTTCGGGATCCTGAACGCGGCGTTGAACGCGTCGGCCGCGAAGCCCGCACCGAGGTAGCGCGCCATCATGGTCTGTCGTATCAGGCCAGCGATGCGGCTGAGAAGAATTCCCGAGGCTACAAGAAATGCAGCACTCCTGGATCGCTCAATTGCTCCGCCGGCGGTCCGCGGAGTTGCTCTGCGCTCAACCGGCGGTACGGCTTCGGTGACCTCGTCTGTT
>Ga0137371_10004042_pt1 | contig 11513 bp, 9 predicted proteins | sample SagtaG_7_FD_104919 | JGI IMG/M metagenome (GOLD analysis project Ga0137371, IMG submission 104919) | Vadose zone soil microbial communities from Sagehorn Ranch, Mendocino, California, USA - Sage1_R_40_16 metaG | ecosystem: Environmental > Terrestrial > Soil > Vadose zone | place: USA: California... | reverse complement strand
TGCCCGGGGTCGAGTTCGTCGACCCGCTCGGCGCCTTCTACTTCTTCTTTAGAGTGGACTCGTTCGGGAAGATCACGGGCACCGACTTCTGCACCCGCCTGATTACGCAGACAGGCGTGGCGCTCGTGCCGGGTGCCGCCTTTGGGGATGATCGCTGGGTTCGGTTGTCTTACGCGGCAACGACTGATTCGATCAAGCAGGCGCTCGATCGGATCGTGGGGTTCGCGAGGAAACTGGGCGACTGAGGGACGGGGGACGGGGGACGAGGGACGGGGCCTGCATTGAAACGCCCCTGCTTGCGTTGAAAGAATGCAGACGTTTTTCGCTCTACCCAGCATGCTTATTTGTGAGAAAACTCGACTCTTTGGACGCGTGGAACTGCGGTAGGCAGGTTTCGCGCGCTGCGTACAAGCTCACACTACAGCCGCCACTTTCTCGCCACTTCGGCCTCTCCGACCTGATCCATCGAGCGTCCGCATCGATTCCGGCGAACATCGCCGAAGGATACGCGATGGGGACGACACCCCAATTCATCAAGTTTCTCCGGATTTCTCTTGGGTCGGCGACGGAACTATCTACTCACTTGGAGCTCGCAAAGGATCTTGAACTTGCAGCGTTGGAAGAGGTGGAAGCGGCACTTCACCTGTGCAATAGAGAGATCGGATTGCTGATCGGACTGGTTTTCAGTTTGGGGAGACGACTGCGATCAACCCGTCCCTCGTCTCCCGTCCCCCGTCCCCATTAGAGCTTGGATGGTCTGTGCGATAGCACCTCAATCCCATTCTCCGTCATGAGGCAGTCATCCTCGATTCGCACACCAAACTTGTTCAGCTGGTAAATCCCGGGCTCGTCCGTAAACACCATTCCCGGCTCGATCCGCGTCTCGTTGCCTTCCACCATGTAGGGCGCCTCGTGGCCGTCCATCCCCATGCCGTGCCCCAGGCGATGGGTGAAGTACTGCCCATACCCACCATCGGTGATGACTTTGCGGGCGGCGCGGTCCAGCTCCTGACATTGCGTGGTGAACGCTTTTCCCGTTTCGATCGCCGCGGTCTGCGCGTCGTGCACGAGGTTGTAGACCCTCTTGAACTCGTCGGAGGGCGCATCGCCGAACCAGATCGTGCGCGTGATGTCGGACGTGTAACCCTCGATGCGCGACCCCGCGTCGATCAGGACCACGGTCTCGCGCGTGAGCTGACCAGCCGAAGGGCCGCCGTGCGGCAGCGCGCTGGATGGTCCGAACTGAACGAGCCCGCCGCCCGGTGAGCCGCGGTTGGCCATTTCCCGGGACAGGGTGGTTGCCACGTCCCGCTCGGTCATGCCGGCCGCCAGCTGCGAGAACGTCGCCGCGATCGACGCCTCGGTTGCGGCGATGGCGCGCCGGATCAGCGCGATTTCCTCGGGACTCTTGATGATGCGGAGCCGTTCGGTCACCACGCTGCCATCGGTGAACTTCCAGCCACCGAGCTTGTCTTCCAGGTGCAGGAAGCTTTGGTAGGAAGTCGAGGGCTCGACCGCGACCGTCCCGTTGCGATGCGGGGGCTTCATCTCGCGCCCGGCGGTTTTCACCAGTCCCCACGGATCGTGCGACTCCTCCCAGCCACGCACGTCGTCGATCGCACTATTGCGCTTGATGCGCTCGACCTCGAACGACGGGCAAATCAGCGCGGCCTTCCCGGTCACCGGCACCATCAGCAGGATGAGCCGCTCGGAGCGGCCCGGGTTGTAGCCGGTGAGATATTGAAAATTGGTGCTCGGCTCGGCCGCGAAAAGGTCGAGCTTGCGGGTTTTGAGCTCTGCCTGGAGGCGCTCGATGCGCTGGGCGAAGACTGCGGGACCGAGCGTCGGTGCTTGTGACCGCCCGAGCGTCCGACCGCCCGTCGTTCGAACCGTCGCTCCGATCACCACACCGCCAGTGACCGTGAGAAACTCGCGCCGTTCCATCGTGCAGCTATATTACGCGAGCCTTACTCGCGCGGGAAGGCGCTGAGACCTGCATGCACTTCGAAGCACGCATCGAACCGCTCAACGGAAAACTTCCCAAGGTTTCGTACCGCTGGGACCCAGAGACCGATATCCTGACCGTTGCCTGTAAAGGCGTCCCGAAAGGGAACGGGATGGACGGCACGGTGGATCTCGAAGGCGGGGACGGCTCCTTTGTCGTGATCGACGTCGCGGGTGGCGCACTGCGCGGCCTCGATGTGGTGACGTGGCCGGATGACGTGCGGACCGTTGCCTCGCTCGTGGCCCCGGCTGCGTCGAAAGAGGGCCAGGTCACCTTTCCCGACCGCCGGTCGCAACCGGGCGTGGCGGCCGTGGAAGTCGATACGCCGCTCACCGTCGACAAGAATCAGACCGAGTCGGTTTTTCACATCCGCGTGGGACGTCAGAAACCCACGACGGTCGTGCGCGTGGCCGACCACATGCTGGTGGAGATGGACAAGCAATCGCGGCTCGCCGGACTCTGGCTGCTGGACGTCCCGCCGTTCCCCAACGTCGAAGCTACGGCGTAGTGGACGAAAGATTCGAGCGCTACGTCACCGAGCTGTTCGCCGCTGAAGACCCGATTCTCTCGAAAATCCGCGCCCGGCACGCCGCCGAGAATCTGCCAGCGATCAACGTCTCGCCCGAAGAAGGAAAGCTGCTGTACGTGCTGCTCTTCGCGATCCAGGCGAAGCGCGTGCTGGAGATTGGCTCGCTGGGCGGCTACAGCGGCGTCTGGCTCGCGCGCGCGTTGCCTCCAGGGGGCGAGCTGACGACCATTGAAAAAGACCCCAAGCACGCGAAAATAGCCCGCGCATCGTTCGATCTCGCGCGCCTGCACGGCCGTGTGCAGCTCATCGAAGGATCGGCGCTCGACGTGCTGCCGCGGCTGCCGCCAGGCTTCGACGCGGTTTTCATCGACGCCGATAAGGAACCGCTCCCCAAGTATTTCGAGTGGGGCATGAAACTGCTGCGGCGCGGCGGCCTGCTGCTCTGCGACAATGCGTTCTTTCACGGAGCGGCGATCGATCCCAACGATCGGTCCCCCAATGCACTCGGCGTGCGAGCGTTCAATGAGCTGGCCGCGCATGATCCACGCCTAGTCGCGACGATCATCCCCGTGCGGGATGGGCTGGTTATCGGCGTGAAAAAGGACAGCGCATGACGTGGTGGCAGGCACTCATCGCCGCGGGCGCCGTGCCGGGACGCGGCGGGAAGGGCGACGAACCCGAGGGCGCGGATCACGCTGACCTCGTGGAAGGGACGGAGCTCCAGGCCCATCCCGTTGGGCCGGCGCAGATCCCCGCGGCCGTCTCCTTTCTCAACGGCATCGAGCGCTGGAGCGTGGTCGCCTACGACGGCGTCACGCAGGTCGTCAGTGCCGTCGTAGCGGCTGCCGTGCGGCGGCGCGACAAGCACGGCGTGCCGCACACGACTGCCGAGCGCAGCCGTGCCTTTGCGATCGCCCCGCTCGAGAGCATGAGTCCCGCACTTCGAGCGATCCTGGAGCAGTCCGGCGCTGACGTCGAACCGATGGACGGAGCGCTGGCGGGCCAGCCGGCGCGCTATCTCGAGCAGGTCGAATCCACCGTCCGCCGCGTGCGTGCGCACCTCGAGCGTGAGCTCGCCGAGGCGTGCATCGACAAGCTCGGCGCCGCTGAGTGGCTGGTCCTCGACGGCCTCCTGTCTCGCTCGCCCGCAGTGGCCCGGCATCCGCGCGCGCTCGGCGTGATCAAGAGTCATGGCGCGCAGTTTCTGGAGGGCAGGGGACTTGAGCGCGCGTTGACGCTGCCGGCCGGTTACCGGACGTCTGTCTTTGCCGTGCGCGGCGGTCACACGCGCACGGAAGTGTATTCCTGGTACCTGCGCCTCTGGCCGTGGGAAGGGAACGACTTGTTCTACGGGCTGCTGCGGATCGAAGCGCGCGCGCACCCCGACACCGTGGCGCGTGCGTCCGAGCTGAGCGGCTGGCTCTTCGCCGAGCGCGCGCCGCTCGCGACACCGGCCGCACGCTGGGACCGGCTGTTGTATCCTTTACACCACGTGGAAGAATACCTCAAGGCCCTAGCCCCCCGGGACATTCGGTCGCAGCGAGCGTCGCGGCTGCCCAGGACCGGCACGTGATCGCACGTCCGGATGCGAATCCCATCGGCCGCGTCGTCGCCACCGAGCTGAAGCCGTCGACGCCGCACCAATTCCACTTTTGGACGGCCACCGAGACGTCGATCGGGATTGGCGCCATTGTCAAAGTCGTTGACGATCGCACGGTCTACGCCGTCGTGACCGAAGGATTCGCCTATTCAGACCTGGCGACTCCGTTGCACGACGTCGTCGGCGCCGAAGGTGATCCCACGCGAGCGGCCGACGCGCCCACTGCCCGCCAGCAGATCCGGTACTGGACCGCGGCGGTGTTGAGGCAGACCCCCGAGGAGCCGCTGCAACCGGTGCCGCTGGGCCAGGTCTTCCTGGCCGATGACGCCGACGTCGCGCAGGCGCTGCGGATGGATGGCTTCCTCTATTCGGCGACGCCGACCGCCATCCCCGTCGGTCTCTACACATCCGCCGGCCGCGACGCGCCGGTGTATCTCGACGCCGATTTCCTGCTCGGCCCCGAGGCCGCGCACCTCAACATCTCGGGCGTCTCAGGGTTGGCGACGAAGACGAGCGCGGTCGAGTTCCTGCTCGCCTCGATCTTCGCGCACTTTCCGGCGCACAAGGGCCGCGTCGCCGCGGTCTGCTTCAACGTCAAAGGCCCGGATCTCTGCTTTCTCGATCAACCGGGCGACCTGAGCGACGAAGATCGGCACCGCTACCAGCGCCTCGGCGTGCCGTCCACGCCCTTCGAACGCGTGCGGCTGTACGCGCCGCTGAAGGCGGACGGGGTGAATCTGAACACCCTGCGCACGCACCCCGACCTGGTGGGTGACGTCGAGCCGTTGACGTGGGGGTTGCAGGAGGTCGTCGATTACGCCGAAGTGCTGCTCAATCGCGACGACATCGACGCCAAGGCCGACGCGTTTATCGATTTCCTGAGAGACCGGGTGCTCGGACGGACGTTCGACGACGGCTTCGGCACCACGCATCGCGTCCAGACCTTCGCCGACCTGGACCGGCTGTTTCGTTCGATCTTCGACGGGCTGGAGATCACCGCGGGCGGCCGCAGCGATACCTGGCGCACCCATCACATCGCCACGATGCGCAAGGTGCGCAACCGCCTGCTCAACATCTCGACGCGCTGCAAAGGCCTCGTAACCGACGACGGGCCGTCCAGCGACTTGCCCTGGCAGGAGTTCGAGGACAGGTCCGTTTACGTCATCGATATCGCGAACGTGGATCCGCTGGGGCAGGATCTCGTGTTCGCACGCGTCGTCTCGAAATTGCGCGAGCAGCTGGAGCGGCGGGAGCTGGGTGTCGACGCCGTCGTCGTGTTTGTCGACGAGCTCAACAAATACGCGCCGGGCGACGGTCCCGAGACCTACGTGAAGAAGATGCTGCTCGACATCTCCGAGCGCGGCCGCTACCTCGGCCTGGTCCTGTTCGGTGCCGAGCAGTTCCGCTCGCAGGTGCATCGGCGCGTGGTGGGCAACGCCGGCACGCAGCTGTTCGGCCGCATGGATATGGATGAGCTGGCGACCCCCGGATACCAGGTCCTGACGCCGGCGACGAAAAGCAAACTGGCGACCCTCCCCATCGGCGAGCTGATGGTGCGACATCCGCACTTCACCCAGCCGATCTTCGTGCGCTTCCCGAAGCCACCGGTGCTCCGCGGGCGGGACGGGGTCGAACGGTTTCCGCCTGCGGCGGACGTGCCGTTCGAGGATGCGGTGGTGCGCCAGCTCGTCCGGCTGGATCGGCGCGTCCGTCCGAATCAGGTCAAGGACCTGATCGCCGACCGGGAGCAGGACGACGTGCGCCGGGCGCTCGCGGCGGTGCGGCGCACGCGCCCCGATGACGTCCTCGCATATTTCCGGAAGCTGCTGGGCGCCCGGGTCGCGGCCGCGAGCGGTGTCCCGCGCGAGCATCATGCGGTGCCCCCTCTGAATCCCATCTCCGACGAGCCGTACTGAGATGCGCGGCCACCACGCCGTTGCGCTGGCGGTGGCGGTGAGTGGGTGCGATGGAGGAAAGACCGCGCTGCGCTATCATCCTCCCAGGGGCGCAGCACTGGGCAAGGACACGCTGCTCGTCTCATCCGTCACCGAAACCATACTGCACCTGCAATGAAGCTCGCGCACCTCGCCGACCTCCATCTGGGCTTCCGCCAGTTCGACCGGCAGACGCCGAGGGGCACGAACCAGCGCGAGGCCGATGTCGCGGAGGCATTCCGCCGGGCGGTGGACGATCTCCTCGAGCAGCGGCCCGAGCTGATCGTCATCGCCGGCGATCTGTTTCATTCGGTGCGGCCGACCAACGCGGCCATCCTCTTCTGCTTCCGGCAGCTGCAGCGCCTGCGCACCGGATTGCCGGAGACGCCGATCGTCGTGATCGCGGGCGAGCATGACACGCCGCGCTCGACCGAAACGGGCACGATTCTGCGGCTGTACGAGGCGCTCGGTGTCGAGATCGCGGTCGAGGAGCCACGGCGCATCGTGCTGCCCCGGCTCGACTGCGCTGTGCTCGCGGTCCCGCATCAGGCGCTCGTCAAGGCGGAGCGCCCGGCGCTGCGCCCGGAACCCGGCGGGCCGACGCTCAACGTGCTGCTCGCGCACGGCGTGCACGGCGGTTTGGGTGAAGAGCGCGGCACGCTCGAGTACGGCGGCGCCGAGCTGTCGCGCGAGATCCTCGCCCCGGAGAAGTGGGACTACATCGCGCTGGGTCACTACCACACGGCGCAATCGATTGCCGCCAACGCCTGGTATTCGGGCAGCCTCGAGTACCTGCCACCCAACCCCTGGGGCCAGATCCAGGACGAAGCGGCGCAGCGCGCCGCGGGGAAGGGAAAGAAGGAGCGCAACGGGAAGGGGTATCTGCTCGTCGAGCTTCCTGGGGCGCGCATCGTATTCCGGCCCATCGCACCGGCGCGGCGGCACCTGGACCTGCCGCCCATTCGGGGCGCCGGACTGAACGCCAAGGAGTTGGACGCCCAAATCGCGCAACGCGTCAACGCGGCCAAGATCGACGATCAGATCGTGCGGTTGCTGGTGTGGGACGTCGATCGTGCGACCGCTCGCGATCTCGATCACGCGGCGATCCGCGCCTACAAGGCCCGCGCGTTGAATTTCCAGCTCGATCTGCGGCGCCCGGAATCCCAACGGACGCTCGGCGCAGCCGGTGCCGGCGCCAAGCGCCAGACGCTTACCGAGACCGTCCGCGATTTCCTCGGCCGCCGCCCGCTCGACGCGGAACTGAACCGCGAAACCTTCGTGAAGCTCGGCGTCGAGTACCTCGAGACCGCCGAGCCTGCGTCCCCATGAAGCTGCAGCGGCTGCGGCTCGTCAATTTCCGCCAGCACGCCGATACCGAAATCGTATTTGGCGACGGCATCACCGGGATCATCGGGCCCAACGGCTCGGGCAAGACGTCGCTGCTCGAGGCGATCGCGTGGGCCATCTACGGCAACCCGGCGGCGCGCGGCGACAAGGATTCCATCCGCAACCTGCGCGCCAAGGCGCGCGCGCCGGTGCGCGTGGAGCTGGAATTCGGGCTCGGCACCCATGCCTTCCGCGTGGAACGGGGCCTCAACAATGCCGAGCTCCATCAGGACGGCGTCGTCGTCGCCAATTCCCTGAAAGAGGTGACGAGCCGCCTGCAGCGCGTGCTTGGCATGACGCACGACGAATTCTTCAACACGTATTTCACCGGTCAGAAGGAGCTGGCGGTGCTCGCGGACGCCACGCGCCCCGAGCGCGCCGCGTTCCTCTCGCGGGTGCTGCGCCACGAGCAGCTCACGATCGCGCAGGAGCGCATCCGCGAGCGTCGCAACGCGCTGGGCCATGAAGTGGACGGCCTGGAGACGGGCCTGCCTCCCCAGGCCGAGCTCGAGAAAGAGCGTAAGGCGGCGGCAGCGCGTCTGGTCGGTGCCCGCAAGGCCGCGACCGCCGCGGCGGACGATCGCACCAGGGCGCAGCAGGCCCTGGCGCAGGAAGAGCCGCGCTGGCAGCAATGGGTCGAGCGGCGCGAGCGCACGCTCTCCCTGCACGGCGACCTGCGCGTGGCCGAGCAGGGTGTGGTGGTCGCGCGCCAGGAGTTTCAGCGGCTGGACAAGGAGTTGGCCGAGGCGCTCGCCGCGCGCGAGGAGCTGCGCAAGCTCGACGCCGAGGTCGCGCCCATCACCAAGCTGAAAGCGGAGCTCGTGGAGCTCGAGCGCCTGCACCGCGAAGACGCCGCGCGGCGCGAGGAGCAGGCAAAGCTCACCGAGCTGACACGGAATCTGAACGTCCTGGATCGCCGCATCGCGGAGCTGGGCGACGCCGAGGCAGCGCTCGCGCGGGCGAGCGCCGAGGCCCGCGCGCTCGCCGAACGGTTGGAATCGGCGGACACGGTCGCGCAGGAGCAGCAAGGCGCATGGGTCCGCGAGAAGGAATACGCCAATACGCGCCGCGCCGAGTTGCTCAAGCAGCACGAAGAGGTCAAGGATCAGCGCGACAAGATCGAGCGCCTCGGTCCTGAGGGACAATGCCCGACGTGCCTGCGGCCGCTGGGCGCGGAGCATCGCGCCGTGCTGGACGTCCTGAACAGCCAGCTCGACGTGATCGTCACCGACGGCACGTACTTCAAGCAGCGCATCGAGCAATTGGCGACGCCGCCGGCCGCGGTGACGCAGGCGGAAGCCGCGCGCGACGCCCTGCGCGAGGAGGCGCGGCAGGCGAGCGAGCGGGAAGGCAACCTGCGCGCGCAAACAACGGAGCGGAGCAGGATTCAGAAAGAGCGGGCCGGCCTCGCCCGGCGCACGCAGGAGATCGAGCGGCGGATGGCCGCGCGCGATGCCGGGTACAATGCGCAGCGCCACGATGACGTGCGCACCGAGTTGGCACGGCTCGAGCCGGTGGCGTTAGCGGCGGCGGCACTCTCCGCGCGCGCCGACCGCGCCGAGGCCCTGGTCGGCGAGGCGGAGCTCGCCGAGAAAGCGCTGTCGGCGCGGGAGGAACAGGTCAAGCAGCTGGCGGATGCGGTGCAGGCACAGGGGTTCTCCGAGCCGAAATTCCAGGCGGCCCGCGAGCGGCACGACCGAGCGGCGCACGCGTTGCGCGCCGCCGAGCTGGCCGTCGCCGAGACGCGTGGCGAGCTGGTCGCGGGCGAAAGCGCGGTGCGCGAGACGGAACGCCGCGGCGCGGAGCGGGCGGCCCGCGAACGCACCATTGTCGAGCGCAAGGTCGAGCTGCGGCTGCACAACGAGCTCGACCGCGCGTTCTCCGATCTGCGGGCCGAGCTGAACGCCGCCATGCGGCCCGAGATTGGGGAGCTGGCATCCGCCTTTCTGGCGGATCTCACCGACGGCCGGTATGACGAGGTGGAGCTGGACGAGGACTATCGCCCCGTTGTCCTGGACGAGGGCATTCCCAAGCCCGTCATTTCAGGGGGCGAAGAGGACCTGGTCAATCTCGGGTTGCGCCTGGCGATTTCACAGATGATTGCGACGCGGGCCGGTCAACCGCTCACGTTTCTCGTGCTCGATGAGATCTTCGCATCGCTCGACGAATCGCGACGCCAGGATGTGCTCCTGCTGCTGCGTCGCTTGGGTGACCGGTTCCCGCAGGTTATTGTCACGACTCACGTCGAGCTGCCGGCGGGACTGGGGAGTGGGAGTCTCGATCGCCTGATTCACGTCCAGTACGACACGGCATCCGCGACCAGTATTCTGCGCGACGACACTGCAACCCTGGGACCGCCCGATGCGAGCGTGGCTGCCTGACACCCGCGTAACGGGCCCCGAGCGCGCCACCGAGCGCGACATCGAGGCGCTGAACCGCGTGTTTGCCGACGCGTTCACCGACCGCTATCGCCGCGATGGGCTCATCGGCGTCCGCGTGCCGCAGCTCAATCCGCTGGTCTGGCGCTACGCCCTGCTCGATGCCGGCGAGGGCGCGATGGTGTGGCGCGACGAGCATGAGGAGATCGCCGCGTTCAACGTCGCGCATTTGGCGGGAGCCGAAGGGTGGATGGGGCCGCTCGCCGTGCGCCCCGACCGGCAAAGCAGCGGTGTCGGGAAGACAATCGTGCGAACCGCCGCCGACTGGCTCATCGACCGCGGCATTACGACGCTGGGCCTCGAAACGATGCCGCGCACCCCCGAAAACATCGGGTTCTACGCCCGGCTGGGGTTCATTCCGGGATATTTGACCGTGACGCTCACGAACGAGATCGCGACGCGCGGTCATCCGGCGCCGATGCTGTTGTCGCGCCGCTCAGGCGATGACAAGGAGGCGGCCATGGCGGCGGGCCGCCGGCTCGTGAGTGACCTCGTCTCCGGGATCGACTTCTCACGCGAGATCCTGCTGACCGCGGAGCTTGGCCTGGGCGATACGTCGCTCGTCGATGGGGATGCCGGGCTCGACGCGATGGCCGTGTGGCACTCCGCGCCGCTCGCCGACAGTCGCACCCGGGACGAAGTCCGGGTGCTCAAGCTCGCGGCGCGCGACGACGCGGCGTTCGATGCGGCCATCGGTGCGGTGGAAGCGGCGGCAGCCAAGGCCGGCATCCGCCGCATCGCGGTGCGCTGTCAGACCAAGTACGCCGAGGCATTCCGGCGCCTGATCGCGCGCGGCTATCGCGTGCGCTGGACGGATCTGCGGATGACGTACGAGAACTACCCGGAGCGTCATCCGGCGCAGGGCGTGCTGTTCTCGAACTGGGAGATCTGAGTTCTGTAGCAGGCGCGCAACATTTTCATCCGCTTCTCCACGCGACCCATCAAGAACGATTCTTGCTCCACTCGATGTATCCACCTCGAGGGAGCCGTCATGAACTGGAAGGTCGCTGTCGCCGGCGTGGTGGTTTTCGGTGGGCTCGCCTGCCGAGAGGCCACGCAACCGGAGCAATCCGCCTCCGTCGCGAAGTCGAACCCCGTTCCCGGTGAATACATCGTCGTCTTCCGGCCCACGGTGACAAATCCGGCCGCGCTCGCGGCGCAGCTCGTGCGGCTGCAGGGCGGTACGTTGCGCTTCACCTATACCAGCGCGCTCAGGGGATTCGCGGCGAAGCTGCCCGCGGCGGCCGCCGCCGCGCTCGCGCACAACCCCAACGTCGCCTACGTCGAGCCGGATCAAGTGTACGGCATCGACGTCACGCAATCGATGGACGGAAACGGCGATCCCTGGGGTCTCGACCGGATCGACCAGCAGGCGCTCCCACTCTCCGCAACCTACGACTACACCGCGACGGGTGCTGGCGTGAACGTCTATATCATCGACACGGGGATCTGGACGGCGCATCCGGACTTCGACGGCCGGGCGGACAACGTGTACGATGCGCTGACCTTCAACCTGCTCGGTGGCGTGAGCGGCGAGGACTGCAACGGCCACGGCACGCATGTCGCGGGCACCATCGGCGGTACGACTTATGGAGTCGCGAAGGGTGTGTCGCTGCACGGT
>Ga0137371_10004041_pt1 | contig 11514 bp, 10 predicted proteins | sample SagtaG_7_FD_104919 | JGI IMG/M metagenome (GOLD analysis project Ga0137371, IMG submission 104919) | Vadose zone soil microbial communities from Sagehorn Ranch, Mendocino, California, USA - Sage1_R_40_16 metaG | ecosystem: Environmental > Terrestrial > Soil > Vadose zone | place: USA... | reverse complement strand
CGAAACCATACCGGGAGTAAATCGCGACACACCGTTGCGAGCTGCGACAGGAAGACCGACAACCAAATCGTTGGAACTGGTGAGCCGGTGCAGAAAGACCGCTGTCGCCGCGCTTATGATCTGGGCTACAGTTGTGCCGGTTCGATGTGCGGCAGAGCGGAGACACTCCATGCTGCGATTTGGCAGGTGGGCTGTATTGCGGAGGAAACCGCGAGATTCACCCAATGATGGATGGCCAGCTAGGCTCGCAGGCTCAGGGCGGCCGTCCAAGTAGTCCGCCCAAAACTGCCGGTCTAACGCGAATTGATTGGAAGCACGATAAACGGCATCCTGCTCCAGTAGAGCCGCAAGAGAGCCGAACGATCCTTCATTCGTTGTCCGCCCAATGGCAAGCTGCGTGTAGATGTTCGCCACTCGCCGGGCGATCAGCCACATGCCGAACGCGTCCATAATGATGTGGTGATAGCGTGCGTACCAAAAGAAGCGATCAGCTGATGCCTTGAACAAAGCGTATCCGAACAGCGGGCCGCCAGTTGGCCCCACGGGGCGAGCCAAATCAGCCTGCATCCAGGCCTCTGCCACTGCCCGCGGGTCAGCCTCCTCGCTGAGATCCGTGTACGGCATCGTCCACGAGAGCGCAGGACGAACAACCTGCTGCGGCACATCCAAGTGATTAACGATCTGCAGTCGCAGCGCATCCGTTTCGCCCACGACTGTTCGCAATGCTTGCTCAAACAAGCGTGGATCTAAAGATCCATGGATCTCGATATATTCGCCAATATTGTATGCAGAGGCGTACGGATTGATTTGTTGGGCAAACCAAATCCCAAGCTGGGCAGTTGACAGCCGGTACATGCTGCTATTCTGAACCGGCGCCCAGTCTCTTTGCATCCTGTCGCTAAAACTGCGATTGAGATCAGAGACCAATCGAAAAACCCTGTTCAGACCAATTAATCATGATGCAGGAGCGATCGAGCTTCTCAGAAGCTCATTTGTACAGGTAGAAATTCGCATTGTCATGGGTGTAGGAGCGCGGGAACGTCTTGGAATGCAATACAAACGCCTAGTGCGGCATTGCCTTCATATGCTAGAGTATTGGCGGGGTCCTGCATGCGGTCATCCATGCATCAATTTTGGTTGACTCGACCGGATCGCACGATGGGCCCGCGTACACGTGATGGGAAAGGATCCGAAAATGGCACAGGAAACGACTGCCGGTGGCACGGCTGAAAGCAAGGATCCGGGCACGACCGGTTTCGATACAGCTTCGATGACAGACCAGGAGCGCGATGAGGCTGCATCGAAATTAGTCGATCGTTTCTCACTCTGGTCTGGAGCCGCCGGTTTGATCCCGATCCCCATCGTCGACATGGCTGCAGTGGGCGGGGTTCAGCTCCAGATGTTACGCCGCCTGTCGGAGATTTACGGAGTTCCATTTTCCGACAATAGAGGCAAATCGATTATAGCCAGCTTAGCAGGAGCGGTGCTCCCAGCGAGCACTGCGACGACTACCGCGGTAAGCGTGGGAAGCCTGGTAAAGAGCTTGCCTGGATTCGGGACAGCGATCGGAGCGGTCACGATGCCAGTGTTCTCCGCTGGTGCTACCTACGTGATCGGCAAGGTCTTTATTCAGCATTTTGCCTCGGGAGGAACGCTTCTTGATTTTAATCCTCCCGATTATCGTGAGTTCATTAAGGCTCAAAAAGAAAAATTGAGCGCCCGCTCTGCCGCGCCATCCGCCTCTCCTGCTTCCACGACCCGCGGTACGAGCAAGGGCGCAGGGATCAGCAGTCCTTGATGGCTGTCGGGTTCCGAACCCATACCGAAGACCGCATAGATAAGCCTGGGCACAAATAAGAGATCGTGACGTAATGACGGTGGCGATCGTCGTTATAATTTACATCGTATTCTGTATTCTAACCGGACTCTGCGGCAGCCAACGCCGGATGGGGTTCTTTGGCACATTCATAATGTCACTTTTTCTCACTCCCATTGTGATGCTAATCGTGCTGAAATTAACCGCGCCATCAGAACGCGTCGAATGGCGTCAACGCTCGCAGAGCGACTAACGTCTGCTGCCTTGAAGGCGGCTTTTCTGCGCTCGTGTTGACGCAGGACGGGTGCAAACGGACAACGCCGTAGCAATGTCTTTCTTCGGGCTCGTTCGCCGTGAAATGTACGGCTCCCTCAATCGGCTGATTGTCATATCGGCACTGGGAGGCATTAGCACCGCCGCGATTCTGACGGCGATCAATTCCGGCGCTCAAGCTGCCGACAAGGGGAGCGTCAGTCTTTGGTCGGCAACGCTCTTCGTTGTGGCATTATTTCTTTTCGTTAAGACCCAGCACTATATTTTGATCACGGCGACTGCCGAGATCGAAGCGATCATTCATAAACTGCGGCTGCGCCTGATGGATCACGTGCGGCACTCCGAGCTTCTTCCGCTGGAATCCATCGGTCGTGGCGAAATCGTTAGCGCTATCACAAAGGAGACCTCAACGCTGACTCAAATGAGCAACACGCTCGCGTTTGCAGCGCAGGGCGCGGTTCTCATCTTCTTCGTCGCAATGTACGTCGCATATTTGTCGCTCCTGGCCTTCGGGTTGAGCATCATTATTGTAGGCGTGGCAGCAGTGCTGTTCCACGCGAAGAGTCGCCAGCTGGCCATGGCCTCGCATGAGGCCTCCAATTTGGAACACCGGCTGTTTGATCGCCTGATGGATCTGTTGAATGGCTTCAAAGAGGTAAGGCTCAACAGTTTACGAAGCGAGGCCTTATTTGACGACGTTGTCGAAGTCTCGCGAGCTGCGGCTAATATCAAAATACGCGCCCAGAGCGAGACGTTTAAGCGAATGGTGTTCTTGCAAAGCGCCTTATACGGCTTGCTCGGCGCGATAGCGTTTGCGGTCCCAACATTCGGTGACGCATTGGGAACAGAGACGGTTACGAAGACGATAACCGCGCTCGTGTTCGTTGTTGGTACCTGCTTTGGCCTGGTTCAGGCGATACCAATCGTGAGTGCCGCGAATACAGCAGCCGACAATATCGAGCGGCTGGAGGCTAGGCTACTCGCTACGATTCCGAAAGCACAGATTGAGGTGGTGGAGCCGCCAAAGCGCTTCCAAAAGATCGAGATGCGCAATGTAGTGTTTCGGTACCTGGATAAATGGTCCGACGCCGTTTTTCAGGTCGGCCCGATCGACTTCACTTTGCTTTCGGGCGAGTTGGTGTTCATCACCGGCGGCAATGGATCGGGTAAATCGACACTCCTGAAGTTGCTCGCGGGGCTGTACAAGCCTGATTCAGGCGAAATCAGTTTCGATGGCATGCGAGTCAATGACAGCACGCGGCAAACATATCGCGAGCTAATCTCCGCCATCTTTCCTGATTACCACCTTTTTGAGAAACTCTATGGCATGCCCGATCCGGATCGAGCGGAGGTCAATCGTCTTCTGACGGAATTTCGATTACTGGACAAGACGCGCCTCACTGACGGCCAGTTTAGCACCCTCGATCTCTCGGCCGGACAGCGCAAACGTCTTGCGCTCATCGTGAGCTTATTGGAAAAACGGCCGATTCTGTTGCTGGACGAATGGGCCGCCGATCAAGATCCGGAATTTCGGCGTAAGTTCTACTACGACCTGTTGCCGGAGTTGAAACGAACCGGTCAGACCGTGGTAGCGATAACGCACGATGACCGCTACCTCGACGAGATGGACTTGCCGGCTCGTAGGTTGCGGATGGAAGACGGACGTTTTGTTGCACAGCAGAGGGTGGAGAGCAGCTAAGCAAAACCTATGAGTGGTCACATGGGGTGCGCGCGTCCATGGCCATGCTCGCTGCCCTTTTTATCGTAGGAGCGCCAACAGCGCCGTTTGTTTGCCGTTCGAATAATCGCCAACGACGGCAAGACACTCACCGCAATACGGGTAAAAACGCCAGCGCCACTATGTGTGCTGCGATTGAAAACCGCAATTCGAGGATCCGGCCATTGCGGGTAGTGGCTTTGCGGTCGAGGAAATTAACTTCAACATCGTGATGATCAAGGAAGGTTCGATCGAGCGGATAAACAGCCTTATATACAGCTTCCTTGGCAACAAAGAGCAGCCGCCCACGGTAGGGATCATCAGTATCTATTGTTAGCCGCTCGCGCGTCGTCGCCACCAGGCCCAGCAACTCGGCCGGCAATGATTCGGCGGGCTCGATGTCGATTCCTATCCCGCCTATGTCACTGCACATCCCGACCGCTGCAACTGCGACGCTAGAGTCGTGGGCCAGGGAGCCGGTAATGCCTGTGGGCCATGTCGGTGCTCCCCCTGAACCTCTCGGCAAGGCGCATTCAGGTTGCCCCAATCGCCTGAGGAGCTGGCGTGCGACAATCCGAGCGGCGCCGCTAGCACGTCGCACCCTATCGACGCTCGAGGCCAAGGGAGGAATTTCCTCCGGCCATAATGCGTTTTCATCACCTCGAGAGATCAAACGATGGCCAACCATGATACCCGGAAATGACAGGGCATCGATTGCTACCTGAAGCGAGGGATTGGCAGTCACGATTGAGTCTTGGCGGGATTTCTCAGCGGCTCGGGGAAACTCATTACATATGTGTGGCAGATGCCACAATGGAATGAGCGTCGGTGGCAACCCCACCCTGCCGAGTTCACGCAGCTCGACAGGGGGGCCTGCCTGAGGCGTTCATCACGGACGCATATAAAGTCAAATGGCCTTATTTACTGTCAATTATTGTTTGTCGTGACGGCCCGGCTGGTTCTATAGAACGAAGGACAGCCTAATACTTTCGAAGATTGGCCGCCTCTTGCCGGACGGAATCGAGACCATATCGAAGCGATGGGTCGGCGCAGCTGTTGGGCGCAAGGAGGACGAAGCGCTCCTGACCGGTCAGGCGCGTTTCATCGATGATCTCTATCCGATTCCTGGACTCTGCTTTGCCGCGATCTTGCGTTCACCCCATGCGCATGTGCGCATCAGACGGATCGATGTGGAGCGGGCGCACCAGCTGCCTGGCGTTCGGCAGGTCATCACCGGAAAAGACGTCCTGGAACTAATCGGGCCACTTCCGAGCGTCGTGAAGGCCCCCCTGCCGTACTATCCAATAGCGATCGATAAGGCACGATACGTCGGCGAGCCCATTGCGGTGGTGGTCGCCGACACGCGTTATAACGCAGAGGACGCGTGCGAGCTGATTGACACTGAGTACGAAGTGCTTCCGCCGGTGACGGACTTGCGAAGCGCGACAGGGCGCGATGCGCCGGTAATCCATGAGGCGGTTGGATCGAACGTCATAAGCCGGCGCAGCTTCAGCTACGGCAATCCGGAAGGTGCCTTTGCCGCCGCTGATCGAGTGTTCGAATTTTCGTATTCGCTTCCTCGCTATGCATCCACTCCGATCGAGACGTTCGGGGTAATCGCCCAGTTCGAACGGGCACCGGACCGGTACACGGTATGGTCGAACTTCCAAGGACCTTTCGTGGTCCAGCCGCTCATGGCCAACGCATTGCGCGTACCCGGACATCGGCTTCGTCTAATCACGCCACCAAGCAGTGGTGGAAGCTTCGGCATCAAGCAGGCGGTTCTGTCGTACATTGTTCTTCTGGCAGCGGTCAGCCGCAAAGCGGGCGTGCCCATCAAATGGATCGAAGATCGCGCCGAGCATCTTACCGCTGCCTCCGCTTCGAGCGATCGCTTGGGAACGGTTGCCGCTGCGTTCACAAAAGATGGCGAGCTCACAGGATTGCGGTTTAGGAACACCGCAAACATGGGGGCCTATGTTCGCCCGCCTGAGCCGGCCTCGCTCTATCGCATGCACGCCGCATCGAATGGCTGTTATCGGGTAAAGAACATTTCCGTCGACAACGAACTCGTCGTCACTAACTCCACGCCCGTGGGGCTTAATCGAGGATATGGGGGACCACAGTTCTATTTTGCCCTCGAACGGATCATGGAAATCGCAGCGCGCGGGCTAGACATCGATCCGGCGGAGCTACGCCGTCGCAATTTCGTCCCCACTGGGGCCTTCCCTTACAAAGCGCCGGCGGGCGCGGTCTTTGACGCGGGCGACTATGAAGCGGCGCTATCGGAGTTGTCGAGGATCGCTGGGTACGAAGAACTCAAGGAGCGGCGCGCTGCAGCGCGTCGCGCAGGACGGGCGTTTGGGATCGGGCTAGCAGCAGGTGTAGAGCCGTCCGGCTCGAATATGGCGTATGTTTCGCTTGAGCAGACGCCGCAAGAGCGCCGCCGAGCTGACCGCAAGTCAGGTGCAAATGCGAGCGCCGTAGTCGCTGTCGACCCGAGCGGGCAAGTCACCGTGCGCTTGTGCAGTTGCCCAAATGGCCAGGGCCACGCGACGGTTGCAGCGCAGATCGTAGCGGACACGCTCGGGCTTCATCCCGACGACATTCACGTGGTCACCGAGATGGACACGCTGACGAGCCCCTGGTCGATCGCCTCGGGCAATTATTCGAACCGTTTTGCGGCCATTGTTGTCGAGGCGGTGGCGAAATGCGCAGAGCAAGTGGCGCAGAAAATCAGGTTACTTGCCGCTGCTGCCCTGGATGCGACTGCCGATGAGATCGAGCTGCATGAAGGTTATGCGCGGGTACGCGGTCAATCCAACAGGGGATTGCCGTTTCGCAAGGCGGCGTCGCGCGCGCATTGGGATCCGGCTGGTCTGCCCGATGCTATTGGTCCTGGACTTCATGAATGCGCCATCATCTCGCCTCCGGTCTTGGACCCGCCGGATGATGAAGATCGGATTGCGTCGGCGGTCACCTTCGGTTTTGTGATTGATCTGGCGGCAGTCGAGATCGATCGCAACACGGGCGCGATCCGCATCGACAAATACGCTTCGGTTCACGACGTCGGCACGCAGCTTAATCCTAAAATCGTAGAAGGCCAGGTGCACGGCGGATTTGCCCACGGTCTGGGCGCGGCCCTGTTCGAAGAGTTGGCTTACGACGATCAAGGCAATTTTCTCACGGGCACTTTTGCCGATTATCTCTGTCCGACGGCCGTCGAGGTTCCGCAGATCGAGATCGGCCACGTGGAAACACCTTCTCCGGCCAATGCGCTCGGCGCGAAGGGAATGGGCGACGGCAGCTCGATGCTAACCCCCGCCGCCATAACAAATGCCGTCGCGGATGCCCTTGGACGCGACGACATCTCATTGCCGCTGAACCTGCAGCGCGTCTGGGCCTTTGCCAACGGGCACGATGCGACGACAAAAAGCCGTCCGGCAATCTCGTCGATCCGACCAGCGGGGCGGGCTGTAGGCGAGATGTTGACCGGGAGCGGGAAAATCACTCTCTTTGCTCCCGTGCAGGAGGTATGGCGACGTCTTCTAGATCCGAGCGAGCTCGCTGCCAGCATCCCTGGGTGTAGCAGCCTCACCCAGGACGAAATCGATCGCTACTCAGCTCGGGTCACGATCGGCATTGGCGCGATTCGCGGCACGTACCACGCGCAGATCGAGCTGCGCGACAAGAACGAAGGAAGCTCGCTTCGACTCCTCGGGAAAGCCATCGGACCGTTGGGATTCGGGTCAGGATCTGGCTTGGTGACGTTGCAACCCGAGACAGGCGACCGCACTCGCCTCGAATACAGCTACGAAGCCGAGGTGGGAGGCAAGCTCGCCGCAGTCGGCCAGCGCATGCTCGGCAGTGTGATGCGTTATCTCATCGGTCAATTCTTTCGCTCGCTCGAACGGCGGATGAGACCGGCAGCTCGACTAGATTGGCGGAGTTGGTGGCTGAGATTCCGGCGACACGGAAGCGGAGGCGAGGCATGAAGCCGGTAGCCTTCGACTATTATCGGCCGCAGACGCTATCAGAAGCACTCGAACTCCTGGCGGATAAGGGCGATGAAGCAGTGATCCTTGCGGGCGGCATGACACTCGGGCCGATGCTCAACCTGAGAATCGTTCGCCCGCGTGCGGTGATCGACATTTCGCGTATCGAAGCGCTGCAGACCATTTCAGTAACGGGTAGCGTCGTGGTGACCGGCGCTGGACTCACACAAAGCGAGGCGCTGAGCTCGGAGATCATTGCACGGGAGGTGCCGCTACTTGCGATGGCGCTGCCGTGGGTGGGTCACTTCCAGACACGCAATCGCGGAACGCTCGGTGGGTCGGTAGCCCACGCCGATCCGAGTGCGGAAATTCCACTTGCGCTCGTCGCATGCGGCGGAACCGTCGTGCTGCAATCTCGTTGGGGACAGCGACGCATTGGCGCGCGCCAGTTCTTTGTCGGCGCGCTGGTGACGCAGCGTCGGCCGGACGAAATGATAATGGCGCTGGAGTGGCCGCGCTCTGCGCCCGATGCTGGCCACGCTTTCAGTGAGATCGCTCAGCGGCATGGGGATTTCGCGATCGCGGCTGCAGCGTGCACGGTTCGCCTCGCGAAGCCTCATCGCGTGGAGCAACTAGTCGTCGGCATCGGCGGAGTCGAAGATCGGCCGGTTGCGATTGACGTGAGCAGCTTTCTCGGGCAGGCGCCTGGAGAGATGGCGGCGAAGCTGTCGGAATACGCCGCCGCTAGCGTTAGTCCAATGGACGACCGCTCGGCAAGCGCCGCTTACCGAACGGCGCTCACGAAGGTGCTTGTCGAACGTGCAGTGAACAGCGCACTTAGCATCGCCCGGCTGCAAAGGGGCCGGTTGCAATGACAATCCTGCATCGTGCAGCCGGCGAGCGCTTTACGCTCGAGCTGATATTGAATGGGCAACGTCGATCTGGTCAGGCGGAGCCTCGGATGCTGCTCTGCGATTTTTTACGTCATGAACTGCATGCCTTCGCGGTTCACGTCGGCTGCGAGCATGGCGTATGCGGAGCTTGTACAATTCTGATTGAGGGACGAGCAGTCCGCAGCTGCACGCAATACGCTGCGCAGGCAGACGGCGCCGATATCGTAACGGCGGAAGGCCTCGCGCCACCGGGGACGCTCAATGAGGTGCAGCGTGCCTTCATGAAGCATCATGCGCTGCAATGCGGGTTCTGCACTCCAGGCATCCTCTGTTCCGTCGCGCACTTTCTGAGGCAAACGCCCGAACCAGACGAGCGGCGGGTCCGCGAGATGCTTTCCGGCCACATCTGTCGGTGCACGGGTTATACATCGATCGTTACGGCAATTCTCGAAGCCGCGGCAATGATGAGGAAGGGTTCATGACTGGGGATCTTGCAATGCGTCCGGCCTGACGGCATTGCGAGATCGCCTCCGTAAGCGACGTCATGCTGAAGGTTGGAACAAGCCGGCTATCAGGAATGTCTCGGCGCATGTCGAAACGCAGAACATTGCGCAGTAAGCTGAGAAAGCTACGATGAAAGAAGCTTGATGAGCAAGGATTACGCTGAAAGCCGCGCGGCCATTTTGCGAAATCTCGACGGCGTGCACTACGAAGTTGACCCAAAAAGGAAAGTCGGCTTCCTCTGGCTCGACCGGCCACCGCTGAATGTCGTTTCCTATCGTGGGCGCAGTCAGATAGCCGCTATCATAGAAAGCTTCGGCACGGATGCGGACGTGCGCGTCGTCGTGATCCGCGGGAAAAATGGCGTGTACACCTCGGGCGGCGATGTCAAGGCCTTCCCGCACATCGAGCGTGACGGCATGTCCCATCTGGCATGGAATATCGCCGCACCAGAGCGTTGTCCGAAGCCCGTCATTTGCGTCCTCGAGAAATACGCCATGGGCGTCGGTCTCGAACTAGCGATGGCATGCGATATTCGCATCGCCACGAGGGATACGATTCTAGCGCTTCCTGAAGTCACCCTCGGCCAAATCCCCGGCAGTGGTGGCACTCAGCGAGTGGCGCGCATAGCCGGATTGACCCGAGCAGTAGACATGATCATGCTCGGCCGCCGCATCTCTGCGCCGGAGGCACACGGCTGGGGGTTGATCACACGGGTTGCCGATGACACAGCCGGGCTCGAGCACGTCCTTGACGCTCTCATCAACACACTGACAAACATGTCGCCGCTCGCGCTCAGAACAGTCAAGCGTGTGTTGAACACGTCTTATGACACGAGTCTGAACGCGGGATTCGAGGTCGAGGGGCACGCATACGAGAAGCTTCGCGAAAGCAGTGATTATAAGGAGGGCATCGCAGCGTTCACCGAGAAGCGTAAGCCCAATTTCAGTGGCACGTGAGTATGTCAGCGGCCCGAGTAATATGACGCAGAATGGCTGTATGGCGCGGAATCGGATGACGTCGTGGCCGGACCTGATCTTCGAAAAGTTGCGTGAATTCGGTATTCGTCACGTCGCATATGTCCCCGACGCCGGACTCGCGCGACTGATTGAGTTATGTCAGGCCGCCGATGACATGGAGCCGACGGTCCTTACAACGGAAGAAGAAGGTATCGGTATTTTGGCCGGCGCCTGGCTTGGCGGGGAGCGCGGCGCCCTGCTCATGCAAAGCAGCGGCGTCGGAAATTGCATCAACGCTCTTTCGCTCGCGAAAGTCTGCGGTTTCCCGTTGCTGATGATCGTTACCATGCGTGGCGAGTGGGGCGAAATGAATCCCTGGCAGATCCCGATGGGTCAGATTACAGGCAAAACCCTCCAGCTCGCCGGCGTGATCGTTTACGAAGTGACAAAACCGGAAGCAGCAGCCCCGACCGTAGAAGCGGCCGCACGCATCTGTTTCAACGGCGGACTCGCGGTCGCGATTCTGCTCTCGCAGCGCATGCTTGGCACAAAACTTTTCAAAGATTGACGGATGGAAGAAGAGAACAAGCTGCCGCGTCGCGCCGCGATCGCTCAAATCCTGGCGGAACGCCAGGACACGCTGGTGGTAACTGGGCTGGGCTCGCCGACGTATGACTGCGCGGCAGTGGGCGATCATCCTCTCAATTTTTATCTCTGGGGCGCAATGGGCAGCGCTGTTACCGTGGGATTGGGATTGGCGCTGGCGCAGCCGAAACGGCGCGTCTTGGTCGTTACTGGCGATGGTGAAATGCTGATGGGCCTCGGAGCGCTTGCGACGGTGGCTATGAAAGGACCGAACAATTTGTCAATTCTGGTTATCGACAACGAGCACTACGGCGAAACAGGAATGCAACAGACCCACACCAGTGCGGGGGTTGACCTTGCCGGGATCGCGCTCAGGTGTGGCTTTCCGCAGAGCGTGACCGTCAGGCAGCAAGCCGAGCTCGACAATGCGGCATCGATCTTATACATGGCCAAGGGTCCAGTTGTCGTTGTACTGAAAGTTTCGTCTGCACGCGACCCGCTTGGGCCGTGCTGGGACCGCAGGTCTTCTAAAGCTCGAGCCCATTTACAAGACGACTCTTTGATTGCGCCAAACAGTAGTTGAATCGCAGTAGTGCAACTCGCCACATCCGCCTCATTCCGGTATCTTTCTGAGCCATTGGGATGCGGGCACATCTCAAATGTTGACAAGGTTCGCCGCTCGAGCAAGTTGGATAAATCCTGCTGCAATGCATAGGACCGACAAGCCCTGCATCACTCGCAGCATAATCTGTCGTCCTTGCTTCTCGCCCAGATG
>Ga0137371_10004040_pt1 | contig 11515 bp, 7 predicted proteins | sample SagtaG_7_FD_104919 | JGI IMG/M metagenome (GOLD analysis project Ga0137371, IMG submission 104919) | Vadose zone soil microbial communities from Sagehorn Ranch, Mendocino, California, USA - Sage1_R_40_16 metaG | ecosystem: Environmental > Terrestrial > Soil > Vadose zone | place: USA: California... | reverse complement strand
GTATGAGCGAGACCATGCAAGAAAATCGGACACAGCGCATCCCGGGTGCGCAAGTAGCTCATGTCGACGATATCGTGATAGACATTCAGAAGGCGTCAGCCGAGGGGCAGCGTGTGCAGATCAGCTCGGATTTTCCGCAGTCCGCGCCGATGGAGTGGGCGAAATAGCGGTAGATTTTTGAAAGAGAGGGGCAGATACTGCTAGCGATGGATGGTTGGTCTCCACAAGGAGGAGATGAGGCTCTTTGAAAAGGAGTTAGACACATGATTACAGGACTTGGGCACATCGCATTTCGCATTAGTGACCTTGAGCAAACACTAGACTTCTATTGCAATAAGCTGGGCTTACGTGAGGTCTTTCACTTGGAACGGGAGGGCGAGCCATCACCCTGGATTGTCTATATTCAGGTCGCGCACAACCAGTTCCTCGAACTCTTCCCCGGCGCACAGGGGGAGATACCATCGCGCAACGGGACAGGCTATAACCACTTCTGCATGGTTGTTGACGATTTGCAAGCCACGCTACACGAATTTGCAGGCCGCGGCCTCGCCGTCTCTGGCAAGCCCCAGCTGGGCCTTGATAATAATTGGCAGTATTGGTTCAACGATCCCGATGGTAATGCCATCGAGTTGATGCAAATTATGCCAGAGTCGCCTCAGGCTGCCGCTAATGTACGCTTGCCTTAAGAACCCCAAATCACTAGGATACGCGCTTGAAATCCGCGATCAGGAAATGAGAAAGGAATACACATGTCTGATGTAGAAAACCTGCTTCGCCAAATGACGGTGCAGGAAAAAGTCGCGCTGCTCGCTGGTACGAACCACTGGTACACAGTCCCTGTAGAGCGACTGGGTATCCCTTCCTTAAAAATGACGGACGGTCCCAATGGTGCCCGCGGAGCAGGAGGCTTCACCAGTGGCGTCAAGGCCGCTTGCTTTCCAGCAGAGATTTCCCTGGCTTCGACATGGAATACGGACCTGCTGGAACGTGTTGGACAGGCATTGGCGCGGGAAGTGAAAATGAAGGGTGCCCAGGTGCTTTTGGCACCAACCGTCAACATCCAGCGCTCGCCGCTGGGTGGGCGCAATTTTGAATGCTTCTCCGAAGACCCATACCTCTCAGCTCGCCTGGCCGTGGCCTACATCACGGGATTGCAGCGCGAAGGAGTAGGAGCCTCGATCAAGCACTATGTGTGTAATGACGAAGAGTTTGAGCGTTTTAGCATCAGTTCAGAAGTGCGCGAACGGGTATTGCGCGAAGTGTATTTGCAGCCCTTCCACGCAGCGGTGCGCGAGGCTCAGCCCTGGACGATCATGGCCGCCTACAATCTGGTGAACGGCATAGCCGCGTCTGAACATCCCTACCTGTTAACCGAGATTTTGCGTCACGAGTGGGGCTTTGACGGTGTGGTTGTCTCCGACTGGTTTTTTTCGGTGAAGAGTACTGCCGCGTCGGTGAATGCTGGACTTGATCTAGAGATGCCATCGGCACAGTGGCGTGGGCAACAGTTGCTAGAGGCAGTCGAGCAGGGCGAGGTGGCGGAGGCGATGCTTGATACGAGCGTCCGTCGCTTATTGCAGTTGCTGGTTAAAGCGGGTCTTTTTGAGCACCCGAACGCAGAAGCAGAGCAGGGTACTGATGTAGCGGAGCATCGTGCGCTCATTCGAGAAGCAGCTGCGGAGGGTATCGTCCTGCTCAAGAATGAGCAGCAGGTCTTGCCGCTGCAGAGTGAGCATCTCACATCAATTGCGGTCATTGGCCCCAATGCTCAGGTCGCGCAAATTATGGGAGGGGGGAGTGCTCAGGTCAACACACAGTATGCAATTACGCCTTTTGAGGGTATTGCAAGCAGCGTTGGAGACCGCGTGCAGGTGCGTTACGAGCAAGGCTGCACGAACGATAAGTGGTTGCCTCTGCTAGAGAGCGATCTGCTACGAGCAGGTATGGAGGAGAGCGCATTTGGGCTGGCAATTGACTATTTCACAACCCCTGATCTGACGGGTAGTGCCGTTTGGAAGGAAATCCAGCCGAAATCGCAACTTTCCTGGTTTGGTGATATGCCGGAAGGCATTGACCCGCAACAATTCTCACTACGTGCCACGGGTCGTTTTACGCCATGGGAGACAGGTCATTACACCTTTGGCCTCATCAGCGCGGGGCGCAGCCGCTTCTTCGTTGATGGACACTCTCTCATTGAGAATTGGACTGAAAAGGTGAGTGGGGGCGATTTCTTTATGACCGGCACGGAAGTCCAAGCCACGATGATGTTGGAAGCTGGACGCACGTATCTGCTGACACTCGAATTTGCGAAAAGCGCAGCAACGCCAGTGGGGGCTATCCGGCTGGGCTGCCTGCCACCTGTTCCTGTGGACGCTCTAGAGCGGGCAGCACAGCTTGCCGCAAGCTCAGATGTAGCCATCGTTTGTGTCGGTTTTGGCGGTGACTGGCAGAGCGAAGGCTTCGACCGCCCAAATCTCGCGTTACCTGGCCAACAGGACGCGCTCGTTGAGCAGGTAGCGGCAGCGAATCCGCGCACCATCGTGGTGCTCAACACGGGTTCGCCCATTACGATGCCCTGGCTCTCATCAGTGGCAGCGGTGTTACAGGTCTGGTATCCGGGTCAGGAGTGTGGCAATGCCATCGCCGATGTCCTCTTTGGAGACACCAACCCTTCTGGGAAACTGCCCCAGACGTTCCCGGTACGCCTGGAAGATACGCCCACCTATCTGGACTTCCCCGGCGAAAACGGCAAGATCTATTATGGGGAAGGGCTGTTCGTCGGTCATCGCTATTATGAGAAAAGGCAAATCGCGCCCTTGTTTCCCTTTGGCTTTGGCCTCTCCTATACCACCTTTCGCTATGACGCACTCAAGCTCGGCTCTCAGCAGGTCGGCCCAGACGAGGTGGTGCAGGCATCCATCGCTATTACCAACACCGGACAGAGGACGGGCAAAGAGAGTGTACAACTCTATATTCGAGACGAGCAGGCGAGACTCGTGCGACCAGAAAAAGAACTCAAAGCGTTTGCCAAAGTGCAACTAGAGCCCGGTGAACGCAAGACGGTAACGTTCTCGCTTGGTCGTGACGCGCTGGCCTACTTCGATGACTTGAGCCATGAGTGGGTCGCTGAAGCGGGCGTGTTCGAGCTACTCATCGGGGCGTCGTCACAGGATATTCGCGCCAGAGCCACGTTCACCCTCACGGACACGACCCGCTGGCCCGCTTGAAAGGAGAAGTTACGTCCTTCTGCTCCTTTCCCGAAACCAGAACGCGAAAGGAGTGGTGCGATGAAAGACGCTCATGATAGGGGCAATGAAGGAGAAAAGGTGAGAGATGGAATACAAGCAAGCAGTACAATCATCGGTGTGGAGTCCACTGCTCGTACCCGTCTTTCGGGCACTCTGGTTAGCGTGGGTTGTCGCCAATTTAGGGGTGTGGATGCAAAACGTGAGTGGGGTATGGCTGATGACAACCCTGGCATCATCACCCGTGCTGATTGCACTCATGCAGACGGCTATTAGCTTCCCTATCTTCTTACTCGGACTTCCATCTGGCACCTTGGCTGATATCGTGAACCGCCGCACGCTGTTGATCGTGGGGCTCAGCATTATGTTGCTAGCGGCCAGCATCCTCGGCACACTGACACTGCTTGGGGGGGCAACACCTTGGCTCTTGCTCCTGTTGACCTTTGTGCTCAATCTGGGTATTGCCCTGAACCTCCCCATTTGGCTAGCGGTGCTGCCGAGACTGGTCCCGCCCAAGGAACTTGCGAACGCGATCAGCTTGGGGGGGGTGGGTATCAACCTTGCTCAGGCTGTCGGCCCAGTTCTTGGCGGTGTCATTGTCGCGGTGATCGGTCCAGGAGCCGTCTTCCTGTTCAACGCAGTGCTGTTTCTGCTCACATGGTACATTCTCATCCGTTGGCAGAACCCCCAACAGCGCAGTGCCTTACCCGGTGAGCGTTTCATTGGTGCGATGAGTGCAGCCCTACGGTACCTGGGCCATGCACCACCGTTGCAGAGGGTGTTGCTGCGTTCCACGGTGTTCATGAGTTGCGCGAGTGCGCTGCTGGCATTGTTGCCACTGGTTGCCAAGCATGATCTGAACATGGGAGGGCTGGGCTATGGCATCTTGCAGGGATGTTTGGGACTGGGGGCCGTGATAGGAGCGATGGCCATGCCCCGTTTGCAGTACCGCTTCTCCATCGATGTGCTGATCGTCAGTGCGACCGTCGTCTACGCGATCATGGTGGTGGCCGTGGCGACGCTCCATCTCGTGCTACTGCTGTTCGTTCTCGTGCTGATAGCGGGGATGGCATGGATTACTTGCTTGTCAAGCACCAATATCGCGACGCAGCAGGCCGTCCCCAGATGGGTGCAAGCCCGTGCACTTGGCCTCTATTTGCTGTTCCTGCAAGGGGGGACAGCACTTGGAAGCGTCATGTGGGGATGGGTTGCGGCTCGCTTTGGTATCTCGTTCGCGTTGCTCTGTTCAGCACTTGGGCTGGTGATAGGACTGCTCACGGCTCTCAGGTGGCGGTTGCACGTGAGCCAGCGACCCGATACGACGCAGAGGTGGGCCCCCTGGGTTGAACCGCATCGGCTGATGGAGGGGCGTTCGCTGGATGGATTGGTGCTCGTGATGGTGGAGTATCAAATCGACCCGCAACAGGCACTTTCATTTCTCAAAGCGATGCAGGACCTGCACCGCATTCGTCTGCGTGATGGCTCCATTCGCGTGGGCATCTATGTTGATCCCCTTGACGCAAGACGCTATGTCGAAACCTTTGTCACCGGCTCGTGGAACGAACATTTACGACAGCACGAACGGATGATGATTGCAGATCACATGATTGAAGAACGCGTGCGGGCTTTCCATGTAGGCGCAGGGCCACCGCGTGGCACCCACTTGATCTATGCCACGGAGTCATGGGTGAAGGAGGCAGAACAGTTCAAAGAAGGGCATTGGGTAGGTGGGATAAGTGGAATAAATGGCGTGGCTGAGGAAGGACACGAGCACTTATCTCATGACATACAGAGTTGATTACGCAAGGGATGTAGCACAGCAGGTTAGTACTATGTTAGAATGATGAGAGGGAATGCTACAAACAGCACGTCCCGTTAGCACTTCAGATTCGTGATGTTGTGAGTATTAAGAACACCACAGGAAAGAACAACATGACAACTATCCGTGATGTGGCAAGCAAAGCCGAGGTTTCAATCGCCACCGTGTCACGTGTCGTGAATGGCAACCGTCCCGTTCACGCGGAGATTCGCAAACGTGTGTTGAAGGCAGTTGAAGAGCTTGACTATCGACCGAGCTTGCTCGCCCGTGGCTTGCGCCAGCGCACGACGTGCATGATTGGCATGATTATTCCCGACAACTCCAACCCCTTCTATGCGGAGGTCGCTCGCGCGATCGAAGATGCGGGCTTCGCCACCGGATATAGCGTGATCCTGTGCAATTCGGATCTCTCCGAAGAGAAACAGCAGGCCTATCTTGAGGTGCTGATCTCACATAAGGTCGATGGCGTGATTCTCATTGATAATAAAAATGTCATCCCGAAAGGTCTTGAGCGTATCCAGGCCGCACACATTCCTTTGATACATTTGAATACCGAAACCTTTATCCCCTCAGTAGATCAGATTATGGTGGACGATTATCAAGGAGGATATCTGGTGGGCCAATATCTGCTCCGTTTGCGCCATCGACATATTGGATGCATCAACCTTTCTAAGCCCGCCGCCCCCCCATGTACGAAATATCTCGTATGGTTGGCTTTCGACAGGCACTGAGCGAAGGCGGAATCACACTAAATAAACCGACGAAACTTATGCGGCTAACCCATGACACGACAGACTCGATCAGGGGTGCCAGCCATCTCACGAAAAAAGGAGTCTGCTATGTCTGACTTAAAGCATCCTCTTATCGAGCAAGCATACCGCTATGGCGAAGATTGCTATGCAGACGCAAATGCGACGGTAGACTTCCTCCATCAAGCTCTAGAGGATCTTCAGGCAGAAGATCCGCAATTACGTGAAGCGCTAAGCCAGTCATTTATCAAAGCAGATGAATTAATAGATCACTGTGGAGAAATCGTTGAAGAACTCCAACAACTGCGTCTCAAGTATTGCGCTGCACATTCTACGTCCGGCTTGTCTCCTCATTTGGATTTGCTAAAAGAGACGCTTGACAGTATTGAGCAACGACGCCTATCACGGAGACAGAGATAGCCATAGAAAGCTCTTATCCTGCTTTCCCATGCTTACGAGCCGCAATCACTGTCCGCCTGATCGTTTCGTAGGAGACGCCATAATCGTTCGCCACTTTCCGTAACGGTTCCTGATTCTCTTCGATGCGCCGCAGCACAACAGGCCATTCTGTGGCAGGAATACTATAGCGTGCTTGGGAGGGGCCTGGATGCCTGTTGTTGCGAGGGGTAGAGGAAGCGTTTCCGCCAGATGGTTGCTGCTGAAGCAAATTTTGAAGCTTGAGATACAGAAAACTAGAGGGGATCTGAAAGTGGACCAACACTGGTGAGAGAGAAGCCGTAGCCCGTCGGTTCCGCCGCGACTAAAAGTAGAATAAAATGTATTGTATACATTTTATTCTACTTTTATTTTAGCAGCGGCATTGCGCTATGGCTAACTCACCATATTCCCTTAACACTTCCCGTGATCGCACCACCACTCCCAGATGTTGATGGTCTCTCCCTCAATGGGACTGAGCAGATAGTTGTGTGTTCCCTTGCGCACCATCGCTAACTCTGTCCAACCGAAGAGTACGATGAAAGGGAACTCCGTCAGGTAGATCTGATGGATGCGCCTGAAGAGCTGCTGCCGCACACCTGGATCTGCTGTCGCAAGTTCCTGCTGATAGAGGGCATCCAGTTTCGGATTGCAGTAGAAGTCAATATTGTTTTGTCCTTTGGGTGGGATCTGGTCGCACGAAAGCAAGAAGGAATCGTCGGGGTCATAACCATAGCTGGTTGCGAACTGGGCGATGTTATATCTGCCCGCAACGGCTCCCGTGGGCGGCGATGCTTTCCCCCCAGGCAAGAGGGAGCCAAAGAACTCGTCGCGTGGATAGTTCTGGATGTCGAGCTTGATACCGATCGCCTGGAAGTTGCGTTGCAGAATCGCTTCAGTAGCGCTACGCCATTCATTGTTTGCTGTCGTCGAGTACTCGAACTCCAGGCGCTGCTCTCCCTTGGCTCGCACCCCATCGGGCCCAATAAACCAACCGTTATCATCCAGTAGCTTATTGGCAGCCGTCGGATTAAATTCCGGACAGGGCGCAGTAGCCTCATAACCAGGGTGGTAGAACGAGCTATGGTCAGTGCATAATGGCGTGGCGAAGCTGTGGCGTGCCATCTGGATCAAAGTCTGGTGATCAATCGCTATCGCCATCGCCAGGCGCACTTCTGGATGGCTGGCCAGCACCACATTGTGAAAGTTGAAATACAACCCCTCAAAGCTGGCGCTGGCGGGAGGGGTGACGAGCGTATAGTGAGTGAGGCGCTGGTACGCCTGCACCTTGCTCGAATTCAGGAACCAGGCAGACGTGATCGTCCCCGCCTGCAGGTCCCGCAAGATGGCGTCCTGCCCGACGATGTCGACGATGCGGAAGACGACCTTGTCCAGGTAGGGCAGTCCTTCGCGGGCGCGGTAGTAATTGGGATTGCGCACCAGGGTGTAATGATCCCCGGGTACGCTCGCAGCCATCATGAACGGGCCACTCACCACTTGAGGGTTCAAATTATCGGATGATTTGAGGATCTGCTCGGGCGCCATCGCGCTAAAATGGTGCTCCGGCAGCGGGGCAAATGAGCCATCTACCCACAGGTCTGCGAGGAATGGTGAGAAGGGGCGTTTGAGGTGGAAAGTGATCGAGAGGTGGTCTGCCGAGACGTCTGCCGAGCTGATCAGATTCAAGCCGAGGGTATTGTTGGCACCGAACTTGGGGTTGCGCCAGAGCTGCCAGGTGTAGTCCACATCGCGGGCATCATAGGGTTGCCCGTCCGACCACACCAGTCCGGGTCGTATATGAAACGTCCAGGTTTTAGCATCGGCATTGACCCCCCCATTCTGCACTGTAGGCACTTCAGTTGCGGCACCAGGATGCAACACGCCTTGTGCATCTCCATAGAAAAGCGGCAGGTAGAGCGCAGCGTCGATTATCGGCGTGAAAGCGAACCCCGAACCATTGGGGATGAGAGAACCGGGATCGAGAAAGAAATCATCCGTCCAGGTGCCTCCGCGTACCACCGCCGTGGTGGTACCGCTGTGTGCGCCCAGGGCCCCAAAGTGCGCGAGCAGGCTCAGACTACCCAGGATACCACCTGCGACGACCAGCACGACCAGGCCGATCAGCACGGCGGCGGGCAGTACAGCAAGAGTCCGCCGCCGCTGGGGCTGGGCTGGCCTGGGAAGAGAAGGTACTTCTGCCGGTGCGGGTGTCGTCGCTAGAAAGGGGGCCGCCGGCGTCCTGGCTGCACGCGCCCCGTTGCCAGGCAGCCCCGACGGTGTGTCTGGGTCTGCTGGTGTCTCGCCGGGCATGGCGATCGTGGCAAAGGCAGCAGGCGCAACTGGGACAGGGTGCTCGGTAGGAATGTGCGCGGTAGGAGAGTAGGCGTGCTGGCTGGCCTGCTCGAGTGCCGCGGCAAAGTCGCGCACCGTGGCGAAGCGCGCTTTGGGGTCCTTGGCCAGGGCGCGCAGCACCACCTGCTCAACGCCGAGAAGAATGGTCGTCACTTTCTCGTGCAGCGGCGCAGGGGGCATGCTCAACTGCTGGACCATCACCTCGGTCGGGGAGCCCTCGAAGGGACGCGCGCCACAGAGCCATTCATACACAACGCAGCCCAGGGCGTACTGGTCGCTGGCGGCACGCGGGTGGCCCTCGATCTGCTCGGGGGCCATGTAGACCAGCGTGCCCACCGCTTCTTTGGTGCTGAGCGAGCCGCTGCTGTGGGCGATGGTGGCGATGCCGAAGTCGGAGAGCAGCACATCCTCGCGCCGGCCCAGCAGCATGTTCTCCGGCTTGATATCACGGTGGATGAGCTTCTGCTCGTGCGCGTACTGAAGCGCCTCGGCCCCCTGCTTGGCATAGGAGATGACCTGGGGTAATGGCACCGCATGACCCCGGGGATAGCGCTGGCGCAGCGAGCCGCCCGAGGCGTAATCCATCACCAGGAAGGGCACGCCGTCCTGCACGTCGTAATCGAAGACGCGGATGATGGAGGGGTGCAAAAGCTGGGAGATCGTCTGGGCTTCCTGCTGGAAGTGCTCAGCCTCCTGGCCGGTCAGGTGGGCGTGCAGCACCTTGAGGGCCGCCTGCTGGCTGAGCCGCAGGTGCTGGCCCAGGTAGACCTCGGCATAGCCGCCCTGGCCCAACAGGCGCACCAGGCGGTAGTTGCCGAAGTGTTGTCCTGTGCGATCTGCCATGTTCGCCTCCTGAACGCCCGCTTGCAGGCAAAGGACATGTCTGAAAATTGATCGATTCGCTCTCGGAAGTCCAGCTCTATTGTAGAGCAAAGACACCGATCAGGATCTTAGGCAAACAACTTCTGCTGCACAACAAGAATGAGATGAGAGCTGTTGCTCCCAGTAATAAGGAAGGTTCCTTCTCTCAATTTCTCTGGGCTTTTGAGGAAGCAGTTGCCAACGGCTCTGTATTCACGTACTACACAAATATAGCACAGCTCTCTGAGTTGAACCTGTGAGGAGACTGAGAGAGCAAGGAAGCACTGTTCTGGTACTAGAGGTGAAACTTTTGGACAGAGTTTCAGGTCAAGATGAGGACGAAGAGCGTTTTTGTCTGTGGGTAAAGTCTGCCATCCCATTCTTGAAGTGCAACAGAGACGGGTTGCCAAAGACCCTGCCGATACGTCAAGCAAACCGCCACCTGTCACACGAAGACGTCAACCAAAGAAGAACTGAGAAAGTCAGAAAGCACAACCCCAGCAGTTTTGGCCATGAGGCTTACTCGGTGTCCTTCCCGCTGCGCTGCCGTCGGGCGGCGCGAAGCACACGCCGTACAGCTTCATAGGATACGTCCTCCTCCCCTGCGACTTTTCTCAGCGGTTCGCCCTGTTCAATGCGATGCATAACCTATCAGTTAATACATTCGCGCCTGGCCATTTCTGTTGGTGGAGGATTGCTCGAGTTCAATTGCTGCTGAGATAACACAAGTTGCATTTTGAGATAGAGGTTCCCATAAGGAGGAGTAAACATCGTCAGCGTTGGTGAGAGAGACTTCGATGCCCGTCGGTACCGCTGAGATTATTTATGGAAACTTCTAGAATTAATAGAACATACGTTCTACTCCCTCGGCTACTTCCTCTCAGCACACGCTCCTCAGTGATCCCTGACTGATTCGTCGTTAGTTTCCGTGTCATTCTTCGGTTTCGCTACTTCTACCCGGTTGCTTCTGCACAATTGATGGGTGAGCCCGCATGTTTCGGGTCTCCACAAAAGCGGGTGAATCTCAAGCCGGAACACTCACCTGATCTGTACTCGTTTAGGTGGTGGGACCAGGCGAGACCGCATAGAGCTCCCAGGCAATGTCATCGGGGTCATAGAAGCTGATGTAGAGGCGATGGGTCGCCGGATCTTCCTCCACCCCATGGTTGCGCACCCCTGCCGCCTCTAATTCCCGCTGCATGCCTTCGAGCTTGCTTGGGTCGTCGACGACGAGCGCGAGGTGATCTAGACCGACGCGAAACGGATCGAAGTGATCCTCGCCTGGCGTATGCGCATCGGCCCCAAGCAGGGCGATCAGCAGGCCAGCCATCGTGACGAACACCGCTCGCTCGGTTTCCCGCACCAGGGGGCAGCCCAGGGTGTCCACATAAAAGCGTTTGGCCCGCGCGAGATCGGTGACGCGCAGACCCAGATGGCTCCAGCCGTTGGCGCTCAACTTCATGGCAGTTTCCTTTCCTTGCTAGCATGTGCAGGCACCTGCTGCCTGCGTGCTGAATATCTATGGCAGTCCACGCAGCGGCCTAGTGCACTCCCAATTTGCTCCTTCATTGAAGTAGTCTCAGTGTGTGTCTCTTCGTTGCCTCGTTTTCTCCGTGTGTCGTGTGCCGACTGATCGCTCGCTCGCCGCTTCTCGGCCGTCCGAGCCACAGAGACCTTCGTCGCGACCCACCAGTGACCGGACGACCGAGCGACGTCACTCGCGCGACATGCCGGCGTCCAGCGCCACCGGAGGGAGGGTCAGGCTATCAACCGGTGAAGGTCGACCGTGACAGCCCCACTTCGACGATGGAGTGCGTTCCCTTCTCAGTTCTCCTTTGTTTGGGTGGTTTCCGAACAAAACAGAACCGATCTGTGAACAGAGTCAGCCCATACTTCTCGACAGCAAGCGAGGACGAAGCCCTCAAAGTGGGCAACAGCCACTCTCCACGCGTATTCCCAGCAGCCGACCAAGGGCCAGATTACCGCGAGCTGTTGTGAGGCGGCCCCAGGTAGGGAAACTCGGCGAGCAGATCGTCGTGCGGGCCTACCCCATC
>Ga0137371_10004033_pt1 | contig 11537 bp, 9 predicted proteins | sample SagtaG_7_FD_104919 | JGI IMG/M metagenome (GOLD analysis project Ga0137371, IMG submission 104919) | Vadose zone soil microbial communities from Sagehorn Ranch, Mendocino, California, USA - Sage1_R_40_16 metaG | ecosystem: Environmental > Terrestrial > Soil > Vadose zone | place: USA: California... | reverse complement strand
CTGGTGCGGTCGAGAGGACTCGAACCTCCACGGGTCGCCCCACTAGCACCTCAAGCTAGCGCGTCTACCACTTCCGCCACGACCGCAGATGGGCTGGATGCCGGGCCTTTTTTGGCGCGGCACGCACGGCATGTAACAAATCGGTCAGGTCGCGACAAGGCGGCCGGGCGAAGTCCGACCGATGCTCCGCAGGGGTCGTGCCGCGGACTTCGGATCATCGCGCGCAGGCGAGCCAGGAGGGGTCGCGATCCCCACCCCATCCCTCCCCTTTTCAAGGGGAGGGAGTCGTCTGCGGCTCGCCCGGAGCCAAACGCAACACCTGGAGCGCGCCGGAACGAATGCGAGTATGATCGCAGCCGGACCATGGAAGGCTTTGACTTGGCTCGCTTTCGCGACGATCTGCCGATCGATCTCAAGCCCCGCGGCGGGCCGTGGCCGCCGCCAGAATGGCGCCGCAGCCGGGCGCTCGTGCCCTATCCGGCGGCGCTCGCCGTGATGGCTGCCCGCGCGCAAGCGATCGCGCAAAATCGCGCCCCCGAGCTCGTATGGCTCGTCGAGCACCCGCCGCTCTATACCGCGGGCACCAGCGCCCGGCCGCAGGAACTGCTCGAAGCCAAATTTCCGGTATTTTCCGCCGGCCGCGGCGGGCAATTCACCTACCATGGTCCGGGCCAGCGGGTCGCCTATGTGATGCTCGACCTCAAGCGCCGGGTTCCCGACATCCGCCGCTTCGTCGCGACGCTGGAGGCCTGGATCATCGGCACGCTGGCGGAACTCGGGGTCGCGGGCGAGCGCCGCGAGGACCGCATCGGGGTGTGGGTGCGCCGCCCGGATCGGGGCGAAGGCCGCGAGGACAAGATTGCCGCGATCGGCATCCGGGTGCGCCGCTTCGTGACCCTGCACGGCATCGCGCTCAACGTTGATCTGGAGCTCGGGCATTTCTCCGGCATCGTGCCGTGCGGGGTTTCGGGCGCTCGGTACGGCGTGACCAGCCTGGCCGACCTCGGCGTGCGCGTTGGAATGGAGGAGGTCGACCGCGTGCTGCGCCAAAAATTCGAGGCGCTGTGCGGAAAAACGGATTTCGCCGCCGGAGATCCGGCCGAAATGGCGAAACAGGCGGCGCTCGCCGATGGGGCGTAGGGTGGGCAAAGGCGCGGAACGCGCCGTGCCCACGGCGATAAAATGGTGGGCACGCTTCGCTTTGCCCACCCTACGGTCAACTCACCGCGTCGGTAGCACGGAAAAGCGCTCGCCCTGATAACGCTCGGCCAAGACTTCCGGGCCGGCTTCGCTCACGTCGACGGCTTCGACCTGGGAGCCGGGCGGCCCGCGACGGCAAGTCTCGATCATGCGCTCGACCGCGGATGCGGGCCCGGCGAACACGGCCTCGACGCTGCCGTCGCGGCGATTTCTGACCCAGCCTTCGAGATCATGCAGACTTGCATGATGCTCGACCCACATGCGAAAGCCGACGCCCTGCACGCGGCCGCGGAGGATCGCGTGCCGAATGATTTTTTCGCTCATCCGGCCTCTCCGACTTCGGCGGCCCGCGTGCCGAAAGGCTGACCCCAGCGTTCGAGCGATTGCACGTAGCGGTCCGGCAGCCCCCATTCCCGGGCCGCCGCGACGAGCGCGCGCTGGTACCCCGGCCGGGGTTTTCCCGGTTTGGACTCGCGCCCGACATAGACGAGGGCCGCGACGATCCGGTCACCGGCCCGCACGGGAAGCGTCCGGCGCACGTAAAGGCCGCTGTCGAGGCTCTCGTAGGCGTTCAACACGGCAAGGTCGCGTGCCGAAACGCGCCACAGCACCCCGTGCACCACCGCGCCGGGCGCGGGCACGACGGAGGCGTAGCCGTCCCTGGTGACGAGGAACCGCCAGCCCTCGAGCCGCGCCGGGCCGATCGCCGTGGCATGCCGGCAGCGCCGCCCCATGCGTGTCCTGCTCATGTTCGAGCCATAGGCGAAATAGGGCGTCATGGCCTCGTCCGGTTCACGGGCAGCCGCGAGCGCAGGTCCCCTCTCCCCAGCGGGGAGAGGTGGAGACTGCCTCTGCCGCCTCGTATCCCATCTGCGCCCGGACAGAGATTCTCAATGTCGGATCGAGTGGGCGTCGCGTTCACGGCGCGGCGGACGCGGTCGGCCGCATCCCGGTCCAGATCGAGAAGGCGAGCGCGACCAAGGCCGGCGCGAATGCGGCGATGAGGAACGCCGCCAGGATCAGGCCGAGCCCGCCGAACTCGCCCGAGCCGAACACCCCGAACGACAGCGGGCCGAGCCATCGCATCGCCGAGCCCGCGAGCGCTTCGCTGGGACGCGCGCCAAGCCGGATGAAGAACGCCACGAACAGCAGCAGCACCATGGCGAGCGCATAGACCGTGGCAATCCCGGCCGCCGCGCCGACGTCCTCGTCGGCATCGCGCAGCCGTTTGGCATGCAGCGCGTACCAGCCCCAGAGCAGCGTCGCCTGGGCGGCGGCGAACGGCCAGAACCCGGCGCGGGCGACGACCGGCGCCGAGATCAGCGTCTGCGAGGCCAGGCTAGCCGCATAGATCACGACCGCCCCGATCGCGAACGGCCGCGGCGCGAGCCGACCGGTGGCGGACAGGAACAAGGCTGCGGGATCCATGCGCGGATCGTGGCACGATGCCCCGGCAAATTCCACGCGGTGAGCAGCAGACATTCGGATTGGTGGCCGGCGCGCGGCCTGGATGCTGGCTCCGGTCACCTCTCCCGCTTGCGGGGGAGGTCGGCGAGCGAAGCTCGCCGGGAGGGGGCCCCCTCCCCATCCCTCCCCCGCAAGCGGGAGAGGGAGTCGCGAGCCTCTCGACCCAGTCAGGCGAACTCGAGGATGACCGCGTCGACCGCGAGGCTGTCGCCCGGCTTGGCGAGGACGCGGGAGACGGTGGCGTCCTGCTCGGCGCGCAGCACGTTCTCCATCTTCATGGCCTCGACCACGGCCAGCGTCTCCCCGGCCCGGACCTGCTGCCCCTCCTTGACGCCGATCGAGATCACGAGACCCGGCATCGGGCAGCGCAGCTTCTTGCCGGTATCGGCCGATACCTTGACCGGCATCAGCCGCGCAGCCGCCGCTTCGCGCTCGGTATAGACCAACGCGCGGACCCGGACGCCGCGATGGGCGAGGTCGAACCCGTTCAGGACCGCGCGCACCTGCACGGCGACCGGGTGTTCGTCGACCGTGCCGGTCCAGACCAGACCTCCCGGTTTCCAGGCCGAGTGCAGCAGGTGCGTACTTTTTTCGCGGCTCTCGGCCTCGAACATCCGCACCTTGATGGTGTCGCCTTCGCGCGCGACCTCGAGCCGCTGCTCGGTCTCGCCGAGCTTGACGACGCGGCGGGAATCCCTGCGCACCGGCCGGCTCGGCAGCTGGCCGGAGATTGCTCGCCTGCGCTCTCCCACGACCAGGTCGACCGCGGCGGCAACCGCCGCCATCAGCTCCCCGATCCCGGCGTCCGGCTCGCGGCCGCGAAATCCATCCGGAAACTCCTCCGCGATGAAGGCGGTCGAGAGCTTGCCTGCGCGGAAGCGCTCGTTCTGCATCACCGCGGCGAGGAACGGGATGTTGTGGCGGATGCCGTCGATGGCGAACTGGTCGAGCGCATTCGCCTGCGCGTCGATCGCCTGCTCGCGCGAAGCCGCCAGTGTCACGAGCTTGGCGATCATGGGGTCGTACCAGATCGAGATTTCGCCGCCCTCGTAGACGCCGGTGTCGTTGCGCACCGTCGCGCCGCGATGCGTCCCCTCCTCGGGCGGGCGGTATCTCACCAGCCGGCCGGTCGAGGGCAGGAAACTGCGGAACGGGTCCTCGGCGTAGATGCGGCTCTCGACCGCCCAGCCGGCAAGCTTCACGTCCTGCTGTTTGATCGCGAGCGGCTCGCCGGCCGCGACGCGGATCATCTGCTCGACGAGATCGATCCCGGTGACGAGCTCGGTGACCGGATGCTCGACCTGCAGCCGCGTGTTCATCTCCAGGAAGAAAAAGCTCTTGTCCTGGCCGGCGACGAACTCGACGGTCCCGGCGGAATCGTAGCCGACCGCTTTGGCCAGCGCGACCGCCTGGGCGCCCATGCGCCGCCGCGTCTCGGCGTCGATCAGCGGGCTCGGCGATTCCTCGATGACTTTTTGGTTGCGGCGCTGGATCGAGCACTCGCGCTCGCCGAGATGGACGACGCTGCCGTGCTTGTCGCCGAGCACCTGGATCTCGATGTGGCGCGGATCGACGATGAATTTCTCGATGAACACCCTTTCATCGCCGAACGAGGATTTCGCCTCCGAGCGGGCGCGGGCAAAGCCTTCGGCGACTTCCTGCTTGCGCTTGGCGATCCGCATGCCTTTGCCGCCGCCCCCGGCGGAAGCCTTGATCATTATCGGATAGCCGATCTCCTCGGCGATTTTCACGGCATGGCGCTCGTCCTCGATCACGCCGAGGAAGCCGGGCACGGTCGAGACCTTGGCCTTGGCGGCGGCTTTCTTCGACTCGATCTTGTCGCCCATCGCGGCGATCGCTTTCGGGTTCGGCCCGATGAAGACGATGCCGGCGGCCTCGAGCGCCCGCGCAAAGGCTTCGCGCTCGGCAAGAAAACCGTAGCCCGGATGCACCGCCTCGGCGCCGGTCGCCTTGGCGGCCTCGAGGATCTTTTCGATGACCAGATAGCTTTCCGCCGCGGGTGGCGGGCCGATGCGGACCGCCTCGTCGGCCATCTCGACGTGGAGCGCATCCTTGTCGGCGTCGGAATAGACCGCGACCGTCTCGATCCCCAGCCGCTTCGCCGTCTTGATGATCCGGCAGGCGATCTCGCCGCGGTTGGCGATCAGAATGCGCTTGAACATGCCCTGCTATCCCAGGCCCCGGCCGGCCGGCTGGCTTTGCGGGTTCAGTCCTGAAAAGTCAATGTCATCAACCGGCAAGCGGCGTAAGCTGATTCAGTGCGTCGGATGGCAGCCATCATGGCCCGGAGTGCAGGCATTCACCACATCACCGGCATCGCCGGCAGCCCGCAGCGGCACGTGGAGTTCTATACGCGCGTGCTGGGCTTGAGAATGGTGAAGCGCACGGTCAATTTCGACGATCCGAGCACCTGGCATCTCTACTACGGCAACGAGACCGGCGCGCCGGGGACCGCGCTGACGTTCTTCGTCTGGGACCATCTGCCGGCCGGCCGCCCGGGCGTGAGCCAGGCGGTCGAGACCGCGTTTGCCATCCCGGAATCCTCAATCGGCTATTGGACGGCGCGGCTCGTCGAGAAAGGCGTGCCGCACGATGCGCCGGAAAAACGCTTCGGCGAGACATTGATCGGACTGCGCGATCCGCACGGGTTGCGCCTGGAGCTCGTCGGCTCGCGCGCGGTCGCGGCCGAGCCCGGTTGGGCCGGCGGCGAGGTGCCGGTTGAGCACGCGATCCGCGGATTCTTCGGGGTCACGCTGTGGCTAGAGAATCCGGCGGCGACCGCCAAGGTGCTGACCGAAGTGCTCGGGTTCGTCGCGAAAGCATCCGAGGAATCCCGCCAGCGGTTTGCTGCCGAAGGCCCGCTGGGCGCCATCGTCGATCTGCGCAATGTGCCGGCCGCGTTCGCAGGCTCGCTCGGCCCCGGCACGCTGCATCACGTCGCGTTCCGCGCCGCCGGCGACGCCGATCAGGCCGCGATGGCGGACGCGGTGCGCCGCCTCGGCTTGCGGCCGACCGACCAGATCGATCGCCGCTATTTCCGCTCGGTCTATTTCCGCGAGCCCGGCGGCGTGCTGTTCGAGATCGCGACCGAGGATCCGGGCTTCACGCTCGACGAGCCCAAGGCGAGCCTCGGCACCGCGCTCAAGCTGCCGCCATGGTACGAAGAAAGGCGCGCCGAGATCGAGCGCGCGCTGCCGCCGCTGGAGTGAGCTGGCCCGCTCGGCCCGTCGTCCCAGGCGCGTGCGCAAGCACGCGTACCCGGGACCCATGACCACCGCCTGTATATCGTTGCTCGGTCCGTGTTCATGGGTTCCGGGCTCGCCTGCTCACGCAGGCGCCCCGGAATGACCCGCGCTTTTCAGCTGCGCCCTGCCAGCTTCGTCCGCAACGCCTTCATCTCCTCGAAGCGCGCGGTCACGTCGCGCAGGATCGCCGCGACCCCGACCGTCTCGCCGGCATCGTTGCGGATCAGCGCGACCGTGAATTCGAGCGAGACGCGGCTGCTGTCCTTGCGCAGCCCCGGGACGGCGAGCAGATCGCCCTCGCCGTAACGGCTGTGCCCGGTCTGCATCACGTGACGATACCCGTCCCAGTGCCGCGCGCGCAGCTGCTCCGGGATGATGAGATCGAGCGATTTTCCGACCGCCTCCGCGGCGCTATGGCCGAAGATGCGCTCGGCGCCCTGGTTCCAATGGCGGATGATGCCGTCGCGATCGGCGGCGACGATCGCGTCGGACCCCGAGGCCAGCAGCGCTTGGGCGATTTGGGAAGGGTTCATGACTTCACCGGCGTTCCCCGGACGCGGTGCAGCGCGCAAGCGCTGCACCGCAGATCCGGGGTCCATTCTTTTTCCTCCCGGTTCAGCAGCGCACCGCTTACGCGTTGCGCTGCGCTCGGGACACGAGTCGGCGATTATGTACTTGACAAAAGATGCATTGCAGCGTAGGGTTCCGGTCATAGGAGCCCGCCATGAAGTTCACCGACCCCATGTTTACCGACGAAACCAAGGCCCGCGAAGCCCTTGAGGCGGTGCGCTGGCCCGATGGCCCCTATTGCCCGCACTGCGGCAACAGCGCCCAGGATCGCATTGCCAAGGTCGAGGGCAAGAAGCACAGCCATCGCCCCGGCCTCTACTACTGCAACGAGTGCCAAGGGCAGTTCACGGTCACGGTCGGCACCGTATTCGAGCGGTCCAAGGTTCCGCTCACGAAATGGTGGCAGGCGACGTTTCTCATGAACTCATCCAAGAAGGGGATGAGCGCGCACCAACTGCACCGCATGTTGGGCGTCACGTACAAGACCGCATGGTTCATGGCGCATCGCATCCGCGAAGCCATGAAAGAGATGAACCCCAGCCCAATCGGCGGCGAAGGCAAGATCGTCGAGGCCGACGAAACTGGAATCGGCGGATCGAAGGTCAACCGCGCATATGCGACCAAAGCCCCAAAGAAACAGACCGTGTTCTCGCTTGTGGAACGCGGCGGCGCGGCCCGCTCATTCCACATTGCCAATGTCACCGCCCGCACGCTTCGCCCGCTGATCGTGAAGGCAGCTTCGCGGAAGTCGCGGCTCATGACGGATGAGGCCCAATGGTACGTCCGCGTGGGCGACGAATTTGCGCGCCACGAGTCGGTCAACCATTGGCAGAAAGAATACGTGCGCGGCGATGTCTACACCAACACCGCAGAGAACTATTTTTCGATTCTCAAGCGCGGCATCTACGGCGTGTACCAGCACGTTTCAGAAGCGCACTTGCATCGCTATTTGGTCGAGTTCGATTTCCGCTACTCAAACCGCGCCGGGCTCGGCGTGAGCGATGGGGAACGGGTGGTGAAGGCTCTCAAGGGTATCGAGGGCAAGCGCCTCACGTACCGGCCGACTGACGATGCGCTCGCGAGCTAAACGGTTCCTGCGCTGGCGGAAGCGCAGAAAGGATTAGGCATGTCGCTGATAACGAGCATAAGCGGGGAGCGGGACCAGCCCGAAACTCACAAGCTCAACCTTTTCCTACCATTCGCGGGTGGGAAAATTTTTGTAGAAATTCCCGCGCCAGGACTTCTATTCGCTCCAGAAGATAATGGGGGTCGGAAGTGGGATCTGGCGAGGCGGGCAATAGATGCGCTTCGCGCCGAGATACCCGCTGCGTAAGCGTCAACGTGATTTCACCATCAGACTCGCGAACGTCGAAAAACATCGTGGTCTCTCTTGCGCGCCTAGCGTTTTTCCACAGGCTTCCGCTTTGCGGGACTCTTGCGCTGCTTTCCCCTAGCCTTACCGATCTTCATTTCGTCGTGTCGCTTGGGCGGCTGACGGACCAGCGCGCCCATAATGCGACGCGCATCCTCCAACTCGCGATCTTTAGCCATTGGCTGACAGTACCCTCGATCTGGATCAAGCATTGGGCTGGCCGGAAGCTGACAACCGTATCGACTCCGCTGCGCACGTGCATGCCTTCGGGATGATAGCACTAAGTGCTGCCATGATGGAGGAGGCACTTACGCTCCTGCTCGCTCAGCTTCTCCGGATGGACAGGACGATAGCCATACCACTGATCCACAAGTTAAGCATCAGGGAACGTTCAGATTTGCTTCGGCAGCTGACGATGGCCCACAAAACTGGCGATGCTCGCCTCACCGATTACCTCTTGTATGCAATGGAATGTTTCGAAATCTGCAATGAAAACCGGAACATCCTGATTCACGCCTTGTATGAAGGCGTAGACCGCACCACCGCGACGATGAGGGTGTCAAAGCGGTCGAAAAACAATCCGCTCAACGAATTTAAACTGGAGCTTCCGCTACCGATGCTTCGGCAAACGGCCGACGAAATTGGCAACACCGTAAATATGATGCTTGATATCTGGTTCTGCCTTACTCGTCGGCCTTCGAATACATTGATAAGAAAACCTGCTCGACCACATAGGCTGACCCCGAGTCAGCCTCAAGCAACTCCCCCAAGCGTTCCACCCCCGCCTGGATCATTGCAGGGGTGATCTCGGGTTGGTCGCCGGCCTGTCGGGCGCAGCTATCGGTTGACTCGTGGGCTTTTGTCAAGTATATAATCGCCCACGAGTCAGGAGATCACAGCGGCAGATTGTCGTGCTTGCGGCCCGGCATCTCGACCTGCTTGTGCTTCAGCATCGCGAGCGCGCGGGCGATGCGGCGCCGCGTCGAGTGCGGCTGGATCACCTCGTCGATATAGCCGCGCTCGGCGGCGGCGAACGGCGAGAGGAACCGCTCCTCGTATTCCCGGGTTCGCTGCGCGATCTTTTCCGCATCGCCGATGTCCTGGCGGAAGATGATCTCGACCGCGCCCTTGGCGCCCATCACCGCGATCTGCGCGGTCGGCCAGGCGTAATTGACGTCGCCGCCGATGTGCTTGGAGGCCATGACGTCGTAGGCGCCGCCGAACGCCTTGCGGGTGATCAATGTGACCAGCGGCACACTCGCCTGGCTGTAGGCGAACAACAGCTTCGCCCCGTGCTTGATCAGCCCGCCGTATTCCTGCGCGGTGCCCGGCAAGAATCCCGGCACGTCGACGAAGGTCACGATCGGGATTTTGAACGCGTCGCAGAACCGCACGAAGCGCGCCGCCTTGCGCGAGGCGTCGGTGTCGAGCACGCCGGCGAGCACCATCGGCTGGTTGGCGACGAAGCCTACGGTGCGCCCGGCGATGCGGCCGAACCCGGTGACCATGTTCTTGCCGAAGCTCGGCTGGATCTCGAAGAAATCGCCTTCGTCCACGACCTTGAGGATCAGCTCCTTCATGTCGTAGGGCTTGTTGGGGTTCTCGGGCACGAGGGTATCGAGCGAGCGGTCCTCGCGGTCGGCATCGTCGAACGAGGGCCATTCCGGCACGCCGTCGGCATTGTTGGCCGGCAGGAAATCGATCAGCCGGCGCATCTGCAGCAGGCATTCGACGTCGTTCTCATAGGCGCCGTCCGCGACCCCGGATTTCGTGGTGTGCACGCCCGCGCCGCCGAGCTCCTCGGAGGTGACGACCTCGTTGGTCACGGTTTTCACCACGTCCGGGCCGGTCACGAACATGTAGCTCGTGCCCTCGACCATGAAGATGAAATCGGTCATCGCCGGCGAATAGACGTCGCCGCCCGCGCACGGTCCCATGATCACCGAGATCTGGGGGATCACGCCCGAGGCGATGACGTTGCGCTTGAACACTTCGCCGTAGCCGCCGAGCGCCGCCACGCCCTCCTGGATGCGGGCGCCGCCGGCGTCGAACAGGCCGATGATCGGCGCCCGCGCCCTGAGCGCCATGTCCTGGATCTTGGTCATCTTCAGCGCATGGGTCTCGGACAAAGAGCCGCCGAACACGGTGAAATCCTTGGCGAACACGAAGACGGTGCGGCCGTTGACCGTGCCCCATCCGGTGACGACGCCGTCGCCGGGGATTTTGGTCTGCGCCATGCCGAACTCGTCGCAGCGGTGCTCGACGAACATGTCGAACTCCTCGAACGAGTTGCGGTCGAGCAGCAGCGCGATGCGCTCGCGCGCGGTGAGCTTGCCGCGCTTGTGCTGGGCGTCGATGCGCTTCTTGCCGCCGCCCAGGCGCGCGTGGCCGCGGCGATGCTCGAGCTTTTCGAGGATGTCCTTCATCGGGTCCCCTGTGGCCGGCCTCGCCAGCTGGCATAGCAGACGCGCCGGAGCGCTCCAATTCTACCGCGAGTCGGCCCGTAGCCCGGATGGAGCGCAGCGAAATCCGGGGGCGGAGCTTGCTCTTCCCGGATTACGCCCCGCTCCGCGGCGCTCCATCCGGGCTACGTTTCTCCTCCATGGCCGCGAGCAGCGTTGCGGCCGCCTGCATTTCGGCAAAGCGAAAGACGCGGCGCTCGAGCGCCAACGCATCGCGCCCCCATTGCTCGAAATTCCAGTCCTCGTCGACATGGGCGGCGTGCCATGCGTCCTCGACACTCAGCCTCCCGCGCAGCACCGCCAGCGCCAGCAGCGCCGAGCCGGTCAGCGCCGTCATCGAATGCAGCGCACCGAGCCGCCATGGGTCGTCGGGAACGGCGCGTCTGGCGCGGGCGAGCGCGGCTGCCGGCTGCTCGACGAACACCACGCCCTCCGACAGGGCGAAGCTCGCACCGAGCTCCTCGCGCGCCCAATCGAGCACCGGATCCCACAGCGCGGCCTGTCGCGCGGCGAGGCCCGGGACATCGGTCCGGTAGACCAGCAGGTCGGAGGCGAGATATTTGCCGATTTCGGCCGCGACCGGCGCCGCCGCCGTCCTCACGCCGTCGAGGATCGAGTTCGCGAGGCGGGTGAGCGGCATGCGCGCCGGATCGATGTGCTCGCCTTGCGCCTCCCATTCGTCCGCAATCGCTTGCGCCAGCGCGCGCGTCGGGACGGCGAGAGGATGCCGCGCCGGCGTTTTTACCGGCCGGCCGTCGAGCTGGAGCCGGAACTCGCCCTCCGCTTCCCCGACCCCGGCCGATCGATAGAACCGCCGCGGCAGTTGCGGGCGCCCCGCCCGGCGCGCGGCTTCCACGGGGTCGATCGGCTCGCCGCGGAAGAGATCGTCGAAGATGTCGCGCATGGCCCGGATTTAGCCCTTGCCGGGGCGGCGCGCGAGCGGCATTGCATCCGCGCCCGGCCGGCGGCGATGTGTGCCGCAAGATCAACGAATTTCAAAGGTTTCCATCGGAATGTGGAAACCGCATGAGCTTCGCCGACGGCGGGCGCGGCAGGCGGGCACAATCCGGGCCGGACCGCGTTGAGAGGTAAAATCGGCAAGCCTTTCAAAGGCTTTTGATCGCTGCTTATAAAGGTGGCATTCCGGGCTTCGGTCCACTAAATTCCCCCCGGATTCGGCGCGCAGAACCGCCGGAGCCG